>Ga0160183_113023_pt1 | contig 43669 bp, 36 predicted proteins | sample met14sb_FD_108562 | JGI IMG/M metagenome (GOLD analysis project Ga0160183, IMG submission 108562) | Synthetic bacterial communities of pure cultures from sediment of Lake Washington, USA, under high oxygen condition - MT... | ecosystem: Engineered > Modeled > Simulated communities (microbial... >...
AAAAAAGTATTATCTCTTTTAGCTATGACCCTGATGATTGCTGGCCTGAGCGGTTGCATGGACGATCCGGATGCATCAAAACAAAAAGTTTCTAGCTCTACTTCTGTAGCGCTTTAATCTTTAAGCTTGAAGAAAAAGGCCCGCTAATGCGGGCCTTTTTTTTGCAGCTTAAATTTTAGCCCTCTAATTCGAATTACCCTGCTATTCGTTCTGCATCGATTTGCAACATCGCTTTATTAATCCAGGCTTCGGCCTCTGCATTAATATCCTTCGATTTTTTATCAATGCTACTGATAACCGGCCCAATCTTGACCTTAATCACGCCCGGATATTTCAAAAAACTGTTGCGCGGCCAATACTCTCCTGCATTGTGCGCCAGCGGAATCACCGGAAAACCGGATTTTTGCGCCAGCATTGCGCCACCCGCATTAAATTTTTTATGCGCTCCCGGTGCCACTCGGGTTCCCTCCGGAAACACCACCACGAACAAGCCTTCCTGCAAACGCTGGATGCCCTGATCGATCAACATCTTTAGTGCTTCTTTCTGATTTTGCCGATCTATCGCGATGGGTTTTAATGTCGCCAGCGCCCAGCCGCCAAACGGGATTTGCAGCAACGATTTTTTCAAAACCGCGGTTTGCGGGAAAATAAATTGCCGCAAAGCCACCGTTTCCCAGGCCGACTGATGTTTGCTGAGAATAATCGCCGCGCTATCGCGAGGAATGTTTTCCAGCCCTTCCACTTCATAACTTAGCCCGCAACATAACTTCAGCATAAACAGCAGGCAATTGATCCAAACATCGGCGATTTTATAGCGCATCGGAAACGGCAGAAAATAACCGCCCAAGATGGCTACACCAACAATCAGCGTCGAGAATACTATGTAAATGAACAACAGTGTCGAGCCCAAATAGACTCTGAAATCAGCTTGTCGAGACGATGTGCGTGGCTGCGTCATAAAGATTATCGAAAATAGGAACGTTAAGTTGTGGATTATTAATAGCGGTTTTTTTGCCTTTGCCGGTTTTGACCAGAATAGGTTTGGCACCGGCCGATTCGGCGGCCTGAATATCGCGCAAGGAGTCGCCAATCGCATAAGTTCGGCTCAAATCAGCTTGCGTATCGGCGGCAAAGCGTCGAAACAGTCCGTCCAGAGGTTTGCGGCAGTCACAAGTGTCGTTTGGGCCGTGAGGGCAAAAATAAATGGCTTCTATGTGTCCGTCGGCCTGGGACGCCAATTGCCGCATTTTGGCATGTATCGCCGCCAGCGTTGCCAAATCGAATAAGCCCCTGGCAATCCCCGACTGATTCGTAATCACCACGACTTTGTAGCCATGTCGATTCAACAGCGCTATGGCTTCCAGGCTGCCGGCTAACGGCAGCCATTCCTCGGGAGATTTGATGAATGCGTCGGAATCAACATTGATAGTGCCGTCCCGATCCAGAATAACGTAACGCTCGGTCACGATTGCAATTTGGATATATCGGCAATTTTCAGGAATTGATTGGACAACTTGGCCAGCAATGCCAAACGGCTGTTGCGCAAAGCCTCGTCGTCAGTATTGACCATCACGTTATCGAAAAACGCATCGACGCTATCGCGCAACTGCGCCAAACGGCTCAAGGCCAGCGGATAATTCTGTTCTGCCAGCAAGGGCAAAATGTCGGTTTCCGATTGCTCGGCTGCCGCCAATAAGTTTTTCTCGGCCGCTTCGACCAGGGCCCCAATGCTCTCGGTAGGCGCTTGATCAGATTTTTTCAAAATATTGATGATGCGCTTGTTGGCCGCTGCCAGGCTTTCCGCTTCCGGCAAGGCTCTAAAGCTTTGCACGGCGCGAATACGCAGCATGAAATCCAAGGGGCTGGTCGGATTGACAGCCAATACCGCTTCGAATTCGTGGCTGGTGTAGCCCTGATCCAGACAATACCCTTTTAAGCGGTCGAACAGAAAGCCGATCACTTTCTGCCGGGTTTCGACTTTATTAAAGTCGTGACTGAATTGATCCAGCGCCGCATCCAGCAGCTCCACAACATCCAAGGCGATACCGTTTTCGATCAGCACCCGCAAGATGCCCAGCGTGGCTCGACGCAAGGCATAAGGATCTTTATCGCCGGTTGGGATCAAGCCGGCGCTGAAAATGCCGGCCAGGGTGTCTATTTTTTCCGCCAGCGCCAACACCTGGCCGATTTGGCCGCTCGGGGTCGCGCCGCCGGATTGCTTGGGATAATAATGTTCTTCCAAGGCCAACGCCACGTCGGCATGCTCACCGTCGGCCGCCGCGTAATAACGGCCCATCGTACCTTGCAGGTTAGCAAATTCGCCGACCATATTGGTCATCAAATCGGTTTTAGCCAACAGTGCAGCGCGCTTCGCTAATTCGACATCGGCGCCCAACTTCTCGGCGATCAAGGCCGCCAAGCTGGCGACGCGTTCGGTTTTATCGAACAAGGTGCCCAAATCCTTCTGAAAGACGATGCTTTTTAGGCTCTCAACCCGCTCGGCCAGCGATTGCTTTCTATCCTGTTTCCAGAAAAATTCAGCGTCGACCAGGCGTGGCAACACCACGCGCTCATTGCCTTGACGGATGGAATCGGGGTTGGAGCTTTCGATATTAGCGAAAGTAATGAAATGCGGCAACAATCGGCCTGCAGCATTTTTGACCGGAAAATATTTCTGGTTGGCCTGCATCGTGGTGATCAGGACTTCCTGCGGCAGCTCCAGAAAACGCGCATCGAAATTACCCACGACCGGCACCGGCCATTCGTTCAATGCCGCCACCTCTTCCAGCAAATCGTCTTCGATATGGGCAATACCGCCAACATTGCTGGCCGCTTGATTGGCAGCATCGCGAATAATGGTCATGCGTTCTTCAAAGTCGGCCAGTACCTTGCCATGCTGTTTGAGGATGTCCAGATATTCGTGTGGACTACCGATGCTCAAATCCAGTGGTGAATGAAAGCGGTGACCACGGGTGACGCGGCCGGTCGTGCGGCCGAGAATATCGGTAATCAGAATTTCAGAACCCAACAGCAAAACCGCCCAATGTACCGGCCGGGCAAATTCGGCATCGAAACTTCCCCAGCGCATACGTTTAGCAATCGGTAAATTGGCCAGACTTTTGCGGATAATGTCAGGGATCAACTCGGCAGTGGCTTGGCCTTTCACCGCTTGTTTGAAGATCAACCATGAACCCTTGTCGGTTTCCAGCTTCTCCAAATCCTCAAAAGACGCACCGCAACTGGCGGCAAAACCCAATGCCGCTTTGCTGGGTGTACCATCCGGGCCGTATGCTGCCTGGATGGCAGGGCCGCGCTTTTCCACGACTTTATCAGATTGAAAGGTTTGCAGATCGTCGATCAATACCGCCAAGCGGCGCGGCGTGGCATAAGCGCGGCCTTGGTCGTAGCTCAAACCGGCTTCCTGCAAGCCTGCCAGAATGTTGTCCAGCAAGGCCTGACTGAGTTTTTTTAAGAACTTCGGCGGTAACTCCTCGCAGCCCAGTTCGAACAATAAATGATTGGTCTCGGTCATGTCACGCTCCCTGTCTGGCGAGAATCGGAAAGCCCAGCGCTTCCCGACGGTTGTAATAGGCTTCGGCGACCGATTTGGCCATGTTGCGTACCCGTAAGATGTAGCGTTGGCGCTCGGTGACCGAAATGGCGTGGCGGGCATCGAGTAGATTAAAAGAGTGGGAGGCTTTTAAGACCATTTCGTAAGCCGGCAGCGGCAGGTTTTTCTCCAGCAGCATCAGGCATTCACGCTCATAGGTGTCGAAGCACTGGAATAGGAAGTCGACATTGGCGTGATCGAAATTGAACTCGGACATTTCCACTTCGTTTTGGTGGAACACATCGCCATAGGTGACCACGCCTTGCGGGCCGCGGGTCCAGACCAAATCGTAGACGCTTTCCACGCCTTGCAGATACATCGCAATCCGCTCCAGGCCGTAAGTAATTTCGCCGCTTACCGGCCGGCATTCCAGGCCGCCGACTTGTTGGAAATAGGTAAACTGGGTGACTTCCATGCCGTTCAACCACACTTCCCAGCCCAATCCCCAGGCACCCAGCGTTGGCGACTCCCAGTTGTCTTCCACAAAACGGATGTCGTGTTCCAGCAAATCCAGGCCCAGATGCCGCAATGATCCCAGGTACAACTCCTGAATATTGTCCGGCGACGGCTTCATGATTACCTGAAATTGGTAATAATGCTGCAAGCGGTTGGGATTTTCCCCGAAACGGCCGTCGGTCGGGCGCCGCGAAGGTTGTACGTAAGCGCTGTTCCAAGGCTCTGGACCAATGGCGCGCAAGAACGTGGCGGGGTGGAAAGTGCCGGCACCGACTTCCTGATCCAAAGGCTGCAACAACACACAACCTTGATTCGACCAGTATTCCTGCAAGGTCAGAATCAAGCCCTGAAAAGTAGAGACATCGTTTTTGCTAATCGACACGTCGGGAGCCACTTGATAGATAAAAAATGAGTTTATTGTACCTGAAAAGTACTCGCTAGACAGGCGCCAAGGGGGCTTTAAAGAATCCCGCTCAAGCCTGCTAACATCGCTCCAGGCAAGCGGAATCTGTGCGCTCTGGCTCCCCACTAGCGTCCTCACAAGCCGGAATGCCATACCGACTTACTCAACCGCCAATAATAGTAGTTTTCCGTTGCAAGACATTCAGCCAATATTCCTTCTCCGCCAATAACCGGTTAAGATCAGCCCCAGAAAATAATAACTATAAAAAATAAGAGGGTGGATTATGCAAAACCCCAGCCGGAATCTTCCGGGTTACAGGCCGCTAAAACGCCTACGCACCGCGCTGGCTATTGCCCAAGGCGCCGGACTGTTGTCGACCTTGTTGCAAGAGCTGGAAATCACCGTCTCGCACGACCAGACCAAGCGCGTCACTTATATGACCGGCTTGTACTCGCGCATTCATCGCGAAATGTTTAGCGATTGGAAGGAGCAGCCCACGGTCACCCACCGGCCCGGCACGATGCCGGATGCCGATAAGCGCAAACAATTTCGCGTCGCCATCGAGCGCTTGGTGCTGGATGGCGACAGCAATAGCGATACGGCGATTTTCGATAACAACGGCTTTGTGATCCACAGCGAGGACATCGCCGAGCGACTGGCCAACTTTTATCATTCCTTGCGGATCATTCGGCCTTATGGCTACGGCAATCGGATGACGCTGGATTTTTTCATTACCGCGCTGGGTAACCTGCCGGCCTTCAAGGCCGTCTACGAACAAGGCATCGATTTTCGCCGCCTAACTGCCGAAGACGCTTTGGTGCTGCACGATCATAATAGTCAACACCGGGCGCTGAGCCGCGCCTTTACGCACGCCCTCGATCCCAGTCGGATTAAAAGCCTTCACAACCAAGCCAACCGCTACGGCAAATGGCCGGAGAACAAGCGCTTTTTGCTGGGGATACCGTTTCTGTCGCATACCACCAGCGACGGCATCGAATGCCTGATCACCGTGACGGGCGGTCTGGTGCCGCTGAGTAGCATTACCGCCGAACAACTCATTGCCGGCCAGCATTTTGCCGATAATCCCTTGAGCGTGTCCGAGCACATCATCGGCTATTTGCCGGCTACCGAAGATTTGCGCGCCCCCGGCAAATTCGAGATTGACGCGATCCCGATTCGTGAAGACGGCGTTGCGCCGCTGTTTTGCCTGGACGTGAACATGCTCACCGGCTTGCGCTCCCCCAGCCAAGCTGAATTGATGGATTTGTTGAAGCAGTGCGCCGGCGAGCAAGCCAATCTATTTTTATTGGCGGACAACGAAGCCTTAAAACAAAAAATGCTGGTCGCCGCTCGTCACGAAGTGCGCTTGCGCCGTACCGTGGAAATTGCCTACGAGCGCTTAGCCAAGATTACCCGCATTTTAATCGCCGCCCGAGACGCGATTTTCGCCGGCAAAACCCCGGTCGATCAACCGCAGTTTTTGATGAGCATGGGCGGTGCCGGCGTCGGCAAAACCGCAGTTGAGGAAATCGCCACCGCGCTGTGCGGCGACAATTTCGTCATTGCCTCCTTGGACGAATTTAGAAAACTCAGCGATTTGTATCGCCTGCTGACTGCCGCTAATCACCACAGCGACGACTATGTTTACGTCGAGCCTTTTGCCAATCGACTGCGCGACTTGGTGGCGCAGCATGCCCGCGAGCTGCGCATCAATATTTTGTACGACGGCACAGGCATTCCCTACTCTCCGCGTTATTCCACAGCCATCAAACAGTTCCAGGCCGCCGGCTTTCGCACCCAGATTGCCGCCGTCGATGCGTTTCTGGTCAAGCCGGTGGGCCGTGAACAAGAGCTATCGCGCTCCGGCGTCATCGGCAGTGTCAAATCGCGCTTTGAAGCGACCGGTCGCGCCTTGCCATGGGTAGTGACCATCGATAAACATATCCGCTCCCCTCAAGAATTTCTCAATGCCTTGGAGGATGTCGCGCTGGCGAAAATCTCGCTGTTCGCCAATGACGGCGAACGCGACCGGCATTATTTAGTCGCGGAAAGTTTTTTGTGCAGCGACGCAGAGTTAGAGCAATTGCAACAGCAGCAACTGGCCGGCGATTTGGTCGAGCACCTAGTGAAATTGATACGCCAGCATCCGGATTCGGTATTGAAAAGCCTGGCCGGCGCTTGCGACACCCGCTTGACCGCGTTGATCGCTCGCAACCCGGACTTGAGCGAAGACAATGTCGGCTATTTAATCTACAAAGGCAGCGAGGGCAATCGGGTATTGCTGATTTATCATCTGCGGCGTTTGATTGATTTTGTGGAAAAACGCCAGCTCAACCCTAACGCCTCCGGCGAAGACGGCTTGTTGCATAAACCGGCGGCGCTGGCGTTTCATATCGACCCGCAAGCCAAAGACGCCTCGATCACCCGCTTGCAGGGTAGCGTGGAGACGTAAGACCTTGGTTCTTTATAAATGGGCATTTCATAAACCGTGCAGCAGATTTGCTGTTAGCCGATTTGCTTGCTACATTTCCAGCACTGATAAAATCCCCGCCCCATGGAGGCTTTGATGCGGATACCCCATTTCTTCGATGCCCGCTGGCTGAGCGGTATCGCCGCTTTGTTGCTGGTTTTATCGACTCAAAGCCTCGCAGCGCCTAGCGACGACCCCGACATTCTAGCCAGGCGCGGCCAACAACGGCCTTTGCCAACCGAAGCTGCCACCGCGCCCACACTGATACTGAGCAAACCAGCCGGCGGTTGGACCAGCGGTTTGCAAATCGCCGTGTCCGGTACCTGTTCCGACCCGACTGCCGATCCGATTGTGGTGAATATCAACGGCGTGCGCTATTACGTGCGCAATGTCAACGGCAGCTTTGCGCGCGCGTTTCCCGCCGCCAAAGGCAAAAACACCGTGATTGCCGAATGTGCCAACAGCGCCGGTGTTGCTAAAGCGTCGACTACGGTCGATGCGGTGATTGCATCGATAGGTTTAAAAGTAGTACTCACCAGCGATAGCGACGGCGTTTATACCGATTTGCACATTTACGAGCCGGATAACAGCCACGTCTATTGGGCCGACACCAATTCCAACAGCGGCGGCATCTTCTTTTTAAATCAAAACGGCGACAACTTCGATCAACCCGGTTACGGACCTTATCTATACGTACATCCGGCCCCACCGCTCGGCGTATTCCGCATAGATACCAATTATTGGCCAGGCGGCGCGGTGCAGCATACCTTGGCCAATCTGGATATTATTTTGGATGAAGGTTTACCCACGGAAAGTCGGCGTCGGGTGCAAAAACCCTTGGCCCGGCCCGGCGAAACCAAAACCCTGGCTTATGTCGTCATCCAAAGCAATCGCCAGCCGGCAAAAATCTATGTACCTGGTCAGGATGCCGAACGGGATATGCCGGCGGAAGTGAAGGAATTCATCAAACACGAGCCCAAGCGGGAAGGTGAGGCTGAGGACAGTGCGGCAGAATTAGGTTACCTGGAGCCGTCCGCATCGGGAAATAACGCAACTCCCTCTGCTGCTGCAGAAGGGCTTGCCGCACAAACTAAAATAGAACCCTCTCCCTCCGGGAGAGGGCAGGGTGAGGGTTTGCAAATAAAAGCCTTACCTCGTTTGATCTCCCTCACCCCAACCCTCTCCCAAGGGGAGAGGGGGCTGTCACAGCAGCCTATAGAGGGCGGTGGTGTGGCGCATGTAAACAGACAAACCTACTTGCTACCGCAAGACGCGGAAGCTTTGCGTCAAGTCGTCACCGACGTCGCCCTGTTGCAAGCCCGCAAACTCAGCCCGCTCTGGGAGCCCAAACAACGCGACTGCGCGGGCTTGGTACGTTTTGCCTATCGCACCGCTTTAGAGCCACGCGATGCCGCGCGCACCGCCAAACTCGGCGTGCCAGCCAAACTGATGTTGCCGCCCTTGTCCGAACAGGCCCGCAAAGTCGTCCCCGCCTACCCGCAACTCTGGCAAACCGGCTTGAACAACGGCCAGCCGCGCTACGGCCATTTTGCCGACGCGGAAACCCTGATCGGCTACAACTTCCGCTTGAAATCCCGCGACCTGGCGTCTGCGCAAAGCGGCGATCTGCTGGTGTACCAAAAACCCTTGATCAATGACGAACCCTATCACCTGATGCTGTTCGCTGCCGGCCATCCGGAAAATCTAGCGGTGTACCACAACGGCGCACAGGGTGCAGACGCTCAAGTGCGAGTGGTCAGCGTCGCCGAATTATTGCAATCGCCCGATCCGGTGTGGGTCCCCCGCGCTGAAAACCCCTATTTCCTTGGAGTGTACGAATGGAACCGCTTAGCCCCGCAAAACGCCTGACCGTGATTGCCTCGGCGGCGGTGCTGACCGCTACCGCCGGCATCGTTGCTTATCAGGATTATTCCCGGCAACCCTTGAGCCGCTTGATGCGCACCGGCCTGCCCTTGCTGGATTTGACCGTGAAATTGCGCGATTCGGCTAATAACGACGTGGATGCCAGCACCTCGCTGGTCGGCAGCAACGATGCAGTGCCAGCGGGCGACGACCATTGCCCAGCCCTGACCGGCGGCGATGTTGGCTCGGGCACCACCATGGATGTCACGGTACAGCGTCCCGCCGATTGTCCGAAACAGGCGACCTGGTATGTAAAAAAACATCCGGTGGCCTTTACCTTGAACTTCAATGAGGGCGAAGCGTTTTTAAACTGGTGGGATGCGCAGCCGCAAGTGCAAAGCTTGCTGGGCAATCGCTTCGTACAAGGTTTGTTTTTCGGTTTGTTACAAAGCCTGAAAGTCAAAGCCGAGCAACTCAATCTGCAAGGCCTACAAGGCGAGTTTCTGACGCAGTTGCTGCGCGATGCCATCGCCGCCAATGCCGAGCTGCATTACGACATGGCCCATGCCAGCCAGGGTTGGGTCATCAGCTACTCGCGTAGCGACAGCCAGTTTGCCGATCAAGCCATGCCGGCCTTGGCCGGGGTGTTGGCAACTAGTGGTTACCGCCTCAATAAACTGCCGGAACCCATCCTGGAAGCTCGCATCGGTTTGCAAAAGCTGTTTTTCACCCAATTCCGCGAGCGGATTTATCTGGCGCAAAGCCTGGAAGCGTTATTGAACGTGATCGACAGCATCGCCCCGCAAAGCCGTCGCAGCGCTGCGCCCTTGAGTTTGACGCTACGCAGCGAAGCCTTTATCGATAATTTGCTGCCGGCGCTGACCGGCGCACCAACCTATCCGCTGCAATGGGATTTTGCCTTAACAGACGGCCAACTGGGTACCTTGAATCTGCCGGCGGCGGCTTGGCAAAGCCAATTGCACGGACAATTGTTCGAAGGCGTTTTAGCCAGCATCCCGCATGATGCCTTTGCCGGCGTCGCTGCCAGCTTGGCCTTATCGCCCGATTTAACGACAGAAGACTGGCAAACACTGGCGGCAAACGGCCCGTCTACCCAGCCGCCCGGTGCGGAACCGGCAGGCGTCGGTTTGGTTTGGGATTTCACCGCCGACAGCCCGACCGGCGCGGTGGGCATCATCGTCGCCAATCCTCAACAGCCGCAAGCCAGCGCCGCGTATGCGCAATATTTAAAAAACCCGGACTTGGGCGCGGAATGCGCCGGCGGCAGTTTGTTCCTGGCGGCCAGCTCGGAAAGCCTGCTGACCCGGATGAAAGACGCCTGCAACAAACAGTCCTTAAGCCCCTTGGATTGGCAACGTGGCGTTGAAAAACCACGCTGGCAAGCCGCGCAACTGACCGCCTTCGTCAATCCCGGCGCGGCGGTGCGCGAACTATTCTTGGCTGGCGGTGCGGGTAACGCGCAGGAAGCCAATGAATTTGCCCCGCGCTGGCAGCAAGACTATGAAGCCGCCAAGGCCGCGATGCGGCAGGAGGGGGATAAGTTGTTTTATGGCTTACCGATTTTGAGTTATGCGGGAAGGGTTGAGGGGGATTCTGGTGCGCGGTTGGAAGGTAAGTTGATAGGTCAGGAAGGTGGGAAATGAGTCTGTTTTGGGTTTTGTTGTTGAATTGGGTCTGGTGTGCTTTTGAGTTGTTTGGAAGAGGTGTCGCTGTCGCGACGGATGTTTTAATGTCGGTTCTCGGACCGACAGCCGAGATACTTTCTTTTGCATCGCCAAAAGAAAGTATCCAAAGAAAAGGCGACCCGAATGCCGCTTATTCCCTACGCTCCTCGCTTTTGGCGGGGGTTGCCGAAAGGGGCTTCCTGCCCCTTCGGCAACGCGATGCATCCCTGCATCGCCCCTTCGGGCTATTCCCACCAAAAGCTCCGGTGCTCGGCGCGGCATACGGGGACAACAGATCCCAAAAAATGAAGTTTTAATCAGAAAATAAGGCAGTTTTAAATACTTAATTTTTAGCTAAAAATTATTATGAATAAAGCAACTAGAGTTTATTCGGCCGAGCAGGGTTATTTTTCCGAAATACTAGAGGCTACACATGTTAAAAGTTACTCCCACGCCAGAAAACTGGCGCCTTTTGTGGATGATAAAGGACAAATGGTTTATTGGGTTAACTGGGGAGCTTTAAAGAAAAACAATAGGCCTCGTGTTGCACACTTTAAGCATTACCCAAAAAAATTCAAAAACAATAACTAAGTTAGTCGCTGAGGAAATTAAAGAAAGATTTACTGAATCATTGGAAAGCAAAGAGCATAAATTAGTTAAAGACGTAATCGTCGATTTCCTAAGAAAGAGGATTGCCGGCAGTAAAAGCTTGCCTTGGGCATTTAATGATCCGGCAATGTCATATTATTCATTATCAGGAGACATTCTTGCAGACGCTATTTCTGTGGAAAAGGAGTACCCAATACGGACTCCTTTTGGAGAACAATATAGACTTGATGTGGCAGTTCTCGGGAAAACAATAACTAAAAATCCTATTGTGCTGACTGGAATAGAAATAGAGTTTTCGCATAAATTCGACTTTAGTAAATCTCTTGTATTAAAAGCTCTCGGCTTTCCTCTGATGAGCATTGACATTGCGGGAGTGAATGTTAACGACATAGATGAAGAATGGGCAAAGCAAGCGATTATAGAAACAACAAAAAACAGCTTGGATGGCTTTAGAAGAAATTACATTTACATTCATAAAATGCTTTCTACAGTATATTTGGATATTGATAGAAAAGTTAGCCCAGAATCACGGCATCAGTACGTAATTTTTACGAAAGAACAAAATAGGTTTGAGAGGCATATAAAATTGCTTAAGGATAAGCTTGAAATAACCGATCAACAGTTAAACATTCAAATAGTTTCAGACATCAATAGGCAAACCCATATTCAAGTTGAAAATGCGGGGAATCTTGCAGGGGATTCTTGGCAAGATCATAATCCAAAATCTTTTATTCAGTTAACAATCGATAAGCCTTGTACAAAATCTGGAAATTTGTATCTTTTTCATTTGGTGTTATGTAGTTTATGCAATTCAATTTTTGATTGCCTTGTTGGATATAAATATGAGAAAGGTGAAAGGCATGAAGTCGGTGACTCTTTATTCTGGAATAGATATACAGGATTGGTAAACGGAGAAGCAATTTATCAAAAAATTGCTCCCAAAAGAGTTAGTGAGCCAGTAATGCAAATCATATCCCACGTAGAAAATAGAAGTGGTAGTGTCGAGGCTCTGACCAATTCGGCAGGAGAAAAATTAACATGAAATATAGTTTACTACGGGGATTGAATTTAAGATGCCACTTCAAAATACCGGGACATATATTCCCGTATGCCGCGCCGAGCACCGAAGCTTTTGGCGAGAATAGCCCTTTAGGGGAGCGGCAGGGATGCCGCTCGTTTTCGGAGGGGCTGGGAAGCCCCTTCCGAAAACCCTCGGCAAAAGCTTCGGCGCGCAGGAAACAAGCGGCGTCCGGGTCGCCTTTTCTTTGGATACTTTCTTTTGGCGACGCAAAAGAAAGTATCTCGGCTGTCGGTCCGAGAACCGACGTTAAAACACCCGTCGCGGTAGCGACACCAAATCTATTTGCTGTGATTGTTAGCTATCTACTTCTGCTAGCTTCATTGCTGAGTCCAACATGTGCCTGGGCTGGCAGCCCATTCTACCTAACCGCCGAACGCAGCTTCACCAACACCGAAGCCCCCAACGTCCGCCTGGATTACACCCTCACTGACCAGCCCATGCTGCTCCGGGTGCTGAAAGCCAACAACCTGGAGTTCTTCCTGGACGGCCAGTTCAACGTCAGCCGCAGTTACGAGCAGCCGGTCAGCGAACTGAATCCCGGCCATTACTTCGCCAAGGGGCTGAACAACGCGCAATCGCCGTTGAAGTTGTTGCGCGGCATGCTGGATGTCGAGTTTCGTAAGTCTTTAAAAGAATCCAATTTCAGCGGCTCGGTGCTGACCGTCACCGAAAAACCGTTGGTGTCGGTGCCGCAGCAGGTTTTAGTCGCACCGCCTAAAGGTTTTAGCGTGGTTAAAGAGAGCTATATCGATTTGCTACGCAACGGACAGCAAACCCATGATTTGGGTTGGTGGTTTAACGAAGACACCTGGAGCGAACATCGTTATAAAGTCCGCCAGATTGCACTCGATCCGCTGCCGGACGGCATTTATCTGCTGCAAGCGGTGCAAGGCAAGAACGAAGCGCAGTGCCTGATTCAAGTCAGCAGTCTGGCGGTGCAGGTCAAGCAATCCAGCGAGCAGTTGTTGGTGCGGGCGATGAACCGCGACTTGCAACCGCTGGCTGGCGCCAAAGTCAGTTATCGCGATGGCCGCGGCCGTTGGCAAACCTTGCCGGCCAGTACCAACGCCGCCGGCGAGCTGAGCTTTAATAATCCTGACGGCGTGCTGGATGGCAAATTGCTGGTGCGTGTTGATGCGCCGGCTGCTAAAACCGGCGAAGCGGCGCGCACCGCGTTGACCGCCACCGACTTTTTGCCGACGCAAGCCAAGGACGACGCGGTATTTGTGATGACCGATAGGCCGATTTTTAAGCCTGGCGAAACCTTTTATTACAAAGGCATCGTGCGCAATTTACAGGACGGCCAATTGCGGATTCCGGCTTTTCAATCCAAGCAAACCGATGTGTCGCTGATTCGCGCCGACGGCAACGCCACCGGTTTGCAAGGCCAAACCCAGCTTACCGATTTCGGTTCGTTTTCCGGCAGTTTCGATCTCGATCCCAGTCAGACGCCTGGTTTGTATCGCTTGCTGGCGGAAATCGACCATAAAGCTTATGGCGGCGAGTTCCGGGTGCGCGATTACATTAAACCCACGTTTTACCTGGAATGGCTGGATCGGAGTCCGGTGGTGCAAGCAGGTCAACCGTTTAAACTAAAATTCCGCGCCAAACGCTACAGCGGCGGCGTGCCGCAGAACGTCAAATTCGAAGTATTTCTATACCGGAAAAAATTCGAAGCCCCGCAATTCGTCACCGAAGCCGGCGCGGGCTTAGCCGCCGGCAACGATTATTTCGGCCAGGTTAAATCCGCCGCGCCGTTGACCCAGCCGCAACGGTTGTATAGCTCTATCGAAGAACGTCAGGCGGTCGATGCCAGCAACCCTTGGGAAACCGCCGCCAAGCTGGACGAAAGCGGCGACGGCAGTTTCGAGTTTACCGTGCCGGCAGCCGACCAGGAAAAGCCGGACCAGGAATGGATTTATTCCTTGATGGTCCGTGCTCAGGATGCCGCCGGCGGCAATGCGATTTTGACCGACAGCATTTACGCCACCTTGTCCGAGGCGCAACCGGCCGTGCGTTTTAATAAAACCGTCGCAGCTGTCGGCGATCAGGATTTGCAATTGCTGTTGCAATCCAGCTATGCCGACGGCAAGCCGGCCGCCAAAGCCGGCGGCGTGGTCGATGTGATGCTGGAACAGCCCGGTAGCGGCAAGCGTAGCCTGGTGAAACTGGATTTCGCGACCGACGAGCGCGGTCAGCAAAAACTCACCATTCCGGCCTTGAAAGAATTTGGTCGGCTGACCGCCGTTGCCCGTTTGGAAAGCCTGGATGGCAAAAATCTCAGCCATCCGGCCAACTCGCAACCCAGCACTTTAATCGTGGCCGGCAGCGGCGGCGAAGCGGTAGCCGACAATCCGGAATTGGAACTGTACACGCCCACCACCATCCTCAGCCCCGGCGAGCAAGCCAAGGTGTTTGCCTTATTGCCCAAGGCCTGGGGCAATAATGAGAGCGGCGCCATCTGGGAAACCGTGGCCGGCGCGCGTTTGTTTGATAGCCGCAGCGCACAGGCTCAAGGCCGCAGCCGCTGGTTTGAAGTCACCGCCAAACCCGAATACGGCACCGGCTTTTACCACACCGTCACGGTGCCGGTGGCCGGCGGCAAGTACAAGGAACAGACGCTGGGCTTTAGAATTGTGCCTTGGGAAAAGCGTTTGCAGATCGCTATCGAGCCGGCAAAAGCCGAAACCGAGCCGCTGAAACCCACCCAAATCAAGCTGCAAGTCAAACGCGCGGATGGCGGACCGGCGGCGAACACCGAAATCGCCGTGTCCATCGTCGATCGCGCCGTGTATGCGGTGCAAGCGGAATTCCGTCCCGGCATTTTCGATTTTTTCTATCCGTTGCAACGCAGCAATTTAGCGACTTTCTATTCCGACGATCTGCAAGGCTACGGTTATGCCGACTTGTTGCGTAAACCCAATTTCTCGCTCAGCGCCTTGAAGAGCCAAAGCAAGTTGGCGAAAAAAGCCATGCGCGATACCGCTGGTTGGTTTCCGCATGTTGTCACCGACGCGAAAGGCAATGCCACCATTGATGTGGACATGCCGGCTAACGTCACCGAATGGCTGGTCACGGCGGTCGCCAGCGACAAGGAAGGCCGTATCGGCGAAACCACCGGCCAATTCCGCAGCGTCACCGATGTGGCGGTGGACATGGTCGGCCCGCAATTCTTGCGGCAAGGCGACGAAGTGGACGTGGCGGTGAAACTGACCAATCACTTGGCCCAGCCGGTAAAACTGGCCGGCAGCATCAGCTTACCGGACAGCTTGCCTTTGCAAAGCGGCGAAACAGAGCCGCAAGCTGAGCTGGCAGCCAAAGCCGAGCAATTGTGGCCGTTACGCTTAAGCGCCAACGACCGGCAAGGGGCGCCTGCGCTTAAGGTGGCTTTAACCGCGCCGGCTGGTGTGCGCGTCGGCGGTGCCGAGGAATTTGAGATTCCGTTAAAAGCCGCCGCGCTGCCGCAGGTTTACAGCAGTAGTCAGCAGGACAATCTGCTACGTATCGATTTGCCTGTGCAATCTCAGCCTCGGCAAGTGACGGTGCGGGTCAATTCCGGCCTGCTGGGCGCCGCCCTGCAAGCGGCGTCCATGCTGGTGCAATATCCTTACGGTTGCACCGAGCAGCTGGCGCACAGCACCGTGCCGAATCTGGTGTTACTGGATTTAATCGAGCGCGCCGGTCTGAAGCCCGAGCAATTGGGACCGCTGGAAAAGACTTTGCAACGCGCCAAGCAGAATGCCGCATTGGGCATTCGTAAACTGATTCAAAACCAAAAATCGGACGGCGGGTTTGCCCTGTGGTCCAGCGACAGCGAAGCCACGGTGCCGGTGACTTTGATTGCGCTGCAGGCCCTGAAATACGCCAACGACCTGCAATTGGAAGGTGTGAATAATGCCTATTTCAAAGGCATGGATTGGCTGAACAATCACGCCGAGGGTGCTACGGTGGCGGATGGTTTTGTGTTGAGCGGCTTTGCGACGGTTGGTTATGCCTACAACGCGCCGTGGCAACAGCAGGCCGATTTTGTCGAAAAACTGCTTGCCAATGTCCATGCCGAGGCGGGTGATCTGATAGCCGCGCTGCGTATCGTCAAGGCTTATGAAAGTCAAAACTGGCACAGCTTTAATCAGCAGTTCAAAGACCGGCCGCAGTTGAAAAACGATTTGGTCAAACGCTTGCAAGTGGCGCTGGATGCGCTTGATCCTGCGAACTATCAGCAGCAACGCGGCGAGTTGTATAACAGCTTGGGCTTTGGATTTGGAGTACCCAGCCTGATTTCTGCCGGTTTGGGCGCGTTAAACGATTCCCAAGCCTTACCGCCAGCGCTGGAAGCCAAATTGAAGCGCTGGTTGTTGCAAGCCCAGCAAAACGGCTACTGGCAATCGACCTACGATACCGCGCAGGTGATCTTCAACAGCCGCGAATTGTTATCTAAGGAAGCGGCGGCAGCGGCCAAGCAGAACACCCGCAGCATTTCGGTCAGCAGCAAAGACGGTTTTGCGCTGGGCACATTGCAACGCATCCCCGGCGGCTATCTGGGCAGCTTCAACCGCTTTGGCGATAATCCCGACCTGAGTGAGCTTCATCTCACCGACTTGAATGCCGACGAAATCGCCAGCGCCACAGTCGCTGTTGAAGTGCCGTATCAAACCGTCGCCGCTCGTGCCGCCGGTCTGGAAGTGCAACGCAACTTTCGCCGCATCACCGCCAAGGGCAGCGAGTTGATCGACATGAGCCAAGCCTTGAAACCCGGCGATGTGGTGGTCAGCGAAGTGCGCGTCAAACGCAGCGCCGATGCCGGTCGGCCAGCGCCCGGTAGCGAGTATGTGGTCATCGAAGACGGCATCCCCAGCTTGGCGGAAGGCCAGGAAAACGATGAAACCTATTTAGCCGACGCCAAAATCCAGCCCAAGGACGACAGCTACTGGGCCAACATCAAGGAAACCCAACGCTACCCGGACCGTATCGTCCGCGTCGCCAAACTGCAAGCCAGCGGCGAATTGACCTTGTATCAGGTTTGGCGCGTCGCCAGAGCCGGTAGTGCGTCGATCCCTCCTGCTAGCGGGTTTGATATGTATAACGAGGCGGTGCAGGGGAATAGTTTGGCGGGGCGGGTGAGTGTTAAGTAGTCTCGTTCGGCGGAACGGCTTTGGTTTTGCGCGTTAAGGTTACGGGTTGGGCGCCCCCAAAGCTTAACTGCGTCCTCGTCGTTGCTGTACGCAAATATACCGGTACGGCACGGATAATCTGAAAAAGTGGAATTGCCTTAAAAAACTTAACTATATCACCCAAAGAAAATTGAAAATCTCTTTTCAGTTCTTCCTAAAAAAGGTAGATATTCATGAATTCCAAATACAAAAAAAGCGCCGCTTAGGCGCTGCCTTTGCCATTGCGAGCATCGCGTCAACAGGGCTGGCCTCTACTAGGGTTTAGGTCAGCGCCACCGGTATCAATCATGGCGGTAACGTGGTCGGTTATTAGACAATTCGCAACAATTACAGGTATGGCTTCAGACCATTCGCTTAATACTTACACCATACTCGACCATCCTAGCGCTTGCTTGCATTATTAAGCGCTAAATTTCGCCCTTCTCGACCACCGGCATGATCCAGTAATGGATACCGGACCCGGCAAATTCGGACTTCAATTTTTCCAGCAAGGCGGAAATAGCCATTTTCTCGGCGTAAATCTGAAAGCGCGCGGTTTGCTGATCGGCATCGTCGGCTTCGGTGAGAAATTTGGTGATCTTATGCTCACCGGTATCGCTATGAAGCAGCTCTTCCTCAAAGCTGGTCAGGCACTCCATCATCGGCCCCTCCATGATAGGCGGCACGATAAATGAAATGGAGAACTGTTGATGATGCACGGTTCGAAAAAAATCATCTTCACTGTTAAAACGATCAGACGCATTTTTGATCACTTGCAGATACTTACCGCGCCTGCGATCACCCTTGCGCTTTTCGATAATATCCGCAGACACAGGCGTCTGATTTTGGCGAGGGTCGTTGTACCAACTACGGTGGTAATAAGGCCTAACCACCACCATTCTGCCGTTAAACCGCCGATTTTTTAAACCTTTAACAACTCTTTGCACGGAAAGCTCAGAATCCAGCGTTACCACACCGTGATATTCGATAGTGCCTATGCGGGTATCCTGTAAGGCCAGAATCTGCACATCGACTATACGGCCGGATTTTCTGAACAAGCCGCGTTTCAAAGCAGGGGCCACAAATTCGGAAATTTCAGTATGCCTGGTATTAGCAGGAATGCGACGCAAAAAGATATTCATAGGGCTATGTGTGGCAAGGAAAATAGCTCATTCAAAAATGTTTAACCGCTGTTCGTCCGAACTGTAGCATCCCCAGTCGCTTTCTGCATGCTTTATGCTTAGATGATGCCTTGTTCGATAGCCGGTACCAGCCAATAATGCAGGCCGGAACCGGTAAAATCCGCCTTTAGCTTAGTCAATAATGCAGAAATGTTTTGTCTTTCGACATACATTTGAAAACGAATTTTGCGTTGATGTCCGGCAACCTGCTCTGCCAGCGACAAACCCTGCTGATTGTGATCGTGAACATTGGCCGGAAAACTGGTGAAACCCTGCGACCATTCCAATGACAGCAAACAATCGACCAGCGCTTCCTCCAGGCTGGGCGGCGCATTGACAGTTAATAAAAACGCTTCGTGACTCATCAGCAACGCTCCGGATGGCGACCGAATAATTGGTAAAGTATCGGCAACAAAATTAGTGTTAACAAGGTTGAGGACAACAGACCGCCGGTAACCACAATAGCCAATGGCCTCTGAATTTCCGAGCCGGGGCCCGACGCAAACAGTAACGGAATCAAGCCGAAGGCAGCGATGCTGGCTGTCATCAGTACCGGCCGCAACCGCCGCCCGGAACCGATAATCACCACCCGCGACAATTCCATACCGGTTGCGCACAGCTGATTAAAATAGCTGACCATCACCACCCCATTCAATACCGCAATACCGAGCAGGGCGATAAAACCCACTGAAGCCGGCACCGACAGATATTCACCGGACAACCACAGCGCGAACACCCCACCTATCATGGCCAGCGGGATATTGGACAGCACCAGCACCGCCTGCCGCACCGAGCCGAAGGTGGAAAACAGCAACAGAAATATCAAACCTAAAGATAATGGAATCACTAGGGAAAGACGCGCGGAAGCGCGTTGTTGATTTTCAAACTGACCGCCGAACGCCACATGAAAACCGCTGGGTAATTGAACACGCTCGGCCACCGCCTTGCGCGCCTCTTCAACAAAACCAACCAAATCGCGGCCCTCAACATTACAGCGGATCACCACGAAACGCTGGCCTTTTTCCCGGTCTATCGACACCACGCCTTCTACCGCTTGAATTTTCGCCACTGCGGTAATCGGCACATGCTCGCCATTCGGCAAACTGATTTGTAAATTCTCGAAGTTGGCGGTGTTACTGTCGCCGCGCAGCAGCAAAGGCGTGCGTTTCACCCCCTCTTGAACAATACCCAGTTGCACGCCTTCGATCTGCGCGCGCAACATATCTTCGATGCTATTACTATCCAACCCGAACCGGCCGGCAGCTTCTCGATCAATGCTCAACTGCAGAAACTGCATGCCTTCATTTTTACGGGTAAACACATCACTGGCGCCGGGGATGGTCTTCAGCACCGCTTCGATTTGTTCGGCTTTATGATTCAACGTATCCAGCTCGGCGCCGAATAATTTGATCGCCACGTCACCGCGCGTTCCCGTTAACATCTCCGAAACCCGCATCTCGATGGGCTGAGTAAAACCAAAGGCTATGCCCGGGGTGTGATCCATAATCTTGCGAATTTCTTCGATCAACTCTTCCTTGCTGTCCATACGCCATTCAGCTTTGGGCTTGAGGATCAAAAACGTGTCGGTATCGTTCAAGCTCATCGGGTCCAAACCCAGCTCGTCGGTACCGACTCTGGAAACCACGGTCTGCACTTCCGGGATATGCTCGAGGATGTTTTTCTGCACCCGGCCGTCCAAGGCCACCGAATCCAGCAAGGTAATGGACGGCAATTTTTCCAGCTGCACGATAATGTCGCCTTCGTCCATCGTAGGCATGAAAGTACTGCCGATCTGGGTGAAGACCAATACGCTGGCCGCCAACATCGCAGCAGCGCCGATAAAGACTTTTTTGCTGTTAGTCAGACACCAGGCCAGAATAGGCTGATACCACTGCAACAGTTTGCGCGGCAACCACGGTTCCTCATGAGACACCTGTTTCAGCAACAGCGATGCTAGTACCGGAATCACCGTCAATGACAAAATCAAGGAGCCCGTTAAGGCAAACACGATAGTCATCGCCACCGGCCCGAACAACTTGCCTTCCAGTCCCTGCAAGGTCAGCAGCGGTAAGAACACGATGACAATGATCAAGATCCCCGACGTCACCGGCACCGCTACTTCGCGGGTAGCGCGATAAATTAGATGCAGCCGCGGTAACCTCTCGGCCTTTTGATGATCGGCCAGTTGCGTAATCACGTTTTCCACGACCACCACCGCACCATCCACCAACATCCCGATAGCGATAGCCAGACCGCCCAGACTCATCAAGTTGGCGGACATACCGAAAGCGTGCATCAGGATGAAGGTCACCAGCGCCGCCAACGGCAAGGCCAATGCGACGGTCAAAGCCGCGCGCAAATCGCCTAAAAACAGAATCAGCAGCACCACTACCAAAACAATGGCTTCCAGCAGGGCTTTGGAAACAGTATTTACCGCCTTGCCCACCAACACCCCCCGGTTGTAGAACACATTCAGGCGCACGCCTTCCGGCAAGCTTGGTTGCAATTCCGCCATCTTACTTTCCAGTTGCTCGATAGTTTGCCGAGCATTGGCGCCGCGCAAACTGAGCACGACCGCTGTCACGGCTTCGCCGTCACCGTCCTTGCTGACTGCGCCATAACGTGTCAACGCGCCGATTCTGACCTCGGCAATATCGTCCACTCGCGTCGGCAGGCCCTCGTGCTGCGCCACCACAATGGCCTTCACATCCTGCTCGTTCTTGATACGGCCTTCGGCGCGCACAATCAACGCTTCCTCGCCTTCGCTCAACCGACCGGCACCATCGTTGCGGTTATTATTTTGCAAAGCGGCTTTTAATTGCTCGGTATCGATATTGCGAGACGCCATGCGGATATTGTCGGGCACCACTTCAAAGCTGCGCACCAGTCCACCCAGCGCATTCACATCCGCCACGCCGCTGACGGTACGCAGAGCAGGGCGGATGGTCCAATCCAGTAATTCTCGCCGTTGCATCAGCGTTAAATCGCCACCCTCGATGGCGAACATGAACATCTCCCCCAGCGGCGTGGTCATCGGCGCGATACCGCCCTGCACACCCTCCGGCAAATTACTCCACAAAGCGTTCAAGCGTTCCGCGACTTGTTGCCTGGCCCAATAAATATCGGTGCCTTCTTCAAAGTCCAGCGTAATATCGGTAATGGCATATTTAGCCAGCGAGCGCAGCATGGTTTGATGCGGAATGCCCAGTAACTCAACTTCAATCGGCGCGGTAATTCTGGCTTCCACTTCTTCCGGCGTCATGCCGTTGGCCTTGACGATGATCTTGACCTGCGTCGGCGACACCTCGGGAAAGGCGTCGATGGGAATGTGCTTAACCGCATAATAGCCGCCGCCCGTCAGCAGCAGTACGCCAAGTAAAACCAACAGCCGCTGGGTCAACGCAAAGCGAATTAACCCCGCCATTACTCGCCGCCTCCCAAACCTAACCAATTGGCTTTCAAGGCCACCGCGCCTTTTATGGCGATTTGCTCGTTGCCGGACAACGGTCCGCTAATCAAGGAATTAGCTTCTTGTTTACCGGTGATAGTCACTTCGGTCACCACAAAACCGTCTTGATTGCGCACAAACACATAGGCGCGCCCTTCGTTCTGCGCAATGGCGGTATTGGGTACGACGAAGCCGGTCTCTGCGCTATTTTGCATGATCTGCACATTGACGTTCTGTCCCACGCGCAAGCCCTCGGCTTTGCCGTCAATCACCGCCCTGGCCAATACCGTCTGATTGTCGTGGTTGACGCTTTGGCCCAGCAGACTAATTTTGGCGGTGATCTCGCTGCCTTTCAGCCGCACCGAATCGCCTAACCTGATGCCGCTCAAGCGCTCCTGCGGAATATTGATTTCCAGCCACAGTTCAGACAAATCGGCAATCCGATACAGCGGTGCCTGCATATCCAAGCGGGCGCCCAAATTGGCCACACGCTCCAATACCACCCCGTCGATGGGCGCGCGAATAGTCAAACGGTTGTCCAGCTTGCGGCTTTGGCCCAAACTTTTAATCTCGGCGGCCGACATGCCGGCCAACAATAACAACTGCCGGGCCTCGTCAGCCTTGGCCGATTTGCTGCTGTGCAGCATTTGGGTTTCCTGCCAGCGCCGCTGCGCAATCACACCTTCCTGCAATAATTTTTGATCGCGGCTGCGCTCTTGGCCGGATAAATTCAGTTCGCTGGTAGCGGTTAAAAATGCTTGCTGTAATCCGACCAGTTCCGGGCTATTCAACTGCGCCAATAGTTGGCCTTTATGGATCTTGTCGCCGATATTGACCGGCAATTGGGTAACCAGGCCGGGCTGGCTGCTACTGATCAACACCTCCCGATCAGCCGGCACCACCACTTTGCCCGGCGCGTAAAACAACGGAATCTGCTGGCTAGCGGTAAGCGGCGCGACTTTTATATCCAAATTGTCGATCTGCTGCTGGGTAATTTTAATCTGGGTATCTTGAGCAAACGCGCTTAAGGCCTGAGTCAAAAACAGGCCGAAGATTAACCGCCTCATGGCTGTACGCCTACTGCTTGGTTGTAGAAAGCGATGTTGCGCTGTAATTTAACCTCCTGCAATTTGGCGTTGCGAATTGCTTCCAGACTACGAGCCTGGATTTTTAAGAGGTCCAGCAGGTTGATTTCGCCGGCCGAGAAGCTGATTTCGGTCATTTTCAGATGGGTTTCGGCGATTTGTTTCAGCTCGTTGGCGATTGCCAGCTCGGCTCGCGTCACTTCCAGGGCATGCTCGGCTTCGTGCAGATTTTTCTCCAATTGCCGGTAAAGATGCTCACGTTGGGCTTTGGCATTGTTCAGCTCCAGATTGACTTTGGCGATTTCCGGCGCGTTATAGGCCTCGCCGCCGAATAGCATCACCACGCCGACGCCGACACTCTCGATGTCTTGCCCGCTGCGGCCATCCCGTTGGCTTTTCGCGCCTACACTAAGTTTGGGTTGATTGATGGGGTCAGTGGTTTTGGTCCATTCGATTTCCGCCTGTTTCCGGTCGATGATGGCATTGATAGCTTCCAGCATCGGATGGTTGCTGGTTACCGAGGTAAGATCGCTTAGTTTTTCCTGATAATTGCCCGGCACCCGCGACAAGGTAGTCAAGCTGGCATAGGCTTTACGGCTATGCATCACTTCCGCCTCGGCTTGGGTGACCAACCCCCGGTTTTGCAGATATTCACCTTTGGCCAGCAACAAATCCGCACGTGGCAAATCGCCCAATTCCACCCGGCGCTCGACTTTCTTCATCAATTGCTCGGAAATCGACAAGGCATTTTGCGCTTGTTGCAAACCGATATTGGCGATTTCCATATTCCACAAGGCGTCTCTGATCAAGCGCGTGACTTCCAGCTTAACCGCCGCCGATTGCTTTTGCGCGGCAACGCCGGCCCGTTCCGCTACCGCCTGACCGGCATCGCGTTGCCCCCATTTCCAGGTCGTGATTTCGACTTGAGCAGAGGCCTCACGCGAACCCAGATCGTCGGCAATTCGGTCATCCATGTAATTCAAACCAACTGCCGTAGAGCCGGCCACCCAAGCGTCACTGCGTTCAGCCAAGGCATTGGCTTCCTGGGCCAAGGCTTCGCCGACCAGGCGATCCGGGTATTTTTCCACGGTTATATCCACTAATTGCGACAAACTCAGCGATGGATCGGTTTCGATGGGATCCATGTGCTCGACAATCAAATTTTCCGAAAACATTTCGCCGCGAGTGGCCGCGTAGCTCTCTCCGACAGGATTTGTTTCGGCAAGGCAAGGCGCCGTAACCAGCAGTAATACAGGTAAACCGCATTTTAGATAACGGTATCCATTCATGGAGCACTCCAAAGCAGTAATTGAATAGAACTAGCAGCCAAACGCCTAACGGGCTGTTGGCCAATTTTTGGGACGAGGGGCCGCCAGGTGTTGACCAAGCCTGCTGCGACAGCGAAGCCAGCCCCTTTCAGAGCGGCGGCGCGCGGGATGGATTGTGACTAAGTACGGGGTCGGGCGCGAACAGCGGTATGTGCGGAGAAAACTTAATGGCTTCGATTTGCCGCGTAACCGCCAAATCGGCAACCACGCTGTCCAGCAGATAGAAAACCGGCGCCAGCCTGTCCAGCCATTGCTGCTGTTTAATCGCAGAGCCCAAATTGACAATACTGTTTTGGGTTTGCAGGTCGTGCTCGACAGCCATCAAGGCGGGGTCGCCATCATGATCGATATGCAGCACTTCGAATTCGTGCAAATGCAGGCCGCCCTTCATGGCATCTCTACCGATATGGGCATGCACCAGCGGCGCTGCCACTTGCAAAAGCAGCAAAAACATAACTAGAAATTGACGCAAATATGCAACCATTTATGTTTTCAGAATGTCTGTGGGGTGTCGTTAATCAGTAGACGGCGGTTGTATAGGACCATGCGAAAGGCTATTCTACTTGAATTACGCGATTTTACCCCGAATATCGGCATACATTTATTCACTTTAGGCAAACACCTATGAACAGAAAGATCGGTACCTTGGCAACATTATTCATTGCGCTGGCCTTACTGCTAGGCAGCGTCCAGGAAGCGCAGGCTAAACGCATGGGCGGCGGCAAGTCTTTCGGTAGCAAGCCGAGCTACAGCACACCGTTTCAACGCTCTACCTCTCCCAGCGGAGCCAGTAGCCAGCCGACCCGTTCGGCCAGCCAGCAACAAGCGGCTGCACAAAATCAAACAGCCAGACAAAACTGGGCTGGTCGCGGCGGCCTGATGGGCATGCTGGGCGGCTTGGCTTTAGGCGGATTATTGGGCTCATTGTTCTTCGGCGGCGCATTCGAAAACATCAATCTGATGGACATGCTGCTGTTTGCCGGCGTCGCTTATCTGCTGTATCGCTTGTTTGCGGCCAGATCACGTCAGCAACCCGCCGCGCCGGCCGGTTATGGGCCCGCGCACTCGCAACCAGCGGAATCGCAAAACTATTATCGCGAGAACCAGCAACCGGCAGCCGGCGGTTCCGGTTTCGATACCGATGTGCTGTTCAAAAAAAGGCAGAACAGCAGGATCAAGCAACAATGACTATCAACAAGCCGCTAGTTTCGATGCAAACAAGTTGCCTGCGGGATTCGATCAGCGCGCGTTTTTAAGCGGTGCGGAAAGTGCCTACCGCTACCTGCAAGCAGCTTGGGATAGACGCGACTTGGCGGAAATCCGCGGCTTAACTACCGACAAGGTATTTGTAGAAATTCAAGAGCAGCTACGTACATCCAATGATATTAATAAAACCGATGTACTCAAACTGAGCGCCGAATTAATTGATGTCCGCGAAGCCGGCACGGAACTCGAAGCGGTGGTCTTATTCGACGCGCTGATCAGCGAAGACGGTGGTAAGGCAGAAGCTATTAAAGAAGTATGGCATTTCGTCAAACCCATCAACAGCAATCAAACCCGCTGGTTCCTGGACGGCATTCAGCAATTTGCAGAATAATCCGGCATGACGGCGGACAGCACTAAAGTCAGACAGCGCTACGATAGGCTTGCGCCTTATTTCGATGGCCTGGAAGGCTTTCTGGAAGGCTTGCTGTTTCGCCGTTTACGTAAAAAACTCTGGTCGCAGGCTAGCGGCGCCCACATTTTGGAAGTTGGGGTCGGAACGGGGAAAAACTTCCCGTTCTATCCTGATGACGCCCGAATTACCGCTATCGATTTCAGCCCGAACATGCTGGAAATGGCCCGCCGCAAACAACAGCGTAAACAGATTGCGGTTGATCTGGCTTTGATGGACGTGCAAGCGCTGGATTATGCCGATAACAGTTTCGACACGGTCATCGCCAGTTTTGTGTTTTGTTCGGTACCGAAACCCAGAAAGGGCCTGAAAGAGCTCTATCGCGTTTGCAAACCCGGCGGTCAAGTGCTGCTGTTGGAACACGTTTTAAGTTCCAACAAAGCTTTGGCGATGATGATGAATTTGTTCAACCCGCTGATTTTGAATACTTTTGGCGCCAATATTAACCGACAGACGTTAAAAAGCGTGCAAGCTTGCCCGTTCCAAAAACTATTCGTCGATCCCGCCAGCAGCGACATGATCAAACTGATCCGCGCCATCAAATAAACCCTTCGTCGCAGCGCCGTTAATTGGGGCTGTTTTTACTATTCAATCGCCGGCGTCTACAATGCGCGCGTGCTTAATCGGGCGTAATAGACGGAAGTTATGGCAAACAAGTTAAAATTGACGGGCAACACTCAGCGCTTGACGCTTTTGTGTATTGTCCTGCAAGCAGCCGCCCCAGCCGGGGCGGACAACACCCTATCCCATTTAAAGGCCTTATCTCTCCAAGAGCTGAGTGCGACCACCGTTTCCATCGCCTCGAAAAATCAACAACCTATCAGCGAAACCCCATCGGCGGTATTCGTCATCAGCCACGAAGAAATCAGGCGTTCCGGGATGCAGTCCATTCCGGAACTGCTGCGCAAAGTGCCCGGACTGGAAGTCGCGCGGGTGGATGGCAATCAATGGGCGATCAGTAGCCGCGGCTTTAACGGGATAAATGCCAACAAGCTGTTGGTGATGATGGACGGCCGCACCGTTTACGACCCACTGAACTCCGGCGTTTACTGGAACGAGCAAGACTACCCGCTGGAAGACATCGACCGTATCGAGGTGATTCGCGGCCCCGGTGCAACGTTGTGGGGCTCCAACGCCGTCAATGGCGTCATCAACATCGTTACTCGTTCCGCCCAGGAATCACAAGGCGTATTGCTGTCAGGCGGCACCAGCAAGGAAGAACCCGGATTCGGCACCTTTCGTTATGGCGGCCGACTCAGTCCGGATTTTAATTATCGCGTCTACGGCAAATACAATCATCGCGAGGACTTTCATTTCGGTAACGGCGAAAAAGCCAACGACAGCCTGGATATGGGCCGCGCCGGTTTTCGCAGCGATTGGACCCCCGACGCCCGCAAAAACCTGATCGTGCAGGGCGATTATTTCAATGGCGGCATGCAGCAGTCGCTGAATAGTCTCGACCCGGCATCGCCCATTAGCCCCGACAGCACCAAAAAATATGGCGGTAACCTGCTGTTACGTTGGCAACAAACCCTGGAAAACGATAGCCGCCTACAAATCCGCAGTTATTTCGATCATGCCGTCCGCAACCAAAGCCGACTGGATTATCGGCGCAGCACCTTCGACCTGGATCTGCAGCATGATTTCCGTTGGCAGGCTCATCACGTAACGTGGGGGGCCGGTTATCGCTTCAATAGCGATCAACTTCAGCAAAAACAGGTTCTACTTCACTTCGATCCCTCCGAACGCGATGTGCACTTGTTCAACGTCTTTGCTCAGGACGAATGGCGATTTCTGGCAGACGAACTGCGTTTGATATACGGCAGTAAAGTCGAGCATAACGATTTTACCGGTTTTGAGATCCAGCCTTCCGCGCGGCTGTTGTGGGTGCCCAATCAACAACACAGCCTGTGGGGCGCGGTATCCAGAGCAGTTCGCGTACCGGCCAGAGCCGACCACGACGTCAATGTCTTATTCAACGTAGGCCCCGGAACCACAGCCAACATCATGGGCGACGATAATTTTGACTCGGAGAGCGCAATCACTTACGAATTGGGCTACCGCTTTTTCCCCAACGACATCTTTAACCTGGATACAACGCTGTTTTATAGCGATTACGGCCGGCTGAGCACCACCGAACCGCAAGCGCCGATCATAAACGGCGAAAACACTACTGTCCCGTTTCTGATTGCCAACAAGGCAAAAGGTGAAGCCTACGGCTGGGAAACCGCATTGAATTGGCGGATGTCCGAACGCTGGCGCGTGCAAGGTAGTTACAGTCTGTTTGCAATTGCCTTGCACCAGCGCGACGGTAGCCTGGATAGCGCGGCGACAGTCGCTGAAGGCAATAGCGCCCGTAACCGTTTCAACCTCAGTTCCTACTTCAATCTGCCGTATCAATTGGAATTTGATGCGCATTGGTATTACACCGACCACCTAATCAATCAGGTGCCGGCCTATCATCGGCTGGATCTGCGCTTGGGCTGGCAGCCGAATCTGCATTTTGAATTGGCTGTCGGCGCGCAGAATTTGCTGGACAACCGGCATCTGGAATTCAGCCCAAATATAGATAACGCGGTAATCAGTAGCGAAGTTGAACGCAATTATTACCTTAAAGCCACGGTACGCTACTAGATGCGGCGTCCAAGCCTACGCAAAGTTGTGACACGCACCGGCGCGGTTGCGCGGCGGTGCCTGTTAATGCTGTTGTTGGCCTGTTTACCGCCGCTGCAATCATCGGGCACAGCGGGTGAACCGCGCTTTAACGAGACGGAACTTAAAGCGGCGTACTTATATAACTTTGCCTATTTCGTTACTTGGCCGACCACCCACAAGGAATTTTTGTTTTGCAGTTACGCCAATTCGCCGGTCACCGGCGTACTGGCCAAGCTGATCGAAGGTGAGCGGGTAAACGATCTACCGATGCAGATGGTTATCGACCCGATACCCGAACAATTGCACGAATGCCAGGTGATTTATATTCCGGCACAACAGGAAAGAATTCTCGCGGCGACCCTGGAGTTTGTCAGACCCTTTCCAGTGTTGACGGTCAGCGATATTGCCGATTTCGAACACCGCGGCGGCATGATCCGACTGGCTAACGACGGCCTCCGTGTTCAACCGGTCATACAACTGAAAAATGTAACGCGAATAGGTTTGACGATTAGTTCCAAGCTATTGCGCAGTTCGCGGCTAATTGAGTAGCTGCCGGCAGCAATTTTCCGGGCAATTTTGAACATGGCTTGATGAGTTACTGAACTCGCCACTGCACAAGGATCTGCATCGGCGCCGTCGAATGATTTTGAAACTGGTGAGCAGCACCCCCAAGTATCTAAATCAGTAAAGCAGGGTAAAGGATTAACCGTTACCCTGAATCAAATTGACCTTATCGCTAGCGAGCCGAATTAACAGTACGCTCCAATTCTTCGCGGCTGAGATGGCGCACATCCTTGCCTTTCACCATGTATATGACCTGCTCGCAGACATTGCAGGAGTGGTCGCCTATCCTTTCCAGCGCGCGCGCAGCCCATAGCATATCCAGAGCTCTGGTGATGTTACGCGGGTTTTCCATCATCTGCGTGATCAACTGCCGGGTGATACTGGTGTATTCCCGGTCAACCTTGGCGTCCTGCTCGGTGATGGCAATCACCTCTTCGACATCGTTCCTGGCATAGGCATCCAGCGCGCCGTTCAGCATATCCTTGACCAAGTTCAGCAGATGTTCGATTTCGTAGTACTTGTCTTGATAATAATCGGCACCTTCCAAACGCATGGTCATTTTGGCGATACGCGCCGCTTCGTCGACAATCCGCTCCAGATCGGTGATGATTTTGATGGTGGCGATCAACATGCGTAAATCAAAAGCCGCCGGCTGACGTTTGGCCATGATTTCGGTGCATTCGTGGTCGATGTCTTTTTCCATCTCGTTGACATACTGATCCTGCAACACCACTTTTTCGGCATTTTCCATGTCGTTACCCATGAAAGCCTTAGTCGCCAGATCGACTTGCTGCTCGACCAGGCCGCCCATGGTCAGCACCTTGTTGCGAATATCTTCCATCTCCTCGTTGAATTGGCGGGAAATGTGCGATTTGATTTTGCTGTTATCCATTGTTTACCTCCTAGCCGTACCTGCCGGTAATGTAATCTTCAGTTTGTTTTTTTTGCCGGATTGGTAAACAACTCGCTGGTTTCACCAAATTCGATTAATTCACCCATGTACATAAAAGCGGTGAAATCGGATACCCGCGCCGCCTGCTGCATGTTGTGAGTAACGATCACTATCGTATATTTTTCTTTCAATTCGTTAATCAATTCTTCAATTTTTAGCGTCGAGATCGGGTCTAGCGCCGAGGCCGGTTCGTCCAACAGAATCACTTCCGGCTCGATCGCGATGGCGCGGGCGATCACCAGCCGCTGTTGCTGACCACCCGACATACCCAAGGCATTATCGTTTAAACGGTCTTTCATCTCGTCCCATAACGCGGCGCCACGTAGGGATTTTTCCACGACTTCATCAAGGATGCGCCGGTCGTTAATCCCCTGAATCCGCAGCCCGTACGCCACGTTTTCGTAAATGGTTTTCGGAAACGGATTGGGTTTTTGAAACACCATGCCCACGCGCCGGCGCAAAGCCGCAACGTTGACCGATTTATCGTATATATCCTCGCCGTCCAGCAGAATCTTGCCTTTGATGCTGACGCCATCGACCAAATCGTTCATCCGGTTGATGCAGCGTAATAAGGTGGATTTACCGCAGCCGCTGGGACCGATATAGGCCGTCACTTTCTTACGCGGCATTTCCATGTTCACGCCATGCAAGGCCTGCTTCTGGCCGTAAAACAAATCCAGATTTTCAACTTTGATGCAGGTTTCCAATTGCTCAACGCTCTTTCTGTCTTCCCTTTTCAACGCGCTAATGTCAATGGCGTGGGTATTCTTTTGGGCTGTTGTCATGATATAGGGTCCAGTCTTCCGGATGGATATGCGAATTTAATTTTCCAGGGCGCGGTATTTTTCCCGCAAATTGTTACGTATCGAGATAGCGAACATGTTCAAGCCGATAATCACCATCACCAGTAGCAGTGACGTCGCGTAAACCAAAGGTCTGGCCGCTTCGACATTCGGGCTCTGGAAGCCGACGTCATAAATATGAAATCCCAAATGCATAAACTTTCTGTCCAGATGCAGATAAGGAAAGTTGCCGTCCAACGGTAAGGTCGGCGCCAATTTCACCACACCAACCAGCATCAACGGCGCCACTTCACCGGCGGCGCGCGCCACCGCTAGAATCAAGCCGGTCATGATCGCCGGACTAGCCATCGGCAATACCGTGCGCCACAGCGTTTCGGCTTTAGTCGCGCCCAGCGCCAAGCTGCCTTCACGTATCGATTTGGGAATCCGCGACAAACCTTCCTCGGTGGCGACGATCACCACCGGCAAGGTCATCAAAGCCAGCGTCAGCGAAGCCCATAATAAGCCCGGCGTACCGAACACCGGTGCCGGGGCCGCTTCCGGGAAAAACAGGCGGTCGATGTTGCCGCCGATGATATACACGAAAAAGCCCAAACCAAACACGCCGTAAACGATGGACGGCACGCCGGCCAAGTTATTAACGGCAATGCGGATCACGCGGGTGATAAAGCCTTGCTTGGCATATTCGCGCAGATAAACCGCAGCGATGACGCCGAACGGCGTCACCACAACCGCCATCAGCATCACCATCAACACGGTACCGAAAATAGCCGGAAAGATACCGCCCTCGGTGTTGGCTTCACGCGGCTCATCGCTAACAAACGTGGCGAAATTGCCGACATATTCGATACATTTGTCCAGCACGCTCATCGTGTTGGGGCGGGTCATTTTCACCACCCGATTCAAGGGCAGGCTAATTTCTTTTTGTCCGGCTTCCGCCACCACCAAGCTGTAGCGTTTGCTTTCCTTGCTCAACTTGCCGATTTGTTGCTGGATGGCTTGGTATTGTTTTTCGTATGTCTGCTTTTGCGCGGCAAATTCCTGCTTGGCCGCATCGTTCCAGGCACTTTTCAACTCCAGCGCGCGTTGCTTCAAACGCAAGCGCTCCAATTCATAGTTGATCGCCCCAACTTCGTGGTCTTGTAAACTATCGATTTCGTCGTGCTGCTCCAAGACTGTCGCCAGTTTTTGTTGCGCCACTTGCCAGGCCTGATCGCCTTGGGCAATCACCGCGCCGTCTTCCTTAACCGCTAACAAGCGGCCGTAGAAATTACCCCACTCGCGACGTTCGACCATGATCAAATCGTCCGGCGTGGATTGGCTGTGAATATATTGCTGCTGAATCCAGCGAAAATCGCTACCGAGAATATCGCGGTTACCGGTTTTTACCAGATGCTGCACCAGGTATTCGCCGTTATCCAGCAACTCATGGCCGGCAGCCTTGGCTTGCGCGGCCGGTAATAGCGAAGTAGCCACCGCTTCGCCAATGATAGAACTCTCCGGGCCATCGCGGTCTTGATAGCGATATTCGATAATGTCGGCCGGCCAAAAATGCCCCAAGCCCCGTACCGCAATAAGCAGTAGCAAACCCACCACCAGTATCAGATTTAAACTGACCGCGCCGGCGGTCATCCATATCCAGGGCGAACCGCTCTTAAACCATGCTTTAATCATAATGAGCTGTATTTTTGTCTTAGATTCTGCCGAATGACTTCAGCCAGCGTGTTGACTACAAACGTGAACATGAACAGTACCAAGGCCGCCAGAAACAGTACGCGATAGTGGGTACTGTTGACTTCCGATTCTGGCATTTCCACCGCGATGTTAGCCGACAGTGTGCGCAGCCCCTGGAAGATGCTCAAATCCATCACCGCAGTATTGCCAGTGGCCATCAGCACGATCATCGTCTCGCCGACCGCACGGCCGAAACCGATCATAATGGCCGAGAAAATACCCGGACTGGCAGTCAGCAACACCACCTTGGTCATGGTTTGCCAAGGCGTGGCACCCAGCGCCAACGAGCCGGTGGTTAAATGCTTGGGCACACTGAAAATCGCGTCTTCGGCGATGGAGAAAATCATCGGAATGACCGCAAAACCCATGGCCAAACCAACGACCAAGGTGTTGCGCTGGTCGTAACCGATTCCAAATTCCTCGCGCATCCAGGTGCGCAGATCGCCTTTAAAACACAAGGCTTCGATAGTCGGACTTAACTGAAAAGCCAGCCAGGCGCCGAATATCACCACTGGGATCAGCACTACCGCATCCCAGCCGTCGGGGATTTTGTGGCGGGTTTGTTCCGGTACGAATTGCCAGAAATAGGCAAAAATCATCACGGACAGCGGCACAACCATCAATAATGCAAAAATCCCGGTGAGATTGGCTTCCACGAAAGGTGCCAGCCACAAGCCGGCTAAAAAGCCCAAAATCACGGTCGGCAAGGCGCCCATGATTTCCACGCCCGGCTTTACGTACTGCCGCACGCTGGGCGCCATGAAATAGCCGGTATAAATCGCTCCAAATAAGGCCAACGGCACGCCCATCAGCATCGCGTAGAACGAGGCTTTTAAGGTGCCGAACACCAGCGGCGTCAAGCTCATTTTCGGTTCGAAATCGTTACTGGCCGCCGAGGATTGCCAAATGTAATCCGGTTTTGGATAGCTTTCGTACCAGACTTTGTTCCATAACGAACGCCACGATACTTCCGGATGTTCGTTTTCGATAGTCCAATGATTGATTTTGCCGTCTTCGGTTTGCAGTAACATGGCATTGGCGCGCGGCGATAAGGTGACGGCAACAGGTTTTCCGCCAGCAATTTTTTCCTTGATCAATTCCCGCTCGGCGGTGGAACTGTAAATGCCGATCTCGCCGTTGGCGTCGGCCGCCAGCATACCTTTGCGGCGCTGTTCCGGATTGATGGTAATAATCGGCGCGTCGGATACTTTAAACGCCCGTAGCTTCTCGATACTGAAATGGTTTTGCTGGTCGCGGACCATTGACCATTGCGCCATCACACCGCTGGTGTCGCCGATCAGCAGAGAAATATCGCCGTTCAGAAATTCCATGCTGCTGATTTGCACGCCTTGGTTTAGCACATTCAATTTATGTTTGATCTCGGGTTTGCTCTTGTCGAGAATATCAACGACAGTCAAATCCCCTGCGCGGCTGGCCAGGTAGAGGTTGCGCAACTCTTTATCCAACAGGATAAAATCCACGTCATCCGCGGCCATCTCAACCAGTGAATCGGTGGATTCCCAAGTGCCTTCGTCGTCGAACAGCGATTCTTTTTTACTAAGACTGCTCAGCACCATACGGTTATCAGCGGTTTTAGCCAGCAAAGTGCTGTTTTTATCGCCTAACTTCACCGCCAGCTTGGTGAGCGCCTGGCCTTGCTTATCCACCACTAGTGGTTCGGCCCCTAAGGGATATTGAATAGCGGGGGTAATGACCCGCTTGCCGCCGGGATAAGACAATTTGTAATCATGCTTGACGACCACGGCACGACCATCGGATAAACCAAAGGCAATCACGCCTTTATCGACACCGCCATGCGCGTAACTGGTAATTTGTACTTGCTCGGGGATAGGTAGGGTATCCACGCGAATCAGTTGACCCGTGGCAACGCTAAAAAATATCGCTTTGCCGGTGTCGGTAAACCGCACCGCCACTTCGTTCTGTTCTTCCATCGACAGGAAAACGGTATTGCCCAGCACCTGCTCGGGCACGTCATAACGGCCGACCACTTCCGCGTGGGAGGGCATCAGTATCGGGAAAACCACATACAGCAGATAGAAAAAGATTAACACCACCGCCAGGATAATGCTCAACCCGCCGGCTACGACGCCGCGAGCCACCATTTTGTCCTTTACTAGCCGCCAACGCTGATAGCGCTCACTGGTCGCCGTCTGAAACAGCGTGGCTTTCGCTTGAGTGGAATGGACTTCAGTCATAACTAGGTATCGTGAGTTAACAAAAAGCGGCGCCGAACAATCGCAACGCCTTCAGAGACAAAAAAGCCGATAAAACTACAGAATTATCGGCTTGATAGTATACAAGATCATCCACCATTACTTGGCGAGAGGGGCAATGACATTGTTGGTATTAGCCAATCCCTTGCTGCATCCATGCAGAATTGTCCCTTTATCAGGCATCCTTGGCTGATGTAATTACTGAATCAGAGTTAGAGCTTTTTCGACTGCCTTGGCTGGCAATGGAATGTAGCCGTCCTTGATCACGACTTGTTGACCGGTTTTAGACAACACCATTTTGATGAACTCTTTTTCCATGGGGGCCAGCGGCTCGTTAGGTTTTTTGTTCACGTAAACGTACAAGAAACGAGACAGCGGGTACGCGCCGGATGTGGCATTTTCCGGAGTGGCCTCAACAAACGGCTGGCCATCCTTCAATGCCAGTGGCACGGCTTTTACGCCCGAGGTGGAATAACCGATACCGGAATAACCGATGCCGTTTGCCGACGTCGTAACCGATTGCACGACCGACGCAGAACCAGGCTGTTCGTTGACGTTACTTTTGAAGTCACCTTTGCACAGTGCTTCGTCTTTGAAGAAACCGTATGTACCGGAAACCGAGTTACGGCCATACAGCTGAATAGGTTTGTTTGCCCAGCCGCCCGTCAGGCCGGCTTGGCCCCAGGTGGTGATGTCAGTGGCATAACCGCATTTACGGGTTGAAGACAAGATCGCATCCACTTGCGGAAGGCTCAAGCCTTTAACCGGATTGTCCTTGTTGACGAAAACCGCCAGCGCATCGATAGCAACCGGAATCGCAGTGGGTTTGTATCCGTATTTGCTTTCGAAATCGTCGATTTCGTTGTCTTTCATTTTCCGACTCATCGGACCCAGGTTAGCGGTGCCTTCGGTCAAAGCTGGCGGCGCGGTTGACGAACCGGCTGCTTGAATCTGAATGTTGACGTTGGGGTAAATCTTGCCGAATTCTTCGGCCCACAAGGTCATCAAGTTAGCTAAAGTATCCGAGCCAACGCTGGAGATATTGCCGGACACGCCGCTAGCTGCCGCGTATTCGGGCAAAGCGGGGTCCAAAGTCGCGGGAGCCGCCACAGCTTCGCCGCCGACTAAAGCGGCCGATGCAAAACCAAATCCTAAAACCAGCGATTTCAGCTTGAATGTATTTTTCATATATTTTCTCGAAATGTTTAAAACTTAAGATTCATATTGCCAACCTAGCGTGACAATAGTATGAAGCAAATGTGACAGTTTTATGACAACGCACCTAATCCTGAGCGGCCGCGCAAATCCAGCACGCCACTAAAGCCAGGCCGGACGTTTTCCAACTTTAAAAAACTGTAGCTAAAATCAACGGCTTGATCATTTTCAACATCCTCTCTGACAAGCTCCCGCCATTGCCTGGCATCAATCTCCGGAAAAAAGGTGTCACCCTCGAAGGTTTTATGGATTTCGGTCAGATACAAATAATCGGCATACGCCAGCATGGCTTCATATAAGGTGGCGCCGCCAATCACGAATAGCTCCGGGCTATCGGCATAGCATTGCAACACGCTATCGATGTCGCCAAACACCCGGCAACCGGGCTGTTGATAACTCGGGTCGCGGCTGATAATGATATTCTCCCGTCCCGGTAAGGGCCGACCGATGGCCTCAAACGTTTTACGCCCCATCAATATCGGCGCGCCCATGGTGATTTGTTTGAAGCGTTTCAAGTCGGCCGAGAGATGCCAGGGCATTTGGCCGTTCAGGCCAATGGCGCGATTACCGGCCATCGCCACGATCAGTGATATTTTCATGCGGAGTGTTTAAGATGGGCTTTGTGAGCAAAACATCATACTAGAAACCATCGTTTATGAAGAAAAACATCCTGCTGATATTTACCGGCGGCACCATCGGTTCGCAGCTCAGCGGCGACACCATCAATACCGACGGCAGCGCCGGTTTTAAGTTATTGCAACGCTTTGCGGAACACGACGCCAAGCCGGATTCGGTTAACTTCAAAACCTTGCAGCCCGTGCAGATTCTCAGCGAAAACCTGCATCCCAGCCACTGGCCCCAGATCATCGCTGCAGTTGAAACTGAGGACTTAAGCCAATTCGACGGCATCATCGTCACCCACGGCACCGACAGCCTGGCTTTTAGCGCCGCCGCACTAAGCCTGTATTTCAATGGATTGGCGATTCCGCTGCTGCTGGTTTCCAGCGATTTGCCGCTGGATAACCCGCAAGCCAACGGCGTGGCGAACTTTCTGTGTGCGGTGGAATTTATCCGCCAAATTGGTCTGGCCGGCGTGTTTGTGCCCTATCGCAATCCAGGCCAAGCGATGCTGATTCATCTCGGCAGTCGACTATCGTCCTGCCTGCCCTTAAGTAGCGATTTTATCAGCGTGCAGTCGCAGGCCTGGATGTGCTTCGAGAACGGATGCTTCCACTCTCTGCAAAATTTGGCGCCCGGCGCGCGCGCGCCGATTGCGCTTAAACCAGACTTTTCCAAACGAATATTGTTGATCAGACCTTACCCAGGCCTGGATTACGCTGCTTACAATCTCGACAAGGTCGATGCATTACTGCACGACCTCTACCACTCCGGGACGGCTTGCGCCTCTGCCGCAGCAGGAGAGCAATACAGCTTGGTGGAATTCGTCAAACACTGCACCAGGCAGGGCATCAAAACTTATCTGGCACCGGCGCTATATTCGGAAAGCGCATACGCCTCGACTCGCGAGCTACTGGATGTGGGCGCGGAAATGATCTGGAATACGTCGTTGGAAGCGGCTTACGCTAAATTGTTATTGGCTTACGGCAATTTCGATACGCCGCAGGCAATTTCTGGGTATTTGGCACAGAACTTGGCCCACGAGCAACTGGGTAATTAGAGGGGGACTTTAGTGCGTCGAGCCTGATGGCTAAACTATAGCGAGGAGCGGATTGCCTAAAGGCAATCCGCTTAATATCTGGGTGCTATGGCTTAGCTGGCGCGGGTGCTGGCGGCTTTTTAACCAAAACTTTGGCATCCGGCCCCATCGACACAGAATAGTCGGTGGAAGAAATCACGTTCTGACTGGCGATGTCCACAACCCTTAGCGACACATAGACATTGTTGTAGCCAGGAGCAAACGATCCTACAACGACCGCTTTAGCCCCGACGTTATTTAAAGCTTCCTTGGTTTTATCAGGCAGTTGCAGGATACCGGCTTCGTTTTTAGCAAAAATTTCGGTAGGCAGTTCCATACCCATCACCCGGTAACCGGAACGATGAAAGGCCGAGGAAATTTGATCGGAGACAATTCGGCCAAACGCCAGTGTTTGCTCCAGTTCTCCGAGATTAACCAGCGAATTGATAACCACCAGACTACCTCTGGGCAAAGGCTCGCGCAAATCGAGAAGGAGCTGATCGACAGCCTCGTAGCTTACCTCGACCAAATCGTCATCTTTGACTTCGCTAGCCCGAAAACCCCGGCTACAACCGCTCAGCATGATCAGCGCCAAAGCCATCAGCGCCATCGTCTTTTTGTTAACCATAAGACCTCTCCTCTCGTAATTGTTGAAGTTATCAGAGCTTAAAACAGCAAGCCAGTCAATCTAATTTACTACCGCAGTATACACAGCATTGCGCTGGAGAATTGCTTGAACAATGCCAGGCAAATCCCTGGATTTTTTTGAACGCTTATTGACCGCTTTCGGTAACAATCACACCGATGCCGTTTTTCTGCAGCAATTCCTTAATCGTGGAAACGCTGGCGGGATTATCGTAGGGACCGACCTTAACCCGATGCCAGATAACATTGCCGACTTTAGCCTTTTCGACCCGGGACTCTATGCCGAGCGATGCCAGCTTGGCCTTATGGCGATCAGCCTCCGCTGCCTCCCGGAAGGAACCTGCCTGCATAATGTATTTGGCCGCCTTGGTTTTACCAACTAGCTGCTCGCGCACCCGGGTTTTGATTTCGTAGTCGGGCACCACTACTTCCGCTTGTGGCAGTATGGTATAAAAATCGTAACGCGGTTCTTCCGGCTCCGCTGGTTGCGGCGGCTCCGCCGGTTTTTCCGGCTCAACGACCGCTTGAGTTTGCGGTTTGACCGGTAACTCTTGCTTTAACTTCTCCACTACTTGCGGGATCTCCGCCTCCGACTTGCCTGCCACCAACTCCGGTACCATTTTGCGGATCATGTTCAAAAACACCCCAAAAGCTACAATCAGCGCGATGACCAGCAACCAGCGCCAAGGTGCGACCGAGGACTTTTTCGGTTTTCTACGGCTGTTGGTGTAACTGGGACTTTGAACGCGGTGCTTATAGTCTCTGGCCATTACATCGCTTCGGGTGCATTGATTTTCAATAGGGATAGGGCATTGACCAATACCTGTTTCACGGCACAAATCAAATTGATGCGTGCGTTGCAGAGCTTATCGTCGTCCACCAGGAACTGGTGCGCGTTGTAATAACTGTGGAACTGATTGGCCAGTTCACGCAAGTAATGAATCAATTGATGAGGTTCGTAATTCACAGCAGCACGTTCCAAAGTTTCCGGGTACTTGGAAAGTGTAGTCAGTAACGCGGCTTCCTGCTCTTCGGTCAACAGATTCAGATGCTCCATACCTAACTGCGGATTGCGTTGCCGGCCTTTTTCGTCGAGCTGGCGCAACACGCTGCACACCCTGGCATGCGCATACTGCACATAATAAACCGGATTTTCGTTGCTTCTGGAAGTAGCCAATTTCAAGTCGAAATCCATATGTTGTTCGGATTTACGCATCACATAAAAAAAGCGGCACGCATCTCTACCCACTTCGCTGCGCAGTTGCCTTAGGGTGACAAATTCGCCGGAGCGGGTCGACATCTGTACTTTTTCGTCGCCGCGATACAAGATCGCAAATTGCACCAGCAATACTTTCAGTTTGGATTCGTCGGCGCCCAAGGCTTGCATCGCCGCTTTCACGCGCGGAATATAGCCATGGTGGTCGGCACCCCAGATGTTGACGATTTGATCGAAGCCCCGATCCAATTTGTGCATGTGATAGGCAATATCAGAAGCAAAATAGGTGGTCTGGCCGTTGTCGCGCACAACCACTCTGTCTTTTTCGTCGCCCAGGCGACTGGAGGCAAACCAAGTAGCACCTTCCTGCTGATAAAGATAGCCGGCCGCATCCAGACGCTGCAAAGCCTGCTCAACGGAATGATCGTCCATCAGCGAACGCTCGGAAAACCACTGTTGATAACTCACGCCGAATTCAGCCAAGTCGTCTTTGATGTCGTCCAGAATTTCGTCCAGACCGGCTTGAAATACCTCTTTATAAGCCTCGCCGAGCAAGGTTTTGGCTCGGTCGATCAACGCATCAATGTGTTTTTCCTTATCGCCGCCTTGCGGTTCGTCGGCGGGCAAATCCGCCATCACTAGCGCGGCAGCTCTGCGGTAGGCGTCGCCGGCTTTCTTATGCAAATTCGCGGAAATATCTCGGACATACTCGCCGCGATAGCCATTGCTAGGGAAAGGCAGAACTTCGCCACAGGCTTCCAGATACCGCAACCAGACGCTGGTGGCGAGAATATCCATCTGCCGGCCGGCATCGTTCACATAGTATTCGCGTTCGACTTCAAAACCGGCTGCCGCCAGCAAATCCGCCACCGCAGAACCATAAGCCGCGCCGCGGCCGTGGCCGACATGTAAAGGCCCGGTGGGATTGGCGGAAACGAATTCGACTTGCACTCGCTTGCCAACGCCGATCTTGCTCAAACCGTATTCCGACCCAGTATCGAGTATCTGTTTGACGACCTGAAATTGGCTATCGGGATTGATGAAGAAATTGATAAATCCGGGGCCGGCGATATCAACCTTGGTGATCAGCGCATCGCTCGGCAGCGCCGCGACGATTTTTTCGGCCAGCTGTCTAGGATTAAGTTTGGCCGGCTTGGCCAGCAACATCGCCAAATTGGTGGCGAAATCGCCGTGTTGCGCATCGCGGGTGCGCTCCAAATTGATTTGCGCAATAAAATCGTTTTCGAGAATACCTTGAGTTTTAAGGGCTGTAACGGCTTGTTGTAACAGGGATTCCAGCTTTTGTTTCATCGCGTTGAAAAATGGGGATTTATCGGAAAATACCCTGCATTATCCATGAAAAACAAATTATTGGCTAGGACGCTCGCCGAACAGCGCCGTGCCGATCCGCACCAGCGTTGAGCCTTCGGCAACCGCCGCCTGTAAATCGCCACTCATGCCAAACGAAAAAGTATCGAGATCGTGACGATCAAGTTGCCGCACTGCCTGATAGAGCCGCCGATACGGCAGGCATTGCGCCAGATAATCCTGCTGCGGCTCCGGAATCGCCATCACCCCGCGTAAACGCAAATTGGGCAGCTTACCGACTTGTTCGATCAGCACCGGCAAATCGGCCAATTCAATGCCGGATTTGCTCGCTTCATCGCTGATATTGACCTGCAAGCAGATATTCAGCGGCGGCAAAAAATCCGGACGCTGCTCGCTGAGGCGTTCGGCTATTTTTAGGCGGTCAACGCTGTGCACCCAGGCAAAGTGCTGGGCAATAGGCTTGGTTTTATTGGATTGAATCGGCCCAATGAAATGCCAGCTGATATTGAATGCCGCCAATTCCTGCTGTTTTTTCAGCGCTTCCTGTAAATAATTTTCGCCGAAATGGCGCTGACCGAAACGGTAGGCTGCGGCAATATCGGCGGCGGGCTTGGTCTTGCTGACCGCCAATAACTGCACACTCCCCGGTGAACGCTGCGAATTGATTTCGGCCTGACGGAGTTGCTTGCGTACCGTGGCGAAACGCTGAGCGATACTACTCACGATTCTCAGCTGCCGATTCTTTTTTGACAAATAAGCGTGAAAACAGCAATCCGGATTCAAACAACAACCACATTGGCACTGCCAATAGGGTTTGCGACAAAGCGTCGGGCGGCGTCAAAAACATCGCGATGACAAACACCCCAACGATGACATACGGCCTTTTTTCAGACAGCGTTTCCGGGGTGATGATGCCGGTCCAGACCAACACAATAGTGAAAATCGGAATTTCGAACGATAAGCCGAAGGCAAAAAACATCGCCAATACAAAATCCAGATAAGTGGCTATATCTGTCATCACCGCCACGCCGGCCGGCGCCGCCGACGTGAGATAGCCGAATACCAGAGGAAATACCAAAAAATAGGCGAAGGCCGCACCACTATAAAACAACAGCGTACTAGCCAATAACAGTGGCGCCACCATCAGTTTTTCATGGCGATATAAGCCGGGCGCCACAAAACCCCAGAACTGGTAAAGAATGAAGGGAATGGAAACGAACACCGCCACCACAAACGCAAGCTTGAACGGCGTGAAAAACGGCGAGGCCACATCAATGGCAATCATCGTGCTGTTTTTCGGCATGTGCACTAACAGCGGCTCGGCCAGATAGGCGTAAATCTCGTTGGCGTAGCTTGCGGTACCAACAAATACCAGCAGCACGCATAACACGACCCTTAACAAGCGGTCGCGCAGTTCGACTAAATGGCTAAAAAATGACTGCTCGTTATCCAGCGGCGCTTGGCTTGTCATCGTCCTGATTGATTTCTGTCGCTGCCTGAGCATTGAAGTTAATATCGTCGAGAGCCGACTGAGTATCCTGCACCACTTTCTGCAATTCGCCGGCTATGGACTGTTGCTGGATTAACTGGCGCATTTCCTCAGCGTGCAATTCCTGTTTAATTTCCGCCTTAGCAGTGGCCAACACAGTACGGGCTTTTCCTACCCAAAACCCAGCCAAGCGGGCCGCTTTCGGCAATTTTTCCGGGCCGAGCACCAATAGCGCCACCAACCCCACCATCAACAATTCTGAAAAACCGACGTCGAACATATCGCAGACTAAGCTCGGTCTTTTTCTTTATTAGTGACTTCGCCTTCCAAAGGCTCCTCTTCCTTGCTTGCAATAGCCTTATCTTCGCTACCTTCCTTAACGGCAGAACGAAAGCCCTTAATCGCTTCGCCAAGATCGGCGCCGATATTTTTCAGGCGCTTGGTGCCAAACACCAAGATCACGATAACTAACACTACTAATAAATGAGGGATGCTTAAACCCATTGTTCACTCCTTAATTTTTACTATCAGGAAATATCGCGCTGCGCTTTTTCCTGTAAACCGGACAATCCGAAGCGCCTTTGCAACTCACTGATCACATGTTCCGGGCCGAGTTCCTGATGCGCCAACATCACCATGCAATGAAACCAAAGATCGGCAGTTTCATACACAATTTTATCCTTATCGCCGTCTTTGGCGGCAATCACCGTCTCGGTAGCCTCTTCGCCGATTTTTTTCAAAATATGATCCAAGCCCTTGGCATATAAACTGGCTACGTAGGACTGATCGGCGGTTTGCAACTTGCGCTGCTCAAGAATCTCGGCCAATTGCTGTAAAACTTCGCTCATTAGCTTTTGTTTGGATTGAAAATTGCAAAATCATAGCACGTTGCCGAAGCAGCCAAAAAAAATCTATCGGCAAAAAAAAGCCTCCCTATGCTTGCGCAGAGGAAGGCAAAAAAACCAGCGGAGTGCTTAGAAGGAGGTTCCGCTCGTTATTACAACACCAGGAGGTAGTTACAAATTCTTGGATCAGCTATTCAGCAGCGCCTTAGTCGACATATTGCTAAATATGGAGGTGACAGCGAACAGCA
>Ga0160183_113230_pt1 | contig 42285 bp, 45 predicted proteins | sample met14sb_FD_108562 | JGI IMG/M metagenome (GOLD analysis project Ga0160183, IMG submission 108562) | Synthetic bacterial communities of pure cultures from sediment of Lake Washington, USA, under high oxygen condition - MT... | ecosystem: Engineered > Modeled > Simulated communities (microbial... >...
AAATGGCTTGCTGTTAATGTGATAAGCATTATGAACCTGTCTTTTCACTATGAAAAACGGAAAAATTATCAACCTATCATCGAAAAAATCGAATGTTCAGAATAAGCCTTGATTCACTATTAATTCTTGATGCCATTGACCGTGGTGGATCTTTTGCTGCTGCGGGGGTTGAGCTGCATAAAGTACCGTCCACCATTTCATATACCGTCAGTAAATTAGAGCAAGACTTAGGCGTACAAGTATTTGAGCGGTTAGGTCCTAAAGTCAGCCTAACAAGTGCTGGTAAAGAGCTACTAAAAGAGGGGCGATACCTGCTTAAAGCAGCTGAAGACCTTGAACATAGAGTGCGGCGCGTAGCATCGGGCTGGGAAACTGAGCTATCCATCGGCATGGATTCTATTTTTTCTCCAACCGCTTTGGTTGAAGACATCACTGAATTTTACAAAGTAGCCAATCTAATTAGGCTAAGATTCTCACAAGAGGCACTATCTGGTAGTTGGGAAGCACTGATGGATAGGCGTGTAGACTTGCTAATAGGCGCAGCAGGTGAGGGGCCATCTGGTGGTGGTTATCACTCTGTGTTGATTGGCTCCACTTCGTTTGTGTTTGCGGTTGCACCTAGCCATCCCTTGGCAAACGTTAATCACGCATTAGGTAAAGCAGACCTTTATCGATATCGAGCCATTACAGTGAGTGATTCTGTGAGAAAAATGCCACCACGTACTGTGGGCCTATTATTTGGGCAGGACACCTTGGCCGTGCCAAATATGCGCACTAAATACCAATTTCAGTTAGCAGGCCTAGGCTTTGGGTTTTTACCAGAGCCATTAGCCCGTCAAGCGATTGCGGATGGGTTGTTGGTAGAAAAGCGGGTAGAGGAGCCACGCCAACCAGAATCCATCTATATGGCTTGGCGCAGTGGACATGAGGGAGCTGGGTTGAAATGGTGGATAGATAGAATTAAGTCACAAAATATGGCAGAAAAACTTTGGTGATGAAGGTAGGCATTGAGTGGTCGGTTAGTCTCTAAATTTAAATGAAGTAATCTGTATGGGTGATTGTTTCTAACTTTATTGACTGATAATGTTTTGCACAGTGTTAATTGATAGGCATACAAACGCGTTTCTTTTCCTGCCTAATGACGAAATGCGATGAGATTTTCATCTCAACATGTTAAAAAGCCACAGGTGAGTGGATATGTCAAAATAATACGCATACCAATTATTGGTAAGCAGATTCATCAATTTAGATTGTGGAATAAGTGTAGCGAAATTTTTGATTAACAACGGGATTTCAAATGCAGAAGAAACTAATCATGCCCATCATACTAGCTTTGCTAGTACCTTTAATTGCGAGTTGGTTTGCTTATCCCGATACACATTTGCCGCCTGGTTTTGGTTTATTTCCTCCGCAATATGTCGCTGACGCACCAGGTTTTAATTTAATTGTATTCTGCGCGTTGGCCTTTATAGAATTGGTTGTGCTTGCGCTATTTATTGCCCCCACGCTATTTGGATTTAAAAAGGTTGTGCCTGCGGCACCTAACAAACCCTTACCTTTACCTGTTTGGTTTTGGGTGGGGTTAGTGTCTACACTGTTTTTCTTATGGCTGATGTGGACGCGAGTGACTATATTTGGCAGCCTAGTTTATTATGCATTTACACCACTCTGGTGGAGCTTTATTTTTACACTAGATGGCGTTGTTTATCGTTATAACAATGGCGAGTCTTTGCTTTCATCTAAACCAAAAACACTGCTAATCAGCGCTTTGGTTTCCCTGGTTGGCTGGTATGTGTTTGAGTATTATAATTATTTTGCTTTAGGTAATTGGTATTACCCGCAAACAGAGAGTATTCCTTCATTGTCACATGAGACTGTGGTGGTGATATTTTTACTAGCGTATACGACCGTTTGGCCAGCTATTTTTCAATGGTACATGCTGTTGAACACCTGCCCTAGTTTGGTCAGTAGGTACTCTCAAGGCCCCAAAGTTTCTCTCAATGGTAATTTTTTATTGTATGCAGGCTATGTATTATTATTCCTAATGGTGTTTTGGCCTTATCCATTATTTTGGGTGCTGTGGATCGGTATATTGATGATATTTTCAGGATTACTCATCAAGCTTAATATTTGGACCCCTTTTACTGAAATGGCAAAAGGCAACTGGACCCCCGCGCTTCTAGTTGCGTTGGCAACCATGTTGAATGGTTTTGTTTGGGAGTGTTGGAACTACGGAAGTGCACATCCACAAATGCCGATTACTAATCCTAATTACTGGGTATACGATATCCCTTACGTAAATGTGATTCACATCTTTTCAGAAATGCCGCTTTTAGGCTATATGGGCTACATGCCTTTTGGTGTGTTGGCTTTGGTAATGTGGATATGGGCGGGTAATGTATTTGGTTTTGACACGAAAATAGTCAATACCGATCAGCACTAGATAGTGCTGTGATTGGATTGGATGCTTCGTTCTTAAGCACCTCGCGTAAGGCGAGGTGCTTATTTCTTTTATCGCATAGAAAGTTTTACCACTGTTTGCTCAGCATTAAATGTAGAAAAAATCCCTCATTGCGTACTTCCGTATTGTTTCCAAATAATGGACTATCGTAAGTCACTTTTTTTCGGTAATAAAAACTCAATACCGCTCGTGAGTTTCCATGTTTCATCCAATTTTCGAGCAAAGCCCAGTGTGACATGCTGTTCTAATGTTGCAGCAAGCAAAGCACTGGAGTTGTTCTTTGGTACCGGATTTTTGCCATAGTTGTAGCCTGCATATAAAGTGGTTTTGTCGTTATAAGTGTAAGCTGCACCTAGTGCATATACGATTTGGTTATGCCAATCTTGTTGGTTCACACTCACCATCGAGGCAGATGCAGAGGTGTTTGAAGTTTCAGTCCATGTGGTCGTGATATCGTTAATGGCATCCGCCCAATTCAGCCAATTGATTTTGGCTGAAAGCAATAAATCGGGATTAGGTTTAAAGGCCGCGCCAATCGCTACTTCACGCGGTAGTGCAAATCCTTTAATACTAAGGTTGTCATATTTAGCAATGCCAGACGCGCCAAAGTTAAATTTAGCGGTACCGCCAGTGAGCGGTAATTCAGTTTTTTCTGTATAGCTTGTACCGAGTGTCCATTGCTCGTTCAGTTTATATTGAGCACCTAGTTTAAAGCCGAGGCGAATAGTGTCTGCGCCTTTATTTTCAAAGCCTGCGAAACTACCGGCAGGGGGTGTGTGGTAAAAAAACTTCTGCTCTATACTTGCGTAAGTTAAGCTAACAGAGCCGCCTATGGAAAGGTTGTCTGTGACTTGGCAACCAATGCCCGGCGTTATTTTTGCAATAGCAAACAGTGAGCTCATTTCGTCATCGGTACCAAACGGCGTTTTAATGTGTTTAAACACTGCGCCTGCACCACCTTGTGAGAAAAACCCAATACCAGCTGTGCAGGTTGAGTTTTCTAGATGTTGTGCATAACCGCCACCAGCAAGAAAGACGTAGCGATTGTCAGCATGCTGATCATTGCGAGCGTCTTTGTGTGCCAAATCAGTGGTGCGTAGCATTGAACCATAAGCATCAAACATCTTGCCCTTAATCTGTGCCAAGCCTGCAGGGTTGGTGTTTAAGGCGCTGGTGTCGCGTGCCACCGCAGTATCAGCGCCACCCATGAGGGTTGACTCTGCGCCATAGCCAATTAAGTTGAAGCCATTTGTTGCATGGCTTTGTGTTGTAATCGATAGCCCGCAAAGTATTAATGCAATAGTGTGGTTGCGTTTCATTTTATTGTTATTTCTTTGGTGATTGGGCGGTTAGTTTTTTGTTTGATTTTTTATTGGATCTTCATTACGCAATCAGCATAATCTATCTTTAATCATTTACGACAATATTTTTCTATTCTGTAGTTGCTGATCCATATTTATCATTCACGCACATTTGCCAACTACGGTTTAACGGGATTGTTATTTCCCACTCCCAAGAAAATCAGCGACCACTTCAATAAACGCTTGTGGCTGTTCTGCGTGTACCCAATGGTTTGTTGGTAAGCTGGCAAATTGTGCGTTGATGAAATGTGTTTTGATATGCTCAATATCGCGATCCTGCACGTAATCACTGCGTTCACCGCGGATAAATAAGCTAGGCTTTTCATAGTGTACGTTTTCGCACACGGCTTGCAGCAGGCTAGGGTAGTTGGCTTTGAGTGCGGCTAGGTTAATGCGCCAGGTCAGGGCGGTTTTATTGACATCCCTTTCTGTGTGATTGACGTCTGACTTGATTAAATTCATTAGTAAAAATTGGCGCACCATCGCGTGGGGAATCTTGCTAATCAATGCTTTATCCACGTCACCGCGGCTTTGCATGGTGCTAAGGTCAACGGTCATCATCGCATCAATCATATGCGTGTAAGCATCAGGATAAGACCGTATTGCCATGTCTACCACAATCAATTTTTCCAGCCGATCAGGAAATTGCGTCGCAAATTGCATCGCCACTTTTCCGCCTAGCGAATGCCCGACTAAATGGATACGGTCTAAACCTAGCGTATTGCATAACTTAAGCAGATCATCTGCCATCTCGGTGTAGGTTTGTGAGTCACTATGCGGTGATCTGCCATGGTTGCGTAAATCGACACTAATCACTTGGTAGTGTTGTGAAAAATGCTTGGCAACTGTGCCCCAGTTATCGCCAGAGCCAAATAAGCCGTGCAGTAATATCAGTGGTTGGGTTTGGGCTGAAGTTTTATCGCCTAAGATTTGGTAGTGTAATTGCATGGGAGGATTATAAAAGATTGAAGTAGGCGGTGAGTTTGAATGCCTAGCAATTGTAGATGGCAATACAGCAGGGTGGATAACTAAGTTACCCACCCTAGTCATGCTAGCCTTATTCGATAGCTAATAACTCAACTTCAAAGATCAATGTTGCATCTGGGCCAATCGCTGGGCCACTGCCGTTTGCGCCATAGGCTAAGTTTGATGGAATCGTTAACTCAAACTTACTACCTACGTTCATTAACTGCAAACCTTCAACCCAACCAGCAATCACGCCAGTGACTGGGAAAACGATAGGCTCACCGCGGTCGTAAGAGCTATCAAACACCGTACCATCAATCAGTGTGCCTCTGTAATGCACTCTTACTTTATTGCTTTTGCTTGGTTTTTCACCATCGCCAGCCACCAATGATTTATATTGCAAGCCGCTATCTGTGGTGATCACACCTTCTTTTTTAGCATTTTCAGCCAAATAAGCCGCGCCTTCCGCTTGGTTTTTTGCAGACTGTTCAGCCTGTGCTGCCATTTGCTTTTCTTGGCTCTCTTTTTGCACTTGCTCAACTGTGCTGCGTTTTTCTGCATCAGTTAAACGTGATGGGGTGTCCGCCATTACATCGATAACAGCTTGTGCAACTGCGTCTGCGTCTAAGGCTAAGCCATCATTCTTAAGCTGATGCGCCATGTTTTCACCAACAATATAACTTAAGCGTTGGGTTAAAGTGTTTAATTCAATTGCCATTGTGTGTTTCTTTCGTTGTTTAAGGGGGATGCTTTTAATGCGAGTGGTGCAAGCGACATAAACCGTAATTATGACGGAGAATGGTGGATAAAACAAAATCTGCAGGAATTGGTTATACTTTGAGTACCTTCCCATCATACATAACTTAAAAATAGCTTCAGGGAGTAATTAAGAGAATGTCTAAAACAAAAATAACTCTTTTAACCTTAGGGCATATGCCGCCTGAGTTTGATAAGAAAAAGATTTTAAAATTCAGATCAAGCATTTTTGAAATCATTGGTGAAATTGAAAGTTACTCACTCACAAAAAACTCAGATGGCAATAGCTGGGAGTTTTATGACTCCACATTCGAGAGTGAGGTACCTAAAGTTTTTAATAGCGATTTTTTGATTTGTATAGTAAACGTTCCACTTCAGCTGAACTGGTATTCTCGACGGCTTTCTGGCAATCGAGTTGTTTTTACTTTTTATGAGATTAAAGAGTACCTAAAAAAAGAAAACATACCTATTGAGAATGTTCTTTTGAGGATGCTTAATTCTTATACTTTACTTTATAAAAGAAGTAACAACACAATCCCCAAAACAACAGATCACACAAATTACACTCATGATGAAACGAGAGGATGTTTGTTTGATATGAATGGAGTAAAGCACGATATTATCGTCTCTTGCAACAGCCCTATTATATGTCCTGACTGCATTCAAAGAATGAAAGTAGAAAGGGTGTCAGAGGAGGTAATAAGCCGATGTAGGAAAGATATAAGAAAAATTCGTAAAACTTTGTTCTACAGAATTACAGACTTTATCAAAATATATCCTATTTTCTCTCTATCAATTTCTAGTGGGTTTGCAATAACTTTATCAATATTTGCTTCGTATATATATGATCTTATGAAGTGAGTTAATAATAGGGCGCCCTAAACAATGAGACAATAAGGGTAGTAACTTATCAAAAAGTCATTTGTAAACGAGGCTCTAGAAAGGTTTGATGGTTTATGAATCAGTTCTTAAATGATGTTGAAATTAATAAAGACATACAGAAGCAAATTATAGATTATAAATTTCATATTAAAGCCTATCAAAAGACTTTAAATAATGAAGGTGTTTGGTTATTTTTGGCTGCACTAGGTTGTTTGGGGGTGCCAGATAAAGGAATGCAGAATGTGGCATTTTATATTACTTTGATAGTGTTCTTTTATAGGCTCTATTTACAACTAGATGATAAAAGGTCATTCAAAGAAATCGCAAATGATATTGAATTGGAGATCGCTTCTAGTAGTCTCGCTAATGATATAAAAAAAGCTAGATATTACGATTTAAATAAACTTAAAAGAAAAGAGCTTTCGTTTTTTAAAACACTTAAATCAGGGTTTGTATTTTTGATATGTTTTATCTTTACGATATTCTCACATCAGATGTCAAAGTCCATGTAGCATGGTTATGGGGAAAGTATTTTTTTCTTCAATATGTATTAATGGGTGTGTTACTAAACTACTTTAAAAAAACCCGCCGAAGCGGGTTTTTTTTTTGCAATGCTTGTTAGGGCATTTCAGCAAGTTAAAGCGGTTAGTGCAAGGCGAGAATCCGTAGGCAGTACGATTAGTACGACAAGGAGAAGCAACGCAGCAATCACCGCTTTGACGACACTGAAATTACATCATACCGCCCATGCCGCCCATCCCACCCATATCTCCACCCATTGCTGGGCCGTCATCTTTAGGTAGTTCAGCCACCATACAGTCAGTTGTTAGCATTAAGCCAGCGACTGAACCTGCATTTTGCAATGCTGAGCGTGTTACTTTAGTTGGGTCTAGAATACCCATTTCGATCATGTCGCCGTAAGTTTCGTTAGCAGCGTTGTAACCGTAGTTACCTGTACCTGCTGCCACGTTGTTCACCACTACTGATGGTTCAACACCAGCGTTTTGTGTGATTTGGCGTAATGGCTCTTCAACAGCGCGCAATACGATTTTGATACCAGCTTCTTGGTCAAGGTTGTCACCCTTCACTTTAGAGATCGCGTCACGTGCACGAATCAACGCTACGCCACCACCAGCTACGATACCTTCTTCAACTGCTGCGCGTGTTGCGTGCAATGCATCTTCAACGCGTGCTTTTTTTCTCTTTCATTTCGATTTCAGTGGTCGCACCAACCTTGATCACTGCAACACCGCCAGCTAATTTAGCTACGCGTTCTTGTAGTTTTTCACGGTCGTAGTCGCTTGTCGCTTCTTCGATTTGAGTTTTGATTTGTGTGATGCGTGATTTGATGTTTGCTTCAACGCCGTGACCATCAATGATGATTGTGTTTTCTTTACCTACTTCAATACGTTTAGCTTGACCTAAATCTTCAAGCGTTACGTTTTCAAGTTTTAGGCCAACTTCTTCAGCAATCACTGTACCGCCAGTTAAGATAGCAATATCTTCTAGCATTGCTTTACGACGATCACCGAAACCAGGTGCTTTAACAGCAACAGTTTTCAAGATGCCGCGGATGTTGTTCACTACCAATGTTGCCAATGCTTCGCCATCAACATCTTCTGCGATGATTAACAATGGACGGCCAGCTTTAGCCACTTGCTCTAAAGTTGGTAATAAATCACGGATGTTTGAGATTTTTTTTGTCATGCAACAACACGAATGGATTGTCCATTAAAGCGATTTGACGCTCTGGATTGTTGATGAAGTATGGTGATAGATAGCCACGATCAAATTGCATACCTTCAACGACGTCTAGTTCGTTGCTTAGGCCTGAACCATCTTCAACAGTGATCACGCCTTCTTTACCAACTTTGTCCATTGCATCTGCAATGATTTGGCCAACTGATGAATCTGAGTTAGCTGAAATAGAGCCAACTTGCGCGATTTCTTTGCTAGTTGTACATGGTTTTGATTGTGCTTTTAAATCAGCTACTGCTGCTTCAACTGCTTTGTCGATGCCACGTTTTAAATCCATTGGGTTCATACCCGCAGCAACAGATTTCATGCCTTCACGGATGATTGCTTGTGCTAATACTGTTGCAGTTGTTGTACCGTCACCAGCGATGTCATTGGTTTTAGAAGCAACTTCTTTCACCATTTGTGCGCCCATGTTTTCGAATTTGTCTTTTAATTCGATTTCTTTAGCCACTGAAACACCATCTTTAGTGATCGTAGGTGCGCCGAATGAACGCTCTAACACTACGTTACGGCCTTTAGGGCCTAAAGTAACGCGCACTGCGTTTGCTAAAATATTGACACCGTTTACCATTTTTTTGGCGAACGTCATCGCCGAATCTTACGTCTTTAGCTGCCATAATTTAAATCTCCTAATTTAGTCTTTACTAATACTTTGTTGGTTCTAACGTGCTGAAACGGGCAATCACCCGTTGTAAGCTTTAGATTACTCAACGATCGCCATGATGTCTTCTTCGCGCATTACTAGTAGCTCTTCACCGTCAACTTTAACAGTTTGGCCTGCATATTTGCCGAAAAGCACTTTGTCGCCTACTTTAACGTCAAGGGCAATTACTTTGCCGCTTTCATCGCGCTTGCCAGAACCTACAGCTTGAATCACGCCTTGGTCTGGTTTTTCTGTGGCAGAATCTGGAATCACAATGCCAGATGCGGTTGTACGCTCTTCTTCTGAACGTTTAACAATAACGCGATCGTGTAAAGGACGAATTTTCATACGGTTTCTCCTGATTAAGTCTTAAAATATACATCTAAATATTGAATTGCATGGGTAATGCGGTATTTTAGCACTCGCACACCTTGATTGCTAATTTGGGGCACTAAAAATTAATTTCAAGTGCTGATGCTGATATTTTTTTAAAATAAATGAGGTTGTACGGTGGAATTTACTAAGTTAGGAAACTCAGCGCTTAATGTCTCTAAAGTTTGTTTAGGTACCATGACGTATGGTGACCAAAACACTGAAGCTGAGGCGCACGAGCAATTAGATTATGCGTTGGCGCGCGGCATTAATTTTATTGATACGGCTGAAATGTACCCAGTGCCGCCAAAGGCTGATACTTATACCCGTACTGAGTCTATGGTGGGTACTTGGCTTAAGAAGCAGCCACGAGACAAGATTATTTTGGCGGGTAAAGTTTCAGGGCCACGCCGTGGTTTGGATTGGATTCGTGGCGGCCCACCATCGCTAGACCGTGCCAATATTCGCGCAGCGATTGAAGGCTCGTTGCAGCGTTTGCAGACTGATTATATCGATTTATACCAATTGCATTGGCCAGAGCGCAATGTGCCGATGTTTGGGCAATATCAGTTTGACCCTGCGGGTGAGTTTGAATCTGGCGTTTATCAGCAAGGCGAAGAAAAAGCATGGGTATCAATACAAAACCAACTGGAAACACTGGCTGAGTTGGTTCAAGAGGGTAAGGTGCGTTATGTCGGGTTATCGAATGAGCAACCATGGGGCGTGATGGAGTTTGTCCGTATCGCTAAAGCTTACAATCTGCCACACATTGCCAGTGTGCAAAACTGCTATAACCTGATTAACCGCGGCATGGAGTTTGGCATGGCGGAAGTGCTCTATCGCGAGCAAGTAGGTTTGCTGGCTTATTCACCGTTGGCGTTTGGGCACCTGACTGCAAAATACATTGATAACCCTGAGGCAAAAGGGCGCGTCACGATGTTTTTAGGCTATGCGCAGCGCTACAAAAAGCCAGGTGTATTTCCTGCGAGTGCTGCCTATGCCAAGCTGGCTAGGGCACATGGATTGACACCTACACAATTAGCATTGAGCTTTGTGTATCACCGCTGGTTTGTGAGCAGTACGATTATTGGTGCGACTACGATGACGCAATTAAAAGAAAATATTGATGCGTGGGATACGCGGTTATCGCCAGAAGTAATGCAGGAGATTGAGCATTTACATTTGACAATGATGAATCCTGCGCCTTAGTGATAAAACAAAACGATATAGATGATTGTTTAAAATAGCATGCTTGTATCACCATGCTTAATATAACCATATTTGAAATAATGTCTTTCTAATAAGGTGTTGCCTAGATTACAATCATGGCATTGTTCACACCACTACGTGTGAACCATCAGGTTTGAACCACTATTTAATCGTAAAGAAAGTTTATGTATGTCTCAGCTTCCACCATGTCCTCAATGTAACTCTGAATACACTTATGAAGATGGCGATAGGTACGTTTGTCCAGAGTGTGCGCATGAGTGGTTAATCAATGGTAGCGCCGAGGGCGTGGATGAAGTGCGCGTGATTAAAGATTCAAACGGTAATGTGTTGCAAGACGGAGATACGATTACTGTGATTAAAGACTTGAAAGTCAAAGGTTCTTCATTAGTTGTTAAAGTGGGCACCAAGGTGAAAAACATTCGCCTAGTAGATGGCGACCACGACATTGATTGCAAGATTGACGGTATTGGTGCAATGAAGTTGAAGTCGGAGTTTGTGAAAAAAGCGTAGTGTTTGCTTAATCGTGAGTGTGGTCGCCATTGGTTTTTAAAAGTTGATGGTGATCCATTGATTGTGAAAGTTTTTCGCATACCCAATGGGGCTCTTCAACAAATACTGATTAGTCTGTATATTGTCGTATATCTACCATTAACAAGCAGATACTTCACCAAATGATGCCACGTTTTAATCAACAAAAAATGCGCAATCGTTTTGCTTGTTTAGCCCGTCATCTTTCGATTTTTATCGGTCTTTTTTTTATTCATTATCTCGCCATGTCATGCGAGCCCCAACCTCATTATTGGTCAGTGGTATGTCGTTGATCAAACTGCTTCACCTCTTAATGCTTTGCCCTTAACTGGCGGTGATTTTGTATTTAAAGGAACATTACAAGTTGCCCAAGCTGGTGACTACGTGATTGATTTTAAAAATACCAGCACGTTTGCGATGTTTCAACACTCCGTGCGGGATAGTCGGAATGTAGTCGTGGCTGAGTTGCAAGGTGGTATTGGTCGTCAGGACATTAATCCATTTGCTTTAAGGCATGGGCGTGAGGTGCATTTAGAGGCCGGAAATTACACGCTGGAGACTTCGCTTAAAACACCTTATCTAATTGCACAGCCACAGCCTTATTTAGATTCAAAACAACATTACCAACAGGCGATTAAGCTTGGTAATGTGATTGCGATACTTTGCCTCGGCATGCTAGCGGGGCTAATGTCTTATTACATTGTGCTCGGCTTAATCAGACGGCAAATGGTAGATGGTATGTATGCCCTGTTTCTTTTGGGAAACCTATTGATGCAGGGGACGTCGTTATTGGTGTTTTCTGACATATTTGGTATTCATTGGTTTTATTTGAGTGCATTTCCTATTTTATTTTCCAATATCGCTTATGTATTTTTTGTGAAAGGCTTGCTGAGTATACGCAAGCAATACAATCCGAAGCTGTACCGTTGGATTCAATATGCGTTGGTGATCCTCGTTTTGTTTGCCCTATGGGGCATGTTGTCGCCAAACTGGATGATGGAGATGGCGCGTTATGGCGTTGGTATTTTCCTCTGCCTTGGCTTGGCAAGCAGCATTTATCTCAGCAGTAAAAAGAATATGACCGCGCGCTACTACCTGATTGCGATTATTACGTTTTTTGTTTTAGGTAGTTTAACCATTACCGCGCAGAATTCTTCTGAATTTACGCTTTATGTTGAACATATGGGCTTGGTTGCGGTAACAGTAGAAGCGTTGCTGCTGTCGTTTGTACTTAGTTACCAATTTAGTGAGTTATTTAAAGAAAAAGAGCAAGTATTGGCCGCGTTGGGTATGAGTGAAGCGCAAATTAAAATTGATAAATTAACGGGGCTGCCTAATCGGATTGCACTGGAGGCGGCTATTCAGATACTACCTAGAACAGGCAGCATTACCATATTAGATTTAGATCGTCTCAAATACTATAACGATAAATTTGGGCATGCTTATGGGGACAAGTTGTTGTGTGACTTTAGCCATCTTTTGCAGGAAAAATTAGATGGCATGGCCACTTTGCATCGTTTAGGTGGGGACGAGTTTGCGATTACCTCAGAGCATGGAGATGCGTTAGTGATTCAAGCGAAGCTGGATGAAACCGTAGCACATTTGCAAGCGAATGGTTTTGAGTTGGCAGGGGTCAGCGCAGGAACAGCCTTCATCCATGAAGAGGTGGATAACTGCAGCGTTGTGATGCACATGGCTGACATGCGTATGTATGAAAACAAGCGCGCCCATAAGCGTGCTCATAATGAGCAATTCTATTAGCGGAACCCCTTAGGGAAAAAGCTTACCGGCTGTGGTGCAGGTATTTGCAAAATATTTTTGCGGATTTTACCCATCACATGCATCTCACATGGCTTGCAATCAAATTTCAATGTGTAACGGTCGTTCCCGTTAATCAGTGTCATTGGCTCTGCGGTGACAGTGCCTTGCACACCAATGACGCCTTTAGCCTCTTTTGGACATAAGCCGTGGCTAAAGCGCAGACAATGCTTGGTAATCATCAGCGGTACTTCATCTAGCTCTTTATTGGCTTCATAGGCCGAGGCAATCATTTTTACGCCGTGTTTTTCATAAAACTGACGTGCTTTTTTGTTGTATACATTAGCAAGGTAGCTCAATGTGTCTTCAGGAAAAATCGCAGGCGGTTGCGCTGCCTCGCGACGCGGTGGGCGTTGGTAGCCTAAATCACGGGTTTGCTGTAACTGCTCGATTGCATCACGTCGTAAATTATTAATAATCGAGGCAGGGATAAACCAGGTTTGAGCCGTGCTAATCTGAATCTCTTGGGCGGTAAAGTCTGTGCCGCCTAATTTACTTAAGTTTTCACGCAGGCTAGTTTCCGCTTTTTCCAGATGTTGTGCACTTTGTTTTTCAGCTTCACAGGTGGCGGTTGCACTAAAGCCGTTTTCATCGGTAATGGTTAATGCAAAACCATTAGCAGTTTCGTAAAAATTCATATCAATCACAATTTTGCGCTGTGCTGAGTCTTTTTCTAGCAGGCGCATAAAGGCGTGGTCGCGATTGCGGTAAACGATGGTGTTGCGTCTGATGTCTGCAGGCATTTCGTTGGGGTATAGTCTTTTGCCTTCTACCGTGTTAACGCGTAGGCCGACTAGTTCTTTATGTACATCAAAGAAGCATACGCCGTCGCCATTGTGTAGCTCGATATTGGTGTCCACTTCAAAGTAATTGTTACCAACTTTGGTGACTTTGCCCAATGCTTCGCCAGAGAATTTAGGCGTGTCAAACGCACCAATATCGGCTTGGCGTCCGTTTACAAAGTAGTCGGTTGCACTGCGGTTAAAGGTTTTTTCTGGTTGCGGTGTGAATGTGTAAGTGGCGTGGCCTGACGATGATTTTGCCAGCTCTGGTCTGTCGTTCAGGATTTCATCAATCAACTCACGGTAATGAGCAGTGGCGTTTTTTACATAGGGTAAATCTTTGTAACGGCCTTCAATTTTAAATGAGCTAACGCCAGCCTCAATCAATGCAAGCAAGTTGGCACTTTGGTCGTTATCTTTCATGGATAAAAAGTGCTTATCCTTACCAATAATCCGACCTTTTTGATCTTCTAGTGTAAAGGGTAGGCGGCATTCTTGAGAACATTCGCCGCGATTCGCGCTACGTCCAGTGTGTGCATGACTGATAAAACATTGACCACTGAAGGCTACGCATAGTGCACCGTGGATGAAAAATTCCAAGTTACATGAGGTAGCATCAGCGATTTTTTTGATAGTGTTTAAATCAAGCTCGCGCGCGAGTACGATTTGTGAAAAGCCAACTTGATCGAGAAACACCGCTTTTTCTACGGTACGAATATCGGTCTGTGTACTGGCGTGTAGCTGTATCGGTGGTAAATCCATTTCCAGCAGGCCCATATCTTGCACGATGAGTGCGTCTACTTCAGCGTCGTAAAGCTGGTGCACAAGCTCACGTGCACCCTCAAGCTCGTTATCATGAAAAATGGTGTTGAGTGCCACGAACACCTCAGCATGGTAGCGATGTGCGTGTTTCACTAAGCGTGCAATGTCAGCAATGGTGTTAGGCGCTTTAGCGCGCGCACCAAAGGCTGGGCCGCCAATATACACCGCATCTGCGCCATGATTAATGGCTTCAATGCCAAAATCAGCATTTTTTGCAGGAGCGAGCAGTTCTAAATGGCGACGAGTTTTTTGCATGGGACTTATTTGCTTAGGTGATCAAGGTTGAATTTTAGACTAAACAACAGCTTATGACGACATTTGATTTTTGAGCAAGTGAAAAACCTCGCACAATTATCGTACAATTCAACCATGAGTAATCAAGATCTATTAAAACGCAGTATGCAATCTGTATGGCACCCATGCACGCAGATGAAGCAACATGAATCTTTCCCGTTAACGCCTATCCATAAAGGTGAAGGTGTCTGGCTTTATGATGCAGATGGTAACAAGTATTTAGATACTGTTAGTTCATGGTGGGTGAATCTGTTTGGGCATAATAACCCGCATATCAAAGATGCCATCAAACAACAGCTTGATACTTTAGAACACGTCATGTTGGCTGGCTTTACGCATGAGCCTGTGATTAGTCTTTCAGAGAGGTTAGCTACACTCACAGGTCTTGGCCATGCGTTTTACGCAAGTGATGGCGCAAGTGCTACTGAGATTGCGTTAAAGATGAGCTTTCACTATTGGCGCAATATTGGCCAGCCTAATAAGTCCAAATTTATTAGCCTACAAAATAGTTACCACGGTGAAACGCTAGGCGCGTTAAGTGTCACTGACGTTGCTATATTTAAAGATACATACGCACCTTTGTTAAGGCAATCTGCACAAATGCCTAGCCCCGATTTTAGGTTGGCCGAAGTAGGCGAAAGTGCAGAAGATTACGCGCTGCGTTGTGCCGAGCAACTGAAAAGCTATATTGCTCAGCATCATACAGAGTTGGCGGCCTTTATTATTGAGCCACTGGTACAGTGTGCCGCCGGCATGGCGATGTACCACCCGATTTACCTTGCTCAAGCACGCGAAATTTGTACGCAATATCAGGTACATTTAATTGTGGATGAGATTGCTGTAGGGTTTGGCCGTACTGGTTCGATGTTTGCGAGCGAGCAAGCAAAAACTGAGGGATGCAAAGTCAGTGATATCGCTGATTTCGTCTGCCTCTCTAAAGGCATTACTGGCGGATATTTACCGTTATCGGCAGTGCTAACGACCGATACTGTTTATCAAGCGTTTTATGATGACAGTACGGTGCGTGGTTTTTTACATAGCCATAGTTACACGGGTAATCCACTAGCCTGTAGTGCGGCATTAGCGACCTTAGATATTTTTGAGTCAGAACATATCGTACAGAAAAATCTTGATAAATCTGCGTTGATTTTGAAAGAGATGCGAGTGCTTACTCACCTGCCGATTCAACATTTGCGTCATCAAGGGATGATTTTTGCGTTTGATGTGGTAACGGATAACGCGCAGTTTTCAAAGCAATGTTACCAAGTGGCAATGCAGCGAGGATTGCTATTACGACCCATAGGCAACACGGTTTACTTTATGCCGCCTTACACCATTAATGAAGCTGAAATTGAGTTCATGGTGGGTCAAACCAATGCAGTGATTCAGAGCATTCTATGAAAAAATTCGCATTATTTCTTGGGTTGACCTGGTATTGCTTGCAAGCGCAAGCTGAACTGCCCGCACCCGTTGCCAATGCGCTTAAGGAAGCGGGTGTCTCTCAGCAAAACGTGTCTGTTTACGTGCAAGCGGTGGATAGTAATGTCGCCATCTTAAAACACAATGCAGATAAAAGTATGAATCCTGCATCGGTCATGAAAATGGTCACCACCAATGCTGCGCTTGATTTGCTTACTCCTGCTTATCGTTGGAAGACGGCGTTGTACCATGATGGGACCATTAAAAATTGGGTGCTAAATGGCAATTTGATGATTAAAGGCTATGGTGACCCTAGCTTTAAAGCGCAGGATTTTTGGCGATTATTAATGAGCTTAAGGCAAGCAGGTGTTAAGAAAATTAACGGTGACTTAATTATCGATAAAACTTACTTTGCTGATGATGTTGATAATGGCATTAGTTTTGATGAGGAAAAATGGCGTGCTTATAACGCAAAGCCAAGTGCATTTTCTGTGAATGGCCGTAGTACCAGTTTTAGGTTTAGCGCGAACGATGATGTGGTGAATGTGAATCAGGAGTTTGAATTACCTGAGGTGACAATTGTTAACAAGATGAAAGCGGTTAACGGTGATTGTGGAAATTGGCGTAGCAGGATGAACTATGACGTTCAGATGAACACCAATACAGCAGTGGTCACTTTTAATGGTGTGTATGCACCCGATTGTGGCGAGCGGTTCTTAGAGCTTAGTTTGTTTGATGATGCGCAATATGCGTTTTTTACCTTTAAAAAAATATGGCGCGACTTAGGTGGGGAATTTACAGGCACATTGAAGCGTCAGCCAGTTCCCAGCACTGCTCATCAATTGTTAGAGCAGTTCTCAGAGCCATTGGGCAGTGTAGTGCGCGATATCAATAAATGGAGTAATAACCTGATGGCACGGCAATTATTGCTGACCATCGCCGCAGAAAAAGTAAGCACACCTGCTACTGTCGCCAAAGGCGTGATGGCGATTAAAAGCTGGCTGTCAGCAAGTGGGATAAACACCAATGGATTAGTGCTTGAGAATGGCTCCGGATTATCTCGTATAGAACGGATTAGTGCAGAGCAGTTAGGTAAGGTGTTAGTAGGTGCTTACTTAAGTCCGGTGATGCCTGAATTCATGGCGTCTATGCCGATTTTGTCGTTAGATGGCACTGTGAAACAACGCTTGCAAGATAGTGCATCGAATGGACGTGCTCATCTTAAAACTGGCTCCATTAATGGCGTAAGTGCAATCGCAGGGTATGTGTTAGATGCAAACGGGCATCGCCATGTGATGGTGATGTTAGTGAATCATGCGAATGCGGGTGCCAGCCGAGATGCGCAAGATGCCTTGGTGGAGTGGGTGCATCAATTGCCTTGAGTTGACGCCTGAGAGGTTAACGTCGGGTGCAAAATTGAAGTATGATTATGCATTAAGTCTTTCTAATTTAGATACAGTTAATTTAAATACAACGCTACAGGACATAGAATGAAATTTTTAGGATCATTACTCGCAGGGCTTTGCTTGTTAAGCTTAAGTGCCTGCCAAGCTGAGCCAAATCAGTCAGCATCAGATAAATCAACAGTAAAGGAAGTAAAAGCGATGTCAGAGCAAGTGAAAGCGTTACAAAAGATTGATACATTAGTCGGTGAAGGCCGTGAAGCTGAGCCTGGCTTTAATGTGACTGTGCATTACACTGGTTGGCTCTATGATCCATCTGCTCAAGATGGTAAGGGTAAAAAGTTTGATAGCAGTGTAGACCGTAAAGAACCATTTGTATTTTTCTTAGGTGGTGGTCAAGTGATTCAGGGTTGGGATGAAGGTTTTGCTGGCATGAAAATCGGTGGTAAACGTACCTTGATTATCCCTTCAGAAATGGGCTACGGCGCACGTGGTGCTGGCGGAGTGATTCCTCCTAATGCGGACTTGATTTTTGACGTGGAGTTATTAGGCGTTAAATAAAAATGTACTTTTGCGGGCATCTGCTGTGCAGATTGCCTGCTTAAGCCATCTCGTCATCATAAGGCTTACTCACAAAAAATAATGCCTGACATCTATATGAATGCTGCGCCTTATTTTTCATTCTCGCCTTGTCTGATTGATGGTGATGCCCTTTACGGGTAGCAATTTACATTTTTGGGAGAAGTGAAGTGAAAGTTAGAGTTAAGTGGATAGACGGCGTCAGTTTTGTGGGCGAGTCTGAGACTGGTCATGCGGTTGTACTAGATGGTGCGCCTGAAAACGGAGGCCGTAACATTGGCATGCGTCCGATGGAAATGCTGTTAATCGGCATGGGTGGTTGCACTTCATTTGATGTGGTGGCTATTCTGAAAAAAGCACGTCAGCCAATTTTTGATTGCGTTGCCGAAATTGATGCAACACGGGCTGATGAGATTCCAAAAGTATTTACCAAGATTCACGTGCACTTTGTGATTACTGGCGATCATTTAAACCCTGTGCAAGTTGAGCGTGCGGTTAAATTATCTGCTGAAAAATATTGTTCAGCTTCTATTATGTTAAGCAAAAGCGTAGAAATCACGCATGACTTTGAAATTAAACCATTGACGCTGGAAGCATAGGCTCTAGTGAATTGTAAGCATAAGCCACGTGATCATTAGGTGGTAGTTGGCATGATAAAAAAAGGATGATATTTTCATCCTTTTTTTATACTCGTTGAAACTCGCTGTATTCATGACTTTTTAGACCATTGTTTTATAAAGCGTTGTTTTGCTGTAAAGCAAAATCTTTAATGAGCTCAGACACAAGCTTGTTAGCTAAATGCTTTTTTACAGTAACTGCATAAAAGTTTTCATTGATATTTGGTAATGTCATATAAGCAGTTAAAGTGCCAGCAGAGATTTCATCTTTCACTACCACGTCAGGCATCACTGCAAGTGCATTGCTGTCCCTAGCTAGTAGCCTAAGCATCGCCATATCGTCCGCCTCTCCAACAACATTAGGTTGAAATTGATATTGTGCGCATAGCCCATCAAACGCTGATCTGATCGGTGTCCCTGGTGCTGGTAATATCCAATCTAAAGACTTGTAGTCGTCATTAAACTTTTTACTTAGTTTAAGCCCAGGAGCTCCTATCACGGAGATAGGCTGCTGTACTAGCAACTGACATTGCCAAAGTTGCTTATTTGTACCCCTCACTTCGATATTGGTGAGCACCAAATCAAACTGATGATTTGCAAGTTCGGTTAATAAGTTTGTTTGCCCGCGCGCCGCGATGTTTAATTTTACTTTTGGATTGTTCATCAATGGCTTAACGAACACCTCAACAAAGTTACGAGACATTGTTGATAACATCCCTATTTTAAGCGTCTGGCTTTCTTTATGCAGACCATTTTTAAGCATGGCCTCTAATTCGTCACCTATATTAAATATAGATTCAGCATAAGAGAACGTGATATTTCCGGCATCAGTCAATAATAACTTTCGATTCTGCCTTGTAAATAGCTGGTTTCCGATACTTTCCTCTAAAAGTTTAATTTGAACAGACAATGCAGACTGCGAAACATGCAGCGCCTCAGCCGCTTTTGTCAGATTGCCAATCTTGGCGACATGCCAGAAGTAATTTAAGTGGTGGTAGTTAAGTTTTGCCATATTTCAACACGCAGAAATTAATTAAAAATATTTCTCATCATTAAACTAATGTGAGAGCGCAATACAAAACAAACGTGACTTTCTTATTATTTGAAATGACTATTGACAAGATAGTGGTGTTAGATGAAGTCAATAATTAATTTTCATTTGCATACTGGGCTTGCAAAGTCAGTATTTTATCATTCTGTATTATAGAACTATTAAATACAAAAAATATATTATACAGAACAATTAACATCGGTGAAAATGGCGACTATTACAAATAGGGACTATCAATTGAACAGTTTTCAAAGTTTGTTAACGCCGTCTATCATGTTTTTTGCTTTAGGTTTTGTTGCGCAATTAATTAAGTCTGATTTAAAGCTTCCTGTCGAACTGACAAAGTCAATTACGATTTATTTGTTAATCAGTGTTGGAATACACGGTGGAATAGAACTTTCACATGCAACATTTTTGGATGCTGTGCCCTCAATATTCACCGCAGTAGCACTTGGGGTGTTATTGCCTATTATTGCTTATCTGATTATTAATAAAGTTGGGAAAATTGACCATTTAAATGCAGTTGCTATCGCTACACATTATGGCTCGGTGAGCGCGGGTACATTCCTAACGGCGATTGCATTTTTGGAGGCGCTTCATATAGATTTCGAAAAGTATCCAATTATTATGTTGGCTATTATGGAGTCCCCTGCAATTTTAGTGGGGTTGGTAATGGCGTCATATTTAAGAGGAAAGCATTTAAATAACTCTGGGGCTATACAGTCGAATAAGTCTGAATTAATTAAAGAGGCTTTTACTAATGGAAGTATTGTACTTTTAATGGGTGGTTTGCTGATAGGAGATATTGCAACAGAAAAAAGTATAAAAACTATCCTACCTTTCTTTGATCACTTGTTTATGGGTGTTTTATGTGTATTTTTATTATCCATGGGTATGGAGGCTGGAAAGAAAATAAGTGACTTTAAAGTTGCAGGTAAGTTTTTAATTTGCTTTGGTGCACTCATGCCATTAATTTCTGGGTTAATAGGCGTGATGATAGGGGCCTACTTGTTAAATTTTAGCGTTGGCGGCTCAACCCTTGTGGGTGTGTTGGCGGCAAGCGCATCCTATATTGCAGTGCCACCAGCGATGAGGATGGCAATACCAGAGGCAAATCCTTCTATTTATTTAACGTTAGCTTTAGGGATTACCTTTCCATTTAACGTTCTTTTTGGAATCCCACTTTATTATAGTTTCGCTAACTTTTTACTTTAAGGTTGTTTTATCATGTTTAGTGTTAAAAGAATTGAGCTTGTCATTGAAGCTGTTGAAAAGCAAAGAGTGATTTCCACCTTAAAAGCTGTCAATATATTCAACTACACCATATACAACCATGTGGGCGGATATGGTGAGAGGGGGGCAAGAGGTGACTTGGCATTCGGTGAAAAGTTTGAAAACGTGACGTTTGTGATTGCTTGCCCAGAAAATCGGCTAACTACGATCATTGAGTCACTACGCCCCATATTGAAAAGTTATGGTGGGATGTGTTTAGTATCAGATGCTCAATGGATAATACATTAATTAATTAAGTGAGCTGCATGGAAAATAACACCAATAAGAAAAAACCAATACAAAGGTTATTTGATCTTTTATCTCTAGAGAGAAAAGACATTAACCTACTTGTTGTGCTCACTTTTGGGTACGGAGTGCTTGGTATCGCAACGCCAATTGCAGTGCAGGCACTTGTCAACATAGTCACGATGGGTGGGCTTTTACAGCCACTTTTTGTGGTGTCGTTAATATTGTTTGTGTTGCTGCTGTTGTCTGGTGCACTCTATGTGTTTGAAGCCTATGTGGTAGAGCTCATACAGAGAAGATTGTTTGTGAGAACTGCAATCAATGCCGCTAAAAATGGTCAGGGTGTTGATGCGTCGGTGTATGACAACAGTAACCCAGTTGAACTAATGAATCGATTTTTTGATATCAGCACGGTTCAAAAATCCGCAGCCACACTTCTTACCGTTAGCCTAGCAGCCTTCTTACAAGGCTTTATCGGGAGTGTCATTTTAATTTTTTATAGTCTCTATTTTGCAATCATTGTATTTGTGTTGTTAGCTTTACTGGCATTTATTATTTTTGTATTAGGTAGAAATGGGATTAATACAGCTATCGATGAATCTAAAACAAAGTATGCAACAGCGGCATGGTTGGAAACGATTGCCAGAAATTTTTATGTTTTTAAATTTTTTAATGGATTAGCGCGTGCTAATCGTTTAAGCAATGATTTAGCGAATCTCTACACAAAAAAACGAAAAGAACACTTCAGGACTTTGCTTTTTCAGAATATCGGCGCTGTGACCCTATACGCAATTGTTGGCACATTAATGCTGGCCTTAGGTGGGGGGCTTGTGATTACAGGGCAAATTAATTTAGGCCAATTTGTTGCAGCAGAGCTTATTATATTTGGCGTACTGGCGGCGTTTGTTCGTTTTATCAGCAAGCTTGAGTATTTTTACGATATGTTGGCTGCACTTGATAAGATTGGTTTTTTGGAGGATTTGCCTCAAGAAACTATCGGAACCTATTCTATTCCTACAACTGGTTTAACCGAGGTTGAGGCATTTAATATCTCATTCAACTATTCTCAAAAAATTAAGTTGCTTAAGAACGTAAGTTTTAAACTCAATCAAGGTGAAAGTGTTTCTATTTTAGGTGAGTCTGGTGCAGGCAAAACCACTTTAATCGGCATGCTCACAGGGCTCAGACAACCATCCATTGGTCGCATTGAATTTAATGGAAATGACTTAAGACAACTCAATCAAAACATCCTTAGAAATGCGATTGGTATTGCTGGCAGAGTTGAGGTAATTGAGGGTTCTATTATTGAAAATATTGTGCTCGATAGGGAGCATATTACTTTAAACAATATTAACCAAATCTTAGATGAGTTAGGGTTGTTGGAGGATCTCACTAATTTAGAAAATGGCCTTGATACTCAGCTGACTGCTTTTGGAGCGCCTTTGTCCACAACACAAATTCAACGTTTAATGTTAGCTCGAGCGATTGTCGGTAAACCTAATTTACTGATTATAGATGGCCTATTAGATAATTTAACTAGTCCTGAGTTGGGCTCAGTGCTCAATCTTTTGAAAGTTCATCAGGCAGATTGGATGCTGGTAGTCGCGACTCGTTTTGAACATATCGCGAATCAATTCAATCATACGATTTTATTAAATCAGCAAGATGGTGAACTAGCGTGAGTGCGGATAATAAAGTGTTTAATGATGCCCTAGTAGCAACGGAAACGCCGGAGTTTGTGGTTCGTTATGTGAAAATTCTTGCGATATTGTTTTTTGCTTTGCCGATTATTGCGATGTTTCTTCCTTGGCAACAGAATGTGACGGCGATCGGGAAAGTCACCGCATTTTCGCCATCTGAAAGAGTGCAAACGATTGATGCGCCTGTTAGTGGGGTAATCAGTAAGTGGTATGTTCAAGAAGGTAGCGTTGTTAAAGAAGGGGATGTCTTACTCGAAGTAAGTGATATTGACCCTATGTTCAAAGACAGATTGGAAGCCCAAAGAAACAATCTCCAAACTAAATTAAATGCGAAACAAGATGAGCTGAAGTCCTACCAAATACAGCAACAGAACTTAATGAGCTCGCGGGATGCAAAAATTTCTGCGGCACGATTCAAGTTAGATGTGGCTAATCAAAAAATACTTTCCACGACTGAAGCGATTAGCGCTGCAAAAGCCACAGCTGATGCAGCTGAGTTTCAAAGTAACCGTATGCAACGTTTGTTTGTCGATGGCTTAGTGTCTAAACGTGATTTAGAGGTTGCAGAAAGGGATCTGATTATCGCCCATCGCAATTTAATTAGCGCACAAGCTCAACATAATTCTGCAAAAGCAGAAGCACAGTCAGCCAAAGCCGAAATCCTACAAATACGCGCAGATACTCAGGCATCACTAGATTCTAGTTCGGCTGTCATTAATAAAATCAAAGGGGAGTTGGCTGATAGTCAAAACAGTTTAACAAGCTCAGAAATCAACTTATCACGCCAAAATATGCAGAGAATTGTTGCGCCTAGAGCGGGTACCATCTTTAGGCTCCCAGTTAACTCTCAGTCACAAATGATCTCTCAAGGACAGCCCTTGCTTGTGATATTGCCCGAAACGAATGCAAGGGCGGTAGAGCTTTGGGTAGATGGGCGTGATGCACCTCTTATTACGACGGATACTTCAGTGAGGCTTGAGTTTGAAGGCTGGCCTGCAATTCAAGTGCCAGGATGGGCAAAGATAGGGATTGGTACGTTTTCAGGAAAAGTCTCTTTCGTAGACCCTACAGATAATGGCACAGGTAGTTTTAGAGTCATGGTGGTTCCTGATGAGAACTACCCGGACTGGCCCTCGGCAAGATTTTTAAGGCAGGGGATTAGTGCTAAGGGTTGGATATTATTAGAAAATGTAACGATTGGTTATGAGATATGGCGTTTGCTCAATGGATTCCCGGCAAGAATTCCAGAGCTACAGACGTATCCTAACGAAAAAGTAATGTACGATAAAAAATGACGATGGATGCCAGCAAACATATTCAACTAAGCGCTAGAAATTACTTTCTTTTGAGGTCAGTCATTTTTAGTGTGAGTTTATTAGCTCAACCATTATGCGCAGAAGAGGCTAATCCAAGCTTGATGACAGAAAAAGCTAATCAAAGGTTAAGGTTAGATGAACGACTATCGCTAGATGATTATTCGGTGACTCCTCCAGTCAAACTTAATGATGCTATTCATGAGTACAACGCTAAACGAGAAAAAGCTGCAATTAAACCACTTCAGATAGACATAGGTAAGGCATTGAATGCAGTAGATCATGCAGGAGATACTAGTCAACTTGCTTCAACCATCTCTGGACAGACGACTCAATCACTTACGATTGCAGATGTACGGACCAAAGCCCTTAAAAATAATTTAACTATTAAAGTTGCACAAATAGACCCATTGATTTCAGGCGCAGAAGTGCGTGAGGAGCAAGCAAAGTTCGACAACATTATTTTTGCCTATGCAAAATATGGGGAAATAGACTCTCCCAAAATGTCAGGAGATACCGTCGAGTTTAAGTCTGATAATGCCAGTTTAGATGGTCAGCAAGTAAAGCTTAGTACTGTAGAGCAAGATAAACGAAGCCTTTCACTCGAAGCTGGGATCAGAATACCACTACGCACAGGCGGTTCTGTCACATTAAGCTCTCCGCTAGAAAATAAGTCGAGCAGGGGGCGGTTTGATAGTGATGAGTACAGAAGTGCGATGCGCTTTTCAATGAGTCAACCGTTGCTAAGAAATGCTGGCGTTAAAGTGAATGAAGCTAGCATTCGTATTGCGGAATACTCACAGCAAGCTGTACAGCTTAAAACTAGATTACAATCAATACGAGTGATTGCGATCGTTGATAAAGCTTATTGGGCGTTATATGAGGCATGGGGACAGTTAGATGTAAGGCGACAGCAGTTCGAGTATGCCAATCAAAATCTAAGCATGGTCAAACATCGTGTTCGAGAGGGTTTGAGTGCTGCGGTAGAGATTAATCGTGCAGAAATTGGGGTTGCCGATAGAATGGACGCCTTAATTGTAGCTGAGACCAATCTTAAATTAGCACAGCGCCAATTGCGTTTTTATATGAATGAGATGGCGGAAGATACCATTCAAACCGGTACTTTAGTTCCTGCTACACAGCCTAGTTTGCTTAAATATGATTTTAACCGAAACAAGTTGTTAGACGATGCATTGTCTGGTCGTGTTGAGCTTTTAGAGCAGGAGATTCAATTGGCCGCTGATCTCACCAAAATTGATTATCTTGAGAATCAGACCCTTCCATTATTTAGTTTGGACTATCAATATGGTGCGCTTTCAAATACCAACAGCAATTTTGGGCAGAATTACAGAAACGTCCTGAACGGTGATTTTAATGATTGGTCAATTGGTTTGAAGTTTGAAATGCCGATGACCAACGAAGCAAGAAAAGCACAGCTAGATTACGCTGTACAACAGCGTAATCAGCGTTTAGCGACCAAATCCCTACAAATATTAACGGTAAAAAAAGAAATTTACGATGCCTTAGATTATGTTGACCAAAATTGGCAACGTATTTTAGCTGCTAGACAACAAGTGCTTATCGCAGGTCTTAATTATGAAGCAGAACTCAAACAGTTCAATGAGGGCTTGCGCACGATGACCGAAGTGTTAGAAACGCTTACTCGTCTAGGTGAAGCGCAAGCTAAGGAAGTCCGTGCCATCGCTGACTATCAAGTTGCACTGATTGATACTGCCTATGCGACAGGAACGCTGTTGGGCTACAGTAAGTTAGATTTTAATTAACAAGATTTAAAGTTAACAAAGCCTAGAATTAGCAAGGCATGGAATTAACAAGATCCAGGTGCTGAATTTGTAATAAGTTATGCAGTGTTAGTATAAGGGCCGCAGCAATCAGGTAGCATTGGTCAAACACTCACACGCATCAGCCAAGCAAAAGAATCGTTAAGTGAAAATATAGATTAGTCTATGACTCAATGACTTTCACTGTGAGTGGTTGTTCATCCTCTAAAATATTCAATAATCTATCTACGTTTGGATGCTTGCCAGGGCAGTTCTCAGCATCTTCTGTGTGCTCTGCATATAAGCTTAAGCCTTCTACCGCAGCATCTAAAGAGATTTCGCCATACATACGAGCTAAATGGCTATACACCTTGATTGAACCTTGGCTGCCTGGTTTGTTTTCAATGACGCCTGCTGAGCTGCCGTCTTGGTTGTAAAGCTCGATACGCGCTACGTTTGAGGCATCATCAAGAGTCTGTAGTACGTCGCTAAATTTTTGCATTGTGTAACCTTAAAAATAATTAGATGTGATAAGTTGTGCTGGTCATGAGTTCGGACATCTTTTTCATACAAAATTTAACTGGGAGTGGCAATGCTGCTGCACCTTGTTGTTTTGCATCGTTAGCGTGTTTGGCCTCGTCTGTTTGCATTTGTTCAATAATTTTGCGAGATTTTTCGTCCGCAATAGGTAGTTGATCAAGATGGCTTGCCAAGTGTGCCCCCACCTGTTTTTCAGTTTCTTCTAGAAAGCCTAGGCTCCATTTGTCGCCTAACGCCCCTGCAGCAGCACCAATCGCAAATGAACCAGCATAAAACAGTGGATTGAGCACACTAGTGTGTCCGCCAAGGGCTTCAATACGTGATTCACACCATGCTAAGTGCTCGGTTTCTTCACGTGCAGCTTGCTGCATAGTGATGCTAGTGGCTGCATTTTTTGCAGTCAGTGCTTGGCCGCTATATAGTGCTTGCGCACAGACTTCACCGGTATGGTTAATGCGCATCAGTGCGCTGACGTGCTTCTTTTCTTGTTCATTTAGCAGAGGTTCTTCAAGACCCGCATCAGGGTGTGCACGTTCGCTATGTGGTTTTGCAAACAAGGTGCGTAACCCAGTGTCAAACGCACAAATTAATTTGTCTGTCGTGAGTAATCTGTTCATAAAAGTCATTCTACGCTTAATTGTTCAGGTGAGGCTAGTATTTGGTTGGCGCCTGATTTAGCCGTTTTAATGTTGACGAACCAAGCCTCATCAGGGGTATCAATACTACTTTGGGCGCTATGCATCAAACCCCATTTGCTTTGCAATAATTTCAACTGGGTGCATCACATGCGCACTAACGTGCGCACTCTCCAGACCTCTACTGAGATGCAGGCTGCACCCGATATTAGAGGTGGCAAGTATTGTGACTTGATTGGCCATTATTGCTGCCAGCTTATCGTTAAGTAATTGATTAGCCATTTCAGGTTGTGTCACAGAGTAGGCGCCAGCGCCACCACAACATTGGCTGTTGCCGGGCAGTGCCTGAACGTCTGCACCTGGTATTTTTTTTAGTAGGTCATATACTGCTTTTTGTGCTTTGAGCACATTGCGTAATGAGCATGGGTCTTGTACATAAATGCGCTCTTGAAGTGGCGCAACTTCTGCCTTAGACCAGTCACATGTGACTAAAAAAGTACTGATGTCTTCTATGCGATGTGTGGTGAGATAATCTTTTAAGCCGGCACCACAACCACTTGCGGTGCTGAGTATCGGCATGGCAGTATTAAAACTCTCTGCATTTCTTTTAATCAGCTTGTTCGCTTCAATATCATCGCCAGCTTGTCTGGCAATACTGCCACAGCAAGTTTGTGCATTAGGGATATGCACATCATAGCCAAGGGTATTCAATACATAAATACTCGCCCTGAGTGTGCGGTTGTCAAAAGCGTTAGTGGCACACCCTAAAAACAAACTGACTGCACCTAAACTAACCGCACCTTGGGTAGTTTGAGTTGTTGGGTATATTGATTGCCATACCATCGGCTTTTGAATGGTTGGTAATAGTTTTGCTGCTGGCATCACACGTTTTAACACCCTAATTAAATTCAGTTTTGACATTAACCATAGCGGCCACGTGATGGCCTGACTCAGGTAACGGTGGCGAATAAAAGGTTTTGCTAAAGTCAACCAGAGGCTCTTTTTTTGAATATAAAGCGCACGTGTGGTATCGACTAAGGCGCCATAATTAACACTATTAGGACATGCTGATTCACAACTGCGGCAACTTAAACATAGGTCAATATGCTCTTTAAAGCGGGCGTTGTTAGGCAAAATATCCTGAGATACAGCACGAATCAATTGGATGCGACCACGTGGTGAGTCTGCCTCAGAGCCTGTTTTTCTATAGGTGGGGCAATGCGGTAAACATAACCCACATGCAACGCAGCGGTCAGCTTCAGCGGTTAATTCTTTAAGCGATAACGTCATGGTGTGATTATAATCTTTTTCAATCTCAACATTGACTAAACAGTATAGCGTTGTAAAAAAACCGCCTTAACAATCAAGGCGGTTTGATTTCGAATAAGCACAAAACTTGGTCTTAAGTTTAACCTTACTCAGCTTTAGGTGTTTCTGCTTTCACTGCTGGTGCAGACTGAATCACAGGCAAACCTTTAAGCAGATTCATCGCTTGAGTAAACTGAATGTCATCTTTACTTGCAGGCTCGATAGGTGCGCTAGGTTCTGCAAATTTCTTTTCATTCAACTTCTCTTTTGCTGCTTCTTTTGCAGCGTTTGTTGTATCTGCTGGTTTTTTAGCTTCACCATCTTTAGGGTTCGATAAGTGGCGAGATAAATCCGCCTCGTGAATTGCGCCAGACTGGTCAGTGCCATCCTCAACAATATAGTCAGGCACAATACCTTTTGCCTGAATCGAACGACCTTTAGGCGTAAAGTAACGTGCTGTTGTTAACTTGATCGCAGCACCGTTATTCATTGGCATAATGGTTTGTACTGAGCCTTTACCAAAACTCTGCGTACCCAATACTGCAGCACGTTTGTGGTCTTGTAGTGCGCCGGCCACAATTTCAGAGGCAGATGCTGAACCACTGTTAATTAATACCACCATTGGTACAGTTTTTAAATCTGCTGGTAAGTCACGAATGTAATCATTCGCGGCACCACCACGTACATAGTTTTCTGGCACAGCAGTTAACTGCATTTTAGAGTCAGGTGCACGACCTTCGGTATACACGACTAATTCACCTTTAGGTAGGAAGGCCGCTGATACACCTACAGCACCATTGAGTAAACCACCTGGGTCATTGCGAAGATCTAAAATAAAACCTTTGAAAGCGCCTTTATTTTCGTCATGCATGGTCTTGATGGCTTTTGCAAGATCTTCACCAGTGCGCTCTTGGAATTGCGTAACGCGTGCGTAAGCATAGCCTGGCTCTGTGAGTTTGTATTTCACACTTTTACTTTTGATAATAGCGCGAGTCAGCGTGAATTTAAGCGGTTTAGTCTCAGTTTTACGCACCACTGTTAACACAATTTGGGTGTCTGGTTTGCCGCGCATACGTTTAACTGCGTCATTGAGGGTCATGCCTTTTACTGGTGTGTCATCAAGCTTTACAATCAAGTCGCCGCTTTTTAAGCCAGCGCCATATGCCGGTGAGTCCTCTATTGGTGAGATGACTTTCACTAAGCCATCTTCCATACCCACTTCAATGCCTAATCCACCAAATTCGCCTTGCGTGGCAACTTGCATGTCTTTAAATGCATCTGGATCCATATAAGTTGAGTGAGGATCTAATCCAGTAAGCATGCCGCTAATAGCTTCTGAAATTAATTTTTTGTCTTCAACAGGTTCAACATAATCAGTTTTAATTTTGCCAAACACTTCGGCAAAAGCACGCAGGTCATCTAGCGGCAGTTGTGGTTTAACCATTTTCTCTGCGACGGCAGAGTAGGTTAGGCTTAGCATTAGACCAAGTATTAAACCTGAGCCCACTAGCCCAATTTTTGTAAACCGGTGATGTTTATTATTTACTTGCATGAATGTAAGGTGTCCTAACAAAAGTAACTGTTGCTGATTTTATGCTTTAATATCTTAATCTAACTTAGATATCTGTTTTAAGTCGATATATAAGCCATGTAGATTAAATGACATAAACACTATTTACACTAGATTCATTTAATCTATCGATAACTATGAGTTATAAAATAATTTTTAGTTTCAGAGTGTCATTATTATATTGCTTACTAGGCATATTAAACTATATCAGTCGGGACATACAAATTGAGTAGATATATTGTTCAAATCACTTATTGCACACAATGTCGTTGGTTATTGAGGGCCGCATGGCTAGCGCAGGAATTGCTGACCACATTTGAGCAGGATTTATATAGTGTCGCACTCAAACCAGGTACTGGTGGCATATTTGAGGTGACTTTAAATGATGAGCTGATTTTCTCTAGAAAAGAGGCAGGAAGGTTTCCTGAAGCGAAAGAGATTAAGCAGTTGGTGCGTGATAAAGTAGACCCAGAGCGTCATTTGGGGCATAGTGATAGAACGTATGTTGATCAATAGTGTCTATGGGATGGCAAAAATCACTTAAGCACCGTTTTAGTTTAGGTACATAGATAAACTCACAATATACTTTTTGACGAGAAAGGATTACAAAATGTCAGATCAGCACGATAACAGTCCAATAGTGGATGCGCTTAATACGATTTTAGAGTTTGAGTTAGCAGGCGTTGTAAGATACACCCATTACTCATTAATGGTATTTGGGTATAACCGCATTCCTATTGTGTCTTGGTTGCGCAGTCAAGCGACTGAGTCTTTAGATCATGCGAACAAAGCGGGTGAAATTATTACACATTTAGGTGGACATCCTTCATTGTCGATAGGCCCATTACTTGAAACGCATAACCATGATATTGGCGATATCTTGCGTGAGTCTTTAGCACATGAAACTGCAGCACTTAATGCTTATAAAGCATTACTCAAGCTTGTAGAGGGTGGTTCTGTGATGCTAGAAGAGTATGCTCGTGAAATGATCTACCAAGAAGAGCTGCACTTGGGTGAAGTGGATAAAATGTTACGTAAACCTGGTGATTTAGCTAAGTTTCACGCATAACCTTAGGTGATACGCTTAATGTGGGCTGGCGACTTTAGTCGCTAGCTTGAAGGCGAAACTCAAAAATAATGAATGATGAGTATTTTTGGGTTTCGTTTAATCTTTCTTCTGTTCTGAATCTATCCGTTGGGCACCATTGAATCGTTTATTCCAATAGGTGCTTTGCATGTCATCGACACGAACACCACCACCGCTGCTTGGTGAGTGAATGAATCGATTATTCCCTACATAAATTCCTACATGTGAAAATGCCGACTTTAGCGTGTTGAAAAACACTAAATCTCCCGGTTGCAGTTCACTTTTTGACACGGTTTTTCCGAGCTGGCTGATGGCTTTGGCGCCATGTGGCAATGTTAAGCTGGTCGCTTGCTGATATACATACCTAACAAAGCCGCTGCAATCGAAACCAGTTTCGGGGGTGCTGCCACCATATTTATAGGCAATGCCTGTGAGGCTAAGTGCATTAACTAGCACTTCGCGTGCTCGGTCTGGCCAGTCTTGGCTGTCTTCTGCATGATCTTTTTCTGCCGCTGCTTGGGCAAGGTCTGTTGTATAGGCGTTGCTCAACCCATTAGGGGTTGCCGCACAAGAAGCGCTTACGAGTGCAAGCGCAATGCAGATTAGATAATGAGCGTAAGTAAGTTTTGACACGAACTCATTATATTAAACTTACCCAAAAGTACCAAATGTGATTATCTACTAGGTTAAAACAAACATGAGTAGCCTAACTCATGTGATAATTACGGCCCTATGAGTGAATACAATATCCGCCAAGTTTTTGAAAAAGATGGCATTTTAGCTTCGCATATTGCTGGTTATCATGAGCGTACCCAGCAATTGGAAATGGCTTTAGCGATAGCAGATGCGATTGAAAACAACACCCAATTGGTTGCGGAAGCAGGCACTGGTACGGGCAAGACCTTTGCTTATTTGGTACCAGCATTGCTTACTGGCGGTAAGGTCATTATTTCTACAGGTACTAAAAACCTTCAAGACCAGTTATTTAGCCGCGATCTGCCCAATGTTCGCGATGCACTTAAAGTGCCAGTGACCGTAGCTATGCTTAAAGGTCGGTCAAACTATGTCTGCCATTATCATTTAGAGCGTGCTGTGAATGAAGGGCGCTTTGCCGCGCGTGACGATGCACAGTACGTGCATCTCATTAAGACTTTTTCTGAAAACAGTAAAACAGGGGATAAAGGTGAGCTGAACACCGTGCCTGAAAATGCCACGATATGGGCTAACGTCACTTCAACCCGTGATAATTGTTTGGGTGGTGATTGTAATTTCTATAAAGAATGTTTTGTGATGGAGGCGCGTAAGCAAGCACTTGCAGCCGATGTGGTGGTTGTGAATCATCACTTGTTTTTTGCAGATGTCATGTTGCGCGATGAAGGTGTGGCTGAGTTATTGCCTAGTGCCAATACTGTGATTTTTGATGAGGCACATCAGTTGCCAGATGTGGCGGGCCTGTTTTTTGGTGAGGATATTTCAACCAGCCAATTGCTTGAGCTTGCGCGAGACTGCACTGCGGCACACTTGAGCCTTGCCAAAGACTGTGTGCAGCTCGGTGAAGTGATTCCAGTATTAGAAAAAGCGTGCAAAGACTTTAGGCTGATTTTTGCTTACGAAGGCTCGCGCATGCCAGTGCAGAAAGCATTAGCACTCAAAGACTTTCAGTCTTCATTTGATCATATGCAGACGCAGTTACAAGCGTTATCTGCTGTGTTGGAAACTCAAGCAGCACGAGACCCATTGTTAGAAAAGTGTTGGCAACGTAGCATGGCATTGCATGACCTACTTAGCCGCTGGCATGCTGCTGAGAATAACAATTTGGTACGTTGGGTTGAGGTGTTTACGCAATCGGTGCAGTTACATGCAACACCACTGAGTGTTGCCGAGGGCTTTGGTAAGCAGTTGAATGCACAGCCGCGTGCTTGGATATTCACTTCGGCTACCTTAGCTGTCAAAAATGACTTTAGCCATTATGTGGCACAAATGGGTTTGCAAGATGCACATACTGCTTCATGGCAAAGCCCGTTTAACTATCAGGAACAGGCCTTGTTTTATGTGCCGCCTGAAATGCCTGATCCGAATAGCCCCTCTTATACTGCCTGTGTCGTTGCTGCGGCATTGCCAGTATTGCAAGCAAGCGGTGGCAGAGCTTTCGTGCTGTCTACTAGTTTGCGTGCGATGCGTGAAATACATGCCCTGCTGAAAGATGCCTTTGCCGAAAATGGTATAGAGAGCCCGTTGTTATTGCAGGGCGATACTTCGCGTACTGAGTTGCTTGATCGCTTTCGGCAATTGGGCAATGCCGTGCTGGTGGGCAGCCAGAGCTTTTGGGAAGGTGTCGATGTGCGCGGCGAGGCATTAAGCGTTGTGATCATTGACAAGTTGCCCTTTGCTCCCCCTGATGACCCTGTGTTGTCTGCACGTGTAGATAAGCTGAATGCCGAGGGTAAAAATGCGTTTATGGAGTATCAGCTTCCCTATTCAGTGATTACCTTAAAACAAGGTGCTGGACGTTTGATTCGCGATGAAAACGACAGAGGTGTGCTGATGATCTGTGATCCGCGTTTGATTACAAAATCTTACGGTAAGCGTATTTGGCAAAGTTTGCCACCATTCAAGCGCACGCGTGTATTGACGGACGTGCAGGCGTTTTTTGCCGATCATTAATTCACTTGGATTATGGGGGTGATGAGTTAATGGCATTTATCTTGTTCTTGAGCCCTTTTTTTACTGCAGATGTAAGTAATTTGTAAAAGTGATGACTAGGGAGTAAATCCCGTACTTTTGATTTTCTAATTAGTTTAAAATGCGCGTCCTTTATATTTTTAGCAGCATAGATCATATGGTGCTAAAAGTTTCGCATACGTTTTAAACTTTGGGAATTCATCATGCTTCGTTTTGTATCAGTGTTTTTTGCAGTCGTACTTTCTTCGTATTCCGTGCTTAGTTTTGCTGGAGATTGCAACAAAACAGTGATGGGTGGCGGCTGTACTGCAGAGGCTGATGCTGGTGTAGCCGCACATATGCGTAGCCAGCCTCAAGTAAAGCCTGTTGTCGCAAAAGTTAAAGCGGTCGAAGTGAGCGTAAAAGATGCGTCTGTTCCAAAGAACGTGAAAATGAGTAAAACGAGTAATCAAAAGCCGCAAATCTAAATGATGATCTTGGTGTCAGATAATTATCACTAGAGATACATAATGACTACATATGTTATTTACTCGTACATATGTTTTAAAAGAAAATAAAAAGCTGACAATTTGTCAGCTTTTTATTTTTATCAATGTTTTAAAGTAATTGGCGTTATAGTTGTCTTTTTTGTTTGCTATCTAAACCGTATTGTCATGCAATTTATTCAGATTCCAGAAGGTGAGTACGAGCTGACCGCCATTCGAGCCCAAGGTGCAGGTGGCCAGAATGTGAATAAGGTATCGAGTGCGATTCATTTACGCTTTGATATTAAGGCTTCAAGCCTGAGTGATTGGTTAAAAGAGCGATTACTTAATCTAAAGGATAATCGTATTAATGATGATGGTGTGTTAATCATCAAAGCACAGCAATATCGTACACAGGAAGCGAATAAAAAAGATGCCGTTCAACGTTTACATGAAATTGTGAGTGCGGCGAGTATAGTTAAACCTACACGTTATGCCACGCGGCCAACTTATGGATCTAAGCAACGCAGGTTAGAAACAAAATCACAACGTGGGCATTTAAAGCAATTGCGTGGCAAAATAGCGGGAGAATAAAATCTCGTGCATATTGCGCATTGTTTTACATGGCCTAACTTATATGAATAGTTACTCCTAAAGGTGTTAATAATTACCCAAAAGGCAATTTTGGGTAATTTGGCATGCTCTGTTTTGATGACTTGTTTTTCTTAACCTGTTTTATCGTGTAATTTAAAAAATCTGACCAATGAATCTATTAGCTTTTGATACCTCAACCGAATATTTGTCACTTGCCGTTAGGCGAGATAGTATTGCCTTTAAGTATGATGTGTTGGCTGGGCAAACCCATTCACAAATCATTCTGCCAGAGATACAAAACTTATTGAATCAAGCCTCGCTGCATTTGAAGGATTTACATGGCTTAGCGTTTGGCGCTGGGCCGGGCTCATTTACGGGTGTTCGTATCGCGGCCGGTGTGGCACAAGGCCTGGGTTTTGGCGCGAATTTACCTGTGGTGGGTGTTTGTACCTTGATGGCCTTGGCTGAAGCCAGTGGTGAGTCTAAAGTCATCGCCTGTTTAGATGCTCGCATGGGCGAGGTTTATCATGCAGTTTATGTGAGAAAAGCTTCTGGCTGGCAGGCTATCATCGAGCCGGGTTTGTACAAGCCTGATGCCGTTCCCGCTGTGGTAGGCGATGATTGGGTCGGTGTGGGTAGTGGTTGGCAAACTTACGGTGAATTGTTGGCAGATGCCTATCGTGGACAGATACAGTCTACACAACCCGCTTTGTTGCCGATAGCGAGTGCTGTTTTAGCATTAGCACAACCAACATTTGAAAGTGGCGAGGCTAAACCAGCTGGAGACGCCATGCCAATTTATATCCGTAATCGAGTCGCACTCAAGACTGTGGAGCGAGAGCAAGGTTTACGTTTATGAGTGCCGTACTTAAGCCAAACTATCAATTTCGCCCGATGACTGAGCGTGATTTAGACGCTATCATGGAAATCGAGCCACATATTTACTCGCACCCTTGGACGCGTGGAAATTTTGCTGATTCTCTTAAATCGGCGCATAGTGCATGGGTGCTGGTGCAAGATGCCAATATCATCGGCTATGCTTTGATGATGATGGTGCTGGATGAGGCGCATTTGTTAAACTTAAGTATCAGTCAGTCGTATCAAAAACAAGGGTTGGGACGGCTTTTATTGGAACACATGATACAGATTGCGCAAGACCTTAAAGCTGCCAATATGTTTTTAGAGGTAAGAGCCAGTAACATTTCTGCGATTGCTTTATATGAGAATATTGGCTTTAATGAAATGGCTGTGCGCCGAGGCTATTACCCAGCGCATCATGGACGTGAAGACGCAATTTTAATGGGACTAGCAATATGAGCCTGATGACGCGTGAGGATGTGTTGAGAGAGCTTGAGCTGCTGCCTGTTTGGCAATTAAAAGGTCAACTGCCTAGTATTAAAAGTAGTATTCAAAATGTCACTGCGTTAACTCCAGAGAGTGAAACTTTTGTTGAACCTCCGCCGCCAGTAAGCCCGCAATTTGAGCCAGTTATTGAGCCAGTTATTGAGCCAGTTATTGAGCCAGTTATTGAGCCAGTTATTGAGCCAGTTATTGAGCCAGTTATTGAGCCAGTTGTTGAGCCAGCGCCACTGGATAATCAGCGTGAGGAAGACGTGGTGGTTGCGACGCCAGCTGAACCTTTCCGTTTATTAATCAATGATGATGCAACGGTTGCGTTTGTACTGGATAGTGCGATAGAAAGTAGCAATGCGCAGGATATAGAAACGCTTTTGAGCAATATGCTTAAAGCAATTAATATGAAGTGTCATATTGATATTCCAAATGCCAATGTAGATACACTCAATGAGCAAGCTGTTAAGTTAGTCATGGTCATGGGCGAGTCGGCTGCGAATAGTTTACTTGGGCAATTGCAAGCAGTTGAAGATTGGCGAAATGTTCAATCAGCAAACCCCATTTTTTATCAAAATTTACCAGTGATTGTTACTTATCATCCTGCATTCTTATTGAGTAATGCTAGTTATAAAGCGAAAGCTTGGGCAGATTTATGCACTGCTAAACGTATTTTGCAAAACCTGTTAATACAGTAGTGCTCGAAGTTTAAAGCAGTGGTACTAGAATACGTTATTTGAGTAACTTTAAGTGCACTAGTACTTGTAAATTAGACATTTAGCACAATATTGATACCGAACGATTGACTAATTTCAGAGGAGTCACCATGAAAAATTTAGGTTTGAGATTTTTAGCAATATTACTTGTATTGAATTTAACTGGTTGCGGTTACAACACCTTTCAATCTTTAGACGAAGAGTCTAAAGCGGGCTGGTCTGAGGTATTGAATCAATATCAACGCAGAGCAGATTTAGTGCCTAATCTAGTCAATGTTGTAAAAGGCTACGCCTCACATGAAAAAGAGGTGCTGACAGAAGTAGCCGATGCGCGTTCAAAAGTGGGCAGTATACAAGTGACACCTGAGTTGTTGAATGACCCTGAGGCTTTTGCTAAGTTTCAGGCGGCACAAGGGCAGTTAGGCTCTGCGTTGTCACGTTTGTTAGCGGTGTCAGAGAACTATCCTAATCTGAAAGCAGATCAAGGGTTTAGAGATTTACAGGCGCAGTTGGAAGGCACGGAAAACCGCATCACCGTTGCACGTAATCGTTATATTGAAACTATTAAAAATTACAATATTGCGGTGCGTAGTTTTCCTAATAATCTAACAGCGATGATGCTGGGTTATCAAGCGAAACCATCATTTACAGTAGAAAATGAAAAGGCAATCTCTGTTGCGCCTACTGTTAATTTTGAGAGTAAATAATCGCGCCAATATCAACCACTTAGGTGACTAGCGTGACTTCACTCTTTAGAGCAAGATTGGTTGCACTTTTTATGATGCTATTTGCATCGTTTCATGTGCATGCCGAGCTTGTGCCTATCCCCACTTTACAGCATCGGGTTACCGACTTAACCCAAACACTTAGCGCCGATCAACAAACTGTCCTAGAGCAAAAGATAGCTGCATTTGAGCATGAAAAAGGCAGCCAGATTGCAGTGTTAATTGTGCCCACTACTCAACCCGAAGTGATTGAGCAATATAGTATCCGTGTCGCTGATGCTTGGAAGCTAGGGCGAGAAAAAGAAGATGATGGTGTACTGATTGTTGTGGCAAAAAATGACCGTAAAATGCGGATTGAAGTAGGCTATGGTTTAGAAGGCGCGATACCTGATTTAATTGCCAAGCGTGTGATTACTGAAGTCATGGCGCCGCCATTTAAACAAGGTGATTTTTATGGCGGTATTACCAAAGCGGTTGATACACTAATCGGTTTAATTTCTGGTGAGCAGTTACCTGCACCAGCGAAGCAAAATAATCAGGGCAGTTTTACCGACTTCTTACCTTTATTATTGATAGGCGGGTTGATCTTAGGTGGTTTGTTACGCGCAATATTTGGTGATTTCTTCGGCGGTATGTTGAATGGTGGTGCGATTGTCATGCTGGCTTTGTTTTTTGGCGTAGGTTTGTTAATTGCATTGCTGTTGGGGGTAGTCGCCTTTGTGCTGACATTGATTGGCCCAGCTGGGTTAGGAAATCTGGGTGGCGGTATGTACAGTGGGGGGCACTCATCGGATAGTTGGGGTGGCGGCGGAGGTGGTGGTTTTGGCGGCGGCGGCGCGTCTGGAGATTGGTAATGGCTAAATTCATGAAACGCTGGTGTATAAAACGCGAAGATATGAAACGTTGGTGCCGACATCTCTGTGCTTTACCAAGTGCAGTGAAAAAGCATTTTTCTCACGCTGCAATGCAGCGCATCGAGGCTGCTATCGCTAATAGTGAAGCATTGCATTCAGGAGAGATCCGGTTTGCTGTGGAGGCTAAGTTATCATTTTTAGAGCTGATTGCTAGAAAAACAGCTAAACAACGCGCCCTAGAAGTTTTCTCGGAGTTAAGAGTTTGGGACACAGCGCAAAACAATGGCGTGTTGATCTATCTGTTGCTAGCAGATCATGATTTTGAGATTCTGGCAGATCGTGGCATACATCAGCATGTGGGAGGCGCGGGTTGGGAGCAAATTAGCCACCAAATGGAACTGATGTTCAGGCAAGGGAAATTTGAGGCTGGCGTAGTTGATGGCATCTCAAAAATTAGCGAACACCTTATTCAATATTACCCAGCCCAGAGTGAAAATCAGGGTGAAAATCACAATGAGCTACCCAACGCCCCAGTTATTTTATAGTAGCTTGCTGAGTATCGGTTTATTGATACCATTGAATCTGCAAGCGGCAATCACTGACATCACGCGTATTTATAAACAAACACCAACACTAAAAGCATTTGAAATCTGTACAGGCGGTGGCTGTGCAGAAATCAAACAGACCTCTTTAGCTGATGATGAGTGGAAAACCATCACGGCTATATTCGAAAATTCAAACCAGCATATAGATGCACAATTAGAACGACAACATATCGCAGACGCGATTGGTATGCTGGAGAAAATAATCGGCGCTAAAACTGCAACAAGTACTGATCGTGCTGGCACCTTTGATAACTCCAAGTACCCTGGGCAGCTAGATTGCAACGACGAGGCCATTAACAGCACAACTTATATGCGCTTGATGCAACAGCATGGCTTAATTAAACTTCATCAAATAGAAGATATGCGTACACGCAGTTTCTTTCTGTTTGGCTGGCCGCACAGTACTGCGGTAATGCATGAGCTTGCAACTGGTGAGCGTTATGCTGTTGATAGTTGGTTTTATGATAATGGCTATCCTGCCACCATTGTGCCGTTTGCTGTGTGGAAATCTGGCTACTTTCCAGCGGATAGTCCCATCTTAAAAGGTCGATCGGACGTTAAATAATGCAAGCTTGCGGGTGCAGTGTAATAAGTATTACTGACTAACACACTGATTATCTGTAAAATTCGCATTTTTATTTAGCACTGATCTCAAACTACTATGCGCGCCTCTCAATTTTTCTTTAATACCCAAAAAGAAGCCCCTAACGAAGCCGAACTGCAAAGCCATATCTTAATGGTACGAGCGGGCCTCATTAAACGCTTAGGTTCAGGCTTATATAGCTGGATGCCATTAGGCTTGCGTGTGTTGCGTAAGGTGGAGCGTGTAGTGCGTGAGGAAATGAACAATGCAGGTGCATTAGAGCTTTTAATGCCAGCAGTACAACCGAAAGAGCTATGGGAAGAGACTGGCCGTTGGGCTGTGTTTGGTCCGCAAATGCTTAAAATTCAAGATAGGCACGAGCGCGAATTTTGCTTTGGTCCAACGCATGAAGAAGTGATTACCGATATTGCGCGTAAAGAAATCCGCAGTTACAAGCAATTGCCACTCAACTTTTATCAGATACAAACAAAGTTCCGTGATGAGATTCGCCCACGCTTTGGTGTGATGCGCGCGCGTGAGTTTATGATGAAAGATGCGTATTCGTTCCATACAGATTTTGCCTCGTTAGAAAAAACTTATGAAACGATGTATCAGGCATACAGCAACGTATTTACGCGTTTGGGTCTTAAGTTCCGCGCAGTAAAAGCAGACACAGGCGCAATTGGCGGCGATGGTTCACATGAGTTTCACGTATTAGCTGACTCTGGTGAAGATGGTTTGGCGTATTGTGAGACATCAGATTACGCAGCCAACGTGGAATTAGCTGAAGCGATTCCAGCAAGTAATAAGCGTGCGGATGCTACAGAAAGTATGCGTGAAGTAGATACGCCGAAACAAACAGCATGTGAAGATGTGGCTAAGTTATTGGAAATTAGCGTAGAGCGCACAGTAAAAGCCATTGCGCTGATTACTAAAGATGATGCTGGCAATGACAAATTTTACTTAGCTTTATTGCGTGGTGATCACCATCTCAATGAAGTGAAACTGGGCAAGCTAGCAGGTTTTGCAGATTTTAGATTTGCTACTGAAGAAGAAATCCGCGCTAACCTTAACTGCCCACCTGGCTTTATCGGACCTGTTGGTGTTGGCGCTCATGTAACGGTAATTGCAGATAAAACAGTCGCACTCATGAGTGATTTTGTTTGTGGTGCTAACAAACCTAAATATCACTTAAGTGGTGTGAATTTTGGTCGTGATTTACCAGAGCCAGTCGTGGTGGCAGATATCCGTAATGTAGTTGCGGGTGATGCTAGCCCAGATGGTAAAGGCGTGTTGTCACTATGCCGCGGCATTGAAGTTGGCCATATATTCCAATTGCGTACCAAGTACTCAGAAGCCATGAGCGCAACTTATTTAGATGAAAACGGACAAACCCAAGTGATGGAAATGGGTTGTTATGGCATTGGTGTGTCTCGTATTGTGGGCGCAGCCATTGAGCAAGGCAACGATGAGCGCGGCATTATTTTCCCTAAGAGCATGGCGCCATTTGAAGTGGTCATCTGTGCAATTGGCTATGATAAATCTGAAGCCGTTAAAGCAGCGGCAAATCAACTGCATGATGATTTGCAGGCAGCTGGCGTTGATGTATTGCTAGATGACAGAGGTGAGCGTCCAGGCGTGATGTTTGCCGAAGCTGATTTAATGGGGATTCCGCATCGCTTTGTGATTGGCGAACGTGGTCTGAACGAAGGCAATGTGGAATATAAAGCTAGAACACAAGCTGATGCACAAGCAGTTGCGTTAACGTCAGTGGTTGAGTTTGTGCAGCGTTTGGCTTAGTATCAACATATTGCAATTGATGTATTAGGGAATTTTCGTGCTTAAAATCTTACGAATTAGCTTGCTTGTGTTGTTAGGTGTTTCAGTGCCTAACATGAGCTTTGCTGGTTCACAGAGAGAAGAGCCGCTTTCTAATAGTGTCAAAGCACTGATGCAGCGCAGCGTGAGTGACCGTGCCGCACCTACACTCACGTTTGCAACGGAAGAGGAAGGCCGCGCATGGTTGAACGAAATGTCGCAGCGCCTTCAAAAAAGAATGCCAGACCAACAGCACAGAGAAGACTTTTTGCGCACTGTGCACTATGAAGCAAGCAGGGCTGGGCTAGACCCACAAATGGTACTTGGTTTAATTCAAGTTGAAAGTGGCTTTAAAAAATATGCCGTTTCATCAGTAGGCGCACGCGGTTTTATGCAGGTGATGCCTTTTTGGGTGCGTAGCATTGGCGCAAATGACCATAATTTATTTCTGCTTCGTACTAATTTACGTTATGGCTGCACAATCTTAAGACACTATGTCGATATTGAGCGCGGTGATTTATATCGTGCACTGGGTCGTTATAACGGTAGCTTGGGTAAGCCGCAATATCCAAACTTAGTACTTGGTGCTTGGCGTAAACATTGGGATTACACACCAAATAGCTGGAAAGTCACGCCTAGAAATATTTAACTAAACATTATTGGGTTAGGTATTTGAGTTTTAGGTATAAAAAAACCGCCG
>Ga0160183_116753_pt1 | contig 42224 bp, 43 predicted proteins | sample met14sb_FD_108562 | JGI IMG/M metagenome (GOLD analysis project Ga0160183, IMG submission 108562) | Synthetic bacterial communities of pure cultures from sediment of Lake Washington, USA, under high oxygen condition - MT... | ecosystem: Engineered > Modeled > Simulated communities (microbial... >...
GGAAGTGACCAATGGTCAAAAAGGCCCACAAGCGGAAAACGTAACACCGCTGTAAATTGAACTGAAAAAGCCGCCTAACCAGCGGCTTTTTCGTTAGATCAGTTTACCCCACAAGTCATACTCGTCGGCTTCCTCGATTTCGACATCGACGAAATCGCCGACTTGTAAATGACTTGCGCCATCGATAAACACCTGGCCGTCAATTTCGGGTGCATCGCTTTTGCTGCGCGCCACCGCACCCTCCTCGACCACCTCATCGACCAACACCGTTTCGATTCGGCCAACTCGGCGTTGTAAGCGCTCTGCGCTGATAGCCGCTTGATGTTCCATAAAACGCGCCAAGCGTTCCTGTTTAAGCGCTTCCGGCACCGCATCGGGCAAATCGTTAGCCACCGCCCCCTTCACCGGCGAATAAGCAAAACAGCCCACCCTATCCATTTGCGCTTCGCTTAAGAATTGCAGCAACTCGTCAAAGTCTTGCTCGGTTTCGCCGGGAAAACCGACGATAAACGTGCTGCGAATAGTCAAATCCGGACAAATCTTCCGCCAAGCTTTGATGCGTTCCAGATTATTTTCCGCCGCAGCCGGACGTTTCATCAGTTTTAAAATTCGGCTGTTGGCGTGCTGAAACGGAATATCCAAATACGGCAGAATCTTGCCTTCAGCCATCAGCGGCACGACGTCATCAACATGCGGATACGGGTAGACATAATGCATCCGTGCCCAGATACCCAACTCACCCAAGGCTTCGGCCAAATCGTAAAACCGGGTTTGCATTTCCCGGCCGCGCCAACGCCGGCTTTGATATTTCAAATCCAAACCATAAGCACTGGTATCTTGCGAAACGATTAGCAGCTCCTTAACGCCGGCATCGGCCAGCCGTTCGGCTTCCCGCATCACATCGTCAATGGGACGGCTCACCAAATCGCCGCGCATCGACGGAATGATGCAAAACGTGCAGCGATGATTGCAGCCTTCGGAGATTTTTAGATAAGCGTAATGTTTAGGCGTCAGCTTGATGCCTTGCGGCGGCACTAAGTCGGTAAACGGATTATGCGCAGGCGGCAGATGCTCGTGCACCGCAGACACCACTTCATCAGTGGCGTGCGCGCCGGTGATTTTTAAAACCTGCGGATGCCGAGCCAAAATCTCGTCTTGCCGCGCTCCCAAACACCCGGTGACGATGACCTTGCCGTTTTCCGCCAAAGCCTCGCCGATACTGTCCAGCGATTCTTCGACCGCCGCATCGATAAAGCCGCAGGTATTGACGATCACCAGATCGGAATCTTTGTAATTCGGCGACACCTGATAGCCCTCGCTACGCAGCTTGGTCAAAATTTGCTCGCTATCGACCAGGGCTTTTGGGCAACCTAAACTGATAAATCCAACACGGGGGTTACTCATGAAACTCTCTTGAAAACATTTTTATAAACAGGTGGGCGGCTTGGGCAAGCCGGCGATTTTACAGGCGTATTTCAGCGGCCCTTGTGGAAACAATTTTTGCAGATAGCGGCTATTGCCTTTGTCTTCACCAAATTGTTTGCGGATAGCCGCCACAAACATCCGGGCATTGGGCAGGTGTTGGAATTTTTGATAGTAGTCGCGAATGTACAACAGGATTTCCCAATGCGCATCGCTGATCGCGATACCTTCTAGCCGCGCCAACTCGTCAGCCACCGCTCGATTCCATTGCCCGGCATCGCGCAAAAAGCCATCGTCGCTGGTTGGCAACGCAACACCGCCGACCATCAATTCCACGAATGAATTACCGGATTCCGCACGGTCAGTTCGACCAAGCCCGCATAATCAACCACTTCCAAACCTGACAACACAAATTGCGGCTGGACACCGTGAACCGATAACATCTCTTGCAAGGCATAAACCCGACACGACCGACTCAACAATTGCCGCAACAACGCATTACCGCTATGCCCGATCCGCGCGGCACACACCGCACCATCCATCAAGACAACATCGTCACCGCTGCCAATGCGCTCGATAAGCGCCGCTTGCAACGGCAATTGCGATAACAAATGCAGCATTATTCCACATGCGTCAGCTTCAAACCGACGATGCCGACGATGATTAACAGGATAGACGCTAAGCGGAACCAGTCCGCCGATTCCTTAAACAGAAAAATCCCGACTATCGCGACACCCACTGCCCCCATACCGGTCCACACCGCATAAGCCGTACCCAGCGGTAAAGTTCTGATCGCCAGCATTAACAGGTAAAAACTGCCCGCCCCCGATACGCCGGTCACTACGCTCGGCCATAGCTTGGTAAACCCGTCATTGTATTTAAGACTTATCGCAAACACGATTTCCGAGCAACCCGCGGCGAACAATAGCAACCAACCCATCAAAACTCCTTTCCTATGCACTATAATCTGCGGTATTTTACAGCAGTGCTCTTACCTATCCGCAATATTTAGTAATTTAATGGAAAAAGAATCCGACTATCTTGTTAGAAGCGCGAGGCTGATTTTTGGTCACTTAAGCGATCTAGTCAAAAAGAAATGCATTATCTCTGCGCATTTTGGCGAACATAACCAATCATTTTTGACCACCATTATCGATCTCGATCAAAAAGCCAATCTGATTACACTGGATGTTGCGCCTACGGAATTACTGAATAAGCAGTTGCTAGGCTCAGCCAAAGTGCTGTTCCGCACCGAATACGAAGGCATCAAAGTTTCATTCCGCGGCAAAGCAATCAAAAAGTCGCAAAGCGACGGTCACCCGGTGTTTGCGATGCCTATCCCGGACGCCATTTTTTGGATGCAACGCCGCCAGTATTATCGCGTTAAAGTGCCTCTTTCTCATAAAAACAGCACCTGCGAACTCAACCTTGCCACAAAAAATGAAGCCGGCGAAGTCGATACGCAAGCCAAAGTGTTCAGCGTGGCAGACATCAGCATTTCCGGATTTTCGTTTTTAAATCCCGACACAAAAATTGCCGACCTTTTAGTGCCTGATACCGTCATAGACGAATGCGCCTTGTATTTGCACGATGGCAGCAGGGCCCACGTGGGTTTTGTCATTAAAAGCGTGAACAATGTTCGAGCCAGCGCCACAACCTATCAACATCGCATAGGCTGCAAATTCACCCATATTCCGCAGGTGTTCGAAAACAACCTCCAACGCTACATGCAGGAAATCGAATTACAGCAAAAGAATCTAAGCATTTAAATCCCAAACAGCTGAGCATAGGTTTTAGGCCGCATAGTCGCAGCATATACTCACCAAGGCAGTTTTCCATTGCCGGCCATTGACAAAGTGCGGACGCTTAGTCCAAGTGTGACCTTACTGGTTATAATTGCGCGCTTCAAAAATCTGATTTAACGCCATGTCCTTACCAACAATCCCCGCAACTGCATTGCCACAACAAGGCACCACGATATACTGGAGTGGTCTGAGCGGCTGCGGCGACTCGCTGACGCTGGCGCAAACGATTGCTCAGGAAAAGCGCCTGCTGGTGATTGTCACGCCGGATACGCAAACCGCGTTGCGTCTGGAACACGAGCTGGCATTTTTCTTAGACAACAGCCTGCCGATTCTGCATTTTCCGGATTGGGAAACCCTGCCTTACGACGTATTCTCGCCGTTACCGGAGATCATCTCGGAACGCTTGCGCACCTTGGCGCTGCTACCCGACACCAAACGCGGTGCACTGATTTTGTCAGTCGCTACCTTGATGCACCGCCTAGCGCCGCGTGAACATATTCTGGCGCACAGTTTTGCCATCGAAGTCGGCGGCACTTTGAGCCTGGAAGTCACACGAGCCAAACTGGAAGCGGTGGGCTATCAATGCGTCTCACAAGTCTATCAACACGGCGAATTTGCGGTGCGCGGCTCGATATTGGATTTGTTTCCGATGGGTTCCAAGCAGCCCTATCGCATCGAATTGTTCGACGATGATGTGGAATCGATCCGCAGCTTCGATCCCGACACACAAATGTCGCAGGACAAAATGCCAAAAGTCGAGCTATTCCCGGCCCGCGAGTTTCCGTTTACCGACGAAGCCATCAAACGCTTTCGCCAGGCCTTCCGCGAGCAATTCCCGGACGCTTCGCCCAAGAACAATCTGTATCTGGATGTTTCCAAACAAATAGCCCCGGCCGGCATCGAATACTACTTGCCGCTATTCGTCGAAAGCACCGAATCGCTGTTTGCCTATTTACCCAAGACTGCATTGTTCGTGCTGCCGGCCCACTTTGCCAAAAACGCCCAGCGCTTTTACAGCGAAGCCGACGAGCGCTATCAGCAACGCAAATACGATACCAACCGGCCCTTGTTGCCGCCGACGCGCCTATTTTTGTCAGCCGAGGAAATCCAGCAACACACCGATAGCTTTATTCGCGTAGTGCTGGACAACCAAGCAGAAACCGCCCACTCCTTCGACTGCAAGTTACTGCCGGATGTGGCGATAGACAGTCGTTTAAAAGAACCTGCACAACGTCTGCGCCAATTCATCGAAGGCTTTGATGGCAAAATCTTGTTCGTCGCCGAAACCGCCGGCCACCGCGAAGGCCTGATCGACAAATTAAAAAGCGTCAAACTGGCCGCCAAGCAAGTACAAAGCTGGCCGGAGTTTCTAAAAGCCGATCATTCGCCGTGTATTGTCGTGGCGCCGATGGACCATGGCCTTTGGCTGGATAAGGCAACGACCGCCATGGATGGTGGAAGTGCGGCAAATTGTCTGGAACAATTGCCGCCGCTGGCGATCATCACCGAAAGCCAGCTCAGCGGCGAGAAAGTCCAGCAACGCCGGCGCCGGGCCAAATCCGCTGCCCGCGCGCTGGAAAACATTTTCAATAATCTCGACGAGCTGACCATCGGTTCGCCGGTGGTGCATCAGGAACACGGCGTCGGCCGTTATCTAGGCTTGCAGATTCTCAACGTCGGCGGCATCGACGCGGAGTTTTTAATGCTGGAATACGCCAATAACGACAAGATTTATGTGCCGGTATCGTCCTTGCACATGATTGGTCGTTACAGCGGCGTCAGCGCCGAAAATGCGCCGTTGCATCGTTTAGGCACCGACCAATGGAGCAAGGCCAAGAAAAAAGCCATGGAGCGCGCCCGCGACGTGGCCGCCGAGTTGCTGGACATTCATGCCAAACGCGCCGCCCGCGAAGGCTTTGCCTTTAACATCGATAACAGCGACTACAACGCCTTCGCCGCCGCCTTCCCGTTCGAGGAAACCCCGGACCAGCTCAGCGCCATCGACGCCATCTTGCAAGACATGGCCGCCACCCAGCCGATGGATCGCGTGGTTTGCGGCGATGTCGGTTTCGGCAAAACCGAAGTGGCGATGCGCGCGGCCTTTGTGGCGGTGCAAAGCGGCAAACAAGTCGCGGTGCTGGTGCCCACCACCCTGCTCGCCCAGCAGCATTATCAAAACTTTCGCGACCGCTTCGCCGACTCGCCGGTGCGCATCGAAGTCACCTCGCGCTTCGTCACCCCCAAACAGCAAAAAGCCATCGCCGACGACTTGGCCGACGGCAAGGTCGACATCGTCATCGGCACCCACAAATTGCTGTCCAAGGAAATGAAATACAAGGCCTTGGGCCTGGTGATCATCGACGAAGAACACCGCTTTGGCGTGACGCAAAAAGAACATTTCAAAAAGCTGCGCCACGAGCTGGATTTGTTAACCCTGACCGCGACACCGATTCCGCGCACCTTGAACATGGCCATGGCCGGCCTGCGCGATATTTCCATCATCGCCACCCCGCCGCCGAACCGCCACGCGATTAAAACTTTTGTGACCGAATGGATAGACTCGCAAGTACAGGAAGCCTGCCAACGGGAAATCAAGCGCGGCGGCCAAGTGTTTTTCCTGCACAATGACGTCAAAACCATGGAAAAAATGATGCGCGAACTGGGCGAACTGGTGCCGGAAGCGCGAATTCAGATCGCCCACGGCCAGATGGCCGAGCGCGAACTGGAGCAGATCATGCTGGATTTTTACCACCAGCGCTTCAACCTTCTGATCGCGACGACGATCATCGAGAGCGGCATCGACATCCCCAGTGCCAACACCATCGTCATCAACCGCGCCGACAAGCTGGGTCTAGCGCAGTTGCACCAGTTACGCGGCCGGGTCGGCCGTTCGCATCACCGCGCCTATGCTTATTGCATCGTGCCACCCAAGTCGTTGATGACCAAGGACGCCATCAAGCGCCTGGAAGCCTTCGAAACCTCTGGCGAGCTGGGCGCCGGCTTCATGCTGTCCTCGCATGACATGGAAATCCGCGGTGCCGGCGAGTTGCTGGGCGACGAACAAAGCGGGCAGATTCAGGAAATCGGTTTTACGCTGTATACCGAATTGCTGGAACGCGCGGTCAAAGCCTTGAAATCCGGCAAGCAACCCGAGCTGGACGCACCGTTCGAAACGGGCCCGGAAGTGGATTTGCAAATCGCCGCGCTGATTCCGGAAGACTATCTGCCGGACATCCACGCCCGCCTTGTACTGTACAAACGCATCGCCAGCGCCGAAACCGAAGACGACTTGCGCAAATTAAAAATCGAAATGATAGACCGCTTCGGTTTGTTGCCGGATCAGGTCAAAGCCTTGTTCGCCATCACCGAACTGAAACAACAAGCCGCACATCTGGGCATCCGCAAAATCGAAGCCCACGCCACCGGCGGCCGCATCGTCTTTACCGCGTCACCGCAGATCGATACCGGCGAGTTGATCCTGATGATTCAAAGCCAGTCGCAAGTTTATAAATTCGATGGCGCGGACAAATTACGCTTTACCCAGGCCTTTAAGGATATGGAGGATAAGGTGGTGTTTTTGGAGAAGTTGTTGGTACGATTGGTACCTAAATCTTGATATTAATTTTTGGAGGGAATATGCCGCGCTGCCAAACCGCCAAGCAAGAAGCCATCGCCGCCATCAATCTATTGCCAGACACGGTGAATTTTGAAGAAATCGTGTACCGGCTCTACGTTATGAACAAAATATATCAGGGGCTAGAAGATGTAGAGCAAGGCAAGGGCATTAGCAGCGAGACCTTGCTACGCGAAATCGAGCAATGGTAATTTGGACGCCTCGCGCCAGAACAGACCTCAAAGCCATTCATGATTACATCGCGCGGGATTCACCGCTTACTGCCAAACGCATCATCCGGGAATTGATACAAAAAACCGACAGCCTGCTGGTGTCTCCTTACCTCGGTAAAAAAGTGCCCGAGTTTGAACAACAGGAATTAAGGGAAATCGGCGTGCATTCTTGGAGAATCATTTACCAAATTAAGTTTAATCAAGCCTATGTTGTCACAGTGGTTCATAAACGCCGCGATTTCAAAAATTCGGACTTATCGATAGACCAATAAACACGCAAATCCAAGGGAGAGACAATTTTTGAAACGCTAAGCAGCGATTTGCGATCAAAACCTGTTGACGCTGCAAGAGATGCTCAAACATTACAAATTGGAATTCCAGAAATGTAAATAACGTTAGTTAAACGTAATAGAACAAATCTAACACCTTAATCCCTCCGAATACTCTTCGCTATCCAGAGCTACGAGGACTATGACCAACCGGCGTTCGTCCACGGACTCGATACTCAAGATAGCAAGACCCGTTTGGCCCGCAAAAAGGCCGGTAGCGCCGTCGACGACCTTACCGCTCGCGGCAAAACGTTTGCTCCCCCAAACACCGCAAAATCATCCAGGCCTTGCTCTTCTTTGCTGCGTATTTGTTCCCTTGGGTATAACCTCACGCGCTTTCTGAACCTATGTGTGTTTACGCCGAAACTGGTGTGGAGTTCGCCCACCTACGCCCAATGACGGCTTCCGGCGAATAAAAAATCACGGACTCTGTGGGCTATGGATATATCAGCGTTTTATCACCGGTCTGCTGGATGCTACTAATTCAGCACACGACAAATTGCGAAATATCGTAGATCTACGGTATTTCGTCCGAATTTGATATTGGTATAAGCATTTCCACCCTTCGAAGATAAATTTATCTATTTTAATTCATAGAGTTATCTACTCTAAGTAAATTGGCGTGGCGATTGCTTATTTGTTACCGAGTGGGGCGAAAACGGCTCAACCAACTACTTCAACAGCGGCTGGCGGTGAATAAACGATACTATCGTCTTGATCTCCTTAAAAGTCGCAGTTAACCGATCAATCAACCAAATTATGGGGTTCTGCTTATGCCAATCACCTTATTGAAATCACTCGCCCAAGCTAAATTTCTCGGTGAATTCGGCTATTCGTCGGAAGGGATTTGCTATTACATCTGCGAATATGTCGAAGAGAAAATCTGGGCCAAACCCGGTGTAGGTGCTTTTAAAGATGCGGTCAAAGCCGCCGAAAGCGTCATACCTTCCACAATAATTAAGGCAGGTAAAGCTAAAAATCTTGCGCAAAAGGGCGGTGGGGTCCATGGCACACCACAGGACAATTACCCATCGCTAAACACACCATTGAAGATCAATTCGCTTTACCGGATCGGCTTATGGTTCGGCGCACTAAATGACAAGGCACCGGCCTCCGCGACCGAGAATAATCACGAAGCGATTGTCATTACAGGCGCCGGCTCCGACATTGTGTTTCTAGAACCAAATTTTGGCTTCTACCGGGGACAAGGGGGAGCGATGTTTCCAACCAACAAAGACGTGTTGGAAGGCGAGATCAAAGCTCTTTATACAGCCGTTAATTACTTTGCAACGAATTTCACTTATTCTCGCGTCAGGGGCCTTTAACCGCTTAAACCGTGAACTTGAACTGACGGCCGGGCTAGAAACATTGAAAAATCCGCCTTGCCGTCAGCACGAGGATGCGCTAAACAACGTACACCGCATCGTTCGCAAACCTTGCGGTTTCTAAACTCACCCCGAAACACTCCCATCCGGCAACACAAACTTAATATCCAAACTGCGCAAATAGGTCTGCAAGCCGGCGTCCTGTAGCGGAAGCAAATGCGCCTCTTTGCCGGACTCGTTGTAATGCGCATGCCAATAGCCAGGCGGGGTGATAAAAGCGGAATAGGGTTGCCAATCGACACGGGTGGGATTGACGATCTGACCGTTCGCCGAAATCTGCGGTCCTACCAGGGTGTAACAACCCGGCGCGCAATCCAGAATTAAATCCAAGGCCACCGATTGGTGCCTATGCGGCAATTGCACCGCGCCTTTGGGCAGCACGCCCAGCATCGCCCACAGCGTATGCGTCACGGTCAGGGTTTGGTCCATGGCTTTGTTAGCCAGCAAGACGCTGATGCGGTTGCGATTTATCCCCTCGGCGGCTTTTTGCGCTGCCGCCAACTCGCGCAGCGAATCCTCTGCGGTATAAAGCGTCGGTTTAAAGCATGGCCTGTCGGCTGTCACCCCCAGGTAAGTCAACAGCGGCTGGTCGTGCACCAGATAAAAGGCCGAATCGCTGTCGGCAAAATGTCGAATATCCTTGCCCACCGGTAGCACCACAAAATCGCCGGCTTGCCAGGGGATGGTCAGGTCATCGAATTCAGTGCGGCCACCGCCGTACATCACGTAAAACAACAGCGAGGTAGCATTGAAATTAGTCGCCAGCGACTCGCCAGCCAGAATTCTGACAAAATTCGCGCACAAGGCCGGGCTGGTGGCTGGACCAGGGCAACGCAATTGCTCGCTGACATCCAGCGGGATAATCCGGGTGCCGCCGGTTCGATGCAACTCGCTGCCGAAATTGGCGAACGGCAATTTAGTGATAGCGCCGGAGCCAATTGGGTCAGCGGCTTGGGTATATTCAAAATAGCGGCCATTTTCCAGCAAGGGCTCAAGCGGGTTTTGCGGTTTGACAATGGTCATGGCGGCACCTTTCTAATGTATGCAATCTAGGTAAATAGCGTGATGGTTTAATTTGTACGCTCGCTGGTTTGACAAAGTGGATTTGTGTCAAACCCAAAATGCACAGACGTTTTTTCAATCCGTAGTTCGGACGAAATACTTGGCACAAGGGTTCCACATTGCATCGGCAACCGTTAGAATCGTTTTGTATATCCAAGGCAAATTCAAGATGGCTCTGGCAGAAAAAATTATCATTAAGCGCGGAAGATTATTTGCACGGCGAGGCGTCCGCGCAGATCAATCGCTAAATGACACGCCTTGCCGCACTTACATATGCTACATGAAGTCACCATCGCCAACGCCTTCTTTTATCCTGACGCGCTGCTGGACGTCGCTGATCAGGTATGATGTCGGCCATTTTGACCGCTCAGCCGTCACACAAATCTAAATCGCTAAACCCTGTTTCTTTTAACTTCTGACGTACCACTCACTGACATAACACCATGAAATTAACAAAATCTTCCCGTTTTCCCACCTGCCCCGGCCCTGTCGTTACCATCGTTCTGGATGGCGTCGGCATTTCGCCGCGCGAAGACGGCGACGCGGTTAAAGCCGCGCGCACCCCAAATCTGGACCGTTACATGGCCAGCTATCCGATGACCACGCTGCTGGCGCACGGCACCGCAGTGGGCATGCCCAGCGACGAAGACATGGGTAATAGCGAAGTCGGCCACAATGCCTTCGGTGCCGGCCGGGTGTTTGCCCAAGGCGCGAAACTGGTCGCCGAATCGATCAGCAGCGGCCATCTCTGGCAAGGCCATGCCTGGCATGAGGTGGTCGCTACCGCCAAACAAGGCGGCACTTTGCATTTCTTAGGTCTGTTCTCCGATGGGAACGTGCATTCGCATATCGACCATTTGAAAGCGATGATCGAGCAAGCGAAGCAAGAAGGCGTGGCTAAAGTGCGTATCCACATTTTGCTGGATGGCCGCGACGTCGGCGAAACGTCAGCTTTGGAGTACGTCGATCCGTTCGAAGCCTATCTGGACGGCTTGCGCGGCGCGGATTTTGATGTGGCGATTGCTTCCGGCGGCGGCCGCATGCAAATCACCATGGACCGTTACGAAGCGGACTGGTCGATGGTCAAACGCGGCTGGGACATCCACGTGCTGGGTTTGGGCCGGCAATTTGCCAGCGCCCACGAAGCAATTGAAACCTTCCGCAACGAAGCCAATGTTATCGACCAGGATTTGCCCGGCTTCGTGATTGCCAAAGACGGCAAGCCTCTCGGTACTATAGTCGACGGCGACGCGGTGGTTTTTTTCAACTTCCGCGGCGACCGCGCTATCGAAATTTCCCGCGCCTTTACCGAAGAACAATTCAGCCCCTTCGAGCGTGGCCCGCTGCCGAAAGTGACTTACGCCGGCATGATGCAATACGACGGCGATACCAAACTGCCGCCACGCTTTCTGGTCGAGCCACCTACCATAGACCGCACACTGGGCGAATACCTAGCTAAAAACGACATCAGCCAATACGCCATCAGCGAAACCCAAAAATTCGGCCACGTGACCTATTTCTGGAACGGCAACCGCTCCGGCAAATTCGACGAGGCCTCCGAAACGTATGTGGAAATCCCCAGCGACGTAGTGCCTTTCGAACAGCGGCCTTGGATGAAATGCGCCGAGATCACCGATACTCTGATCGACGCGGTGCGTAGCGGTAACTACAAATACCTGCGGGTTAATTACGCCAACGGCGATATGGTCGGCCATACCGGCAATTTCGAAGCGGCGGTCACTGCGATGCAAGGCCTGGATCTGCAACTGGCACGTCTGATTCCGGTGATTTTGGAGATGAACGGCACGGCGATCATCACTGCCGACCACGGCAATGCCGACGAAATGTACGAGCTGGATAAAAAAGGCAATGTCACCCGCAACGCCGAAGGCCGCACCAAAGCCAAAACCTCGCACACCTTGAACCCGGTGCCGTTTGTGCTGGTGTCCGGGGAGAACCCTGGCTACACACTCCGCGACGATTTACCAAAAGCCGGGTTGTCGAATGTGGCTGCGACTATTTTGAATCTGCTGGGCTTTGAAGCACCGGAAGATTACGATCCTAGCTTGATCAAAGCCAGCTAAGCCGTAAAGCATTCTCAGCTGATGACACCGCCTTTCGGCTATACGCTGTTAGGCGGTTTTTATTGGCCGCTGGAAATTCGTTAAAAACCCCTGATGACCTAATTTGGAAAACTAATGGACTACCCCGAACGCATCGTCTGTTTAACCGACGAAACCACCGAGACCTTGTATTTGCTGGGCCAGCAAGCTCGTATCGTCGGCATCTCCGGCTATACGGTCAGACCGGCGCAGGCTCGCCAGGAAAAACCCAAGGTCTCGGCGTTTACCAGCGCCAAAATCGATAAAATCCTAGCGCTAGAGCCTGATCTGGTGCTGGGCTTTTCGAATTTGCAAGCTGAGATTGCGGCGGAGTTAATCCGTAACGGTATTGCTGTGCATGTGTTCAATCAACGCTCAGTCAACGGTATTTTGCAGATGATAGGCTTGCTGGGCGCGATGGTCGGCGTCCCGGAAAAAGCTGCTACGCTGGTGGCGCAGTACCGGCAACAACTGGAAACCACCCGCCTGCGCAGCCTAAGTTTTGCCAGACGTCCCAAGGTGTATTTTGAAGAATGGGATGAGCCGATGATTTCCGGTATCCGCTGGGTATCGGAGTTGATTGGCATCGCCGGCGGTGAGGACTGCTTTGCCGAATTGGCCACGGAACATTCCGCCAAACAGCGCATCATCGCCGATCCTCAGGAAGTGGTAAGGCGCGCGCCTGACATCATCATCGGCTCCTGGTGCGGTAAAAAATTCCGCCCGGATCACCTGGCTGCCCGCCCCGGTTGGGACAGCATTCCGGCCGTACAACAACAACGAGTCTACGAAATTAAATCTTGCGATATTTTACAGCCAGGACCGGCGGCACTTAGCGATGGTTTGGCCCAAATATGTCAGATCATCAATGATTGGCAGCAAGATTGTGCTTAGCCTAATAGGTGCTCAAATAAATCCAATAGCGCAGGCTATAGCTGTGAATTAATCCCGCCGGGCCGGATGGAATAGTTCATATCAAAACCCGCGCCTAAATCTTAATCTCCTCTTCGAAAGGGATTCTTCATGCCACCCCCCCAGGGAGCTTGATCAATGATCATCATCGAAGAGGTATCACATGAAAACGCCAAAATTATTTTTCCTAAGCACTGTTTTGTTCGGCGCCAGCGCCATTGCCCATGCCCAGCCGACCGGTGGCGGCACCACACCTAAACCGGTATGTAAAACCTTCGATATTCCCACGATTATTTGTCCCGATGGCTGGACCATTGCCGACGATCTGAGCAACGGCACCAATAAATGTACGACCGGCTTTATCAAAAGAACCTTTTGCAAAAATGTTGCTGCGCGCAGTGGTTTTCAGGGTAACGTCGAAGTGATCAATACCGGCTCCAAGTTGTTTGAATTTGTGCAGCCAGTCGATGAATCAGGCGCACCTATAGCCATAGAAGCTGAATAGCTGATTGCCAGCCAAAACATGCATAAACCTGTATTGGGCTGCGTAGGTAGCCCAATACAGCGTCATAAAATCAGACGGCAACTTCACTGTGACTATAAATAGCGCTGAGGATCGACCCCACACTTCGCGGGCACCTCAAACGAGGTAATCCGATCATTACAACCGGGTTTGGACAGATCGAAATCTGCGGGAGGTGTGTAGCAGCGCGTCCGGGCATTGAATACCACTCTCACCCGTGGATGCAGCAGGTTTTCATGATGTTGCTCAACTACGACGGCCAAATAACCGCTCTCCAGTCGTACTAAGGTGCCGACCGGATAGATGCCGATGCTGCGAATAAATTGATGCACCAGCGTCAGATTGAAATGATGGTCGCTCCATTCCAATAACTTTCTTAGCACTTCGGTGGGTTCGATGCCGGTGTGATAAACCCGCGTGGATGTCAATGCATCGTATACGTCCACTACCGCAGCCATCTGCCCGTAAAGGCTGATTTCATCGCCCTTCAGGCCTAGTGGATAACCACTGCCGTTGTAGCATTCGTGGTGTTCGGCTGCGACATTGAGCGTGATGGGTGAAATACCCGGCGTTTTCTCCAACACCTGACAGCCGTAGCGCACATGATTTTTCATAATCTCAAATTCGCTTTCCGTCAGTTTTCCAGGTTTGTTCAGAATGTTATTCGGCACCTGCATTTTGCCGATGTCGTGCAATAAACCACCCAGGCCGACCTGTTCGATAAGCTTGCGGTCTATATCCAAAGCTCTGCAAAAACTAATCAGCAAGGTGCCGACCGCCACGGAATGCTGAAAAGTATATTTATCAGCCTGCTTGATTCTGAGCAGACTGACTATGGCGTCCGGGTTACGGAAAATCGAATCGATGATATTGGAAACCACCGGCTCTACCTGCTCCAATTCGACCTGCTTACCCAAGCGGCAATCCTGAAGGACGTTGTGTACGATGCGGTTGGCTTCGCGGCAGACTTGCTTGGCTTTTACCCGTTCTTTTTCGACGCTAACCGGCGGCGGCACGCGCTTGAGCGTGCGCCCCAAGTGCTGCATATGTTCGTCAAGCTGCCGGTTTATGTCATGAACGGTTGGGGCTTCCGGCATATCCGGGCCGAGCGTGGTGTCTATGTAGACCTGGCAAATGCCGTAGGCGGCGATTTTTTCGATGTCTTGAGCGGATTCGATCAAAAAGCTGTTGCGCAAGAACGGGTGGTTTATCCACGGGCAGTTGATGTCGTGGATAAACATCTTGGGCTTCAGGTCGGCTACATCGATTTTTTTTATCATTGCGCATTTGCCCGGCGGATTGCGACTATGGCGGCATACCCGTTATGAATAGGACCGGGTTCGCTGTAAGTGTATCAGCAGTAGTCATGAACGGAGCAGTAACCAATAAAGCCACCAAAACAACCCCTAATCCTAGTGCGGGGATCATCAAAAAACACGCAAAAATTGGCAATCGCCAGCCGCTGAGCTAACCTAGGCGATCCGGTTAACTGCAAATTTAGGGAATAGATAGAACCATGCTGCGTTACGACCGTTCTCGATACATCGCTTTAGGCCTGCCGGCTTTGCTGAATGCTTTGGCGCTACCCCTGTATGCGCATCAGATAACGACCAGCGGGTCGTCCGACGAATATGCCGTGCCGTTCTATTTGATTATCGCCCTGGCATGCGGCTTATTCGGGGTATCCGCCATGATAAAACGCTGCCGCGACATCGGCTCTTCGGCCTGGGGAATATTGCTCGGATTTTTGTTCGCGCCGCCGCTGATGCTGTTGGTGGCTTTGGTATTAATATTCGCCCCCAGCAATCCGGCCGCCGACCAACTGGAAGCTCCGGCGTTGCGCCCTACCTTCGATATCTGGTTTACCGGCTTTCTGTTATTGGTGAGCCCGTGGATGCCTGTGCTATTAGTACGGGCTTTGTAAGCGCTTATTCCAATCAGCTGGTTTGAACCTGTTCAAGATTATCAACCACGCCCTTAGACGCGCCTAAAACCTTGGTTTCCGGGAAGATAAAATTCTTTTAGCCCGGCCCTTAATTATCTTCGCTCAATGGTAATCTTGGATTCCCGCTTTCGCGAGCATTACAGCGAAGTGACTATTTGGGCAATACTGGCGGAACGCCCGAAGGCGTCCGCCGTGAGTTGAGCTCATTTGGTATTTCTGGGATAGCTGTAAATAGCTTGACCATGGGCTTTATCAACATAAATCATATCTTTTTCCGCTACCACAACCGGCGCAAGCGGATTGGGATAACTATGTATGCCGCGATTGTGCGCGGGATTGTCGTAAACCACTTCAGCAACCCAACTATTTAAAAAGCCGCCGGAGGCGATGCGATCACCCTGTGCTTGAACACTTGTCGAGACAAGAGCGGCAGTAAGGACGATAGCCAATTGGATGGTATTTAAGGTTTTCATGATAGGTCTCCTGGTAATAATGGTTATGAACCCGGCCCTATCTGTTTCTGCATCTCGTTCGATAAGAACGGTATGTCGGCCTGGGTTAATAAATCACTGGAATTCTGATTGGAAATTCAACCGATCCAGCTTGGAGACCATTGTGAACAAACTCCTGGAGTAAATAAAATTGATTGTTTTTATAGCTTCAATAGATTTTACATATAGTGAATTCCTTGCCGGCTTGTCGAATAAAGCGACAGTCTGAATATCACCAGCAAGAACGATGGACTTAGTTAATAAGCGCGGCAAAACGTGTCGATTACTTTACATTTCAGCGGCAAAACTGCGGATTTAGTGGGGAACGAACCAGGTTGACCAAGTTAAACCCATCGGCATATTGCCGATTTTTCATCTATTTCCAACGCATAATCAGTGAGTTGGCAGGATCATCTTCCGCTGAAATCCGGCGCCAAGATTAATGGCATCAAAATTGATAGGGTTCAGGCAATATGCCGGCTTTGCGCTGACCTTCCGGTCATGGCCGGGCATTTGTTCAAACATGGCTTTGGAATTTAAATACCTATGACTACCTATGCCATCGGCAGCGTAAACGGCGATTACCGAGCACTGATGCAACGGCTGACCACCATCGGCTTTGACCCATTGGAAGATCGACTGTGGTTTGCCGGCAATCTTATCAATCACGGGCCGGAATCTTTACAAGTACTGCGTTACGTGAAAAGCCTGGGCAAAGCCGCTGTTGTGGTATTGGGCAAACAAGAACTCCATCTCTTGAGCGTTGCGCTGGGCTATACGCCATTGGCCCCGGAAGATACCTTGGATGAAATTCTTAACGCCCCGGACCGGGACGAATTATTGAAATGGCTGCGGCTGCGCAGCCTGATTCATCACGATGCCAAGCTTAATTTTACGTTGGTAAATGCCGGTCTTCCTGGCGAATGGACTTTCAGCCAGGCGCTGACTTTTGCGTATGAAGTGGAATCGGTTTTATCGGGAAGCAATTACGCGGCGTTTCTGGAAAACCGCAAGCAAGACCAGTCGCGCTGGCATGCCAAACTGCGCGGCTGGAAACGGCTGAATTTTATTGCCAATGCCTATACGCAAATGGCCTATTGCAATGAACAAGGCAAGCTGGATTTCAACGCAACGGGCCCAGTCGATGCTCAACCGAGCGGTTTAATGCCTTGGTATCGTGTCCCCAACCGGCTAACATCGCAATTGAACCTAGTTTTTGCCGATGACGCGCATTTTGCCGATAGTAATTGCGCCGGCTTCTATCCGCTGCCCGCGTTGTCGGCTTTGCGATTATCCACATCCGGCGCAATGATTGCAGCAATGTCTTAATGCGCTGTTGCTTGAACTCAGCCTAGCCGGCGAATTTAAGCTCATTTTTTAAAGCCCAGGGCTGTATCGGCCCCTGTCACATTAGTCAAATTTGCATCATCAAACTTGGCACTTCTAAAATCCGCGCCGGAAATAGTCGCGCCGTCTAAATTGGCGCCGGACAAGTCCGCCCAGATAAACTGGCCGCCGCTCAAATTGGCATGGCGGAGCGATGTATTGCTCATCAGCGCGTAATTAAAATTCGCGTCGCTCAAATCCGCATTGTTCAGTATCGCATTGTTCATTTCCAACTTATCGCGCAGTTGCCGCGGACTCGCCGAATTAGGACCTAAATTGGCCTGTTTTAATTTGGCGCCGGCGAAATTAACATTGTTCAGCGATCCGGTGACGCGGCTGCGGCTCAGGTCCGCGCCGGATAAGTCGGCATAATCCATCAGTACGCCATATAGGCTGGCATAGGATAAATCGGCATTCTGCAAATTCGCATTACGCATCTGCGCAAGATTGAGATTGACACCTACCATTTTAGCTGCCGTTAGCTTTGCCCCGTCAAGATTGCTGGAAAACAGGTCGGCTTTATTGAAATCGATTCCGGATAAATCCAAACCCGACAGGTCTTTCTTGATCAAGTTCGGCTGCTGACTGCCGGCCTCGGCTATAATCGCGATAACGCCTTCTCGAGTGAGTTCCGCCGCAGCGCATGGCAATAGCCAAAAACCCAAACTGAAAGCTACCAATGTTCGGCAAACACCGGAATCGTATTGCATAACCACTCCTCAAAGCGGGTTAGACGGTCAAAAAATAACCGCCATCTTGCGAGTTTCAGTGCATCATAATCCAATAAATCAGGCTTTAGGCAAATTTTCCCGCCCTATAGAAGCGCTACTTCAGGCCAGCCATGATCAAGGGTTTTCGACAAGTTATATACTTTTGGCAACACAACCACTAAAGGCTGTTTAGCGTGAACGCTTTCTATCATAAATTATTGATTTTGGGGCTGATACTAGCGCTGCCCGGTTTAGGCTGCTTCAGCTATTACACGCTTGAAGAAGCCGGCCCAAACACCGCGCTACCGGCGTTGGCGATTATGATAGCGTATCCGGCCTTACTGATTTCCCTGACAACCCTCATCATGTTGCGAGTTTCGAAGAAGCCGTCCCGTCCAGGGGCTTGGCTGGCGGGAAGCTGTTTAATCGTTTCGGCGGCGATCCTGCTGATTGCCCGCCTATAGAACATAAAACTGCTTAACAAACACGCCGCCGATTAAATTTACTAGATACTTTCCAAAAAACATAAAGCAACTATAGTTGCCCAGACACGCGCCCCCACAACATCGCCAGGATCTTAACTATGGATTTTGTCATTTCGCCCGCAATCGCCTTGATGGATAGGCTGCGCTATCCCGCAAAATTTGCGCTGCTATTCAGCATCGTGCTGATCCCGATGCTGTTCATGGCCGGCACCTTGATCAGACAATTTCAACAGGAAATCGACTCCTTGGCGCAAGAACGCCATGGCCTAAGTTACATCGCCGCCCTCAGAAAACCAATCGAACACATTCAGCAGCATCGGGGCATGACCAGCGCGTTTCGCAACGGCGCAACCCAATTTAAGGAACGCATCACGAGTAAACGCGAAGAAATCGATGGCTATTTTGCGGAACTGGAAAAAACCGACCGCGAACTGCATGAGGCCTTGCAAACCGACGACATGCTCGCCAAGCTCCGCCAACAGTGGAACGACATCAAAACACACTCCCAGGATCAAGAGTTAAGTGCAGTGATAACCGCTCATAACGTGTTGATTGCCGATGGCTTGAAGCTACTAACCCATATTTCGAACACGTCCGGCATCATCCTCGACCCCAAGCTGGATAGCTTTCATATGGGCTTCGTACTGACGGCCGATTTGCCCGAATTAATCGAAGTGATGGGGCAAACGCGGGCGCTGGCGTCCGGCATCGCCGCCAAAGGTAGTCACACACCGCAATCCTTGACCAAGCTGTTGATCTTAATCGCTAATATAGAAACCTATGCCCGCAAGGTGGATGAAGGCTTGGCCGTGGCGTTTGCGGAAAACCCCGAGGTGTCGCGAAACTTGCGCGGCACCAATGAAAACTACCGAACAGCCTTGCAAACCATGCTCGGTTTATTACGCCAGCAATTGGTCGAAAGCGAAACCATTTCTGTTGGTAGCGATACGGTATTCGAAACCTCCACCCAAGCCATCACCCAGTCTTACCAGCTTTACACCGGACTGATAGCCGAACTCGACCTGCTTTTTCGCACCCGCAGCGCGGCAGCCGAACAGTTTTTACAATTTACGCTGGCCGGGTTAATCGGGGTGTTGTTGGTGGTCATTGTGCTATTGCTGGGCTTAACCAAGTCGGTCAATCGCAACATAACCGCAATTAACCTCGCAACTAAGCGCGTTGCCCAAAACGACCTGAGCGCGAGAATACATATTGATGCCAACGATGAAATGCGGGAGATTGCCGAAAACTTTAACGCCATGATAGACACTAGTTCGGCTTTGCTGAAAGAAATCATTCATACCAGTGCCGAATTGCATACGTCGGCGCAAAAAGTCTACACAGTTGCCAACCAAAGTGCGACTCATCTCGACCGGCAACGCGAAGAAATCACCTCGGTTGCGACCGCGGTGAACCAGATGAGCGCGACCATCCAGGACGTTGCCTCCACCACCAATACGGCGGCCCAAGCGGCCAGCACCGCTAACGAGCAAACAAAAAACGGTCAAAGTGTCGTGGCAAGCGCCACACTATCGATCAGCCAATTGGCTAAAGACATCGAAGGTGCTGCCAATGTGATTCAAAGTCTGGAAAAAAGCAGCGAATCCATAGGCTCTTTGGTGGATGTGATTAAAAGTATCGCCGAACAAACCAACTTATTGGCATTGAATGCCGCCATTGAAGCCGCCCGCGCCGGCGAACACGGCCGCGGTTTTGCGGTAGTGGCGGATGAAGTTCGCAGCCTGGCAAGCCGTACCCAAGAATCGACTGCCGTAATCGAAAATATGATAGGCGAATTACAGGCCGGATCGCGCAAAGCGGTCACCGTGATGCAGCAAAGCCGTACGCAAGCTAATGTGGGTGTGGAGAAATCTCGGGAGGCCATGCAATCCCTGGAAGCGATCAGCCAATCGGTGGAAACCATCGACGCGATGAACCTGCAAATTGCCAGCGCGGCCGAAGAGCAAACGGCTGTGACGGAGGAAATCAATCGGAATATCGTCCACATTACCAATTTGTCGGAACACACCAGTAGCGGGGCTAATCAGACTACCGCCGAAGCCCGCCAGCTGAATCAGCTAGCGGAAAACTTACAAAAACTAACCACGCAATTCAAACTGAATATCTAGCAAGAGAAGCCGCTACCCGATTTGTGCAGGCACCCAGGTAGCGGAACCCATTCTATTTACCCAGCACTTCGCCTCTAACGCTTTCCACCAGTGCCGCGGCTTCCGCGATGAGTTCGGCAGGCACATTCAGCTCTTGCATAGTCGCGCCTAGATGCTCCATGACCGCGTCGAAATGGGAGTCGGTCAAACCCATTTTTACCAAGCGAGCGTGGCCGTCGCGCAAGGAACGTCCGGTGTAGTTGTTGGGACCGCCGAAAGCCACCGTCATAAAGGTTTTTAAATGCTCGGCTTGTTTAGCCATGTCGGTTCTTTCAAAAAAAGCGGTTGATCCGAAAATCCCCCATCACTTTGCCGTAAAACACATCTACTGCGGCATTCACCGCCGCTTCGCCGCCGATGCGTTCATACAAAGTTGGTCCTTGCACTTCATTTGCTTCACTCATAATACCCCCTCGTTATAGTTTTTAATTTACGAGGCGTCTGTTAAATCGGCAAACTATTGATTTTTGACTGATTTAACGGCCTCGGCGGCGATAATACCCGATGATAGTTTCGTATCCAAACTATTTCACTGCCGCCAAAGACCTGACTGATTGTAAGTTATTGAATCTTTTCGATACCGCCCAAATAAGGCCGTAAAGCCTCCGGCACGGTGATGGAGCCGTCTTCGTTTTGATAATTTTCCATCACCGCTATTAAGGTGCGGCCGGCTGCCAAACCGGAACCGTTCAAGGTATGCACCAACTCCGGCTTGCCGGTTTCCGGATTGCGCCAGCGCGCTTGCAGACGCCGCGCCTGGAAATCCTTGAAGTTGCTGCAAGACGAAATCTCGCGGTATTTCTGCTGGCCCGGCAACCAGACTTCCAAATCGTAAGTTTTGGACGATGAAAAGCCAGTGTCGCCCGCGCACAGCAACACTTTGCGATACGGCAAATTCAACTTTTGCAAAATAGCTTCGGCGTGCGCAGTGAGTTCTTCATGAGCCTGCGCGGAGGTTTCCGGGGTGACGATTTGCACCAGCTCGACTTTTTCGAATTGATGCTGGCGTATCATGCCGCGCACGTCGCTGCCGTAGGCACCGGCTTCACTGCGAAAACACGGCGAATGGCAAACAAATTTCAGCGGCATTTGTTTGGCTTCGACGATCACATCGCGGACGATATTGGTGACCGGCACTTCGGCGGTCGGGATCAGGTAAAACGTCGGATCGTTTTTGACCGTGAACAGATCGGCTTCAAACTTGGGCAATTGGCCGGTACCGCGCAGGCTATCGGCATTGGCCAGGAACGGCACGTAGGTTTCCTGATAGCCGTGCTCGTTGATATGCGTATTCAACATCAACTGAATGATAGCGCGCTGCAAGGTCGCAAGCTTGCCGGCCAATACCACGAAACGGGCACTGGCGATTTTCGCGCCCAGCTCGAAATTCATGCCCAGCGGCTCACCCAAGTCGACGTGGTCTTTTGGAGTAAATGTAAATTGGCGCGGCTCGCCCCAGCGGCTCACTTCCTGGTTATCCGCATCGCTTTTACCGGCAGGTACTGCTTCATCGAGAATATTGGGGATGCCTTCCAATAGCACGCTCAATTGGTTTTGAATGTTGTTTAACTCGGATTCCGCTGCTTTCAGTTGATCGCCCAAATCCGCCACCTGATCCAGCAAGGGTTGCACATCTTCGCCCTTGGCTTTGGCTTGGCCGATGGCTTTGGAGCGGGTATTACGTTCGTTTTGCAACTCCTGGGTTTTGACCTGAACCTCTTTGCGCCGGTCCTCCAGAGCTTGATAAGCGGCGGCATCGAATTGAAAGCCGCGTCTTTGCAGCTGTTGCATAACCAGTTCCAGGTCGCTTCTAAATAAACGGGGGTCTAGCATGATGTTAAAGATCCTGAATTGAAAAAAGAGATAAAACGACGGCTATACCTGCTTGCCCAGCCACAAGCCGGTCCACAGTGCGGCGGCGCAAAACACGATGTTGCTTAGAAAAACGGTCAGCATCGCACCCATGTGCGATTCGAAGGAATGACCACTTTCCAGCAGGTAGAGAATCAAATATAAGCCGGACAGCGTGATGAATAAACCAATCAGAACGGTCACTAAAATGGCCCGGTATTCTATTGAAATGGACAGTTTGTGCATCAACACCGTGGCGACGATGCCGATCAAAAACGCGCCGATGCCATTAACCAGCGTCAATGCATAGGGAAACGGCCAGTCGAACACACGAATTGTGCCCTGCGAATAGAAAAACAAGCCTTTGCCTAGCGCCAAACCGGCCCATACCGCTAACAGGCAACCGAACACGCTGGCTACAATATTCAGACCGGCCTTGCTGAGTTGTCCCTGTTCCAGCAAATAAAAGGTTTCCAGAGAAAAGCTGGAAAAAGTGGTAAATCCACCCATCACGCCGACCAGAATCGCGGTGCGGTATTCCAAGGCAATCGTCAGACGTTGCAGAATCAACGCTTCGGTCATCAGCCCGATCAAAAATGAGCCGAGCAAATTGACCGTCAAGGTACCGTAAGGAAAGCCCCGGCCCAGCCACAGATATACGCCGCTGGAGGCCAGATAGCGCAACATGGAGCCTATGGCGCCGCCAAGAGCGACCGCGAACAATTGCAACATCAGAATTTAAAGAACGTTTCCCGGTAGTACCGTAATTCTTCGATGGACTCGATGATGTCGTCCAGCGCTTTGTGCGAGGCTTGTTTGTTAAAGCCATCCTTTAACTGCGGCGCCCAGCGCGCGGCTAGTTCCTTAACGGTGGAGACGTCCAGGTTGCGGTAATGGAAATAGGCTTCCAATTTGGGCATGTAGCGATAGAGAAAGCGCCTGTCCTGACAAATGCTGTTTCCACAGATCGGTGACGTTCTGGCCGGCACCCATTCTTGCAAAAACGCGATGGTTAGCGCTTCCGCTTCGGCCGCGTCGATTTTTGATTCCTTCACCCGCTGAATCAATCCGGACTGCCCATGGTGCTTCTGGTTCCAGTCGTCCATTGCCGCCAGCGCCGCGTCAGACTGATGCACCGCCATCACCGGCCCTTCGGCCAGGATTTGCAGATTTTTGTCGGTCACTACCGTGGCGATTTCGATGATCAGATCGTTATCAGGATCTAAGCCTGTCATTTCCAGATCGATCCAGATAAGATTGTCGGCATCTTGAGCCATTTTCATTCCATGGTATTAATAATGTTGCGGCAAATTGTAGCATTAGCTAATCTGTACCGCTAATTGTTAACCCCACCTACATAGGCTTGATGAACACGTTTACCGGCATTTTTTTAGCGGCTTTAGTCCTTTCCTACGGCATCCAATTTTGGCTGGCAATGCGCCAGAAATCCTACGTTTTACAGCATCGCGAGCAGGTGCCGACCGCCTTTCAAGACCGAGTGTCACTCAGCGCGCACCAAAAGGCTGCCGATTACACCATAGAGAAAAGCAAACTGGGCGACATCGACAGCGTGGTCGGCATGGTATTTCTGCTGGCGCTGACCTTGGGTGGCGGCATCAGCCTGGTGTTCGATTTCTGGTCAACCTTCGATTTGTCGCCACTGATGGCCAGCTTGTTGTCAATGGCCAGCATTTTTCTGCTGATGACTGTAATTGAAATCCCGTTTAGCCTTTACCAAACCTTTGTCATTGAGGAAAAATACGGCTTCAACAAAAGCAAACTGCCGCAGTTCGTGAAAGACCAACTAATGTCCATGGGCTTGACGCTGGCGATAGGTTTGCCGATTCTGGCTCTGATTCTATGGGTCATGGACAGTATCGGTAGCCTATGGTGGTTATATGCTTGGGCGATCATCATGAGTTTCTCTCTGTTGATGAGCTGGCTGTTTCCGACCTTGATCGCACCGCTGTTCAACAAATTCGAGCCGATGCAGGAAGGCTCTTTGAAGCAACGTATTCAAGGCCTATTGGAACGCTGCGGCTTCAGCAGCAACGGCATTTTCATTATGGACGGTTCACGCCGTTCCGGCCATGGCAACGCTTATTTCACCGGCCTGGGCAATAACAAGCGCATCGTGTTCTTCGATACGCTGGTCAATTCGCTGGACGAGGAAGAATTGGAAGCGGTTTTGGCACACGAGTTGGGCCATTTCAAATGCAAGCACACCATCAAGATGCTGGTGGCTTCGTCGGTGATGACCTTGATCAGCTTTGCGGTGCTAGGCTGGTTGATTACCCAGGACTGGTTTTTCGACGGTTTGGGGGTCACTACCCATTCCAACGCTGCCGCATTATTGCTATTTATGCTGGTATCGCCGGTCTTCACCACGTTTATGCAACCGATCAGCGCCTATTTTCAACGTAAATTCGAGTTCGAAGCCGACGACTTTGCGACCCGAAATGCCCAAGGCAGCAAAATGATCAGCGGTTTGGTGAAACTTTACGAAGAAAACGCCAGCACGCTGACCCCCGACCCCTTGTACTCCGCATTTCATTACAGCCATCCGCCCGCCGCGATCCGCATAGCGCATATCGAACAAAAGATGCAGTCCGCCTGATGGCAGACTTGCACCAAGGCTTGGTCGTCGCCCATCTCGGCAAGGGGATTGCTGTCGAGGTGAGCGACGATGCCGGTGTAACCGTCGAGCAGCTCGTGCTTTGCCAAACACTACGTAAACTGGACACTGTGGTGGTCGGCGACAGGGTGATGCTATCGATGTCCTCACCCGAGCAAGGCCGCATCGAGCAAATAATGCCCAGGCGCTCGGTGTTGCAACGCCCGAGCCGCGGCAACGACACCCGGCCGGTAGCGGCCAATCTGGATACCATTTTCATCGTCTTAGCCGCCGAACCGGAATGCGATTTTCTGCTGCTGGATCAATATCTGGCGATTTGCGAAAACTGCAATATCGATGCGGCGCTAGTACTCAATAAAATCGACTTGCCGCTATCACCCGCCGTCGAGGCAGAACTGGCTTATTATCAAAACTTGGGCTATAGCCTACATAGAGTCAGCGCCAAACAAGCGGTTGGTATTCAGGGTTTACAACAGGTTTTGGCACAGCAGACCAGCATGTTCGCCGGCCAATCCGGGGTTGGAAAATCGTCTTTGACGAATGCACTATTGCCGGACCGGAACCTAAGAACCAACACTGTATCGGAAATCACCCGCCACGGCCGCCATACCACCACGGCCGCGACGCTTTACCATTTACCGGGCGGCGGCGATTTAATCGACAGCCCCGGCGTGGCCATATTTGGCTTGGCCGGTTTGTCGGAAGGGCAACTGGCTTGGGGTTATAGAGAATTTCAGCCGCAGATCGGCAAATGTCGCTTCAACGACTGCCGGCATGTCAATGACAAGGATTGTGCGGTGCGGCTGGCGGTAGAAGCGGGCCAAATTGCCGCAGAGCGCTACCAGCGCTTCTTAAAACTTAGAGAAAAGATGCCGCCGGGCAATCGCAACTAGTCCCTTCCAACACATGATTCTGCATTCCGGACCAGCTCAATCCCATCTTGCGTGCTACAGTAGGTTCGCGTAAATTATATTCTTTCGACTAAAGCACTAGCCAAGACCGCCGGAACCAATACATGGATACACACACAGTAGCTCGCCTTCCGGACGATAAAACTTGGCAAGTGCCGGGCTTCACGCGCGACCAGCACGGCAAGCCGCAAATCGAGCTCGACCCGGCAAGTCTTTATGCATATGGCCACCTGATACGCCTGACCGAAGAATTGGTGCTGGATCAATTTTCCCGCGGCCTCGTTTCAGGCACCACCCACACCTGCATCGGCCAGGAGCTCACCGCATTATCGGTGGTGCGCGCCTTGGACCATCCCGATGACGCCGTGCTTTCCAATCATCGCAATCACGGCCATTTCCTGTCGTATTCCGGAGACTTTGTCGGACTGGTTGGCGAAATTATGGGCCGGGAGGCCGGCGCTTGCGGCGGTTGGGGCGGCAGTCAACACCTGGTCCATCGTAATTTTCACAGTAACGGTGTGCAGGGCGGCATGCTGGGCATCGGCGCCGGCTTAGCGTTAGCGCGCAAGCTGCAGGACAGTTCCGGAATCGTGGCGGCCATCATTGGCGACGGCACGCTTGGCCAGGGCCTGGTCTACGAGGCAATGAATCTGGCGTCGGTCTGGAACGCACCGTTGCTGGTCGTGGTCGAGAACAATGGCATTTCTCAAACTACCGTCAGTCGCGACAACCTGGGCGGCGATATCGAAGCCCGCGGCGCGGCATTCGGACTACCCACTTGGCGCCTTGCCGACAATGACCCCGAGTTCTGCAGCAAAGTGGCGGACGTAGTCAGCGCAGTCCGCGCGAGTCGCGGCCCCGGCTTCCTAGTGATCGACACCCGGCGGATGGGCCCTCACAGCAAAGGCGACGACCTCCGCGATCCAAACGAACTTGAAGAAATTCGCGCCCGCGACCCGTTGTCGGCGTTGGCCAGGCAGTTGCCAGCCGATACGCTGGCAATCATCGAGACCCGCAATCGCGAATTTGTAGAAACGGTACGCCAAACCGCCAATGCCTCGCCGGAAGCCACGCTCGCCGAGACACCAACACATATCTTCACAGCTCAACCAGAACACCCAGTGCCCAGTTATCCGCCCATCGCGGCGGGCAGCAACGTACGGCAGGTGTTGAACACTGCCTTGCAATTCCTGCTCAAGTCCGATCAGCGCACACTGTTAATCGGCGAAGACCTGCACGACCCCTACGGCGGCGCCTTCAAAGTCACACAAGGTCTGTCCAGCGAATTTCCCGGTCGCGTCATCTCCACACCGATCAGCGAGGCAGGCATCACCGGCTCGTCTATCGGCTTGTCGCTTGATGGCTACTTGCCCATCGTGGAAATCATGTTCGCCGACTTCCTGTCGCTATGCCTGGATCAACTGCTCAACCATGCCGTAAAGTTTCCCGGCATGTTCGCAGACACCTCGGTGCCTATCGTCATCCGCACGCCTTGCGGCGGCCGGCGCGGTTACGGCCCCACACACAGCCAAAGCCCGGAACACCTGTTTACCTCGGTGCCGGGTCTGACCGTGGTTTACGGCAGCCACAGACACAATGTCGCCGAACTCCTGATCGACGCGGTACTGCGCTGGCACTATCCGGTGCTGTTTCTTGAACACAAACTGCTGTACGGCGAAAAGATGGATCAGGCGGATTATGTCGCGCTGGCGGCAACGGATGATGTCGCTACCCACCTGTTCCCTACATTACGTCGCGGTGCGAACGAACCTGATGTAACCTTAGTAAGCTACGGTGGCATGCTGACGATGACGGAAGCCGTGGCAAACAGGCTGGAAAACGAAGAAGAGCTGGAAGTTGAAATCGTCTCGCCGTCGCTGCTTTCGCCACTGCCGCGCGAATCGTTGATCAAGCATCTGGCAACGCGGGAGTGCGTGGTCGTGATCGAGGAATCTCACCACGACTTTGGCGTCAGCGCCGAAATCGCCGCCGCTTTGCTCGAATCCGGATTCAAAGGCCAGTTTCTGCGCATCGGTACGCCGCCCGTACCCATCGCCTCCGCCCGCAGTCTGGAGCGCAGCATTATTCCCGACGAACAATCGATTATCGACCAAATTCTCGACCTTTTTTAAAGGACAGCCATGCCCAGTTTCCAAACCGTCCCCTGCGTGAACATCAACGACGAGTTCGTGGACGTCGTCAGCATCGACGTCAAGCAAGGCGAGTTCGTCAATAGCGGTGACGTAGTCGCCACCGTCGAAACCGACAAATCCATGATAGACGTGGTCGCGGAACAGGACGGCTACGTGCTGAGGGTCGACTGCGAACCGGGACAAAAAAATTCGCGTCGGTGCAGTGATGTTCTGGCTGGGTGAGACGCGCGACGAAGCGATCCCGGAAGAAACCAAGGACACTTCGTCAACAGCAAGCGCCGTGCGCCAACCCACGGCAAAAGCCAGAGCCATGCTAAAGGAACTGGACATCGACCCGTCCCGCGTCCCCGTCAGCGGCGAACGTCTGTCGGTAGCCGACATCGAGACTTGGTTGAGCAAGGGCGGTAAGCCCGGTAAAGCCGCCGCGACTACTCAAACGGTAAACCGCCGGGAAGATACACCTGCGGTTGCAGGAGACTTGCAGGAATTGTCGCCGGAATCGGCAGGCATGCTGCATACAGTTGCCTGGCATCGAGATTTTGCGGCCTCGGCCTATCTGGAAGTCGAATACGACCCCAAACCCTGGGAAGAACGCGCCGCCGCCTATGCGGCGGAACATAAGCTGATGCTCTCGCCCTTGCTGCCATTGATGGCCTTTCGTTTGGCGGAATTGGGCCGCGAACGCCCTATAATAAACTCCACGATAGTCAACGGTCAGCGCTTTCAATACACACCCGTCAATATCGGCTTTACCGTGCAGGCTGGCGCGATGCTTTACCTAACCGTGGTGCGCGACACGCAAGACATGGACGCAGCACAATTCATCAGCGCCCTCGGCGAGGTACAACGCCACGCCATGGCACACAAGCTGCCGCCGCAGGAAGCCACCGGCGCTACCCTATCGTTTTCGAGCATGGCACGTTGGAATGTCAGCCGCCACACCCCTATTCTACCGCCGCAAACAGCGCTGATTATTGCTCACGCCGCGCCGAAAAATTCCGATAAGGCCGTACTGGGTGCCACTTACGATCACCGCGTTCTCACGGGTTTCGACGTCGCACAGGTGTTGCTGGCGTTATCCCGTCCGGCATAACCACTCACATAAACCAGAGGCCACCGATAGATGAACCTAAATCCCGACGAGATTAAAGCCGCGATACGCGCCAAGGTAATAGAACTAGCCAAAGCGCTGGACATGGACGCCTCAGGCGTTACTGACGACGACATCCTGCCGGCCACCGGTGTGCTGGATTCCGGCGCCATTCTGGAACTTGTGGTCTGGTTTGAGGCTAGCTACGACTTTCGGATCAAACAGGAAGACATGAACATCGACAATCTCGGCTCGATTAATGCGATGACCGACTTTCTGCTGTCCAGCAAACAAGCGTAAGCCAAACAATCTACCGCAGCCTATTTGATGCAACCGCGCTGAAGGAATAATCATGGCCATGCCGACGCTGGAACCGATTCAAGACGGCGACCTGCTCGCTTTCTGCCAATTTCTCACGGAACACCTGAGCTCTGAGCGCAGTGCCGAGCAATGGGCGCAAGCTTTCCAGCAGAACTGGGGCGTAACCAAGCCCAACAACGGTTTTCTGATCCGCGACGAAGGCAAAATTGTCGCTGGCATCGGCGCGATTTATGCGGAGCGAATTATTCACGGTAAACCGGAACAATTCTGCAACATCACCAGCTGGTGCGTGCTGGAGGCCTTCCGCTCGCAAAGCATGCGGCTGGCGATGGCGGTGGTCTCCCAGCCCGGCTATCATTTCACAGATCTAACGCCGACCGAAGTGGTATCGAAGACGCTACAGTTCCTGAAGTTCAAGCCCATGAACGAACGCCACGCACTGTGGCCCAATCTTCCCTGGCCATTTGCCAGCCTTGGCGGCGTACGTGTAATTACCGATCACGATGCTATTGAACAGGCGCTTGCGCCCGCCGATGCCAAGGTATTCCATGACCACCGCCACCTGCCCTGGCTTAGACACTTGGCAGTTGGAAAACCAGGCGCGTATTGTCTCGTGACCTGGAAACCGAACAGATTAAAAGGCGTCCCCGGCGCGCTGGTGTTGGGATTCAGCGATCCCGAGCTGTTTTTGATTTACCGCAATAGCATCGGCTCACACCTGTTACAGAAAGGTTGTTTTTACACCCGAGTCGAGTCGCGCCTGCTGCCCCGGCTACCACTGCTCTGCCACGAACTGGCCGGCTACCGCAACAAAGTCTTTCGCAGCGACACCCTGGCTGAAGCCGACATCAGCAACTTTTATTCCGAGATCGTGGGGCTAAACCAGTGAGCGAACGAAAACTGATTCGTGTAGACAGCGAAACCCGCCCCATCTTGTCGGTAGTCATCCATACCGAGGAGGAGTTCGATTGGAACAAGCCGCACGACAGGCAGGCCACCGGCGTTAAGCATATGCGCCACATCGACCGGGCACAGAAGGTTTTCGATAGTTTTGGGATTGTGCCGAACTATGTGGTCGACTATCCGATTGCTTCGCAAGAAGAAGCTTTCGGTCCGCTGAAAGCCTACGCAGATTCGGGACGAGCACTGATTGGAGCGCATTTGCATCCCTGGGTGTCGCCACCGCACGATGAAGAACTGAACGCCCGCAACTCCTATCCCGGCAATTTGCCGCGCGCGCTGGAATATGAAAAACTCAGGATACTCACCGAGCAAATCAAAAGCTCGTTCGGCACCTCGCCGTTAACCTATCTCGCGGGCCGTTACGGCTTCGGTCCCAATACCGGCGAGATTCTCGAAGAACTGGGCTACGAGGTCGACATCAGCGTGGCCGCGTCTATTGATTACAGCGCCGACGGCGGCCCGGACTACTCCAGCTATACCAGTGACCCGTTTTGGTTTGGCAATCAGCGCCGCCTGCTTAGCTTGCCCGGCTCGGGCGGTTACGTGGGAACATTGCGGGCGGGTGGCACGCCTCTTTACCGGCAGCTGATGCATCCCTGGCTGCGCAAAGCCAAGATTTCGGGAGCAGTCGCCAGGCTGCGACTCCTAGAACGCATTAGGCTTTCCCCTGAAGATTACAGCGAGCCGGAGATGCGCCGCTTAACCAAATCCTTACTGGCCGACGGTGTGCGAATCTTTGTGTTCAGCTTTCATTCGCCGTCGGTGATGCCGGGCGGCACACCTTACGTGAACAGCGATGCGGACCTTGAACGGTTTCTGGAAAAATGCCGGCGCTACTTCGACTTTTTTATGCGGGAATTGGGTGGCGCGACCATGACCCCGCTGGAGATCAAGGACTGGCTGGAACGACATTGATGGAGCAGTTGCCCAAGCATAAAAAAGCCGCGAATTTCGCGGCTTTTTTATGCTTTTTATATCCGCGTTAACCCGGCGGCCAATGCATTTGCCTGCCGGCCAGTAGATGCATATGTAAGTGGTGCACAGTCTGTCCGCCGTCATCGTTACAGTTGAACACAGTTCGGTAACCGCTTTCCGCATAGCCTAGCTGACCGGCAATTTTAGCAGCAGTCTGTAACATCAATCCGCCCAGCAAGGCATCGTCCAGATCATTTAAATTAGCGACGTGGCGCTTAGGGATGATTAACACATGCATGGGCGCTTGCGGGTGTATATCCCTGAACGCCAGTAGTTGCTCGTCTTCGTAAACCACATCCGGCTTGATTTCACCGCTGCCCATCTTGCAAAACAAACAATCACTCATATGTCCTCCTAAAATTCGCGGCGGCCGTTAAAGGCGTGCGCCAAGGTGCCGCTGTCGATAAATTCCAGCTCGCCGCCCATCGGCACGCCGTGCGCGATGCGCGTGGCGCGGATATTGAGTTTGCCGGCGACTTCGCCGATGAAATGCGCGGTAGCCTGCCCTTCGACGGTAGAATTGGTCGCCAGGATGATTTCCTTGATCTGGCCGCTCGCCATGCGTTGCTCGAGCAACTCAAAGCCAAGCTGATCGGGACCGATACCGTCCAACGGCGACAAGCGGCCATGCAATACAAAGTATTTGCCCTTGAAGGTAGTGGCTTGATCGATCACCCAAACGTCGGCAGGACTTTCGACCACGCAGATCGTCTCCGCATCGCGCAGCGGATTAGCGCAAACTTCGCACAACTCGGCTTCGGTCAAAGTCCGGCATTCGCGGCAATGGCCGATTTCGTTGACGGCTTTTGCGAGCATTTTGCTTAATTGCATGCCGCCGTCACGGTTGCGCTGCAATAGATGGAAAGCCATGCGTTGCGCCGATTTAGGGCCCACGCCGGGCAGGCAGCACAGGCTTTGGATCAACTCTTTCAGCAGACCTTGGTTTTGCATGCTTAGAATGGCATTTGGAAACCGGGTGGGATCGGGATGCCGGCAGTAACATCGGCCATTTTTTCTTTTTTCATTTTACCGACTTTATGCACCGCGTCGTTGATCGCCGCCGCCACCAAGTCTTCCAACATATCCTTGTCGTCACCCACCAAAGACGGGTCGATACTGACCTTGCGGACCTCGCGTTTGCCGGTCATCACTATCGTCACCAAGCCTCCGCCGGACTCGCCTTGCACTTCCATCGCGCCCAATTCTTCCTGGGCTTTTTTAAGGTTGTCTTGCATTTTTTGGGCTTGTTGCATGATGCCCGCTAGCGCATTTTTCATCATTGTCTCTCCAATATTAATTCAGTGGCTCGATACTGCCAGGCATGATTCTAGCGCCAAACGTGTCTTTCAAAGCCTGCACATTTTCATCGCTATTAATGCTATCGACTGCCGCTTGCTGCCGATCTTCGCGCGCTTTTTGCATTTCCAGCGCCGGTGTCATTTGCTGCTCTACTTGCTTGCTTATCAACAGTTTTAAGGGTTTACCGTAATAATTTTGCAATGCTACCCTTAGGTTGTCCTCGGCTTTAGTCCCGACTTGCTGGAAGCTCGGATCGAGCAGCAAGCGGCAACTGCTGTCGTCGATCCCGTCCAACACGCAGTTATTCGCCAGTTCGCGGGTACGCCCGCTGATATTCAACGCGGCTATAATCTCGGTCCAATTGCTCGGTTTGACGACTTGTGAGACTGATAACGGACGCGGCTCTTCGATGGATTTGGCGCTGCTCTCCACAACCGCAACCGGCGCCGGCGTACTGGCAACCGACTTAACGACCGGCGATTTGGCCGGCTCAAGCGTTTGGGCTTCCGCAGTTTGCGGCCGGAAAGTCAGCATCCGCAGCATGACCATTTCAAAACCGCTACGCGGATCGGGCGCCAGCGGCAAATCGCGTTGGCCAAGCAAGCCAATCTGATAATACAGTTGCACGTCTTCGGGCAATAAAGTCTTGGCTAGAGTGTCCAATAATTGCTTATCAAATTCCTGATCGACGAAATCCGGCATTTGCTGTAACAGCGCGACCCGATGCAACACCCGCAACATCTGCTGCAGAATATCGGCAAAATCCGGCGTCAACTCCGCGACATCGGCGATTTCTGCCAGCAAAGCCCGCGCATCGCCTGCCGCCAAGGCCTGCAACATATCGTCGATAGGCTGCTGAGCCACGGTGCCGAGCATGCCGATCACCGCATCCGTCGTGACGCTGCCGCTACCGTACACGATGGCCTGATCCAGCAAGCTCAAGCCATCGCGCAAGCTGCCGTCAGCGGCTCTGCCCAACATTTTTAGCGCAGCAGGCTCGAAGGCAATTTGTTCCTGGCCCAAGATGAACTGCATTTGCGCGTCGATTTGCTCCGGCAGCAATCGTTTTAGATTAAATTGCAAACAGCGCGACAATACCGTGACCGGAATTTTATGCGGATCGGTGGTAGCCAGCAGAAATTTGACGTGCGGCGGCGGCTCTTCCAGGGTCTTTAACAAGGCGTTAAAGCTATGCCCGGACAGCATATGCACTTCGTCGATTAAGTAGACTTTGTAGCGGCCTTGATTGGGTGCGTACTGGGCATTGTCGAGGAGATCGCGGGTATCTTCGACTTTCGTGCGGGAGGCGGCATCGACTTCGATCAAGTCCATGAACCGGCCTTGCTCGAAATCTCGGCAAACCCGGCATTCGCCGCAAGGGTTGAAATCTTTTAGACTTTCGCAGTTGATGGCTTTGGCGAGAATCCGCGCCACCGTGGTTTTGCCGACGCCGCGGGTGCCGGTGAACAGATAGGCATGATGCAATCTATCATGTTGCAAGGCGTGCATTAGCGATTGGCTGACGTGCTCCTGACCGACAAGCTGCTTGAAGTTGCTGGGACGCCATTTTCTGGCAAGAACCTGATAAGCCATTAGCAACGCGGAAGGGCAAGAGTTGGGCGGCTACTGCGCCAGCCACATCCCGGCACACGAGTCCGCTGCTACCGTTGCTTCCTTCCGGACCTGGCGGGGTTTACAGCGTATCGTTGCGAGAGGACCGACACAGTAACCATAAAACATCAGCAAGACGCTGAAGAGTGGCGCATTATCCATAAAAGCTGATCGATAAGCAACTGTCTTGCCAAAAATTAAGTAAATAACTTGGATAATGCCCGCCGGACTACTGCATCGCCGGCACAGGCAAACGGCTGGCGATAGCATGACCGAACGAAGCGCCGAACTTGCCGGCCAAGCGGTCGATCAGGCGTTCTTGCGGCGTAAAGTTTACTTTCTCTTCGGTGCCGAACTGGTCGCGGGCCACGCTATCAACGCTACCGAAATCATCCGCCAATCCCAGCCTGACGCCTTCGGTGCCGGTCCAAATCAGCCCGGAGAACATCTCGGGCGCTTCGGTTTCCTTCAAACGCTTGCCGCGTCCTTCCCGCACCGCACCGATGAATTGTTGGTGTACTTGGTCCAGCAATGACTGCATATGCTTGCTTTCTTGCTGATTGACCGGCGAGAACGGATCGAGCATGGCTTTGTGTGCGCCGGCGGTTAACAAACGCCGCTCCACGCCCAGTTTGTCCAATACATTAGTAAAGCCAAAGCCGTTCATGATGACGCCAATAGAGCCGATGATGCTGGCCTGATTGACGAATATTTTGTCGGTAGCCGAGGCCACATAATAACCGCCGGATGCGCACATATCGCCCACTACCGAATAAATCGGTAATTGCGGATGCTTGGCTTTCAAGCGCCTGATTTCATCGTAAATGTACGCAGATTGCACCGGACTGCCGCCGGGTGAGTTGATATTGAGGATGATACCCTTGACATTTTTATCCTTGGCCGCATCACGTAAGCCCTCGATCACCACATCCGCACTGGCGGCCTCACCTTCGACAATCTGCCCCAATACATCGATGATAGCCACGTGCTCGGAGGTGCCGGACTCGATATCCTCCTTGAATTTCGGATAAATCGCTATACCCAGCACAACGGCCAAATAAGCAAACGTCAGCAACTTGAAAAATATTCCCCAACGGCGCGCCGCTTTCTGTTCGTCGATTGCGGCAAACGCCAATTTCTCCAGCACCGACTTTTCCCAACCGGGGCTGTTTTCAGCAATATCTTCGGGAAGATCTTGTTTATTCTCCACCATTTTTCTCCTATATGATTCCGATTAAATCGGTGGGATAGTTCACACACAACAAGGGATTGTATTTTTGCAAGGTTGCCGCGGAATGCGCCCCGCAAGTGACACCGATTGACGCGACTTGGGCATTTAGAGCCATTTGCAAATCATGCACCGAATCGCCGACCATCAAGGTGCGCTGTTTATCCACACCCAGTTCAGCCATGATTTCATCCAGCATCAGCGGATTGGGCTTGGAAGCCGTTTGGTCCGCACAGCGCGTAGTACAAAACAAATCCGCTGCACCGGTCGCATTCATTGCTGCATGCAAACCCGCGTTTTTCTTGCCGGTCGCCACAGCCAGACGATACCCTTGGTCACGAAACTGCTTCAACATTTCATGCACACCGGGAAACAAGTCGTCAGGGCCGATTTGTTTGCTAAAAAAAGTTTTCGTGTAATCGGCAGCGATCTTTTGCCGGATCTCGGACTCTTCATTCGGAAACAGTTGCTTCATCGCATTTTCGATGCTCAAGCCGACGATGTCTCTGACCGCCTGCGCTTCCGGCACTGCACATTCACAACTCATCGCCGCTTGTTGGATGCAATGCACGATCCAGTCCACCGAATCCATTAAAGTACCGTCCCAATCAAAAATGATTAAATCAAAGCGGTTTTTCATGATTCAGCAATTCTTGTAAATCCTCGGGCAATGGCGCGGTAAAGTGCAGCAAGTCGCCACTGACCGGATGCGCAAACTGCAGTTGCTCGGCGTGTAAAAACAAACGCTTGTATCCGCGCTTTTTAAAGGCTTTATTCGTATCGTCATCGCCATACCGATCATCAGCCACAATCGGATGCCCCAGCCAAGCAGCATGTACCCTAATCTGATGGGTACGGCCTGTTTTAGGCGCGGCATGTACCAAGGTGACATCCTGAAACTGCTTCAGCCGCGTGAACAAGGTTTCGGCGGATTTGCCTGCCTGGCTGACCACTACCATCCGCTCGCCGCCCTGGGCGACGTTTTTCAATAAGGGCACCTCGACTAATTGTTTCTTGCGTTGGAACTGCCCAACCAATAAAGCCAAATAGGTCTTCTGGATACCATCGCCGCGAAAAAGTTCATGCAATAGCTTCAATACTGAACGCTTCTTGGCAATCAACAAGCAACCGGAGGTTTCCTTGTCCAGCCTATGCACCAATTCCAAAAACTTCTGTTGCGGCCGAATCTGTCTTAGTCCTTCGATCACGCCGGAACTGACGCCGCTGCCGCCATGCACGGCAAAGCCGGCCGGCTTGTTCAACACGATAAAGCCCTCGTCTTCGTAAAGAATGTGGTTTTCCAGGCTGAACTTCAAGGTGGGTTGGACGATGATTTCGTCTTTTTTTTCCGCAACTCTGACCGGCGGGATTCGCACAATATCACCCAACTGCAACTTGTAACTGACGTCGATCCGGCCTTTATTGACCCGCACTTCGCCCTTTCTGACCATGCGATAGATGCGGGTTTTGGGAACGCCTTTGAGATAAGTGATCAGAAAATTATCGAGCCTTTGTTCGCTGTTTGCCTCGGTAATCTCCAGCCATTGGACTTGCGGATTGGTCTGATTTTCTGCGGTATTCATGCGGCAAATAATAACAACATATCCGCCAGCCATGTTTAAAATTGCTGCTGTCAATAAACATTGCTATATTAGGCTAGTTTATCTTTGGATAGACTTTAGCTATAAAAATTTAAAGACCGGGGTTTCAGCGTTGTGTCTTCGCGCTGACCTAAAAGAATTTTTTCGGGTTTTATCGCTCAACCCATGATGAGCGAGCTGCATCCTTAGAATAGAGTTCGGTATAACAGACCTCCCACTTTTCAAGCGCCACCCTCGGCAATGCCGATAACCCGCTGCGACAATTACTACAACTAATTGCAGTTTTCCGTCAGTCTGGCCGCTCACTTAAGTACATATGGGGAAACACGCCGCCTTTATCCGCGACAACCAAACCTGTTTAAGCTCTAAGTAGGATACAAATTACAATAAGGATAATTTAATGAAAAGAATGCTTATCAACGCCACGCAGCCCGAAGAGCTGCGAGTGGCATTGGTAGATGGTCAGAAACTCTATGATTTCGACATCGAAGTTCCTTCAAAAGAACAAAAAAAATCCAACATTTATAAAGGTATCATCACTCGGGTAGAACCCAGCCTAGAAGCCGCCTTCGTTAATTACGGCGCCGAGAAACACGGTTTTCTACCGTTCAAGGAAATCGCCCCCGAGTACCGGACCGGCGACAGCGAAGAGGGTAAATCCTCCAAATCCAATATTCGCGAAGGCCAGGAAATCGTCGTTCAGATTGAAAAAGAAGAACGCGGCAACAAAGGCGCGGCGCTAACGACTTACATCAGTTTGGCCGGCACCTATTTGGTACTGATGCCGAATAACCCCAAAGCGGGCGGCATTTCCCGCCGTATCGAAGGCGATAACCGCAGCGAATTGCGCGAAACCATGGCCGCGCTGGAAATTCCGGACAGCATGGGCTTGATCATCCGCACCGCCGGCTCCGACAAAAACGTCGAAGAACTGCAATGGGACTTGAACTACCTGCTGCAACTGTGGGAAGCCATCGACCGCTCCAGCACCGAGCAAACCGCGCCCTTCCTGATATTCCAGGAAAGCAACGTGATCATCCGCGCCCTGCGCGATCACTTGCGCGGCGACATCGACGAAATTCTGATCGACCAGGAAGGCGCTTTCAAACTGGTGCATAACTTCTTGAAGCAGGTGATGCCGCACAATCTGCACAAGGCCAAACTGTATCAGGACAGCGTACCGCTGTTCAGCCGCTACCAGATTGAAACCCAAATCGAGATGGCTTATCGCCGTGAGGTGTCCTTACCATCCGGCGGATCGATTGTTATCGACCACACCGAAGCTTTGACCTCGGTGGACATCAACTCGGCGCGCGCCACCAAAGGCAGCGACATCGAAGAGACTGCATTAAACACCAATCTGGAAGCCGCCGACGAAATCGCCCGCCAATTGCGCTTGCGCGACTTGGGCGGCTTGTTCGTCATCGACTTCATCGACATGATGTCTAACAAAAACCAGCGCGAAGTGGAAAACCGTCTGCGCGATGCCTTGAAAATCGACCGCGCCCGCATCCAGACCGGCCGCATCTCGCGCTTCGGCTTGATGGAGATGTCCAGACAGCGCTTGCGCCCCTCGCTGGGCGACTCCACACAACTAACCTGCCCGCGCTGCAAAGGCCAAGGCACCATCCGTAACGTGGAATCGGTCACGCTGGCGGTATTGCGTTTGATCGAGGAAGAAGCGATGAAAAAAGGCACCGAGCGTGTCATCGCGCATCTGCCTATCGATTGCGCCACCTTCCTGCTCAACGAAAAACGCGCGGCGATTCAGGAAATCGAAACCAGACTGCAAGTCGGCATTATCGTTCTGCCGAGCAAACACCTGGAAACCCCGTCTTACGATATCGAACGCATCAAATCCGCAGGCGAAAGCAGCGAAGAAAAAGCCAGCCATTTGCATATCAAGGAAGAAGACATCACGGTACCGGAATTTGCCAAGCAGGCCGGCCCTAAAGCCGAAAAAGCCGCGATTAAGGAGTTTTTACCGGACTCCCCGGCCCCCGTACAAAACAAAAAGACCTCTGCCGGTCTGATTCAACGTTTCTGGCAGCGTCTAATCGGGAATAGCAAAGCCGCCGAAAACGGCGAAGCCTCTGAAAAAAGCAACGAAGACAAACCCAGATCCGGCAGAAACAATCGCCGGGACCGTGGTGATCGCGGCGACAGAGGAGAGAGAGGCGAGCGCTCAGCATCAGGCCGTAACAACAACCGCCGTAACAACAATCGCCGTCCGCCCAACAACCCGGCAAATACCGAAGCTACGGGCAGCGCTCCAGTCGAGCCAAAGCAAGCCGTGGTGATTGACCAGGAAAATACCGACGACGCGACTACAACCGCAAAAAGAGAAAACGGCAACGGTGGCCAAGAACGCAGCCGCCGCAGCCGCAGCCGCAGACGGGGCCCGCGCAACGGCGGCGAGAGACGCCCCGAGCAAAGCGCCGCTGGCGAAGCGGGCGAAAATAGCTCAACAGGCAATCAAGGCGGCGAACGTCCAGCCCCAGCTCCAAGCTATTCCGAAAGCGGCGAAGCCAGTAGCCAACCGCGCTCTTATGACAGAGAGTTCGCCGAGCGCAGCAACAATCGCCACAGCGAAACACCTCAAGAACCTGTCAGCCGCAGCGCCAGCGAAGACTGATAAAAAAGCCGGACAACAGTTCTAGCTGTTGTCCGGCTTTCTCAAATCGCTGACATCATCAGCGTTTAATCGATAAACCGCCTCTTCAAATCCGCATACTCATCTATCCGCCGATCACGCAAAAACGGCCAGATGCGTCTGACATCCTCGCTGCGCTGCGCATCAAGCTCGGCGAATAACAACACATCTTGGCTTTCGTCGGCACTGGTTAAAATCTCACCTTGCGGGCCGGCGATAAAGCTATTTCCCCAAAACTGAATGCCCGGCGCTTGATCCGGCGCCGCTTCAAAACCGATACGATTGCAGGAAATCACCGGAATGCCGTTCGCCACCGCATGCGCACGTTGCACGGTAATCCAGGCATCGCATTGGCGTTGTTTCTCGGCCGCGTCGTCCTCGGGATTCCAACCTATAGCGGTGGGATAAATCAACAAATCAGCCCCGGCCAGCGCCATGAGCCGCGCCGCTTCCGGATACCATTGGTCCCAGCAGATCAACACCCCCAGCTTGCCTATCGTGGTTTTTATAGGCGTAAAACCCAGGTCGCCCGGCGTGAAATAAAACTTCTCGTAAAACCCCGGATCGTCGGGAATATGCATTTTCCGAAAGGTGCCGGCGATGCTGCCGTCCTTATCGAACACCACCGCTGTATTGTGGTACAAACCCGACGCACGCTTCTCGAAAATGGTCGAAACGATCACCACCTTATTGGCCTTCGCCACTTCGGCCAGCGTGTCGCAAGTTGGACCGGGAATCGGCTGCGCCAAATCAAAACACCCGGTGTCTTCGCTTTGGCAAAAATAATGGTCCAGATGCAGCTCCGGCAGGACCACTAAGTCGGCATTTTGTTGGGCGGCTGTTTCGATTTGACTAATCGAATAAGCCAGATTGGTTTCCCGGCCGCGATTGCAGGGCTGTTGCACGGCGCAGGCGATAATCGATTTTTTCATGAGTCGGACAGATGCTTAGAAATTCAATTTAACGAACGCCGGCACCTGCATGCTGGCGCAATGCAAACTACCGTATTGATGCACCAGCGACCGGCATGGCGTGGCGATGATTTCGTGATTGGGGAAGCAGCCTATCAAGCGCTCCAGCGCCACCGCATCCATCGCGTCGTCGTAAACCGGCACCAATACCGCGCCGTTGATAATCAGGAAATTCGAGTAATTGGCCGGTAATTGCTGGCTTTGTTCATCGAAAATCGGTTTTGGTAATGGCAGCGCCACCAACCGATAGGCATCGCCACCTTCTGTCTTAAAGGTTTTGAGTTGCGCTTCCATATTTTTCAGACTCTCGAAATGCGGGTCTGCGCTGTCGTCGCAACTGGTATAAGCGATAGTGTTGGCATCGCAAAACCGCGCCAGCGTATCGATGTGCGCATCGGTGTCGTCGCCGGCCAGATTGCTTTGCTCGACCCACAAAATCCGCTTCGCGCCCAAATAATTTTGCAGTTGACCGGCTATCGCCGCTTCCGACAAATCCGGATTACGGTTGGGGTTGAGCAAACAATTTTTGGTCGTCATCAAGGTGCCTTGCCCGTCCGACTCCACGCTGCCGCCTTCCAAGACCAAGTCCAAGGTCGCGGTGGGATGGCCTTTAAAAATCGGATGCGCAAACAAGGCCAAATTCAAGGCGTCGTCGGCCGCATGCGGATATTTCTTACCCCAGCCATTGAATCGAAAGTTAAGCAACTGCACGCTGGCTTTGGGGTGCTGCCACTCCATCGTCAAAAACACCGTATCCCGCAGCCAAATATCGTTGTAATCGGCCTGCACCATATGAATTTTTTCGTTGTGGCCCAGTTGCGTCTGAATATGCTGCTGATGCTCGCCATCCTTGCAAATAATCACCAGCGGCTGAAACCGGCTGATGGTAGTGGCGACAAAATGATAGGTGTCTTCGACGGCGGACAGATTGGTAAAGTCGCCGCTGTGGTGCGGCCAAGCGATGATAACGGCTGATTGTGTTTCCCATTCTGCTGGAAAGCGAATCATGAAGTACTCCCTGGATAATGTGGCTTTGAGAAATAATGCCTTATTGTATCAATGCTGACCGGTTAGGCCTATTCCACGGAATTTTAAATGTAATCGGTGCATGTTTGGATACGGAGGCAAGGTTCCAGAGGTTTGCCGCTAACACCGAAAAACAGTTGGGATGCGATTCGAGAAGCAGGAAGGGAGAAATAACCGGAGTTGGATGATGAGCCCGCCGGCGGGGGATTCCACAGCCTAAACTGTAGCCTCCAACCCGCCAGCCTACCGCCGATGCCGTTGACGAGGTCAGACTCGAGGTCTGTAGTCAGTCAGAAATCCCGAAATTTACCGTGAGGCCGCACTAACCAAGACATCTGCCATCATTTCAGCCAATTATGAACAAA
>Ga0160183_101488_pt1 | contig 40607 bp, 45 predicted proteins | sample met14sb_FD_108562 | JGI IMG/M metagenome (GOLD analysis project Ga0160183, IMG submission 108562) | Synthetic bacterial communities of pure cultures from sediment of Lake Washington, USA, under high oxygen condition - MT... | ecosystem: Engineered > Modeled > Simulated communities (microbial... >...
TGCTGCTCTCTTCTCTTTTGCGGACGGGGTTGTTAGAATCCCCTCTCATCAATGTTTAGCGAGAAAACGCATGAGTGCAATAGACAGAATCCAAGCCCAATTAGCCAGCCATCCTGTGGTCTTGTACATGAAAGGCACCCCGGACTTCCCCCAGTGTGGATTTTCCAGCCGGGTGGTGCAAGTCTTGCAGGCTTGCAATGCGGATTATGCCCACATCAATATCTTCGAAGACCCTGAAGTGCGTGAAGCCTTAAAAGAATACTCGCACTGGCCTACCTATCCCCAACTGTATATCAACGGCGAATTAATCGGCGGCTGCGATATCGTCATTGATCTCTTTAATAAAGGTGAGCTTAATAATTTGCTGGCAAGCGTTGGCTCCAAGCTTTAGTCGAAAAAGGTATATTAATTAAGCAGCAGCGTGCCTATTCGACCGTGTATTGCGATGGACTTTCTGCCATTCTCGCCAATATGTTTGGGTGCAATGTGTTCTAAGTCGCTAATTGGCTACATTTACGTCGCTTCGTACTCGCTTAATTTTTTCCAGCGGTTGATAATCATACAAAACAACTCGGCAGTTTGTTCGGCGTCGTAAAGCGCTGAATGTGCTTTTTCGTTATCCCAGACAATTCCGGCAGCTTGAGCAATTTTTGCTAAAACTGTTTGGCCGTACATTAGCCCTCCGAGTGTGGCGGTATCGAAACTACTGAATGGATGAAACGGGCTTCGTTTGTAGTTGGTTCGTTCAATAGCGGCGTTCAAAAAATTGATATCGAAAGCTGGGTTGTGTCCAACCAAAATGGCTCGCTTGCATTCGTTACGTTTTACAGCGGCTTTGATAGGGGTAAACAGCTTGTTAAGCGCATCCTTCTCTTCTATAGCCATGCGGAAAGGATGGTATGGATCGATACCGGTAAATTTGAGCGCTGCGTCATCCAGCTCTGAGTTTTTGAAAGGAATGATATTGCAGTGATGTTTTTCGGTGACATGCAGCCATCCATCAGTGTCTGGTTCGACTATTACGGCGGCGATTTCCAATAGTGGATTTTTTTTTGAATTAAAGCCGGCGGTCTCTATATCGACAATAACAGGAAGGTAACCTCTGAAACGGTTGCCTAACGGAATTAGGTTTATTTCCATTGAGTTTGATGGGCAAAAAAAGTCGGTTGTGCGTTATGTTACGTGAGTTTTGGATAGGTATAAACAATATTCAATTGGTGAGGTGAAGTTATGCAAGATCGGAAAAAAGGTTGGGTTATCTTAGGGTTACTGACCGTATTAAACGGTTGTGCCACGACCCGCGGTGTCGATCCTAAAGATCCTTGGGAGGGCTGGAACAGAGGCGTGCAATCATTTAATGACGGCGTGGACGATTATGTCATGAAACCGGTTGCCAAAGGCTACGATTGGGTGATGCCCGATTTTGCGGACCAAGCGGTTACTAATTTTTTCAGTAATGTCGATGACATAGGTGTTTGTACCAACGATGTTTTGCAAGGAAAACTCCTGCAATCGGGTCAGGACGGCGCGCGTTTCTTGGTGAACACCACCATCGGTGTCGCCGGGCTTATAGATGTTGGGACGATGATCGATTTGCCGAAGCATAATGAAGACTTTGATCAAACATTAGGCTATTGGGGAATACCTACCGGCCCATACTTGGTCCTGCCGTTTTTCGGACCTAGTTCGCCACGTGGCGTGTTCGGGTTGGTTGGCGATGCCGCGATGAATCCGTTTACTTATGCCGGTATCTACATAAATCCAAATTGGATTGGCGCGGCGGTTTCGATTGGTCCTGGTGCATTGAAAGTCATTGACGCGCGCTCAGATCTGCTGGGCATGGAAAAAGTCGCTACAGAGGCGGCACTGGATCGTTACGAGTTTTTTAAAAATGCCTATCTTTCCAGACGTAATTATCTGGTTCACGATGGCAAGGTTCCAGACGAAGATGTGTTGAAATTCGACGAAATGCAGGGCGGTGGGCGTGGACCGCTCGATCCGAATCCGTATTGATTTAAACTGTTCCACTCTTATGTAAAAGGCCGTAAAGCACATAACTTTGCGGCTTTTTTATTGCTTCAATCCAAGCGGACGAGCATGAAATCCGGTTTCGCTTCTATCAGTACTCCCGACATTATCTTATTTTCCAGAATAAGGTCGGGTGCCACATCGCAGGCTACCCTTAGATAGTTTGGTGTGTAGCCGAAATGGCGGACCACGCCATCTTTTTGTGCTTCTTTTTGCCCTTCCCATAAAATGTTGGCCTGTTCGCCGAGGTTTTCGGCAATGAACCTATGCTTCATTGTGTCGGCTAATTCATGCAATTGCTTGCTGCGCAGTTTCTTTGTGTTCTGATCGACTTGATCTGGCAAACCAGCGGCTTTGGTGCCTTCCCGAGGCGAATAGCTGAAAATGTGAATATGACCAAAACCCAGGCTTTTGATGTAATCAAAACTTTCCTGCCATTCCAGTTCGGTTTCGCCCGGAAAGCCGACGATGATGTCGGTAGTGATATTGAAATGCGGAATCGTCGCTCGGGCCAGTTTAACGATCTGGCCGAATTCCTCCGTTTTACAGCGCCTGGCCATGCGCCGTAGTACGCTGTCGCTGCCGCTCTGCAAGGGCAAATGCAGATGTGGCATCAGTCTTGAATTTTTGAACAACTCGAAGAAACCATCCGGCAATTCCCAAGGTTCCAGAGAGCCCATGCGCAGGCGTGGAATCTCGGTTTTAGCCAGGATTTCGCTAACCAATTCGACCAAATTACTGTTGATGTCACTGCCGTAACCGCCCAAATGCACACCGGTGATGATGGCTTCGTTGATGCCTTGAGCGTGCAGCGCGTTGATCTCGTCAATGACTGCTTGAATCGGCCGGCTGCTTTCCTCGCCGCGAGCAACGGTAACGATGCAGAAGGTGCAGCGGTAGCGGCAGCCGTCCTGTACCTTGACGAAGGCGCGCTGGCGGCCACGGCTGAACAGCGACACTTCGCCGGGTTCGGTCGACATCGTCGGCATGCTATCCAAATTCAGTTCGGCCAGGGTTTTCTCCACCAGCTGGTTTTTGTCCTGGTTGCCGACTATCAAGTCCACGCCCATCAATTGCGCGGCTTCTTCCTCGTTCAGTGTCGCGTAACAGCCGCTGACCACCAGCTTGGCTTGCGGATTATCACGGTGAATGCGGCGTATCATTTGCTTGGATTTTTTCACGGCGTCCTGAGTCACCGCGCAGGAATTGATGATCACCAATTGCGCGTCGCTCAAGTTACGGGTGATGTCGTGGCCTCTAGCCTGAAAGGCTTGTGCCCAGGTTTCCAGTTCCGCTTCGTTGAGACGGCAGCCGAGGGTTTTTAAATGTATCTGCATGTAAATATAAAACAAAATGTAGGGTGCATAAGCGTAGCGTCATACGCCGACAATCAAAATAATTAACCAAAAAACCAATAAGTCACCAAAATCGCGGTCACGATGCCGCCAAGGTCTGCAACGATGCCGCAGGCGGCAGCATGGCGAATCTGCTTGATGTTCACCGCACCGAAATACACCGCCAACACATAAAAGGTGGTCTCGGTGCTGCCTTGCACCACCGATGCCAGCCGGCCGGCAAAGGAATCGGCACCGTGGGTCTGCATGGTGTCTATCATCATCGCCCGCGCGCCGCTGCCGCTGAACGGTTTCATCAGTGCAGTCGGCAGGCCGTCGATGAAACGGTTGTCGATGCCGGCAGCATTGACCAATAGCCTTACACCGTCGGTAATCAATTCCAACGCGCCGCTGGCCCGGCACACTCCGAAAGCCACCAGCATCGCCACCAGATAAGGAATGATGGTGATCGCGGTCTGGAAACCGTGCTTGGCGCCTTCGACGAACAATTCGTAGGCGTTCAGACCTTTGTAGGCAGCGGCGGCGATGAACGACACCACCAAGCCGAACAAAATCACATGGCTGACCAGAGCCGATTGCTTGAGCATTTCTGCCTGATCCAAGCCCGCGAAATAAGCCAGTATGCCGCCGACCAAGATGGTGATGCCGCCCAGATAAGCCATCACCACCTTGTCCAGCAAATTGATCTTCTGCACGGCGGCGACGGCCAGCAGGCCGGTCAGCGTCGACATATAGGTGGCGATCAATATCGGAATGAACACGTCGGTCGGATTGGCGGCACCCAGTTGAGCCCGGTAAGCGAAGATCGTTACCGGAAACAGCGTCACCGAGGAGGTGTTGATCACTAGAAATAAAATCTGCGCATCGCTGGCCCGCTCGGGATGCGGATTCAAGGTTTGCATTTCCTGCATGGCCTTGATGCCCATCGGCGTCGCGGCATTGTCCAGCCCCAACATATTGGCGGCGATGTTCATCACCATTGCCCCCTGCGCCGGATGACCTTTGGGAATCTCCGGCATCAACCGGCTGAATAGAGGATTCAGTGCCTTGGTCAATAGATCGATGAAACCGCTATGCTCGCCGACTTTCATGATGCCCAGCCACAAGGCCAGCACGCCGCTAAGCCCCAGCGAAATCTCGAACGCGGTCTTGGATAGGCTGAACATCGCATTCATCAACTCGGAAAACACCTGGGTATCGCCCAGCACCAGCAGCTTGAAGGCGGCGGTGGCGAAGGCGGTCAGGAAGAAGAATATCCAGATGAAGTTCAGCAACAACCGGTCCCGTGATTAGCCGATTTTCTTGGCCAAATCTGCCGCGTAGCCGGTGTAGCTGTGCGGCGTGAGTTTCAGCAACTCGGCCTTGGCTTCCGTAGGAATTTCCAGCTTCTCGACGAAGGCACGCATGCCGTCGCCGGTGACGCGATTGCCGCGGGTCAGCTCTTTCAATTTTTCGTAAGGCTTTTCGATACCGTAGCGGCGCATCACGGTTTGGATGGGCTCGGCCAACACTTCCCAGTTTTGGTCCAGGTCTTGATCGAGTAACGCCGGATTGATTTCCAATTTGGAAATACCTTTCAAGGTCGATTGTATGGCGATGCTGGTGTGGGCGATGCCGACGCCGATGTTGCGCAAAACTGTGGAATCGGTCAAATCGCGCTGCCAGCGCGAGACCGGCAGTTTGTCGGCCAGGAAGCCAAAAATCGCATTCGCCAATCCCAGATTGCCTTCGGAGTTTTCGAAGTCGATCGGGTTGACCTTGTGCGGCATGGTCGAGGAGCCGACTTCGCCGGCCACGGTTTTTTGCTTGAAATAACCCAGCGAAATATAGCCCCAGACGTCGCGGTCGAAGTCCAGCAGAATAGTGTTGAAACGGGACAGGGCGTGAAAAAACTCGGCCATGTAATCGTGCGGCTCGATCTGGATAGTGTATGGGTTGAAAGTCAGGCCCAGCGACTCGACAAAGTTTTGCGCAAAAGCAGCCCAATCCACATCCGGATAGGCGACGCTGTGTGCGTTGTAATTGCCGACCGCGCCGTTGATTTTGCCCAGCAGTTCGACGTTCGCCAGTTGTTGGCGCTGGCGTTGCATGCGGGCGACGACATTGGCGAATTCCTTGCCAACCGTGGTCGGTGTCGCCGACTGGCCGTGGGTACGCGACAGCATCGGTTGTTCGGCGCTATTCAGTGCCAATTGCTTGATCGCGTCTATCGTCGCATCGACTTCCGCCAGCATCAGGCCGCGGCCTTCCTTCAGCATCAGCGCATAAGACAGATTATTGATGTCTTCAGAGGTGCAGGCGAAGTGGAAAAACTCGTTGATGGCGTGCAGTTCGGTGTTGCCTTCGATCTTTTTCTTCAGGAAATACTCGACTGCCTTAACGTCGTGGTTGGTGGTTTTCTCAATGTCCTTAACAGCCAGGGCGTCGGCTTCGGAAAAATCGCTGACGATGTTATTCAGCACGGCGGTCGCTTCGGCGGACAAGGCTGGCACTTCGGCGATCTTGGCTTCGGCGGCCAAGGCTTGCAGCCAGCGCACTTCGACTTCGACCCGGTAACGGATCAAGCCGTATTCGCTGAAGATGGGGCGCAAGGCGTCGACTTTGCCGGCGTAGCGGCCGTCGATGGGGGAGATGGCGGTGAGTGTCATGTTATGTGTTTCCTAAATTTCTAAAACGTAAAACGGTTTACCTGCGACAGCTAGATTTGTCCACCAGGACGTTGGGTCGGTCGGATATTTTCGTCGAAGCAAGCCTTGGCTGTGCCGGGAAACGCTTCGATCAAGCGGCGGCGCATGTCTACATCATCCTGGAAGACCGTCATCCAGACGGACCAGAAGCCTCGTTGTAATGCCATTTCGACAATTTCGGCTCTGCGTTCCTCGCTATCGAAGACGGCAAGTTGCGATTTTCGCTTTGAGGCATTTTGCCAAGCTTGCTGCCGATGCAGCCAACGTTTGTCTTTGCTTGTTGGAACTTGTTGACCATTAATCTGGCGATCAGGATGTTTATTTAGGCCTAATGCCAACCAGGTCTTTTCGATTTTTCGGTTGATAGGCTCGGCATGTATTTTATTCGGCAATACCCGGCCTTGCGAATCGTAGCTAAAGGCTAGCAAGGTATTGTCACTGTCGGGCCAAACATAATCGTCAAGGTTCAATTGGCTATGGCCTTTGCCTGAATTGCAATTGCCGCAGGCTAACAAAAAATTGTTCCAAAGAAATTTGGTTTCCGGGTATTCATTTTTTGGTTTTTTATGCTCTACATGAATACCGCTGGCAATCCAGCGTTCGCAATATGAACAATATTCGCCGAGTCGTTCTCTTAACGGCTGTTGAGCATTTTCATAGGGTTTAATTTCGCCCAGGTCTGTTCCTTTATTAACCGGACGCATGGTTATTTATCTTTTGAGGCTAATACGGAATCGCGTTCGAATTTTAATTGTGCTGCGAATGCCGGATCGTCACTGAAAGGAATGGATAATTCGTCCAATTTCGAGCGTAACTGCATGACTTCCATATCCGATTCGTTATTTACTTCGTGCAGTTTTCGATAGTAAGCTTCGGCAGCCTCCATCATGTCCAGATAGCGTTTGCTCTTTTGCGGAATTTCGACATGCTGCTGATCTTCGGCAATATCTTCGATACTTTCGCTTTCAATCGCGACCGGCTGGGCTTTCTCCAAATCCCATAATAAACAATCTTCGCGTCCATATAACGATTGAATAATAAATGGCGAATGACTACTAGCAACAAATTGTACTTTCGGAAAGGTTTTCAATAATCGCCCGACCACTTCCCGTTGCCATTTGGGATGCAAATGCAGGTCGATTTCATCGATCAGCACGATGCCTTCGGTTTGTTTGATGACGTCAGCTTCCAGTTGAGGATTCAGGGTCGCCATGCGGTAGGCAATATCGGCAACCATGCCTATCATGTTGCGGTAGCCGTCGCTGAGCAGGTGGAAGGGGATGGTTTGGTTTTTGCCTTGAATCACCATCTCGATCAATATTTCGTCCCATTCAAAAGCCCACCAAGCTCGTTTCGCATCTGGAATCATTGCGACTATGGCTTCACGCACAGCTTCTAAAACATGTTGAGGCTCTTGTTTTTGTAAGAAAATTATTTCCTGTTTTTTAAACCAACTAAATAATTGTTTTAGGTTAACAAATGGATCTAAACAGTATCTATAGCCAATAAGTCTAGAACTAGGGCCAGATGTATCAATATTTTCCAAGGTGTCGGCCGAAAGCCGTGCAGTACCGTAGTTGCAGATGACAGGAAATACGGTTTTTGAATCCGATGCGTTTAGTTCAGCAGCGAAAGATACGATGGGCTCAAGAAGTGAGCTTATTGAGTCTAAATTGCTAGTTAAAGTCCAATCAATTTTGCAATTATTTAATATGCCTTTCAAATAGACTGACGTTGGAGATATAGCTTGTTTAATAAGTGTTTGGCCTAAAGTAGAAAACTCGTAACGTTTGTCATAATCCGAAATGGCGCCACAGTCAGCTTTGAGTCCGTATTCAACGTGTAAAAAGTCCTTGAGCCCTAAAATAAATGGATTGATCGCCAGTTTTAGAGCGTCCAATACAGCAGTTTTACCGCTGCCATTGTCGCCGATCAATAGTGTAAATCGGTCAGAAAAATCGATTTCATAATTTTCGAAACAGCGAAAATTACTCAGATTTAACTTATTAATTTTCATTGTATTTAACCTCGATAATGCCGCCGCCCAAGCAAATTTCGCCGTTATAAAATACGACGGACTGGCCTGGTGTAATAGCCCTTTGCGGTTGGTCAAAACTTACTTTTACACGTAAACCGTTGTCCAGCGGTTCGATCAAGCAATCTTGATCCGGTTGGCGGTAGCGAGTCTTGGCGGCACAGTGGATCGTTTCGGTCAAGGGTTGGTCGCCGCACCAATCGAGTTGGCCGGCTTCCAGGGTGTTGTGCAGCATTAACGGGTGGTTGTGGCCCTGGCCGACAATCAGCACGTTATTGTCCAGGTCTTTTTCCAGTACGAACCATGGTTCATCCGGCGCATCCTTGACCCCACCTATGCCGAGGCCCTGGCGCTGGCCCAGCGTGTAATACATCAAGCCATGATGTTTGCCGATATATTGCCCTTCCGGTGTGCGCATTTCACCAGGTTGGTGCGGCAGGTATCGTTGCAGAAATTCCTTGAATTTGCGTTCGCCGATGAAGCAAATGCCGGTGCTGTCTTTCTTGCGGCTGTTGGCAAAACCGGCTCTATCCGCCATCGCACGGATTTCCGGCTTGTGTAGGTGGCCTATTGGAAACAGGGTACGAGACAGGGCTTTCTGCCCCATTGCGTAGAGAAAATAGCTTTGCTCTTTGTTGGGATCTAAGCCTTTTAATAGCTGGAATTCGCCGTCTTGTTCGCGAACGCGGGCATAGTGGCCGGTGGCAATATATTCGGCGCCCAAGTCTTCGATGGCGTAATCCAGAAACGCTTTGAATTTGACGTGTTTGTTACAAAGTATGTCGGGATTGGGAGTGCGGCCGGCCTTAAACTCTGACAAAAACACTTCAAATACCTCGTCCCAATATTCGGCGGCGAAGTTGACGGTCTTAAGCTCTATGCCGAGTTTGTCGCAAACTTGCTGTGCGTCGGCTAAGTCTTGCATCGCCGTGCAATATTCGGTGCCGTCGTCTTCCTCCCAATTTTTCATGAACAAGCCTGTGACTTTGTGGCCTTGTTCTTGCAGGGCTAGAGCGGTAACGGAAGAATCGACGCCGCCGGACATGCCGACGATGATGTGTTTGCTCATTCTAAATCGATAAAAGACTGTAAGATGCTAAGCGGAAAGCGGTGACCTTTCAGGTATTCGTCCACAGTGGTTAATACCAAAGGGCTGCGCAATTGCTGGCGTTTTGCGTAAATTTCATTGCGGCTTAACCAGTGAGTGTCGATAATGCCGTCGTCGAGAGCTTGTTCTGGATTGTGGTTGTTGACTGTGCCGGAAAAACAGAAGCGAACAAAGCTGGGCATATGCGGATTTCTGCGCCATAACTGTGTGGCGATTAAAGCCTCCGGTTCAAATTGCCAAGCTGTTTCCTCGCAAACTTCGCGTTTGACGGCACTGATTAAATCTTCACCTTCTTCCAAATGACCAGCGGGCTGATTGAACGCAAGGCCTCGTGCCGTTGTCTCCTCAACCAGCAGAAAGCGACCGTCTTTTTCGATCACGGCGGCGACGGTGACGTGAGGTTTCCAAACCATGATATTGATAGAAAACGGTAAAAGGCGCGCATTTTACTAGAAATGTTTTTTATGTGCCTAAAGATTGAAATTTAATGTTTAAGACGCTATTTTTAAGACCACAATGATTCACAGCACCAAAGATTATGTCAGATTTTGAACCCTTGAAAGATGGTGACGGTAACACCGCGCTGCAAGAAGCCAAACCGCAGCTGAAAAGACCGCCACTGTATAAGGTTATGTTGCTTAATGACGACTTTACGCCGATGGATTTTGTCGTCGAGATATTGACTGATTTTTTTAACATGAGCCAAGAGAAAGCAACGCAGGTGATGTTGCAAGTGCATACACAGGGTGTCGGGGTTTGCGGTACCTATACCAAAGACGTAGCTGAAACCAAAGTACATATTGTTAATGAATATTCCCGTGAGCACCATCACCCGCTGATGTGCACGATGGAAGAGGCGTGAGGGCTAACCATGCTAAGTAAAGAACTTGAAGTGACATTGAATGCTGCTTTTACCGGAGCTCATGCCAAAAGACACGAATTCATCACGGTCGAGCATTTATTGCTAGCCTTGTTGGACAATGTCACGACGATACCGATTTTGATCGCTTGCGGCTGCAATGTTAATGCACTGCGGGCCGAACTAACCCGGTTTATAGATGAAACCATTTCCTTGATTCCGGAAGGCATACAGCGCGAAACGCAACCCACTTTGGGTTTCCAGCGCGTTTTACAGCGCGCCGTATTTCATGTCCAGGCTTCCGACAAAAAAGAAGTCACCGGCGCGAACTTATTTGTCGCCTTGTTCAGTGAGCAGGATTCGCACGCGGTTTATCTGTTGAACAAACAAGACATTACCCGTTTGGATGTGGTCAATTATCTGGCGCACGGGGTTTCCAAAATCGAGCAGTTCAGAAAAGAAAATAACGAAGAGCCGGAATCCGAGCGCGGCAGCAATGAAGCTTTGTCCAGCCCATTGGAAAAATACGCAACCAACTTGAACGAAGAAGCCCTGAAAGGCAACATCGATCCTTTAATCGGCCGCGAGCTGGAAGTGGAAAGAACCATTCAGGTGCTTTGCCGCCGCCGCAAAAATAATCCGCTATTGGTAGGGGAGGCTGGTGTCGGTAAAACCGCTATAGCCGAAGGTTTGGCGAAACGAATTGTTGAAGAACAAGTGCCGGATATTTTGTTGAATAGTGTGATTTATTCGCTAGATATGGGCGCACTGGTGGCCGGTACCAAGTATCGCGGTGACTTTGAAAAACGACTCAAGGCTTTAATTAGCCAACTAAAAAAAGAACCGGACTCGATTTTATTTATAGACGAAATTCATACCATTATTGGTGCGGGTTCCGCTTCCGGTGGGGTGATGGATGCCTCTAACTTGATCAAACCGGTGTTGGCATCCGGACAATTGCGTTGTATTGGGTCCACTACTTATCAAGAATATCGGGGTATTTTCGAAAAAGACCACGCTCTGGCGCGGCGCTTCCAGAAAATCGATGTGATAGAGCCATCAATAGAAGATACTGTATTAATCTTGAAGGGCTTGAAGTCGCGCTTTGAAGAGCATCATGGCCTGAAATACACCCAAGAAGCATTGCGACTGGCGGTGGAATTATCAGCGCGCTATATCACAGACAGGCATTTGCCCGACAAAGCCATTGATGTGATCGACGAAGCCGGGGCCAGGCAGCGGTTGTTTGCCGGTATTGATCGCAAGGATCTGATCGATACTGCCGAGATAGAAGAAATCGTCGCCAAAATTGCCAGGGTTCCGGCACAATCGGTATCGTCAAACGACATTGATAAATTGTCGAGCTTGGAAAAAAACCTGAAGATGCTGGTGTTTGGCCAAGACGAAGCCATTTCAGAGCTGGCGTCGGCAATTAAGCTATCGCGAGCGGGTTTGCGCGATACCACTAAAACGATCGGTTCGTTCCTGTTTGCCGGTCCTACTGGTGTCGGTAAAACCGAAGTGACTCGGCAGCTAGCCAAAGTATTGGGCATAGAGTTGATTCGCTTCGATATGTCTGAGTACATGGAGCGGCATACTGTATCACGCTTGATCGGAGCGCCTCCGGGGTATGTCGGGTTCGATCAAGGTGGATTGCTGACCGAAGCGGTGACCAAACATCCCCATGCCGTGTTGTTGCTGGACGAGTTGGAAAAAGCGCACCCGGATGTGTTCAACCTGTTACTACAGGTGATGGATCACGGCACATTGACCGACAACAACGGTCGCAAAGCGGATTTTAGAAATATCATTTTGATCATGACGACCAATGCCGGCGCGGAAGAAAGCAGTCGGGCATCTATCGGCTTTACCCAGCAAAATCATGCTTCCGATAGTATGAAAGTGATCGAGCGAGGGTTTTCGCCGGAATTTAGAAATCGTCTGGACGCAATTGTGCAATTCAAACCGCTGGATTTGGCGGTGGTGGGCAGTGTGGTCGATAAGTTTATTTTCGAGCTGGAAGCCATATTGGCGGACAAAAATGTCACATTGACTTTAGAACCTGCGGCGAGAGCGTGGCTGGCCGAACATGGTTGCGATCCAAAAATGGGCGCGCGGCCAATGGCGCGATTGATTCAGGAAAAGATCAAAAAACCGCTGGCAGAAGATTTATTGTTCGGTCGTTTAGCGAATGGCGGTCACGTGCGAGTGCATGTCGAGAACGATGCGTTGGCTTTTGCCATCGAGAGCAAACAACTAATCGTTTCGGAATTGAATCAAGTCGTATAAAGCGAGGGAAGCAATCGCTTTCCCGAAAGACGGGTTAGCGATTGCGGAAAGTAATGCGGCCTTTGGTCAAGTCGTAAGGTGTCATTTCTACGCGGACTTTATCGCCAGTCAGGATGCGGATGTAGTGTTTGCGCATTTTGCCGGAGATGTGGGCGGTAACGATGTGACCATTTTCCAGTTCGACGCGAAACATAGTGTTGGGTAGGGTATCGATAACCTTGCCATCCATTTCAATCTGATCTTCTTTTGCCATAGTCAAAGCTCTAAATTTAAAACGCCTATGTTAGCATGAATCCTCTGCCGAGCCGCTAAAAAAGTCTCCCGGATAGTTGAATTAGTGCTGATACAGGGCGTGTCAGACTTTCCTTCTCACTTCAATAATATTTGGCAAATGGCTGATACGTGCCAGCACCAAACTAAGTTGCTCGGTATTTTCGATTTGAATTGTCATATTCAGAATGGCCGATAAATCGTCGTGGGTCTTCAACGAGGCGTTGCTGATATGTACTTTCCCGGCGGCTAGTACCTGAGAAACGTCGTTCAGCAAATTTTGCGCGTTAAAGGCATGAATCAAAATCGGTACGCTGTGATGTACAGTTTGTTGACCACTCCAATCGGCTTTCAACAATTGCAATTGCTGCTCGGGCGACAGATGCCGAATATTCTCGCAGTCGCGGCGATGAATAGTGATACCGCGTTTATGCGAGATAAAGCCGATAATCTCGTCACCCTTTACCGGTGAGCAGCAATGGGCCAGCGTGGTCACTACATTATCAATATCATCGATAGTAATCGCTGATTGCGTCGAGGATTTGCTTGGCACCAACTTAATCGGCGTAGGCTCCAATTCCGGAATTTTCAGCGCACCGGCCAATTGTCGGTTGTTGATGTCGCCGTGGCCTAGCGCTTCATAAAAATGTTCTGTATCCGCGAATTTAAAATGCCTTAACAATTCGTTGATATCGACGGTTTTCAAGCCTAGCCGCTTGCTTTCCTTATCCAGCAGCAATTTGCCGGCCGCAATATTTTCGGCTTGCTGTTGTTGTTTGAACCAGCTTTTTACCTTGCTGATGGCTCGCGGGGTTTTTAGGTAACCGAGGTTGGGATTCAGCCAATTGTGATTGGGTTGACCGTTTTTAACGGTGATGATTTCCACCTGCTCCCCAGAGCACAGCTTGTAAGTCAAGGGCTTGATTTGGCCGTTAACTTTGGCGCCGCGGCAACTGTGACCCACCTCGGTATGGATCGCATAAGCAAAATCCAACGGCGTAGCGCCCTTGATCAGGTCGATCAATTTGCCGGCAGGGGTCAGCACGAATACCCGGTCGGAGAACAGCTCGGTATGAAAGTTTTCCAGCAAGCCGTCAGTGTTATCTTTGTCTTCCAGCAATTGTCGGAGCGAGGCGATGTTCTTCTCGGTGGCGGCGTTGAACTTGCTGCCCTCTTTATAACGCCAGTGCGCCGCCACACCCAGCTCTGCAAAGTCGTGCATGGCTTTGGTACGGATTTGAATTTCGATACGGTTGCCGTCTTCATCCAAAACTACGGTATGCAGGGACTGATAGCCGTTTTCCTTAGGGTTGGCGATGTAGTCGTCGAATTCCCGCGGAATATGCTGCCAATGGCTGTGCGCCAAGCCTAGCACCATGTAGCAGGCCGACAAACTGTCCACCACCACGCGCACTGCCAATAAGTCGTAAAGTTCGTTTATCGCCAGTTGCTTGCGGCGCATCTTGTTCCAGATGCTATAGATATGCTTGGGCCTACCGTAGACCTTGGCCTGTATGCCTTCCTGGTTTAAACGGTCTTGAAGTGCCGCTAAAAACCGCTCAATAAAGGCTTGGCGTTGTTCCCGATTGACAGCCAATGAGTCGGTGACAAAGCGGTAATGCTCAGGATCGGCATAACGAAACGCCAGGTCTTCCAATTCCCATTTGAATTGATTAATACCCAGGCGATTGGCGAGTGGCGCATAAATATCCAGGGTTTCCCTGGCAATGAAGCGGCGGATATTGTCTTGCTCGTGTTGGAGTCCGCGCAGCCGCTGAATACGAAAAGCCAATTTAATCAGCACCGCCCGCACGTCATGGGTCATTGCCAGCAGCATGCGTCGCAATATCTCGGCTTGATTGGGCTGGTTTGCCATGTCGGTACTGTAAATGCTGACATTATTCAGCCAGCTCACGTCTTTAACCAAGTCGGCGACTACCGGTCCGAATTGCTCGCGTATTGTCGGGTCGCTGAGTTTCCCGGCAACACGTGAATCGCTGAGCAGCGCCGCCAGAATAGTTTCCAGATCGATATGCACACTCATTAAAATTGAGGCGACATCGACGCCTTTGGGGCGGAGAGTGTCCTTGCAGTTTGCCGAAAGTTGCTCGACCAGCTTCAGCGCTTGGCTGATCTGTAAGCTATCGGCGTCTGAAAACCCGGGAAACAGTTCGGTGACGGAAGAATTATTTTGAGTCATACCAATATTGTAAGACTAGCGAGGTGGGGCGGAAAATAGGGAATTTCCTGAAACTTGGGGTTCGAATCCAGGCGTCAGAGTAAACGGCTAGCGACGCGCTGTAACTGTCCGCGCTCCCCGAGTGTCTATACGGGCAAAGCTATTGGGCAAAATTCAGGAAATTCTCAAGCAGTAAGAAAACCACTCAAGTATGGCCGGATTTATTAAACCGGCCCTCAATAAAGTCGCTCACGCTTATGCTAAGGCCGAGTTTTCAAGATGGATTCCCGCTTACGCGGGAATGACGGAGCAGGGAAATTTAAGTGCCCGATTAACAGGCAGGAAATTCTAAGATTCTTAGCATTAAGTGCCTGGGGAGACAGCCATTAATAAGCATCTTTATCCGTGATTTTGCCCTTGTCGTTGACCGCCACCTTCCATTTGCTGCCACCCACCTCAATAAACAATTCGTATTCTTCGCCCACGCCGTTCGGGTTAATCACCAATTCCGCCTTATGCAGCTTATAGCCAGGGAAGTTATCGGCCAGCACTTTGGTCACGTCAGGTGATATTTCTAGACCGTTGTCCAGCAGGATTTCGTTCGCAAACAACGCGCCGTCGGTTCTAAATAACTCATGCTTCAATTCGTCTTCCGTATCCTTAAAGCTGACTTCCAGTAGCTGTTGACCAAAGTGGGTTTCCTGAGTCGCTTTCAGGTCCTGCGCTTGCGGGTGTCGTTTCAAAATATTGGCCCTGACTTTATCCGGGATTGCCACGCTAGCGGAATCTTGGGCTTGAGCGGTTGATAAGCTGCTGTAAAAGGTGGTAGCGGCAAGTAAGGAAAGTAATAAAGTACGCATATGTTCTCCTGCTGTGTTGGATCCCCCAATGACTTAAAGCGCTGGGGATGGTTTCATCGTTGTTTTTGCGGTATTAGCAAAAGGTGGACGTTGGAAAAATTCATTCAAAACCAGAACGTGCTCTTCTGAGAGCTTGAAGCACTCTTGGCGCTTAACTATGGTCGATTATGCGATAAAAATAAAAATCGCCGGTAGGATTTTTCCGCGAACTTGGCATAGATCAATATTTGCATATCGATTATTCTAAAAGCAGTTTGATGCCATTGAGCCGCTGGGGAGCCGATTTGGCTTGCCGGAAGCTTCCGCAGCACCAGTCTAGCGCCATGGATCGTGCCCACTTTGCCTTTTTCTAAATTGCCTATGCCGAAGCAATATCGCCGTTTTCGAGATATTTCCACCAGTGAGAAGATTTTATATACCGTGTTTCTGTTGACCATCGGTTTGGGTTATCTGATGGCCCTCGTGAATTTGTATTACACCCATCAGGGCCGCGATGGTAAGCGCGGTTTGTCGATAGACGACATTGTCATCATGTACCACGGTTCGACCACTCAGTCCAGGCTTGGCGCGGCAGTCAACGGCATCATGGAGCCGAATCTGAAATACAAAAGCGATAAGGAAGTGATCTTGAAATGGATTCAGGATGGCGCGGAGCAACCGGCTTACGAGCAACAGATCGCGCCGATTTTGAACCGCGATTGCATCCACTGTCATAACCCGGCCGCCAACCCGAGCCTGCCCAATCTGACGCATTACGAAGGTGTCGCGGAAGTGGCGCATAAAGGCGGGGCGTCGACGCCGGCGCTGGTCAGGGTGTCGCATATTCATTTATTCGGCATTGCCTTCATCCTGTTTTTCATTGGCAAAATTTTTCTGCTCTGCGATATGAATATCTACGTCAAGCGGGTGGCGCTGGTGATTCCGTTTTTTGCAATGCTATTGGACGTAGTGTCCTGGTTTGTCACCAAGCATATTTCCGAATTTGCCTATGTGGTAGTGCTTAGCGGTGCGTTGATGGGCTTATCGATGGGCGTACAAATACTAATGAGTGTTTATCAAATGTGGTTTTACCAAAAGGACTGATGTTTTGACTGTTTCTCCCGTTTCATCCATGACGACCAACCCGCGCTGTTGTCCGGCCATGTTAATCAGCGCCCCGGCTTCCGGGCAAGGCAAAACCACCGTCACCGCCGCGCTGGCTTACTATCATAGACAGCAAGGCCGTCGGGTTCGGGTATTCAAGACCGGCCCGGATTTCATCGATCCGCAGATTTTGGCTTACGCCAGCGGGCAGCCGGTTTATCAACTGGATTTATGGATGATGGGCGAGGCCCATTGCCGTGACTTGTTGTACCGCGCCGCCGGCGAAGCCGATTTGATTTTGATCGAAGGCGTGATGGGCTTGTTCGACGGCGACAGCAGCAGCGCTGATTTAGCCCAGGCGTTGGCGGTACCGGTCGCGGCGGTGATTGATGCGCAGGGCATGGCGCAAACCTTTGCAGCCGTGGCCTACGGCTTGGCCAATTATCGACCGGGTTTGGCATTTGCCGGTGTGATAGCCAACAAGATCGGCAGCGCCGGGCATGCAAAATTGTTGCAAGAAGCCTTGCCGGCGCAAACGCCACTGATTGCTGCAGTGGCCAGAGATGACGCCGTCGGTCTGCCATCGCGGCATTTGGGCTTGTGGCAGGCTGATGAAATTGGCGATCTGGACACGCGGCTCGCTAGGGCCGCCGAATTGCTGAACAGTTATACACCTTGCCAGTTGCCGGCCCCCGTGTCGTTTGTCGGAGTGTCGATCGATCCCCCGCCCCATTTGTTAGCGGGAAAGCGCATTGCCGTGGCCCGTGATGCGGCGTTTTCATTTATCTACCAAGCCAACCTGGATTGCCTGCAAGCGATGGGCGCCGAACTGGTGTTTTTCTCACCGTTGAAGGACTGTGCTTTACCGGAGGCTGACAGCGTCTACTTGCCGGGCGGCTATCCGGAGTTGCATCTGCAAGCCCTGGCCGACAATACGGCGATGAAGCAGGCATTAATCAGGCATCATCAAGCCGACAAAGCAATCTACGCCGAGTGCGGCGGCTTCCTATACTTGCTGCAGACCTTGGCCGATATAGATGGCAATCAGGCGGCGATGGCGGGTTTGTTGCCAGGTCGTGCGCGGATGCAAACCCGCTTGGCCAATTTGGGCATGCATAGTCTCCAACTGGAGCGCGGTGAGATTCGCGGTCACAGTTTTCATTTCTCCACGCTGGAAACCACGTTAGAACCGGTTGCTTCGTCCGTCGCGCAACGCAGCTTTGGCCACGGCGAAGGATTTTTTCGCAGTGGCTCGCTTCAAGCCTCGTATCTGCATTTATATTTTCCTTTCAATCCGCGGCTTGCCGCCGGCTTTTTCTGAACTTTGAATGGATATAAAAACTGTTTCACAGCCAGGGTCTATGGGATAATGCGCGGCTTTCACCGGCCAGACAACAGCAGGTACTCAAATGGACGAAAACAAGAAAAAGGCGCTGGGCGCCGCGTTGATGCAGATCGAAAAACAATTCGGCAAGGGCTCCGTGATGCGGATGGGCGATGTCGCCGCCAGCCGCGACATTGAAGTCGTATCAACCGGCTCGCTGTCTTTGGATATTGCGCTGGGTGTCGGCGGTTTGCCGCGCGGCCGGATTATCGAAATCTACGGCCCGGAGTCGTCCGGTAAAACCACCTTGACGCTGCAAACCATCGCCCAGATGCAAAAGTTGGGCGGCACGGCGGCATTCGTCGACGCCGAACACGCGCTGGATCCAATCTATGCGCAAAAAATCGGCGTCAATATCGACGATTTGTTGGTTTCGCAACCGGATACCGGCGAACAAGCCCTGGAAATCACCGATATGCTAGTGCGCTCCGGCGCGGTCGACATCGTGGTGGTCGACTCGGTGGCCGCTTTAACACCCAAGGCCGAAATCGAAGGCGACATGGGCGACTCGCACATGGGCTTGCAAGCGCGCTTGATGTCGCAAGCCTTGCGCAAACTGACCGCCAACATCAAACGTTCCAACACATTGGTGATTTTCATCAACCAGTTGCGGATGAAAATTGGGGTGATGTTCGGCAACCCGGAAACCACTACCGGCGGTAATGCGCTGAAGTTTTATGCCTCGGTGCGTCTGGATATTCGCCGCATCGGCGCGATCAAGAAAGGCGACGAGGTGATCGGCAACGAGACTCGCGTCAAAGTGGTTAAAAACAAAGTGGCGCCGCCGTTCAAGCAAGCCGATTTCGAAATCCTCTATGGCGAAGGCGTGTCATTCTTCGGTGAACTGGTCGACTTGGGCGTGGAATTCGGTTTCGTGCAAAAGTCCGGTTCCTGGTATGCCTACAACAACGAGAAAATCGGCCAAGGCAAGGACAACGCCAAGCAGTTTTTACGCGATAACCCGGATAAGGCCGCCGAATTGGAAAAGGCTATCCGCGAGAAGGCCTTTGCCAAATTAGCCAGCGCGCCGGCTGCAGTCAGTGAAGACGACGACGCCGAGTTTGTCGACGGCGATTGAACGCCGGCAGCAGATCGAAGCGGTCTGTCTGAGACTATTGGCCCGGCGCGAACATAGCCGCCGGGAATTGCTGGATAAATTGGCACTACGCGGCTTTAACCGCGACGACGTTGAACCGGTTATCGATCAGATAGCCGAGCAGAACTGGCAAAACGACGCACGCTATACCGAAGCCTATGTTCGCCAACGTATCCGAAGCGGTTACGGTCCGATGCGAATTCGTTATGAACTGCAGCAGCGCGGTATCAACGACGCCAATCTCGATGCGCAGGCCGAGGAGCAGGGCGGCTGGCAAAATCTGCTGCTGGACGTGTATTTGGGTAAATACGACGGCGAAAAATCGCTGACCCAAAACGAATGGCTGAAGCGCAGCCGCTTTTTACAGCAACGCGGCTTCAGTGGCGAAATGATCAAGCGCTTGTTTGCGGAATTGAAAATCAAACTATGTAGGTCGGAATAAGCGGTACCGTTTTCGACAAACTTTTAAGGCCAATTAGATGAAGTTCAGTAGAGTTGCAACCGGATATACAAGATCTAAAGCACGGCGAGACAACCTTCAAGTAGTTGAAATTGATGGTCCGAACATTAGTTGGGATTCCGGCAAGAAAGTTATAGTTCTGAGTAAGCAAGCGGTCCCTGATTTTGCACCAAGCTCAACGTCAACTTATAACTGCGACATTGAAATTTCCTTATCGGAAATTGCTGAAATGATAAAAGTGGTTGGGGATTCCTTAGTAAAAGTAACTCCCAACCCACCAAAGATTTCATTCCCTAAATTGAAGTCTGAGCTCGTAGCTCCGAATAGCGAAGCGTATTCGGAGAAATAGTTGAAATAAGGTTCAAGCAAATCGAAGCTAAGAGCTATTTATGCATCCTCTGATTCAGCAAAATAAATCCGCAATCGTCGACTTATGCAGGCGCTATCGGGTTAAGCGTCTGGAGGTCTTTGGCTCGGCCGCGCGGGCTACCGACTTCGATTTGGAACACAGCGATGCGGACTTTTTGGTCGAATTTGCCGAGGACGGTCAGTCGTCTTCGTTGCAGGTATTTTTTGCCCTACGGCAAGAACTGGAGAGCCTAATTGGGCGGCATGTGGATTTAGCGGAGACTGCAGCGTTGCAAAACCCTTATTTGCTAGCCAGCATAGAACAAAGTCGCGAATTGGTCTATGCAGCGTGATCCTCGGGTCTTTCTGTGGGACGCTCATTTCGCTGCTGAAGCGATTCTGGAATTTGTTGCCGGTAAAACTGTTGCGGATTACAGATCAGACCGTTTATTACGCTCTGCTGTGGAGCGCCAATTTGAGATTATTGGCGAAGCTTTAAACCAGTTATGCAAAATAGAACCTGCTTGGGCCGAACGCATTCCGGATTTGCCACAAATCGTGGCTTTTCGCAATCTGTTGATTCACGGATATGCGTCGGTTAACGATTTAACGGTTTGGAATACCATCGAATCATCTTTGCCAGCATTGCACGAAACGCTGGCGAATTTGTTAAATGGCTGAAAATTCTATAGATGAGCTCTTATCATCAGCATATGTAACGTAAATTTACCTTCTGAAGTATCAAATCAACCGAAGTAACCACAATGAAAAAAATGACCAGCGCCGAATTGCGGGCCGCCTTTTTGGAATTCTTTCGTCAACACGGCCATGCCGTGCGTCCCTCCAGTTCGCTGGTGCCGGGTAACGATCCCACCCTGTTGTTTACCAATGCTGGGATGGTGCAGTTCAAGGATGTATTTCTGGGGCGGGAAAAGCTTGACTTCACCCGCGCTGCCACCAGTCAACGCTGCGTGCGGGCCGGCGGCAAGCATAACGACCTGGAAAACGTCGGTTATACGGCGCGCCACCATACCTTTTTCGAGATGCTCGGTAATTTCAGTTTCGGCGATTATTTCAAGCGCGATGCGATTCATTTTGCCTGGGACTTCCTGACCAAGGAGCTGGGCATTCCCAAAGAAAGGCTGTGGGTGACGGTATTTGATGAAGATTCCGAAGCCGAAGCGATCTGGTTGGAAGACGTCAAACACGATCCCAAGCGCTTCTCACGCATCGGCGCCAAGGACAATTTCTGGTCGATGGGCGATGTTGGCCCCTGCGGTCCTTGTACCGAGATTTTCTACGATCATGGCGAACACGTGGCCGGCGGCCCTCCCGGCAGCCCGGACGAAGACGGCGACCGTTACATCGAAATCTGGAATTTGGTGTTCATGCAATACGACCGTGACAAGGACGGTAATTTGACGCCGCTGCCCGCGCCATCGGTCGATACCGGCATGGGCCTGGAAAGGATTTCGGCGGTAATGCAGGGCGTGCACAGCAACTACGAAATCGACCTGTTCCAAAATCTGTTAAAAGTCGCCGCGCAACTGGCAGGCACCACCGACTTGGCGAATAGCTCCTTGCGGGTCATCGCCGACCACATTCGTTCTTGCGCTTTCTTGGTCGCTGACGGTGTGTTGCCGTCGAATGAAGGTCGCGGTTACGTGTTGCGCCGAATTATCCGGCGGGCGATTCGGCACGGTTACCGCTTGGGCATTCAGGATACGTTCTTCTATAAACTGGTCGCGCCGTTGGTTGCCGAGATGGGCGCGGCCTATCCGGAATTGGCGAATGCTCAGGAGCAAGTCGAACGGGTGCTGAAAAAAGAAGAAGAGCGCTTTGCGGAAACCCTCGAACAGGGCATGAAAATTCTGGAAGCCTGCGTCGCCAAAATGGACGGCCATGTCATCCCCGGCGATGTCGTGTTCTTGTTGTACGACACTTACGGCTTCCCAGTGGATTTGACCGCCGACTTTGCCCGCGAACATAAGCTCAGCGTCGATCACGCCGGTTTCGAAGTGGAAATGGCTGCGCAGCGTGACCGGGCTCGCGCCGGCGGTACGTTTGCCGCTGATTACGATCAAGACATCAAACACGACAGCAGTACCGAATTTACCGGTTATTTTCATCTGGACGGCTCGGTACAAATTCTGGGCTTGTTCAAGCAAGGCCAACCGGTCGATGCGTTGGAAGCCGGCGACGAAGGCGTGGTGATTCTTGATCAAACCCCATTTTATGCCGAGTCAGGCGGCCAAGTCGGCGATACCGGCCGAATCGAATGCGGCGATGCGCTGTTCGAGGTTCATGATACCCAGAAGCAGGGCGGTAAATTGTTCTTGCACAAAGGCAAGGTGTTGCGTGGCACGCTCAGCGAAGGTCAGGCTTGCGAAGTCAGCGTCGATGCCGAAATCCGCAAGGCCACCGAGCGCAATCACTCGGCTACCCATTTGTTGCATGCCGCATTACGGGCCACCTTGGGCGAGCATGTTCAGCAAAAAGGTTCGCAGGTTAATTCCGAACGCTTGCGTTTCGACTTTTCGCATTTCGAACCGATGACGCCAGCGGAAATTGCCACCGTCGAACGCTTGGTTAACGAACAGATTCGTTTAAACAACGCGGTCGCCGCCGAAATCATGGCCAAGGACGATGCGGTGAAAGCGGGCGCGATGGCCTTGTTCGGCGAGAAATACGGCGATGAAGTGCGCGTGCTGACGATGGGCGAATTTTCCACCGAGCTTTGCGGCGGCACCCACGTGCAACGCACCGGCGACATCGGCTTGTTCAAAATCATCGGCGAAACCGGCGTCGCGGCCGGCGTCAGACGTCTGGAAGCCGTGACCGGTCAAGGCGCGTTGGATTGGATCGATCAGCGCGAAAAAGCCTTGCTCAGCATCGCCGGTTTATTGAAAGCGGCACCGGACAAAGCCGCTGACAAAGTCCATCAGTTGATGGAAAAAACCCGCGGCCTCGAAAAAGAACTGGAAAAACTCAAAGCCAAATTGGCTAGCTCGGCCGGCGATGAAATGACCAGCCAAGCCGTCGATGTCAACGGCGTGAAAGTACTGGCCGTAAAATTGGACGACGTCGACCCGAAAGCCTTGCGCGATTTGGCCGATCAATTGAAAAACAAACTGGGCAGCGCAGCTTTGGTCTTGGCGGCGGTCGGCGGTGACAAAGTCAGTCTGATCGCCAGCGTATCCAAGGATGCAATGGACAAGGTCAAAGCCGGCGAATTGGTGAATTTCGTCGCCACCCAAGTCGGCGGCAAAGGCGGCGGTCGGCCGGACATGGCGCAGGCTGGCGGCAACGATCCTTCTAATTTGGCGGCTGCGTTGGCGGCGGTGCCGGAGTGGGTGAGGGAGAGGTTGGCTGGTTAATTTCGGAGAAGGCTATGACAAATGCAGAAACTAGGTCTCCGAATTGGCATAAGGCGATTCTAAAACAGAGAATGGACTTGCTTAAGTCAAATCAAGCTGAGTTGCTTACTTTGCAACAATTACGCGGCCTATTGAAAGCTGCCAATACCGATGATGTTCGGGATCGCAACGATAGGGTTTGTAGGCTTGAATTAGGCCGATAGGCGTTTCTGGCGGTAACGTGTCGCTATCGCGAAGGATTGTTTTGAAGTCGGTTCTCGCACCGACAGGCGAGATACTTTCTTTTGCGTCGCTAAAAGAAAGTATCCAAAGAAAAGGCGACCCGGACGCCGCTTTGATCCTGCGGTCCTCGCCTTTGAACGGGGTTGACAGAAGGGGCTTCCTAGCCCCTCCGTCAACGCGCCGGATCCCTGCGACGCCCCTAATGGGCTGATCCGTTCAAAAGCTCCGGTGCTCGGCGCGGCATACGGGACAAAACCCTCCCAGTGTAGGTTGGGTTAGCGATAGCGTAACCCAACAATTCGGAGCGGCAAGCGTTGAGGTAAGGTTAGTCTTTGTAGGCTGGGTTGAATGAAATGAAACCCAGCGTTGACGTTTTTTCTGGGTTTCGCGTTGCTCTACCCAGCCTATGGTCTTTATTGTAGGTTTGCCAAATAATCGGACATTTGTTGTGGAGGGGAGGACAATAAAGGAATGGAAGAACAAATAAAAATTAGGCTTACGGGCGAAGGCATTAGTCCGGGTTTGGTAAGATCAAGAGAACTTGCTGAAATTCTTGAGTCTGTAGAAGATATGATGGTATCTGAGTCTCTAAGAAAAGATCCCACAATAAAAAAAGACGACATTATTATAGGACTGTGTCGAATCGAAGATAAAAGTATTGGTTTAATTTTCAATGCTACGCTGACCAGTATTGTTATACCTGCGTTTATTTCGACAAGTATAGCTATTGAAGAAGGAAACTTTGATACTCTAACTCCACAAACTATTCGATCATTAGAAGTAATATCTAATTTCTCTAAAAAACATAATTGTGATGCTGAATTTTCTTCATCGAAATCGAATTTAATAATTACTAAAATTACCCCGCAGACTGAAATTCCAAAGCCTAAAGTTATAGTTGGCAATACTGAAATAACAGGAAAGATACTTAGAGTTGGAGGGAAAAAACCTAGAGCTATGCTTGAATTGATGGATGGCTCGGTTCTTTATTGCGATGTACAAGAAAACATGGCTCAAGAATTAGGTCACAGGTTATATAAAACTGCCTTGTTTTCGGGGGTGGCCACATGGAATATAAGAGACTTAGAGATTGAAGAGTTTCAGATTATGGAGTTTGAAGAGATTCAACAAGTTCCGGTTAATAAAATGCTAAAAGAGCTTTCAAAGGAAATTGGTTATTATTTTAAGGACATAGAGGACGTATCGGCTTTTGTTTCTACTCTTAGAAGAGATGGAGGCATGGAATGAAGACGGTCTGTGTTGACAACCATATTCTTCTTTGGGGGATTAGAGAGGAGGCAGGAAAAGAACAAGAAGATATGATTCCAAGAGCTAAAGCATTTTTTGACGACTGCCAAAGGTCAAAAATACAAATAATGGTTCCCTCTATTGTTGTTGGTGAATTGTTAACGGCTATAGAGCCTAAAAATCATGCAATGGTTCTAAATTTGTTGAAATCAAGTTTTTTAATTCCTTCATACGACGCGGCTGCTTCTACTGTTTTTGCCAAATTGTGGCGCGATAATAAAAGCTCAGGCTTAACAAAAGAGCTACAAAATAACCATAGTGCTACACGGCAAGAGTTGAAAGCTGATTGTATGATTGTGGCAATTGCAATTGTAAGAAAATGTAATGCCATCTATAGCCATGATGAAAAACTAAAAAAATTTGCTAATGGAAAAATTGAAGTACTTGAGATACCAAAGATTGCGTATCAAGAGGAATTGGAATTTGTAGATTCCACGGGTAATTAAACCGTTTAGCTGTAAGTCAAATAGGGTACGCACCGCGTACCTTTTAGGGTTTGGCTGGAAGTAAAGATTTTAAATGCTACGCGCTGCGTACCCTACATTTGAAATCGAAATTATCTGGTTAGCTTTAAATAGCGCGATGGTTTTTGTCCCGTATGCCGCGCCGAGCACCGGAGCTTTTGGCGGGATTAGCCCGATAGGGGCGATGCAGGGATGCATCGCGTTGACGAAGGGGCAGGAAGCCCCTTTCGTCAACCCCCGCCGAAAGCGAGGAGCGCAGGAAACAAGCGGCGTCCGGGTGTCTTTTCTTTTGGATACTTTTCTTTGGACAAGCAAAGAAAAGTATCTCGCCTGTCGGTGCGAGAACCGACGTTAAAATAATCCGTCGCGATAGCGACACATTATTTAAATCAGAGGCTCTAACTATGCTGACTTACCAAGCCACAGACAAAACAGTCAATTTAAGTTTTTCTAAAGAGTTTCTGTCGGCCCATGAATTAACAAGATTGATCGAAATGCTGCGTGTTAAAGAGCTGATTTCCAAAAGCCAAATGTCCAATGATGACGCAAGCTCGCTTGACAATGAACTGAAAGAAAATTGGTGGCGGGAAAATCAAGAAAGGTTTCTGGCAAAAATTAAATGAAACCGGTGATTGTCGATACCAATATCGTTTTTTCGGCATTGGTGAATAAAAACTCCAAAATAGCCACATTATTGTTGCGCTCGGAGCAGCCCCTATTAATGCCTAAATATGGCTTTGTCGAACTGTTCAAATACAAGGAAAAAGTCTGCGCGGTCAGTAAACACACCCAGGATGAAGTCCTAGAGCTACTTTATGAATTGATCCGACATATTGATTTCTTCGATGAAAATAGTATCTCGGCCGAAGCTTTACAAAAAGCGTGGGCATTGGTGAAAGATGTGGACGCTAAGGATTTGTTGTTTGTTGCGCTGACCATTGAAACGGGCGGCTTGTTATGGACCGGCGACAAGCAGTTGCGAATGGAGCTTGACGCACTCGGATTTGATGCGTTCTTTTTACCAACCGATGACGCCGGATAATTTTGCATCGGCTAAATCGGTATCTCGCGTTAAAATTGGCCGTTCTCTTGGCGACATCAAACAATAAATCGCCAAGTAAGCAAAAATCCTAATGAAGAGATCGCATTCGATTTTCCTCAATCCAACCCTCTCCAGCACGGCGAGGGAGTAATAAAAGCCAAAAGGTCAATAAAAACATGGCATTGTACGTCTATAAATTTGGCGGCACGTCCGTTGGTACGGTGGAACGTATCAAGGCGGTCGCCGAGAAAGTCAAAAAAGCCCGCGATGCGGGCGATCAGATTGTGGTGGTGGTGTCCGCGATGAGCGGCGAAACCAATCGCCTCGTGGCCTTGGCAAAAGAGTTGCAGCCGCAGCCGACCGACCGCGAGCTGGATGTGTTGCTGTCCACCGGCGAGCAAGTCACCATCGCGTTGCTGTCGATGGCCTTGCATCAGCTCGGTTGCGAGGCGCGTTCCTATACCGGCGCGCAAGTGCGGATTCTCACCGATAGCGCCTTCACCAAGGCCCGCATTCGCGAGATCGACGAAGCCAATATGCGTGCCGATCTCGACGCTGGTCGCGTGGTGGTGGTAGCGGGATTCCAGGGTGTGGACGAGCATGGCAATATCACCACGCTGGGTCGCGGTGGTTCGGATACCACCGGCGTGGCGTTGGCGGCGGCTCTGAAAGCCGACGAATGCCATATCTACACCGACGTGGATGGCGTCTATACCACCGATCCGCGCGTGGTGCCGAAAGCCCGCCGCCTGGACCGCATTACTTTTGAAGAAATGCTGGAAATGGCCAGCCTCGGCTCCAAAGTGTTGCAAATCCGCTCGGTCGAGTTCGCCGGCAAATACAATGTCAAATTGCGCGTGTTGTCTTCGTTTATGGAAGGCAACGGCACCCTAATTACCTACGAGGAATCAGAAATGGAAAGAGCGTTAATATCAGGCATCGCGTTTAACCGGGACGAGGCCAAGTTGACCTTGACCGGCGTGCCTGATTTGCCGGGCGTGGCGTCGAAAATCCTGGGGCCGATCGCCGCCGAGAATATCGAAGTAGATATGATTGTGCAGAACATCTCCGCGCATGGCACCACCGATTTTACCTTTACCGTCAACCGCAATGACTTCGCGCGCGCGCAAAAGGTGTTGGAAGGTTTGCGCGTCGATCTGGGCGGCAATACCACGGTGATCGGTGATAACAGTATCGTCAAAGTGTCGATTGTCGGCGTTGGTATGCGTTCGCATGCCGGTATTGCCAGCACGATGTTTAAAGTGCTGGCCGACGAGGGTATCAATATCCAAATGATCTCGACATCCGAAATCAAAATTTCCGTGGTGGTCGACGAGAAGTATCTGGAACTGGCGGTGCGTGCGTTACACAAAGCGTTTGGTCTCGATCAGGAGTAGTTCCGGCACGCTAATGTTTGCTCGTTGCGAGCGCTAGAGAGTCAATATATCCCCAGTTTTTTGTATCGTATTCAGATACAAGGCTGGGGATTTTTTTTGAATGTCCTTTGCAAAAACTATGTTAAATAACTTAAAAATAACGAGGCATTTCCCTGATTTTTTCTGGTTTTTTACAAGGCATTTACTTTTAGTCAATATAATCAAACGATTATATTTTGGCATTCTTTATGCTGTTTAGCTCCGGTGGATTTTAAATTTATTCTGCGTGAGGTATCTAAATGGCTCAAGAATTAATTGTTGTAAATCAAGAAGTCGTGGCACAGCAAATCAATACTGCCGGCTTGGTGCTGGGGGCAGGTTTGGCGGTGGCGTCGATGATTTTGGTGCCAGCCTTGGCGATGCGTCTTGGTTTGAGCGCAAGTTTGACTGGCGCTCTGAGAATTGCATTGATGAAGGCATCCAGCCGAGCCGCACACGGCAAACGATGATCGCAGTCGCTACCTCAGCGGATGTATTGATTGATCAGCTTCAGAGTGATCGATCATTTCCTGCTTGCGCTGGCCTTGTCAGCGTATGATTTTGTTTTCGCTCGTGCCGTGTTTACCAAGGTTATTTAGGCGCTATAATCCGCACATGTGCACAGGTAATAAGTGAGTTCGTGTAACAATGGATGATAATAAGAAAAGCTGCGATCTTTGCGGGCTAGCTGTTGAAGTGGAAGGGTTTAGATTAAAAACCCTGCAAGGCGACAAGCGCTTTTGCTGCGAGGGCTGCAAGGGAATCTATCAAATGTTGCACGAGGCACAGGTTTTACCTGAAGACGCCGACGATTCAACCCAGCCCCAGTCTTAACCAGCAACGAGGACGCATATGGCACATGTTCACAACCCAAAGAAGAGCTCGAACGATTCATCCATGACTAAGCAGGTGGTGGCTGGTACACTAGCCACTGCAACTGTAAACACTGGAGGAAAATTGATGACTAAATTAGCGAAACACCCTCTGTTGGTGTTCGGTGCAGGCATGGTGGCGGGCTATTTTGTGTACAAATACAGAAAGGAAATTATTTCCAGCGCCACAAAAACGATTGATGCCGGCAAGGATTTTGTATTGCATCAAAAAGAAAACCTCGAAGACATCGTTGCCGAAGCGAAAGAAGGCAATTAATCCCGTTCGATTCTTGGACATTTGGCTGTAACTTGAAACGGGTGGTCGTTGCTATGGCAGGACCGCCCGTTTTACTTTTCCCTGTTGACTATGGCTATCCAAAAAGAATTTGTACTACGTTACCGCCATGACGGTCATGTGCGTTTTCAGGTGCCCGCGCAAGCTTGTCAACCGACTGCGGCGAACTTAATCAGCACCAAGCTTGCCGCAATTAATGGCGTCCAATCAGTGAAACTTTATCGCGGGCAGGGCAAATTATCAATCCGATACGATGGGGCTGTCTGTGGCTTTACCAGTTTGGCGGCACAGCTGTTTCAAATTCTTGCCGAGCTGGAACAGCAAGGTTATTTCGACAGTAAGCCGCTAGCGGAGAAGGCTAAAAAGTCTGTTCTCGGCATTAAAAAGCGCTTGAAAGGCACCCGGATTGGTGGCTGGTTCAGTGATAAATATCAAGCCGGCAAGGAAACGGTACAGGCGGCCAAAATTATCGGCAAAGTCAGTACCAAAGGCCCGAAAGCCCTGTTTAAAGATCCCGAAAAAGCCACGATAGATTTCTTGAATGATGTGCTGGTCTTGTATTTGATAAAAACCCACTGGACCCGCATCACCCAGGAGTGGCTGGTCAAACCCATCGTGCATCGTTACGAGTGGATGGCGGTGTTTTATATGTTTTTCTTATTAGTACGTTCGCGCCGGCCCAAGTAGAGATTGTCAACGCCCATCCTATGATTTCCATAGGATGGGCTCGCTAGTCCATCAAATCCTCAGTCGCCCATGGAAACCGATACTCTAAATTACGCGCATTTTTCCGTTCGACATCAGCTAAAAAATCGAATCCGGATCATTACGCCGGTGTTGCTTAACGACCCCGAACGCGGCTATATCCTGGAAATCTTGCTGAAAAAGCGCCCGGAAATTATAAGTGTGCGCTCGGTGTTTGAAATTGGTTCGGTAGTCATCGAATTCGATTCTAATCGTTTGCCGGCAAAAAACTTGCTGATCATGTTGGACGCGGTGTTGGGCAATATCGCGTTAAAGCAGACTGAGTTAAAAAAAGACAAGAAAAAAGCATTCGACGGGCCGTTGCAAGAAGTTGATTTGGCCGTGCAAGGCATGAGTTGCGCATCCTGCGCGCTTTTGATCGAAATGGTGTTAAACCGCGACGAACGGGTTAAAAAAGCCGGCGTTAATTTTGCCACTGAAACCGTCACGGTGCAGGGCCAGATCAGCAAGGCGGAGGTGATCGATAAAATCGAAAAGCTGGGATACAGCGCCATGCCTATCGACACGCTGTCGCAGCGGAAGAAGCTCATCGAAAAGGAGTTGCAACGAATTGACGTAGCCCGGCGTCGATTTGTATGGGCAGGGCTGTTAACCACTCCGGTGGTGACGATAGCCATGACGATGGGCGGCCGCTCCTGGATGCATTGGTTGCAGTTTGCGCTGACCACGCAAGTCGTATTCGGCACAGGCTGGCAATTTTTCAGCAAGGCGTATCGGCTGGCCAAACAACGCGCGGCCAACATGGATAGCTTGATCGCGCTGGGCGTGGGTTCCGCTTACGGCTACAGTATTCCGTCTCTATTTAGACGGCGCGGCCATGTTTATTTCGAAGCGGCGGCGGCTATCATCACGTTTGTGTTGCTGGGCCGTTATCTGGAAGAACGGGCCAGAGGCAAGGCCGGCGAAGCGATCCGCAAGTTGGTGGATTTGCAACCGCAAACTGCGACCTTGTTGGCGGACGACGGTAGCGAACGCATCGTCGATGTTGACGACATCAGGATAGGCGATGTGATGCTGGTCAGGCCGGGCGAAAAAATTCCGACCGACGGCGTGGTGATTGCTGGTCTTTCCACGGTCGATGAGGCAATGATCACCGGCGAAAGCATGCCGGTGGTGAAAAGTGTCGGCCATGCCGTGATCGGCGGTTGTGTCAACGGCAATGGCGTATTGCATGTCAAGGCCACGGCGGTAGGCATGGATACGGTGCTGGCGGGTATTGTGCATATGGTCGATCAAGCCCAGGCTGCGAAACTGCCGATTCAAAAACAGGTCGATAAAATCTCGGCGGTGTTCGTGTCGGCGGTGATGGCGATTTCCGGCGCCACGTTGGTGGGCTGGCTGCTGGCTGGCGCGCCATTTGCGTTTGCTTTCGGCAATGCCATCACCGTTTTGTTGATTGCTTGTCCTTGCGCATTGGGTCTGGCGACGCCAGCGGCGATCATGGTCGGCACGGGTCAAGCTGCTAAGCAGGGCGTGTATATCCGCAACGGCGAAAGTCTTGAAATAGCCAGTAAACTGAACGCCATCGTCTTCGATAAGACCGGCACCATCACCGAAGGTAAACCCCGGGTCAGCAAGGTTTATAAAATATCCCGCCTGGCTGAAAACAAACTAGTCATGTTGGCGGCATCCGCCGAGCACAATTCCGAGCATTTTCTCGGCAAAGCCGTGGTGGCCTATGCCCGCGACGCGGGTGTCGAGTTACAGGATTGCGCCTATTTTTATAGCGAAACCGGTCACGGTATTCGCGCCGAGGTGGACGGTTATAAATTGTTACTGGGCAACCGGGCTTGGCTGGAGAATCAGCAAGTTGATGTAAGTCGCTTAGTGGAGCAGGCCGATAATTTTGCTGATCAAGGGCAAACTCCGGTTTACATGGCGATCAACGGCAAGGAAGCGGCCATATTCGCGATTGCCGATAATCCGCGCCCGGAAGCCGCCGCCGCTATTGCGCGGCTGCACGACTTGGGTATTAAAACCATGATGGTCACTGGCGATACCGAAAGAACCGCTTATTGCATCGCGGATACGGTCGGCATCGCGGATGTAGTCGCTAATGCCAAGCCCGAGCAAAAGCTGCAAATCATTCGCCAGTTGCAGGATGAAGGGCACAATGTCGGCATGATAGGCGATGGCATCAATGATGCGCCGGCGCTGGCCGCGGCCAATGTCGGCTTTGCAATAGGCAGCGGCACCGATATTGCCATCGAATCCGCTGACCTGACGCTGGTGCAGGGCGATATTGGTAAGGTCACCGCTACTATCGAACTTAGCGCATTTACCATCCGCGTCATTAAGCAAAATTTATTCTGGGCGTTCGGCTACAACACCATAGCGATTCCGGTGGCGGCGTTGGGCAAGCTCAATCCGATGATCGCGTCAGCGGCGATGGCCTTGAGCTCGGTGTCTGTCATCGTCAACTCACTTCGATTGAACAAATAAATGGAACACAATATGGAAGGTATGGATCATGCCATGCACGGCATGACCGAAATGGCTGCGGCCACGGGATTCGATTATTCCCTGGCTTTTGTGGCCGGGTTTTTAGGTAGCGGGCATTGCCTGGGGATGTGCGGGGCGCTAGTATCCGGTTACTTCATGCGAGCTGGGAAAAGCCGCAGTTATCTACCTTATATTGCCTATCAAGCCGCTCGCATTTCCGTATATACCCTGATCGGCGTCTTGGCTGCTTCTTTGGGCGTGGTACTGGTGTCCAGCGGTTTGTTCGGCAAAATCCAAAGTATCTTGCAAATGTTGATGGGTGCAGTCGTCATTGTGCTGGCGCTGGGCGTATTGGGCTGGATACCTTGGCAAGGCTCGATACGCTTGATTCCCATGCAAGTGTTACGCAAAGGCTATGCTGCGGCGAATCAAAAAGGGCCGCTGCTAGGTTCGGTTATCGCGGGTCTCTTGAATGGTTTGATGCCCTGTATGTTGACGTTTGCGATGGCTGTGAAAGCCACCACGGCTGCTACCTTGCTTGAGGGGGGCGCGTTGATGTTGGCATTTGGTGCAGGGACTTTACCGATGATGCTGTTTATCAGCGTCGCCTTCGGCAAAATGAGTGTGAAATTACGCGGTTTAATGCTGAAGGCGGCGGCGTTCATCATGTTGTTGATGGGGGCCAATACCATTAACAACGGTTTGAGTTTTTACAAAGATCAAAACTTCAACCACAGTCATTTTCTGATGTTTGTGCAGGATAAACTCGATGAATTAATTGTTTTTCTGCACGAAACCCTCAATTACATCGGCAGCATGCTGAGCAGTATTCAAGGTGTGTGATTGCAATTCGGCGAGTTGACCGAACTTAGTGCTGGAAAAGTTCGAAATTACAGGTATAATGTGCGAATAAATTGCTGGTGTAGCTCAGTTGGTAGAGCAGCTGATTTGTAATCAGCCGGTCGCGGGTTCGAGTCCCATCGCCAGCTCCATATTTATCAAAGGCTTAGGTGTTTTTTCACCTAGGCCTTTTTTATTGGTGCTACGCTAGTGCTACGGCTTCGATTAAAACACGCTGTATTTAGTTAAGCACTCGGCGACCTAAAAAAATAATATCTGCCCCGGTCAGGCAATAAAAAAGCCGGTGTTACCCGGCCTGATTGTTACATTATCACATTTGTGTTTTATGATTAGATCACTAATTATCATTATTGCCGTCTCCCTAACTGGATGTATGGCAATGGTTTTCGGCACTGCTGACCAACTAAATCAAATTTCAATCGGCATGCCTAAGCAGGAAGTGTTAGCAATACTCGGCCCGCCTAAATCAATCTCAGCGAATGAAGGGGTTGAATACATGCAATACAGTTGGGTTAAAACCGTTATTGCAGCGGATGGCAACTTTCCGCAAGATTACTATGTGGCTATTCGTGATGGCAAAGTATCGAATTTCGGACGCAAGGGGGATTTTGACACTGCTAAAAATCAGGCTCAGCGGATAGAGATTGACCAGACAATCCACCAACAGCCAAACGCAAGCCCTAAAACCAAAGACCTTTACACCGAGATTAACAAGCTAAAAGATTTAAAGGATTCAGGGGCGATAACGGAAACAGAATTCAACGCTCTGAAAAAGAAACTGTTAGCTGACCAATAAAGCACTTTGTAAAAAACATCAAAAAGCCGGTGTTACCCGGCTAGTTTGGCTAGGGGTTACGCCTCAACGATAACGCGATAGATGATGTTTTCTGGCAGCGGTTCGTCCGTATTATCCGCCAACCATTTCGCATTTGCTGTGGCCTCGCTTTCGCCCACGCCTACGATAATCCGCACCCATCCGCCGACCTGCGGCTGTTGGTTTTCCAGTTTTGCGACTCGCTGTTTAATGCTCATAGTCTATCTTTGGTTATGGCCCTAAAGGTATCTTCTAGCCATTGCTTAGGGTTGTGATAAGGGACTGTTACAGATTTAAGATTAGGCCTGCCCGCAGCGGCTAATATTTCCGCAAGCCATGCCTTTGTGTTGGCTATGGCCTCGGCTTGCCGCTTATCTGGTTCGGGCTTGGTATTCGCTTCTTCTAGTTTCGATAATCTTGTTTTGATACTCATTGCTTATTCTCCAATGCTTCTATTCGCTTCTCTAAATCGCTCCCTTCAATAACCTTGCCGACAGCCTGCAAGCACCATGTTAGTTTTGTCGCGTCTTGAACATCGACCACGCCGGAACGCGCCTCACGATATACCTTAGCCATTTCGCGCCGCACATCTTGCATCGTGTCCAGCTTGCAGCGGTAACGCTGGCCTTTCTGCGGGGGTAGGGTTTCAACCTCGCCCGTTTTGCCGTCTATCTCGACGGGAAAGTCATTGCTCATTTTCCAGCCTCCAAGGCTTGATATTTATCGCACTCGTGAACCGTATCAGCCCACCAACAAGCGCCGAAGGGTTGAACGCCAGCACCACACGCACCAGCCCCGCCGCCATGACCGTTGAAGCTCTGGAAATGGCCGCATGATTTGCAAGTAATGGTTGCCGGTGCCGTGGCATGGTCAGAACATCGCCGCCATTTATCGACGACGACGCGCCAGCCGTGCCGATTGCAGGTGTCGCCGGCCAGATGGTGACAGCCTGTGCATTGCACCAGCCCGGTATAGTCGCCGGTTTTGATCTGTAAGCAATCGCCGGCCTGCTGCAACTCCCTTGCCAGGGTTTCGGCATCCTTGCCGCACTCCGTTAGATATTCGTCGATGCTGGCTTGATCTGTTTCGCCGATAGCGTCCAGGTAGGCCAGCAGCTTTTGACTGTCTGCGATTGATAGCAGTGTGTTTTTTGATTCCTGAGGGTTTGCGACTGTGACAGTTGCGACTTTTGCGACAGTTGGCCGGGTTTCTGTGTCTTGTGTCGCAATTGTCGCAAGTGTCAACGTCGCAAGGTGTCCAGATTTGCTTTTATGAATCAAGGCAGACAGCGCCATTATTCCCCCTCGACCAGCAAAGCCGGGTTGATGAAAATCTCTTTGCGGCGACCTTCTACCACCAAACGCGCCCGGCCTAATTCGTCCAGCTCCTGCAAGGCGTGTTTCAGTGCGTCCTTATCACGAACCGGCCCGGATCGTTGCGCTTCACGGCGGGGGATAATATGCGTCCGTTCCCGCTTGCCGTACTCGATCAACCAGGCATCCAGCCGCGCCGCGTTCGCCAATTCGACCGGCAAGGCCAGTTCACCAAAAAAGCGCCTTGCTTCAGATAAGTGCCAGGCTGCAATCTGGCTTGCACCTTCAAAGCTATCAACATCGACCGCGCCGCCTATGCCATGCGTAAAGACATGAAACAGCGCCGCCAACCTTGCCGCGTTATCGGCGGTTTTACTGGCAACATCCCGCACGTCGTAAAGTTCGCCGCCGGATCGCAATTCAATTTCCAAAGCATCGTGAAAGGCTACCCAAGCCGCCTTTGCTGCCGGTGTGAATGTCAGCATGGCCGGTTCCAATGTACCTTGCTCGGTCAGTGGTGCCGGTGTATTCAGTATTTCGGCAATCCGACGATGAAACGCGGCCAGTTTCGGCCAGGTGTCCGGCGGATCAGTAAAAGGGCGAAAGCCTTGGGTTGATTCCGGCCACGCCACCAGGAAACGCGCCAGAAAGCCGGTTCCACGCGCCAGCCCGCCGGATTTATCGAAGAATGCCCGCAAGGTGGCTTCCTGAATCTGCAAAGCCACGGTGAGCCTTGCGTCTTGAACGGTAAAGGATTCCGACGACCGCCGCCCAATAGATAAAGAGCCGCCATCCCATAGCACGTTCAATAAAGCCATGTTCCGCATGACTGAATCTTTGCCCATGCCATGCGCCCCAAACACCACGCCTGCCTCACTCGATACCACGCCCGCCGACGGCCAGTTTTTAGCCAGGGTATAGGCTAGGTTTTCCGGGGTTTCATCGCCTAAAATCAATCTGGGTATTCTTGGCGGTTCCGGTTTGTGGCGTTCAAGCTCGATTAAATCGTCTTTCTGTTGTCGCGTGTCCTTGCCCTTTTTTCCGGCATCCTTGATCGCAGACAAAACGCCTTCCCGTTCCGCATTCCAGGCCGACAATTCCGCCGCATAATCTTTCAGCAATGGCTTAGCTAGCTCGGCTTGCTCGGCTTCATACTCGTGAATGGCTTTAGTAAAAAAGCCGTCGCAAGTGGTTTTCCGTTCGCCGGAATCGGCAATGCTCAACAGGAACAAGCCAGCAGGCCCGGTCAGTCGTTCGGCGCGTTTTATGTCGCAATGGGCTTGGGTCGCCAGCGACAGCGCACCCAAGGCAGAACCGGCCACCAGTGGAAACGGTGCCTTGATGAATCCGGCGACTTCTTCGACCGCCGCCAGGATCGCACCCGGCAAAGCATCAAGCGGGTAGGCTTCCGGTTCGATTTTGGCGGTTAAGGGTTGTGGTTTCGGCCAATGGCTTTCAGTGCTATCAGTCGCAGCTGTCACGGTCGCAACATCCTGAAACTTTACCAGGGCACCGCGCACGGCGTCCGCGCCGTGTTGCCGCCATAAATCCCAAAAGTCACATTTTGCGCCGTTCAGCTCTGGAATAACCACGCGCCCACCGATAGCCATAGCCGCTTCGGTAGCCGCTTTTAAGCCTGGGTTGCTGCCATCCGGTTTAACGTCATTGTCGGCCAACAGGATCAGCTCGGCATCTGGGGCCATATTACGCACGGCCAGCGCCACGGCGGATAAGTTCCCGGCATCCATCGCGGCCACGCCCGGCGCACCGTCGACCGCATGAACCGCCGCCACGGTTGCCAAGCCTTCACCAATCAGCACCCGACTAGCGCCGCGAATCTTGCCCAATGGATGGAAGCCGCCGCGCTTGCGTCCGCCTTTCAGGTAATCTTTTTCGCCGTCGGTGTTGATCGCTTCCAACGTCCACAGTTTGCCGTCTGCGCTGTAAATCGGGAGCAACAAAGCATCAGGCCAGCCGCGTTGCGTCCACTCGCCACGCTTCACCCTTGGGCCAAACGACAAGTCTTTTTTCAGTGTGTAAGAGTGTTGCGCCGGATCGCCACCAGCCACCGCCAGAATTTCAGCGGCTTTTGCTGCCGTGGCTTCATGCTGTTGCAACTGTTCGGCATCCCGCGCCTTGCGTTCGGCTTCACAGTGTTGGCGAAAAGCTTGCCGTTCCTCGGTACTGTAGGTGCGTTCAGTTTCTGCTTGCCAGTGTTCATCTAATCCGGCGGAAAAGTCGCCAAACACGCCGCCGCGCCCATCATCGAATAACTTGCACCATCCGGCATCATCGCCGCTTTTTTTGTCGATACCGGGGAAACGGTGAAACTTGCCCGGCTGGATGGCGTCCGGCGGTTGCAGGCCGTGAGCCTGTATCGCTGTTTTAAACGATTCGACAGCATTAACCATGCAGCACCCCCATGAAAAACAACCAAGGGGCCAGCTTGTAAATTGCCGCTTTTACGCGGCGCGAGACCTGGGTAAAATGGCATTCGCAGAATGATTTTGAAGCCGTTCCCAGTTGCCAGACCGGGGCGGCTTTTTTGTTGTCCGTCATCGGCTCAAACCTCCACGCCGACAGTGCGAGACTCAAGGAAAGCATCCAGCGCCGATTTACGGTATTTCACCAATCGACCGACTTTGATAAACGGGATTTGATAACGCTTGGTGCAGCGCCATACTTCTAAGGTGCGTGGTGTGACGCCGATATAATCCGCCGCGTCAGTGTTGCCTAAAATCTCGTCTTTTGGTTGGTTGGGTGTAGATATTGCCATGCTAAGAAACTCCTTTGTGTTTCGTTAAATTTCATGGCAATTAAAAACTTCGATTTTCCCGAATAGCTGCTATTCGGATTTTTTAGGTTCCCTTATTTGTCTAATGAGTTTTTGCAGGCGCTTATCATCGACCGGTGATTTTTGTTTATCGGGTGCGCGTCGATCAAAGTAGGACAATGTCCCTGTGTCACGGTCATACTCTATTACTTCAATCGGGCAGATTTCGCCGGGGTGGTAAATCTCAAGCTCTGCGCTATCCTCAAATAATTTGGCAATCCTTGCCGCCGCTTGTTTGACGGGTAATTTATCAAGACAAAGTTGTTCGCAAGCCCTTCTGACATATTGCTTAATCGGGCCTTCGTAGCCAAGCTTGTTACCGCCACCGTTTCTTGATTGTTCTATTTTCTGCTCTGAGCTGAAATATTCCTCCAATAAAACACCGCGATTAAAATTGACCTTGGCAATAAGCTCATAAGCTCCAACCATATCATCCCAATTGTTTACGAGACCTTTTGCCAACTCAATATCTCGCACGGACTTAGCGCAAAGCTCCTTTTGAAAGCTGTTTAGATACTCCGTGTCATTAGCATGAACGGCAGCGATTAACTTAGGCTTGTCTAGTTTTCCAAAGATAAAGATAGCTATTTCGTCCAATAGACTTTCAACACTTCCCAGTTCATCCAAAACACGCTGCTTTGGCTGTACAGGAGAAAATAGTTCAGATATTGATTTTGCCATTAACACCCCGTCAAAAGTGCAAGCCGTCAATGAAAGGATTAACCCGCAACTGGTTGACGATTCCAGTTTTCAGCCGCTAAGCCTAGCGGGTTAAATTCGGTTTTATTTTGCTTTTGCCTTTAGCTCTACTACTTCGCCAGCCGGTTTTAGTCCAGCAGCGGCCAACATTGCGCCGGTTGCCCGGTCTACTGACTCTCGCACGGGGTCAAGGTCAAGCCGTGCATAAATCGCCGTTGTCGATGGTGATTTGTGGTTAAGGCTTTTGCCGACTATCGCCAGCGATGCGCCGGTTTTAGCTTGCCAGCTTCCAAGGGTGCGGCGTAAGTCGTGAATCCTCAAATTGTCAATCCCCGCTCGATCTAAGACGCGCCGCCATGCTTTCTTAGGCTCGACTAAATGACCAGTTGAGCCAGTGCCAGGAAAAACCCAAACAGGGTCGCAGCTTTGCCGATTGCGTAGTATTTCCAGCGCCTCGGCGGATAAGGTTACGGTTTGCGGTTCGCCGTTTTTGGTTGTTGGTATCCGCCACTCTGCCCGGCCAAAGTTGATCTGGCTCCACTCCATTTCTTGTACATTGGAACGCCTAGCACCTGTTAGCAGCGATATTAAAAAGTAATCTCGTAGCGTGTCGTTGGGTTCCTCGGCTAGTGCGGTAAAAAAAGCCGGTAATTCGTCGGATTGTAAAAAGCGGTCGCGCTTGGTTTCTGGGTATTTCTTGATACCGTGGGCAGGGTTCGCCCCTTTGAATAGCTTACGCTCGGCGGCATAGCCAAACAGACTAGACGCCATTGCTATTACTCGGTTTGCCGTGGTGGGGTGTTCTTTGCCGATCTCTGAATGTAACTTGCCGAAGTCGGTATCTTTGAACTGTGACAGCTTGCGCCCGCTCCACTTGCCAAGGTACAGCCCGAAGTCGTAGCGGTAACTCCGTTTGGTTTTCTCCGAAAGAAACGCGCCGCGTTTGTTTCGACGATGCTGTAAAAAGCTGTCGAATAGTTCTTGTAAGGTGGTTTCAGTTTTTAAGGCTCTGGCGTCGTTGTTGGGGTTGATTCCCTCGGCAATCAGCGCGCTAAGTCTCGCCGCTTCCTTTCTGGCGTTTTCAATCGAATAGTCCGGAAACTTGCCAACGGTGACGCGCTCCGGCTTGCCGTCCACTCGCTTTTGAATGAAAAAGGTTTTGCTGGTGCTGGTAACTCGAAGTTGCAAGCCTGCGGCGTTTTTGTGGGTGTCGTGATAAATGACACGTTCGCCGGGCGCAGGTTCTGCCAGTGCTTCAAGTTGTGGCTTGGTAAAGCTGAAATGCGTTTCCATATCATGCCCTCGTTTTCTGGTGCTACGCTGGTGCTACGCTTTCGGTTAAATTTTAGCGTTTTTGGTGTAGCACCGTTAAGGCTATGATAGGCTGTAGGCCGCGGTTTGTAAAGGTTCGTTAAGGTTGAGTAATCAGCAGGAAATAGCGGGCCTTCAAATTTGTAATCAGCCGGTCGCGGGTTCGAGTCCCATCGCCAGCTCCATATATATCAAAGGCTTAGGTTTTTTCACCTAGGCCTTTTTTATTGCTTGTACAAAATACCGTCCAAAATCGTTTGTGTAATCGGTAAAACCCCTGGTGACAAATTTTCACCCGGTTCTTAATTTCCCTGTCACCGATAGGGACTGCCGTTAAATCTCCCTTTCCTCCGAAACGTGCGTGCGGTTTTCTGTGCGCAGTTCTCCAGTTGATGCTTTTCTCATGTTGGGTGTCTTTCGGTGTTACTGAAGCAATTCTGTATTCTGGAAATATTTGATGATGTGCCGTTCTGCACATGCCAATTCGCTGAGGTTTCTTGAGCAAAACAGAGAAAATAAGCAGTTTTCGTCCA
>Ga0160183_119251_pt1 | contig 39078 bp, 40 predicted proteins | sample met14sb_FD_108562 | JGI IMG/M metagenome (GOLD analysis project Ga0160183, IMG submission 108562) | Synthetic bacterial communities of pure cultures from sediment of Lake Washington, USA, under high oxygen condition - MT... | ecosystem: Engineered > Modeled > Simulated communities (microbial... >...
AAAAAAGTGCTGACTTGCGGCAACGGCGGTTCGGCGGGCGATGCCCAGCATTTTTCTTCGGAAATGCTCAACCGTTTTGAACGCGAACGTCCCGCGTTGCCGGCGATTGCGTTGAGCACCGATACCTCAACCATCACCTCTATCGCCAACGACTACCATTACGACGAAATCTTTGCGAAGCAGTTGCGCGCGCTGGGGCAGGCTGGCGACATCTTGCTGGTCTACACCAGCAGCGGTAACTCCGGCAATATCATTAAAGCCGTGAAAGTGGCGCATGACCGCGACATGACGGTCATCGCACTAAGTGGCAAAGACGGCGGTGTGCTGGCCGGCGCGTTGAACGAAGCCGATATTGAAATCCGCGTACCGTCTTATTCCACCGCCCGCATTCAGGAAGTGCATTTGTTGATCTCGCATTGCCTATGCGATTTAATCGATCATCAATTATTTGGCGGCTAAGGCCCAGGCGCCCGTTATCACTCAATCGGATAAACGGGCGTTTGCATACTTGATTACCTGACGTAATGTAGTTTTTGCCCCAACATTTCGGCAGTTACCAGCACTACCCCGCCCTCGCTGACATAAAACCTGTTTTTGTCGTCGTCAAGATTCTCGCCAATCACCGTGCCTGCCGGCACCTCGCAACCTTTTTCAACGATGGCTTTGGTAATTCGGCAATTTTGGCCTATGCAGACTTGCGGCAACAGAATGCTGTCTTTGATAAGCGCTGATTCGTTTACGGTGACATTGGAAAACACCATGGAATGTTGAATGGTTGCGCCGGAAATAATGGAACCGCCCGCAATCATCGAATCCACGGCCAGACCACGCCGGCCGTTGTCGTCGAACACAAATTTGGCCGGCGGTGTTTGTTCCTGATAGGTCCATATCGGCCAGGACGCATCGTATAAATTCAAATCCGGCTTGACGCCGATTAACTCCAAATTGGAAGCCCAATAGGCGTCTATGGTCCCGACATCGCGCCAATAACTTTGCTGGCCGCTTTGTAAATCCAAAAACGGATATGCATTAACAATATGATCGTCAATGACGGCGGGAATAATATCTTTGCCAAAGTCGTTAGTGGAATTTTCAGTGAGAGAATCTTTAATTAATTGCTCCCATAAAAAATCGGCGTTAAAGATATAAATACCCATTGAGGCCAACGCGGTGTTGGTTCTACCCGGCATCACGGGTGGGTTGGCCGGTTTTTCGACAAACGCCCGAACGCGGCGATTGCTATCCACGTCCATTACGCCAAAAGCGGAGGCGTCTTTTAAGGATACTTCCAAACAACCTATGGTTAGGTCGGCGTTTTTTTCTACGTGGTCGATTAACATGGCCGCGTAATCCATTTTATAAATATGGTCGCCGGCCAGGATTAAAATATGATCCGGTTTACGAGCCCGCAGAATATCGATATTTTGCAAGACGGCGTCGGCGGTACCTTTGTACCAGGAAGTCTCGTCTATCCGTTGTTGTGCCGGCATGATGTCGACGTATTCGCCAAATTCGCCGCGCATGAATCCCCAGCCTTTCTGAATATGCCGGATCAACGAATCGGCTTTGTATTGCGTCATCACGCCGATTTTACGGATACCGGAATTCACGCAATTGGATAACGGAAAATCGATAATCCGAAACTTGCCGCCAAAAGGCACGGCGGGCTTGGCGCGCCAATCCGTCATATTCATTAAGCGCGAACCGCGTCCGCCGGCAAGAATTAAAGCAATAGTATTTTTGGTTAATTGATGGATATTGTGTGTGGGCGCTGACATGGTTAAATCTTTAGAAAAATAAACTGTTGGCCGAATAGGTTTTATAGGGCATATCAAGTTTTCCCAAGGCTTTTTCAAACCTAAAAATTAACGGCGAAAACTCAAAATACACGCATTGTTTCAAGCGAAGCAAACGCACTTGAGTTGCTAATATCCGGAGTGATATGTAGTTCGATAATACTTACCGCGGGCAAGTCGAGGACGTGTTGTTCCGACTCCGCTGTGCACCCTTGCGGATTAAAATGCCATTGTTGGCGGACGATTTCGCGAAACGGCTGTCCGTTATCCGCAGAAATACGAAGGACGTATTCTTGTGTTCTGGCTATAGCCGATTCCAAAAAATCCAGTTGAATAGATTGCACAGGCTGGGCCTGCTTAAAAAGTAAGCGGATAACTTGCGGGCCGGGCATGCCCGCTCGCCACCCGCCGCTAAAGCCAGGCAGTAGCGCGGCTTCGATAGTGTGCTCCTTAGCCTCGGATGACACTTCAACGTCAGCAAGCGCTTCCAGATTTAACGGCTCTATCATTGAGCTGGCTTTGTTGGGCCGACTGTCACCGATAATTCGTTTTTGCATGGTTTACCTGGCGTAGGACTGTATTAATTGGTCGAAATGGTTTGAATCCGGTTTTAGTTTGTCGGGATTGATTAACTTGAGTGCGATTGCTCCGTAATTGGATAGGCAGGCACCGCATGCCTAGCGTCCGGCTGTTTGGAAACAAGGAATGTAGGCATGGCTCGGTCCCGGTGAGAGCTGAGTGTTTTACTGCGAAATTGCCTGATGGCAATTGCTGATTACAAATGGCTGTTGCTCCCAAACCCCAGCCGAAAAATATGGGCGCTTCCCTGCGCCCCAGGTCGAGAGGGAGGCTTAACCCTTTAAAAAGCTGGCCATGATGCCAGCCGGGTCAATACCTTGATGCGGGAATTGCTCCCACAGGCCGCCGCAACCTTCTTTATGCGTGGCAATATAGTTGTATTTTGGTGTGTAACCGCGTTCCAACAACCATGTGCCCATGCGGCTACCCAAACCGGTTTTACGGTTGAAGGACTCAACCACCAGCACTTTCGGTGACTTACCGATTTTGGCCAGCATGTCTTCATCGATGACGTTCAAGGTCGGTTTGTTGATCAAGCCTACATCCACGCCTTGTTGTTTCAGGCGCTCGACTGCATCCAGCGCCCTGTACAAGGCTTCACCGAAGCTGACGATATAACCGGCCGTGCCTTCGCGAATGACTTCGTCTTTGCCGGGCACGAATTTATAGTCGCCACCGAAAAACTCGTTGCCGTTGCTGTCCAGAATGGTTGGCACTTTGGAACGAGTGGAGAAGATGAAACGCAAGCCCGGATCGAAGAAGACTTTTTCCACGCACGCTTTCATTTGCAAAGGATCTGCCGGGAAATACAGCTTGGTCTCATAGCCGTCGCTCAAACCGTTGTCGGCGAACATATTGTTCAAACCGAAATGGCAGGTGTTGTCGGCCATGTCGTCGATACCGGAATGCGAGAAGTGGCTGAGCACGTTGGATTTGTTCAAGCGGGCCATGGTGATTTCGGACATCAGCATTTCTAAGAACGCGCTGAAGGTGCCGAAAATACCTTGTTTGCCCGCTTCCATACCAAAACCGGCTGCCGCGGAGAAGTTACCACGTTCCATGATGCCGGAGGAGATAAACACTTCCGGGAAAGCTTTATGGATTTTGAACAGACCGCAAGAGCCTTCCAAGTCACTATCCACAACCCGTACTTTGGCAACCCGTTCCGCTACGCTCAAACGGCCCAAGACTTCCACGCAAGCATCGCCGAAGACGTTGCGGTTGGCGTCCCATTTGTCGCTGGAACCCAAAAATACCGCGTCGTTCTTCGGTGCTTTGACTTCGCGCAGTGCATCGGCAGCGGCTTGTTGACCATGTGATTCCAAGTATTCCAACGCCACTTTCACCGACACAACGTCGTGACCGTGGGTCGAGCCTTCCAGACCGACAATGCCTGGACACATTGGTCTGTGGTTGATAACCGCAACCGGGCCAGGGGTGTTAATGGCGGTGATGATGCGTTTGTACAAATCGTCCAGATCTTCGCCGTCGCCTTCCAATACGGTGACGCCTTGACCGGCCAAGGTTTTGGCAGTGCTGCAGCCTTTTAAGTACTCGGATGGGTGGCCGGCGATGGTGACGTTGTTGTCGTCGATGATCAGTTTAACGTTCAGGCCTTGCGCCACAGCCAGACGGGCCGCTTCGGCATCGTTACCTTCCTGCTGCGAGCCGTCCGAGCCCAGGCAGAACACAGTTTTGGCCGGGTTGGCAATGGCTACGCCGTTGACATACGGCCACATGTGGCCCAAGCGGCCGGAGCTGAATTTCACGCCGGGGGTGAAATCCAATTCAGGATGGCCTGGCAAATGCGAATGCGCGGCGCGGTATTCGATCAAGCGTTCGGCCGGCAAATCGCCGTTCAGGGTGGACATCAAATACTGGGTGGCGACGCGGTGGCCGGCTTCGTCAAAAAAGATGGGTACAAAATCATTGGAGCTGTGGAACAGCGCATCCATGATCATGACTTCCGGCACGGTATCGTATGGACCGCCGGTATGACCACCCACGCCACGGGCTGCGCCGTTGGCTGTGAAATAGACAATAGCATCACGGCACAACTGAATGTTGACTTTCAGGCTGGCACGTTGTGCATCGGTTAAAGTTGGGTTTTTTTGGATCTAAGTTGATGCGCTGATAAGCGCCAAGATCGATTGGAAATTTGGACATAACTAATCTCATGGTGAGGACATTATTTTTATAGACGCGCAGCTAGTTGTTACGCTGTCATTTTTAAACGCGACATAGAACAAAGATAATATTTAGCCCCGGCAAATATTCGTTGCTAATTAACTACAATACCGCTGCTTTTTTACACAAGCCGTTGCAATTTTGTAGTCTTAAATTTGTTTTTTCATGCCGTCGTATCGAACCTTACACCCATTAAAATGGGCTTTGCAAGACTTATTAAATACCTACTAATTTGTATATAACTTGAAACGGAAAGCCTGTATAGCCCTGAGACAAATAACAGAATACGTTCTATGGAAAATCAATTAGTTATTCAAGTCGCTTCTACTATCGAGGATTATAAGCAGCAAAAAAATTTATTTTATTTTTCGCGGCAGTGCAGCTTTGCGGGACGAATTGATTGAATGGTAGTGTGTTGCCGAAACACGCCTCGCCTACACAATCCCAAATCGCCAGCGGAAATATCTCAAACATTTCGCCGGAGGGATCGGAACGCGGGCTTGGAACCATTAGTTTCGTTCTTGCTCTAAACAAAGGGATAAAGGATGGCTTCGGCGGAGGAGAAGGGAGGCCGATTAGTCAAGCTTTCCGGTGCGGTGACCAAAACCATCGCGTTTCAAACAGCCTGGGGGGAGAGTCGGCAAGACATCGCAAAACGGTGTAAGTGGTCTTTCCAAAGGGAAAAGTCGCGTTAGTTGTATTTATCCGCAACGTGGACTATGTTTCCAACACCTAAAGTAAAGCAACTGGTTGACGCTACATAGGGTAAGCAAGAGAATCCAAGCCTATCAGCTTACCGGCAGTCCGGTAGCTTGATTTTCATGGTTTACGTATCGAGGGTAGTGAGCGTTGGCCCAAACCGTATTAACCAGCCTTGGGATACAGCTAAGTACTACCAGAGTGTCTTTATGATATTGATTATTAAAAATATCCCGTCGATTACGCAAGAAAGCGAGTTGGGAGACTTTGTCGCCCCCGCTCTCAGGTTTTGCCTGTTACTTCCCTTCAAGCTTGGCAATATTCTAAAAACCGACATCTTTTGTCTTAAAAATATCAAGACCAATGTACTGTCGTTTCATGGCCGTATTTTTATTGACGATGACAAAGCCGGTAAGCTTGCCATCAAAAAAACTGCATGGCAAGCGTTTCAAAAATAAAGTCGTCGAAGTCAGAGAATATTTTATACGTTCGCACAAAAACGACAGACGCTTAACGCAGCAGCCGGTATCGACAGACATACTGGAAAAGCGTAAAGGCGAACGGCGTTGCAATATCAAGCATGAAGGGCAAGCCGCCGCTTACACGAATGTATTCGATACCGAAAACATCTATCAAATTAGCCGCCGATTACGAGACGACGCTTACGATTACTAAGCCACGGTGCTGGCAACCTAAGTTTCGCCCGTATGCCGAAGAGATAGCAGAATCGTGACCCTATAAAGTCTGAATTAAACGATACCAGTTTGCTCGACTCTATCCCCGTCAATTTTCCCTTCAAATCGATGCGCTATGCCTTGCATCACCAAAATCAACACCACCCCAGCCAAAATAAAACCAATCTGTTGTAATGAGGTTTTGATGTCGGTCTTCTGATGCAAAGACGGGATTAAATCGGCAACCGCGATATAAATAAAACTGGAAGCCGCCAGGGTTAAAAAGTAGGGCAAGATGTGATGTAGGTCGCCAAGACTGAAATACGCCAATACGCCGCCAACCACCGTGCTCAAGCTGGCAAGAACATTGTAAAACAAGGCCTCACCGCGCTTGTAGCCACTGTGCAGCAATATCGCGAAGTCGCCGACTTCTTGCGGAATTTCATGCGCGGCCACCGCCAAGCTGGTGACGATACCCAGTTGCACATCGGTTAAAAATGCCGCGCCGATCAACACGCCATCGACAAAATTATGGATGCTGTCGCCGAGAATGATAAACATCCCGGCGGGGCGGTGGCCGGCCGCTTGGATTGAATGCGTATGGCCGTGTTCGTGGTGATGATCATCGTGCGATTCTTCGCCGTGGGCTTCGCAAGCGTGAGAATGGCAATGGCGCCAGACCAGGAGTTTTTCCAATACAAAAAACAATAGGATGCCTGCTAAAATCGTAGCCGAGAGTGTGGACATATCCTCGACCGGCACTTCCTCGAAAGCATGCGGGATCAATCCGCAAAACGCGCCGGTCAACAACGCGCCAATTGCAAAACTGATGCCGTGCGGCAGTACATGCTTTTGTTTGTGTTCTGGCAGTAATAAAAACACCGCAGCAGCCAGAACACTAAGCACTCCACCCAGCGCGGTAAACAAGATAATCGACAACAATACAGTCAAATTAGTCTCTCCAGATCAAACTGGCCATGCGGCCAGTATTCGCGCCGTCACGGCGATACGAGTAAAAACGTTGAGGATCGGCGACGGTGCATAGGTCACCGCCATAAACGTGTTCCACACCCAGTTCCGCCAGTTTAATACGTGCCAGCCGGTAAATATCCGCCAGCCACTTGCCAGGCTGTCGCGCGCGAAATGCGACGGCGGTAATCGGGTTGTCTTGAATAAAAGCGTCCCGCACCTCGTCACCCACTTCGAAATTATCCGGGCCTATCGCCGGCCCCAGCCAAACATGCACATCCTGACAACTCATCGCATACAGGGTTTCGGCGATGATACCGGCCTGCAAACCGCGCCAGCCGGCGTGGGCGGCGGCGACCACTTCGCCATCGTCTCCACAGAACAATACCGGCAGACAATCGGCGGTCAGTACCGCGCATACCGTGCCGGGCTGATCGGCGAAACTGGCGTCGGCTTCTGCCAAACTGTCGGTTTCATCGGCATTCACTACCCGCACTCCATGTACCTGTTGCAGCCAGACCGGCTCCGTTGGTAGTTGCAGCATGTCCTTGATGATGTAGCGGTTGGTTTTGACGTGCTGCGGGTCGTCGTTGACGTGGCTGGCCGGATTCAAACTGGCGTAAGGGCCGGTACTGACACCGCCGGTGCGCAAGGTGACGGCGGCATGCACATGCGCCGGCAGCGGCCAATCAGGCTTGATCCAATTCATTTTCGGCCAATAATTTCAACAGATTTTGCATGTCTTCGGGGATGGGTTGTTCCCATTCGCAATACTCGCCGGTCTCAGGATGCTCCAAACCCAATTTCGCGGCATGCAAGGCTTGGCGCTTAAAATTGCGCAAGGCCTCTGCCAACGCGGGATTACAGTCAGCCGGCATTTGGAAGCGGCCGCCGTAGACTTGATCGCCGACCAGCGGATAATTGATATGCGACATATGTACTCTAATTTGATGCGTCCGGCCGGTTTCCAGCTTGACGCGAATCAGCGTATGGCGCTTAAAGCGTTGTTCCAGCCGGTAGTGGGTAATCGCTTCTTTACCGCCGCGCTTTACTACGGCATTACGTTTACGGTCCACAGGATGGCGGCCGATAGGTTCGTCGACCGTGCCGCCGGCGGTCATCCAGCCCTTTACCAGCGCCAGATATTCACGATGGATGCTGCGTGCCTGTAGCTGCTCGACCAGACTGTTATGAGCCTGCAAGGTTTTGGCGATCATCAGCAAGCCGCTGGTGTCTTTGTCGATGCGATGCACGATGCCGGCACGCGGCAGGGTATCCAGATTGGGGGCGTGATTGAGCAAGGCATTAACTAAAGTGCCGTCCCAGTTGCCGACCGCCGGATGCACGACCAAACCGGCCGGTTTGTTGACGATGAGTAAAGAGCGGTCTTCATAAACAATGTCTAGCGGGATTTCCTGAGGCGCATATTCGATCACGCGCTCAGCTTCGGCATCCAGCTCGATTTCCTCACCGCCGTCCAATTTCTCGCGGCCTTTCAAAACCTCACCATCCACCAATACCCGGCCGGCTTTGATCCAGGTTTGCAGTTTGCTGCGCGAATAATCCGGAAACACTTCGGCCAGACACTGGTCCAGTCGCATACCCGCCAGTTCCTCGGGAACCCTTGCCGTCAATATCGTCATAGTCGTTTTTAAGTTATACTCGCGGCCAGAATGCCGCCAAAAGCTGCAAAAAACCCGCAATATTACAACGTGTTGATAAACGTATGCGATTAGTTTTAGTAAAAACCGTTTTTATCGCCTGTCTGGCTTGGACGCTGCAAGGCTGCGAGACCCTGGATGCCTTTATGAGCAAGGATTCTTCCGCTAGCAAAGACGAAGAATACGCCGGCTGGGACGACAAGATGTTTCATGAAAAAGCCAAGGAAGCGCTGGACAATAAAAACTATCAAAAAGCGGTGACTCTTTACGAAGCGCTGGAATCGCGTTATCCGTTCGGCGACTATGCGGCTCAGGCGCAATTAAATGTTGCTTACGCTTACTATAAAAACGACGATCCGGAAGCGGGCTTAGCCGCCGCCGACCGCTTCATTAAAATCCATCCACGCAACCCCAATGTCGATTATGCCTATTATCTAAAAGGCCTGATCAATTACAACCGCGGTATCGGCTTTATAGACCGCTTTCTGCCCACGGACTCTTCGCAACGCGATCCCGGTCCGGCCAAAGATTCTTATGATAATTTCCAGGAATTGATCCGCCGCTATCCCAATAGCCAATATGTTGCCGATGCCAAACTGCGGATGATCGCACTCCGTAACAATATGGCAATGTACGAAGTCCATGTCGCCGACTTTTACATGCGCCGTAAAGCCTATGTCGCCGCTGTTAACCGGGCTAATTACATCATCAAGGAATATCAACGCACCCCGGCGGTGCCGTTTGCCTTGCAAATCATGCAGGACGGTTATCGGCAGTTGGGCATGGACGAGTTGGCCGCCGACGCCGAACGAATCTATACCTTGAATTACCCCGCCGGCGCACCGCAAGCCAATTACAAGGATGAAGGCGCCATTCAAAAAGTGTGGGACGCCATGGGCCTGGATAAATAAAACTTGCGCCGTTTGACCTTGTTGCGGCCTGCTTGCTTAGGCTGGCTGCTGTTAAATGCCGGCTTTGGATACGCAGCCGAGCCGGTACCGCTGTTTCAAAACCGCTTTTTCACGTTGTCGCAGAACACTGAACTGGTCTGCGCTACCAGCCAGCAACACTTTACCCCTACTGCGGCCCTAGCTGACATCATCCGTTTTTACGAAACAAACCATCCCGGTTTGCGCAAACAAGCGGTGGCGGTGCTGACCGATCATAAAAACCAGGATCATCTCGACGACTTGGCCGATTACCGCGAAGACTGCGCCAACAATATCGCCGGCGAACTCTGCGTACTGGAAAAATATTGGGACGACCGCGAAGCCGCCTGGCGGGCCTTGGCCTTGTTCTACGACACCAAAACCGTGGTCAAACACAGCGACGACTATCGCTACGAAGTGCGACGCTTCAACTTAGATCATCTGCGTTTGTTCGAAAAAGCGATTCGTAAGATCCCGGCCTTTTTAAGACAAAGCATCAGCAAAGCCAAGCCGGTAGATAATTTGGAACAGGAAATCGCCGATAAACCCACGGTGATGCAGGAACTGATTCGCGATGCGTTTCAAGAAGACTACAAAAACAGCATCTGGCAGGATCATACTCATCCGTTGACGCTGGTGCCGGGCATAGGCTTTCGCTCGCAGACCGTGGCTCAGGTATTCAGCGGTCAAAACCTGATCGTGTTTACCGTCAAGGCCTTCGACAAGGGCAAGGAAGGCGGCACCTATCGCGACATCGGCGTGCAATATCTGGTGGATTTTAGGCTGCCTATCGTCGTGCATGAAATCGCCCACACCATCGACAACTTTCATTTTTGGAACGGCCAGGACGATCTGTATTTTTTCTACAAGTACCACAAGATTTCCAACGACGAAGACATCATGAAAATCATCGCCGAGGCTAAGCTGGCATTGTGGCCTTCGAAATGGTTCGAGGCGTTCGAGTATTTGGGCGAAGTCAACGAAGGCCGTTACGATGGCACCACCCAGGAAAAGTTGGCCGAGTTGGTGGCGCAATACATTTTAATTCCGGAACGCTTGCAACAAAGCGCGCCGGCCGCTTATCAATGGCTACGTGAGGACATCTTCCGCGGCATCGAATACCAAGGTTACGACCGCTGCGAGGTGCCGCTGACCAAGCCGCTAAGCTGGTGGCAATACGCTACCGGCAAGATGCTGGGCCAGTAACGCTTTATACTATGCTGACCTTGAATTTTAATCTCGCTAAACCGTTGTCTAGCCATGAAAAAACCGCAAAACCTATCCCTGCAAGAACAACTGCTTAAATCCGGCCTCAGCAACGACGCTAAGCTCAAACAAGTCAAAGCCGAGAAGCGTAAACAAACCAAATTGGAACGCAATAATGGCGTCGAGACCATCGATGAGGTTAAGCTGAGTGCGGAGCAATTGCGCCAGCAACAGGTGGAGCGCGACCGAGAACTGAATCGGCAGCGCAAGCTGGCCGATGAACAAAAGGCCCTGGGGGCGCAAATCAAGCAAATCGTCGAAATGAACCGTATCGCGCTGGATCCGAACGGCTTGGCTTACAACTTCACCGACGACAACAAAGTCAAAACCCTATACGTGGCTGAAAAAGTGCGGGAGGCCTTGATCAACGGCCGGGCCGGCATCGCCAAAATAGACAGTCATTATGAGATCGTGCCGGCGGAGGTCGCCCGCAAAGTGCAGGCTCGGGATGCGGGTAGTATTGTGGTGTTGAACGAAGCGACGCAAGATGTCTCTGCCGCCGACGACCCGTATATCGAGTTTCAGATTCCGGACGATTTGATGTGGTGAAAACAGCCAGTTGAGCGGAGCCGGCAATTGTTTCGGCTCCGCTCGGCGAACGTGTCGTAGTCTCTCGATTCGCTCAAATCTTCCGAAAAATCAAATCCCAAACCCCGTGACCTAAACCCAGGCCACGGTTTTCGAACTTGGTTAAGGGCCGATAAATCGGCCGCTCGCAGAAATCGTTGCTCGGGCTGCTGTTTTTCAAGCCGGTGCCGGCAGACAAAATCCCCAGCATGTCCTTGGCGTAATGCTCCCAATCGGTGGCGGCGTGAAAATAGCCGCCGGCCAGTAATTTCTTGTTCAGCAAGTCCACGAAGCTAGGACGGACAATGCGACGCTTGTGATGGCGGCGCTTTTGCCAAGGGTCGGGGAAAAACAGATGCACGCCGGCCAGGCTATGGTCGGCAATTTTTTTGCTCCAGAATCTCGATGGCATCGTGGTGGTAAATCCGCACGTTGTTAATCCCGCGCTGCTCCAGCAACATCATCAAATGGCCGACGCCGGGGCGGTGCACTTCAATCCCCAGATAATTCAAATCCGGATTGGCCTCAGCCATCGCCGCCAGGCTGTCACCGTTGCCGAAACCGATCTCGACAATCAACGGCGCTTGCCGGCCGAAGGCTTGCTCGGCATCGAAGTTGGCTTGCGGCGACAGGCAATATTTATCCCAATGGCTTTCCAGTGCTTGCTTTTGGCCGGCAGTCGCGCGGCCTTGGCGACGGATGAAGCTTTTGATGCGGGCGGGGTCGATTTTTTTGGGGTTCAATCATTGGAATAGCGAAGATTAATCAGGTGAAGCTAAATATTGGTAGCGGAGTATATCAGCTGAAGTTTAAACATCAGTCTGCCCATGTAAGCGAGAAGGGTTTCCTGTAACTATTTCAATTTGACCATCAAATTAGTGCGGTATTCCGATAGCAAAAGAGAGTGTTTTTCGTCAACGATAAGTCGCCGAAAAACACAGATTAAAAACGCATTTATCTAAATTGTACAAACCGAATCAGTCGTCCTCTATACACAACTGGCCGGTAAATGGTGCGCTCTCGTAAAGAATGTTGCCGGTAATTTCAAATTGTCCCCTACCGTCTTTAAAAGTTTTGCTGCCACCAACTACCGTTAATAATTCTGTCGTCGCACCTTCAGGGTTAAAAAATCAGATCCTTAGTAAAAACCCGCCCCAGATCAACTGCCCCGGCACTCAGCTTAATTGCCGACGCCCCGGTTAATTGACCAAGCCCATTTGCAAACAGCCCGGAGAACGCCGTTCCGGTCAGCTTCAGGTTTTTACCAAATGTGGCGGTTAAGGTGCCGATAAAACACACCGGTGGTGCGCCGGGCGGTAGTGGTCCCAAAAAAGTTAAATCGGGAAACTGGCGATCCTTGAATTTTAGAATATTGCAATCCGGGTCAGCGGTGGACGGCTGTATTGTTCCGCTGATATTTTTGCATATATATTGGTCTGCATATAAATTTCCAGATACTAGAGACGCTAGTACCGCAATTGTAACTGTCGACAATTTCATGATGAAATCCTTAAGACTTTAAGATGGGAGAAGCGACTGATCTTTTGCCGGTATCACCACAAGCCGTGCGCGAACTGCTTGATAGAATGCTACCAAGATTTTGACCAGTCTAAGTTGAGTGCTTCACTAATGTAGTTGAGATAATACAAGTATCAAGCTATTCAACGCACTTGTAAGCGAATGATCTATCGTAATTGTGCCAACCGGGTTTGCGCAGCCATGCCGAACGGGGAATACGGCTCTTTTTCTAAAATTTGTTGCAACACAGGAATGCTAGGTTTTGCCAACAACTCAATAGCTTTTAAGCGCACAGAAGGATGATGGGCATGCAAGGCCGCCAACTCTGTCAAATAAGCATTGGCGTCGTTTAACAGCTTCAAAACGACCTTTTCCGGATCTTCGGTAAACAAATCCCTCACCAATTCTCCATATTGCTCTTGGAGTCGGATCAACTCCCGGCGGTCGAGTTTTTTGGGTTCGGTAGGATCGTCACAGCAGGCCATTGTCTTACGTTTTTTGACCGTACTCGGATATGAGGTGCTGAAATTCGAATTCGCAGCCACCGCAGCCGGATGCCGCGCCGGTGATGCGGGAGATTCTTTCGGGATCTACGATACCCTCGGCTAGCAGGGTTTTGATTTGCTGCTCGGTGGTGCCGCTGCAATAGCAAAGCACGTCGTTTTCAGTATTGGGTTTGGTGGCGGTCATGATAAGGATTTTAAGCGTATCAACTCAAATTCTACAGAGTATGTCTTTAGGCAGTGGCTTCGGTTTGTTGGGTTACGCCCTATTGGGCTAACCCAACCTACATTCCGTATTTAAAAGTTACAAAGATAAAAAATCCAATTGAAGTTACTGCAACTATCAGTATTACTTTCTTGTGCAAACTCTCGAATTCCAAATTGGGGATTATAGTTTTTAATAAAAAATAGACCCCAAGAGTAATCGCTAAAATCAGAAGTTTTATTACCAACCGCTCTGATAGTTCCACAGAGTCCCCATTACAAAAACAACCCATCAATCGGCGAAGAGGCCGAAGCAAAACGTTTACGCGGCATCCGTCCAGCCAGGAAGGCTTCGCGGCCGGCTTCGATGCCTTTTTTCATCGCCGAAGCCATCAATACAGGATTTTTCGCAGCGGCTATCGCGGTGTTCATCAACACACCGTCGCAGCCTAGTTCCATGGCGATGGCTGCATCGGAGGCGGTGCCGACGCCGGCATCGACCAAGATAGGTACCTTGGCGTTTTCGACGATGGTCAGAATGTTATACGGGTTACGGATGCCAAGACCGGAGCCAATCGGCGCGGCCAGCGGCATCACCGCCACGCAGCCGATTTCTTCCAGGCGCTTGGCGGCAATCGGGTCGTCATTGGTGTAGACCATCACGTCGAAGCCTTCCTTGACCAGCAATTCGGCGGCGACATAGGTTTCGGCTACATCCGGAAACAAGGTCAGTTGGTCGGCCAATACTTCCAATTTGACCAGTTTGTGGCCACCCAATAACTCCCGGGCCAGCCGGCAAGTCCGCACAGCATCTTCGGCAGTGTAGCAGCCGGCGGTGTTGGGTAGAATCGTATATTTATCAGGCGAAATTACGTCCAGCAAGCTCGGTTCACCGGGATTCTGGCCGATATTGGTGCGGCGAATCGCGACAGTGATAATCTCGGCGCCGCTGGCTTCGGTGGCCAGGCGGGTTTCTTCCAGATCCTTGTACTTGCCGCTACCGACCAACAAACGCGAGCGGTATTGTTTGCCGGCCAGCGTGAAATAATCGTCTTCGCCGCCGCCGATAGCCTGTACGATTTCCAATCTATCGTCAGCTTGCAAGCGTTGGCTGGCGTGCTGGGTAAAAGGCAAAATTTCCTTGTTCAATTCCACGGCGATGCGTTTGCCGGTCAAGCCCAAATCGGCAATTACGTCGGCAACGGTGGCGTTTTCGCCATACTCGCGATGATCGCCATTGACCTGTATTTTCATACGTTAAACCTTGTGTGTATTGGCGGCACGGCGGCGTTCCACGGCGCCGGCCAGATGATGTAACAATTCGGCGCTATCGTCCCAACCCAGGCAGGCGTCGGTGATGCTTTGGCCGTAAGTCAGCGGTTTACCTTCTTCGACATCCTGACGGCCGCCCACCAAGTGGCTCTCCACCATCGCGCCGATGATGCGGTTGTCGCCGCCGCGAATTTGGCTGGCCACATCCTCGGACACCAACATTTGCCGCTGGTATTTTTTCAGGCTGTTGGCGTGACTGAAATCAATCATGATGTTTGGGCGTAACCCGGCTTTCTCCAGACCTTCGGCGACTTGATCGACGCTGACTTCGTCATAGTTCGGCCGGCTGTTGCCGCCGCGCAGAATGATGTGGGCATCTTCGTTGCCGCGCGTCGAGAAAATCGCCGAGCGACCTTCTTTGGTGAGCGACAAGAAATGATGCGGACTCATTGCCGCATTGATCGCGTCAATCGCAATTTGTATCCCGCCATCAGTGGCGTTTTTGAAGCCGACCGGACAAGACAAGCCGGATGCCAACTCGCGATGCACCTGGCTTTCGGTGGTTCTGGCACCGATGGCGCCCCAGGAAATCAAGTCGGAGACGTATTGCGGCGTGATCAAGTCCAGATACTCGGTGGCGGCCGGCACGCCGAGATTATTCACATCCAACAATACTTGACGGGCCATCCGTAAGCCTTTGTTGATGTTGAAGCTGGAGTTTAAATCCGGGTCGTTGATCAAGCCTTTCCAACCTACCGTGGTCCGCGGCTTTTCGAAGTAAACCCGCATCACGATCACCAGGTCGTCTTTCAACTCGTCCATGATCAGTTTCAAGCGCCCTGCATATTCCACTGCCGCTGCCGGATCGTGGATGGAGCAAGGACCGATAATCACCAGCAATCTGTCGTCGGCACCGGTCAGAATGTTGTGAATCGCTTCCCTGGCATGCAGAATGGTGGCTGCGGCTTGCTCGGTCATCGGGATTTCTTCATGAACCTGAATCGGCGCCACCACGTCCTTGGTTTCACAAATTCTTAAATCATCGGTGTTATAGTTAGTTGGCATGACACTCAGCAATACGCTTTCAGTAGAGGAATTAATTGGCTATTTTAACCGTTTTGCCTGTCGGTGTTACAAACTAATGCCGAAACCGACTTGAGAAAATACGGACATGACAGACGACAGACCCATTAAACGCTGCTTGACGGTGTGCCTGGCGCAATCGTTCGAATTCGCGCAATTGCGGGAAAAACTGCTGGATACCACCCGCGCGCAACTATTTAGAAACGCTTTGGTGGTCGATTACAAAACCGGCTGCGCGATTGTGTTTGCCTATGGCGTGATGGTGTGCTGGAACCTGAATCTCGACGACCGCCGCGCCTTGCAGGATTTATTGCTGGATTACGCGATTAAACCCGACGCCGAACCGCAGGAAGACAATTTCAGCTATGAAATAGGTTGCGAGCAGGACCGGATTCAGCACGATCATATCGAATTGCAATCTGCCGACTTCAAAGTGCTGTTGGCGCTTTCGCACGCGATGGCGCAATCGATCAAATTAGCGGCGTTCGAAGGCCACGCCATCGACACCATTCGCGCCACCAGCCATTTACCGCAATCGCTGGCGCGGGAAGGCAAAATCAAGCTGAATCGCAAAACCATGGCGATGATCCGCGGCCAGCTGTTTCTGACCAAGAGCGACATCATCCTCAATTATGATCTGCTGGATACCCCGGAATTTTTTTGGGAACATCCCGAATACCAGCATATTTATTCAATGGCGGCCAATTATCTGGAAATTCAGCAACGCACCGACGTATTGTCAAAAAAGCTTGAGACGATACACGAGCTGCTGGAAATGCTGGCAGATGAACAAAAACACCAGCATTCCTCAGCCTTGGAGTGGATCATTATCTGGCTGATTGCCGTGGAAATCGTGATGTCGATTTTGGACAAGCTTTTTTAGTTAGCCCAACTCTCAGCGGCCCATTTCGGCACCGGGTTTGCAGCAAGCTAACGTTTGCCCAGGAAAATCAAGGGTTGACGGTATCGACCGGCTGCCGCGATAATCGGTCCAGAGATTGAACTCGCTCACAAAAATATTGGTATCCCCTGCGTCTCCGCTTAGTTTTGCTGCTAAGTCTAAGAAGTCGCATCACTAAATTTACTTTAAGGACAAACCATGAAAATACTATCTGCCCTATTAGCGACGTTTTTGTATTCGGCTAACGCGACTGCGGCTCTTGAATTTACTTTTTCAGGCGATTTCGTCAATTTCAGCACCGGCAATTTTTCAGGACAAGTAACGGTCGATGCTTTGTCACCGAGCTCCAGCGACGTTTTTCCGGCGTCAGGCAGCGAATCCGCCAGTTTACGTTTGGGCTATTCGCTAAGTGCTCCGCTTTCCATATTAGCTAATGGACAAGCGTTGGCGATCGATAACGACCACGCTGTGCTAAATATCGTCGACAACGCCACCGTCAGCGAAGCTCAGATAAACAGTCAGGGGTTTACCAGTACTCAAGTAATGCCGGGCACTTATGACATCCTGACCCTTCATATGGAATCGGCTAGCAACCAATACGATGACAGTGGTCTTTTGGTATCCGGTGCGGAATTTTCGGTGACAGGTTTTTTTGATCAGCTATTACTGGGCGGGGTAGACCTTGATCCGACTAAACTGCCCAGCCTGTTTGGCTTAGCATTTGCCGATAATTTGAAGTTTTTGGTTTTTGAAGTTAACCGAAAATTAGGTGACAGCGAAGATTTTCGTGGCGCTGGTGTCATTACCGCCAGTGACATTGTCGACACTCACGTGTTTACCCCTGTGCCGCTACCCGGCGCGGCGTGGTTATTTGCAAGCGTTATCGCCGGATTAGGTTTGCGGATGCGCAAACACGCTTAATTGCCTGATATCAGGATGAGTCATTGCCTGGGTCAAGCGTTGCCAGGCTGACTCGTCCTTCGGTAAGCCGAAACGCACACTGGCCGGCTCCTGAAACAAGCGGGTCAGAATACCCTGCCCAGCCAATAAATCGTGCAGCTTAGCTGCCTGCTCGCACTTCACCCATTGAAATAAATCGCATCCACCGCTGGGTGGCCAACCGCTGTCGGTCAATAGCTGCTGTAGTCGTTGCCCCTGCTTCGCTAACGATGCAGCAGCGGCGGATTGCCAGCTTCGATCAGCCAAGGCCAGTGCAGCGACATAACGGCCTGGATGGCTGATAGCCCAGGGCCCAAGCCGCTCAGCAAGTTTCGCTAATAAGTCCGACTGGGTAATCACGAAGCCGCAACGGATGCCGGCCAAACCAAAAAACTTACCGACAGACCGTAATATTATCAAACCCGGCCGCACAGGTAGTGGTGCCAGACTGTATTCGGCGGGCAAACTATCGATAAACGCTTCGTCGACTAGTAGCCAGCCGCCACGCCGGCTAAGACTTTCATGCCAATTCAATAGCTGTTGCCGGTTCCATAGCCGGCCAGTGGGATTATTGGGATTGACCAGAATCAGCACATCCAACTCGTCCAGCCGGTCGTCTATTGCCTCCGCTTCGACTCTGACAACTTGATGCTCCGCTTTTTGCCAACTGCCGGCATGCTCGGCATAGGCAGGGTGCAGCAAGCCCACTCGTGATTTCGGCCGTAACAAAGGTAACGCTTGAATCGCCGCTTGCGAGCCGGCTACCGCCAGCAAGGAGTCGTTCTGATAGTAAGCGCGTGCCACCACTAATAACTCGTCATCGTCTTCCGGCAAGCGTTGCCAGCATGCGGCTGGAATCGCAGGCACCGGCCAGCCGTTGGGATTGATGCCGGTGGACAAATCCAGCCAGTCGGCCAAAGGAATGGCATATTGGCTCGCGGCTTGTCGCAAGCGGCCGCCATGTTCAAGCAAGGGCATCTCCCGCAGCGATCACGATCAACCACAACAGTAGAGTCCGGTACATCAGGTTGCAGGCGCGCGTAATATCGCCGTTTTCCGGTAGTTGTGGGCCGCCGAACCAGGGTTTTTGTTTCAGTTGTCCGTGATAACAAGCCGGCCCGCCCAGCTGCAACTGCAGTGCGCCGCCGCCAGCTGTCATCACCGGTCCGGCGTTAGGGCTGTCCAGTAGATGGGCTTGCGTCCGCCAGGACTTGATAGCCTGTGCAGTGTTGCCGAGCAGGGCATAGCTCAAGGCCGTCAAGCGTGCCGGCAGCCAATTCAACAAATCGTCGAAGCGGGCAGCCGCCCAGCCGAAGTACAAATAGCGTTGACTTTTATAGCCCCACATGGCATCCAGGGTATTGCTGAAGCGGTAGAGCAAGGCGCCGAACGGCCCCAATACGACGAACCAGAACAAGGGCGCAAACACCGCGTCGGCACCGTTTTCCAGCACCGATTCGATAGTCGCACGGCGCACGTCGGCCTCGGTCATCGCTTCGGTCTGACGGCTGACGATTTTACCCACCTTTTGCCGCGCTAACGGTAAATCGCTATCCGATAAGGCGGAATGAACGGCCAGCGCATGTTGCTGCAAACTGCGGGCCGCGATACAAAAATACAAAACCAGTACATCGATTGTAGTTTGCAGCGGTGGCCAACTCGGTACAAGCCGCAACCAGAGCAGGCAGGGAATTAAGACTATCGCCACCGCCAAAAAGCCGCTGACTCGTTGACGAAAAGCCGATTGCTCGTTGTTTAACAGCCGCATTTCTACAGCGCTAGCCCATTTGCCGAACATCACTAGCGGGTGATAAGTATTGCGCGGCTCGCCCAGCCAAAAATCGATGGCTACAGCCAACAAAATGCTGAGGGTGAGAATCATGATTTACGTTGGATAAACAGGTATTGCAAATCTGGGAGAGCGGAAAGGGGCATATTGGCCGACATATTCATGACCAGCGCGGCGATGAAAATCGCCGCGCTGGATTCTGGAATGCTGTTAGAGGGCTTCGCGAGTGGCTTTGGCAGCCAGTAAGGATTTTACGACAGTTACCAAGCCAAAAATGACCACACCATAGATCAAGGTGGACGTCAGATAAGGCGGATAATACATCGCAACGCGCTCAATATATTGCGCGAATGAGCCGTTGGGATAGCGTCCGGATAGCCAGTAAAAACTGCCGTTGGAAAACAGAAACGCGATGGATGTAGCCGCTACTAGAGCCATCAGGCGTTGCGCGGAGGTGGCTATCGACAACCCAGTGAATTGTCGGCACCATTTGCCACCCAGCCACATTGCGCCATAAGAAAACACCAGAAACCCGTAAGCTTTTGACACGCAAAAATCGCTGACACCGAGTTTAGTGATCGCCAAGTAATCAATCAGCACCGCTTCCGCCAGCAGTAAGGCGAACAAATAGCGTCCGCCCAGCCATAAGCCGGCGAAAAAAAACACCGCCAATGAAGCGTCCGGCAATGCGAATGGGGTGCCGAAATGGTGAAAGCGGGTGGCGGCCATCAGGGCCATCAACGCGACCGCGCTGGGTTTAACAGCCAAGGTTTGATTCAAACTCATAGGGTTCTCCAAAAAAGGTTTAATAATTGTAATGGATCGAAAAATAGAAATTTCTGCCGAAGCTGTTATAGGTGTTAACCGTTTGATAGCGTTTGTCGAACATATTATTCAGTTTGGCGCTTAACATCCAATTTTTGTCGATGCGATAAGCGGTACGCAGATCGGCGGTCATAAAGCTGCCCAGACGGACCCGGTTCGCGGCGTCGTCGAATCGTTCGCTCTGAGCCAGCACGGAGGCACCAATATCAATGTCACCGAACGAGCGCGAGACATCATAGGACAAGCTTTCCGTCACTCGACGCGGCAGGCGCAAATTAGTCTGCCTGTCCTTCGGTGTCATCAGGTTCATGCTTAGTTTGTTGTTCCAGCCGAAAATTGGCGCGGACACTTCGGCTTCTATGCCGTCTATCTGCGCCTTGCCGATATTTCTGGCGGTGGACGGCGTGCCGCTAAATACAATCAAATCCTCGATATTGGTGTGATAAGCGCGCAGTTCCCAGTTGGCCCAATCGTGATGGCCGGCAAAACCGGCTTCGAAGCTGGTGGACTTTTCCGGACGCAAGCCGGGGTTGCCGAAGCCTGGGAAGTATAACTGGTTAAAGGTCGGCGCCTTAAACGCATTGCCGAAACTGGCAAAAGCGCTGAGACCGTAATCCCAATTAAACCGCCAGCCGAAATTGCCGGTGACACTATCGCCGAAAGCCTGGTTTTCGTCCCACCGCAAGGAAGCGTTCAAAAAATGCTTGTCGAAAATCCGGCTGTGCAAATCAGCGAACACTCCGACATCGTAACGCGAGGTTTCGACATAGCGTGTGGTGCTGTCGACTTCGTCGAAGCGGTAATCGGCGCCCACTGTCAATTGGTGATCCTTATGCAAGGCCAGTTCGTTCAGCCAACTGGCGTTCCAGCGCGTGGTGTTGAAACGGCTGGTAAACCGACCGTTATGCCGAAACTGATCGGCATCGTCCATGCTTTGTCCCACCCGCAAAGTGGATTTCCATCTATCGCTGAAATTTGCGCTGGCTGTGGCTCCTAGTGTCTGATTGACAAACTCAGTGGTGCTACTGATGGAGTTGTCGATCTCGGTTTCGCCTTCGGCTCGCAGGAAAAATGCTTCCAGTTCCGCGCCGTTGTCGAAGCGGTAACCGGCTTTGGCATTCAGACTGGTGTTGTTATAGCCGTCGCGGTCCGGATTATAGCCGCTCGCGACGCTGACACCGCTCAGCGCATTGATGCCCTGGCTACCGAGTTGAGCGGCGCTCAAGCTATACCAAGCCTTGCCCCATTTACCGTTGACGGCCGCCGAGCCGTTATAGGTGTCGTATGAGCCGCCGCCGGCTTCCAGCGCAATGTTCGGCCGTTCACTGGTGCCGCCCTTGCGAGTAAATATCTGAATCACCCCGCCGATCGCTTCCGAGCCATAGAGGCTGGACTGCGGGCCTCGAGTGATTTCCACACGTTCGATTTGATCTATAGGAATAAACTGAAATGCGCTGGTGCCGGTGGTCACCGAGCCGGCCTTGATGCCGTCGATTAAAACTAGTACATGATCGGAGTTAGTGCCGCGCAGATAGAGATTGGTGTCCTTGCCGTAACCACCGCTTTGCACCATGTCCACACCCGGCGTGCCTTTTAGTAATTCGGGTAGGGTTCTGACCTGAAGTTTCTCGATGTCCTGACGATTATAAACCGTCATCGCCGTGGCTAATTCGTTCTGCCGAGTCTCGGTTCGGGTAGCCGTCACGACTGTTTCAGCAAGGTTGATAGCCTCATCGCTAGTCGCCGCCCACACTGTAAAAGGCGTACTCGCCAGCAATAAAGATCTGTATAGAATTGTTTGCATATTATCCTCTGCGCCCGCCGCGCATCCGGGTGAAAAAGGACAGAGGAAAAACGGAAAACGAAAAAGACGGAGGCAGGCTAGGCATGGACTCAGACCATTCCGTCAACAGCCCTCCGCTGTCTCGAATGATCTTCCGGGCCAGTCTCCGGGCTTATAAGTGGCTTGAGGCCTGATCTGCGACCTTCCCATGCAAAGCGCACAGTGGCAAAAACGCAGCTCTTTACTTATCTACCGTTGCGGGGGCAGCGCCGGCATGGGCGGTTAAAACCGCCGCACCGACTTCCTGTTTAAGCTTGGCCGAGAAAGCGGCGCAAACACCTGAAAGAAACGCGCAATTTTAGGGAGTCGGGCATGATAAAGCAAGAGTGTCCGAGCGGGTCGCCCACAATCGGCATTGCAAATACCCCTTTCCGTGCTATACATTGGTGCATTGATTAATGCTGTTAACTTAGACTTCAACGAATACGGGCGGGATCATGGAAATTCAATCGAAATTGTTAGGCAACCAAGACATCAATCCGGACACTATCATCAATTTTCCGCGCGGCCTACCCGGTTTTGAAGATCAGACCCGCTTTAAATTATTTCATCAGGAAGGCAGCGAGATTGTCTATTGGCTGCAATCGGTCGATAACGCGGAGCTGACTTTTTCCGCGGCTCATCCGTCGCACTTCAACATCAATTATAACTTTACGGTAACCGACCCCGAAGAAGCGCTGCTGCAACTAGAGCCGGGCGACGAACTGGTGATATTAATTCTGCTACACAAAGACAACGAGCAGGATAATGGTAAGCCGACCATTAAAGGCTCGATCAAATCGCCAATCTTAATCAACGCCAACAAACGCATCGGCATGCAAAAAGTATTGGTGGCAATCGAACAAAGCATCACCCTGACCGAGAAGGTCAGTGAGATAGATGTATCTGAAGCTTAAAAAATGCAAACATCCACCGGCGATTGCGTTTGCCGGCGGATGTTTAAATCAGGCGGCCTGAACAGGAATGGAATGACTGGAATGGCTAATACGATTGTTGCCGTCGAAATACACCAAAGTCGGCTTGTAGTTCGTCAGTTCCTTCTCGTCTAAGCTGGCGAACGCACAAACGATAATCAAATCGCCAGGGCACGCCAACCTTGCAGCTGCACCGTTAATCGAAAATACGCCGGAATCTTCTTCGGCGCGAATCGCATAGGTGGTAAAGCGTTGACCATTGTTAATATTGTAAATATGGATTTGCTCGTACTCCCTGATGCCGGAAAAATCCAAAATTTTACCGTCTATAGCACACGATCCTTCGTAATCCAGCTCGGAATGCGTTACCCGCGCACGGTGTAACTTAGCTTTAAGCATGTTTATGTTCATGGTAAACAAGGTCGAATACTAGGGCCGGCGATTATGCCTGAAATTGACTCTGCTATCAAATTTAAGCATTAGCTTTCAAAGGTAAAAACCAACGCAGTCAGTTGTTTATTTTAGAAAAATACAAGTTATCGATCAGGCGAGTAGTGCCCAGCTTGGCAGCAGCCAAAATCAGCAGATTAGCGTCGCAGGTGCTGGCGGGCAATAAATCCTTGCTACGGCAAATGCTGAAATAGTCGACGGCAAAACCGGCTTGCTGCAGATTTTGGCGCTGCCGTTCCGCCACAGCTGGATAATCGACATGCCCTGCTAAAATCTCGTCGCGTGCAGCGATCAAGGCTTGATAGAGCTTGGGCGCGTGCTGTCTTTGTTGGTCGGTCAGATAGCCGTTGCGGGAACTCATCGCCAAGCCATCGTCCTCCCTAACCGTTGCCACGCCCTGGACTGCAACGGGTATATTCAAATCGGCGACCATTTGCCGAATCAGCGTCAGTTGTTGAAAATCCTTCTCGCCCAACAACAACAGGTCGGGCTGGACCATGTTCAACAGCTTGCAAACAACCAAGGCTACGCCGTCAAAATGTCCGGGCCGGCTGGAACCGCAATGCAGGGCCGACAAGCCGCTGACTGAAATGCCGGTTTGCGTGGCTTGCGGATACATTTCCGTCACCGCCGGCAAGAACAGTAAATCGGCGTCGCTGGCTATCAGCTTTTCCTGATCCTGCTGCTCGGTGCGCGGGTAACTGGCAAAATCTTCGTTCGGCCCAAACTGCGTGGGATTGACAAAAATACTGACCACCACTTTATCGGTCTGTTGCTTGGCCGTGCTAACCAGTTTGATATGCCCGGCATGCAGATTGCCCATGGTCGGCACGAAACCGACGCTATGGCCGGCTTGCCGCCATTGGCGGATGACTTCTCTCAAGGCGGCGACGCTGGTGACTATCTGCATACGCTTAATAACTGTGTTCGGACGCTGGAAATTGCGCGGATTTAACCGCTTGATGATAGTGGCGCACCGCCTCTTCTATGCTGGAGGCGTCGGCCATAAAGTCTTTAGAAAAGCGCGGCCGCTTGCCGGTGCTGATATTCAACATGTCGTACAGCACCAACACCTGGCCATCGCAATCAACACCAGCGCCGATGCCTATGGTCGGAATACTTAGGCGCTGACTTATTTCGGCGGCCAGTCGCGCCGGCACGCATTCCAGCACTAAAAGGCTTGCGCCGGCTTGTTCGATTTTTTCCGCATCCGCCAAAATTTGTTTGGCTTGCTGTTCTTCACGACCCTGCACTTTATAACCGCCTAAGCGATTTACGGATTGCGGTAACAGACCTAGATGGCCGCAGACCGGAATGCCTTGATCCACCAGAAAGCGAATGACGTCGAGCTTGGCGCCTTCCAGCTTGACCATTTGCGCGCCACCCAACTGCATCAAGCTTGCCGCATTCAGCAATGCCTGCTCCGGTGTAGCGTAACTGGCAAACGGCAAGTCGGTAACCACAAAAGCTCGCTTCCTGGCCATTGCCACGCTACGGCTGTGATACACCATATCGCTCAGTGTGACCGGCAAGGTGCTGCCGTGTCCTTGTATCACCATGCCCAACGAATCGCCGATCAGCAGTACGTCGATACCCGCTCTGTCCAACAGCGCGCCGAAGCTGGCATCGTAAGCAGTCAGACAACTGATTTTCTCGCCGGCTCGTTTCATTGCCGCCAGATCGCTGATCGTCAGCGCCTTTAAGGCATCGGCATATAAGTTCATACTGCTATTTTCCGCAAACCGCCGGGAGGACAAGCCGCCAAGAGTTGTGGCAACGAATCCAAGCCCGGAATGGTCAAATCGCTGCTTGCTACATCGGCCAAGGGGTACAACACAAAGGCGCGCTTCGACAGCTCCGGATGCGGCACAATCAGGTCCGGTTCGTTAATGCGCTGTTGTGCGTAAAGCAATACATCCAAATCCAGGGTTCTGGCTCCCCAACGCACGTTGCGCAGCCGGCCATGCTGGTTTTCGATTTGCTGTAATTGTCTGAGCAAAACCAAAGGTCCCAGCTCGGTCGAAATTCGCAGCACCGCATTCACGTAATCGGGCTGATCTTGCGGCCCAACCGGCAAGCTGCGGTACAAGGGCGAGAAGGCAATTTCGACCACACCTGGCAAGGCCGCGATTTCCTGTCTGGCCCGATTGACATGATCGACAGAGTCTTCGAGATTGCTGCCCAAGCCTATATAGGCCTCGACAGCTGACTTAGCTAGCGTCATTGCCGACGGGGGCGGGTTTGCCTCGAGAACGGTAACGACCGGTTTTCCGGTTACGGGGTTTACCGCCGCCGGATTTTGGCGGCGCGGTCATTCTTTCCCGCTCCGCATCGTCGGCTTCCTGAAAACGTGTCCACCATTCGACCAGTTCCGGATCGGCGCCGCCGGTTTCCGCGCGTAGCCGCAAAAAGTCGTACGCTGCTCTGAATTTAGGCTGCTCCAGCAAACGATAAGGCCTTGGCCCAACCGTTCTGGAGAATTTGTTTTGCAAGAACCAAACTTCGCGCATCGATTGGGTGATGTGGCGCGGTAGCGCAGTGACCTTGATTTGTCTGGTCAGCACTTCGTTGGCGGCGTTCTGATAGGCTAGCGTTTCGTTTTCGCCGTGGGCGATGCGTCTTTGCGCGGCCAATTGCAGCGGCTCCCACAACAAGGCAGCTAATAAAAAATAAGGCGTCAGTGTTTTGCCGTCGTTGAAGCGGGTGTCGGAGTTTTCCAAGGCTCGGATCAAGAACAAGCGCGGAAAATCGTGATCTTCGCTGGCGAGGCAGCGGTCGGTTTCCGGAAACAAAATCGCAAACAAACCGTAATGCCTGAGCATCTCGAAGGATTGCAGACCGTAACCGGACAAAAACAATTTAATGACTTCATCGTAAAGACGCGCCGAGGGGATGCTCTTCAATAAATCGGCTTGGGCGTAAATCGGCTTTTCGGTATCCGGATGCAACGTAAAACCCAGCTTTACGGCAAAACGGATGGCGCGCAGCATCCGCACCGGGTCTTCTCTATAGCGTACTTCCGGGTCGCCGATGAGACGCATGACAGCCGCTGCGTGATCCTGCATGCCGCCGGTATAATCCACCACGGAAAAATCGCGGATATTGTAATACAGTGCGTTGACGGTGAAATCTCGGCGCCAGACATCCTGTTCCAGCGTGCCGAACACGTTGTCGCGCAATAACCGGCCGTCTTCATGAACGACTTGCTGGTCAGATTCTTCGGATTCGGAACCGCGAAACGTCGCCACCTCGATAATTTCGCGGCCGAAAAACACATGCGCCAGTCGAAAGCGCCGGCCAATAATTCGGCAATTACGAAATACTTGCTTGATTTGCTCCGGGCTGGCGTTAGTGGCCACGTCGAAATCCTTAGGCTCCCGCCCCAGCAGCAAATCCCTGACGCAGCCGCCCACCAAATAGGCCTCGTAATCGGCCTTTTTCAAGCGTTGCAGCACTTTCAGGGCGTTTTCGCTGATTTGTGCACGAGAAATGCAATGCTCTGAACGCGGATAAATCTTCACGGCACTCGACCCCGCCGATTCATTAACCGGTTCGGCAATTTGCTCATCCGGTGAAAAGATTTTTTTGAAGAAACTAAAAATGACTTTATCCCTTAATTTAGAATGACGTGTGCCAGCTTTTTCGAGGCTTCGGGCGCGAACGTCCTAGCGGTCTTATCATAACACCTCGCCAGATTTAAGCTCAATCCAGCACATTCTTTTACATTCCCTTGGGTTAAATGTAGAATTTCGCCATTCGCCGAATATTTTGGTGTAATAACATAAAAATTGGCTGTACTTGTCGCCCTTAGGCCGGTGACGGGGAATTTATATCGGAGAGTGGAGCGTATGTTTAAAAAAATTTTACTGGGTTTTGTAGACCAGCCTGTATTTACTAGTCTATTCGTCGCCGATTTCGCATTATTGGTTTTCCATAGACCGCCCTTTTTATTTTCAATTGTCATGATCGGCGCGCTGGTGGGCATGAGCATGTACATGGGGCAAAAACTAGCGATTTTCGACAAATAATTGCGACAATCCGCTAAAGCAAGCACCCCAAAACCCGGCGTGGATTTACCGTCCCCTCCGGGTTTTTTGCGTCGGCTGGCGGCTGCTGGTTACGATGCTTTCTTACTGCTGGCGATATGGTTTTTCGCCACGGCCATCGCTCTGCCTTTTAACGCCGGCCAAGCATTTGCCAGCGATCAGTTTTTTTATCCACTTTATCTGCTCGGCATCAGCTTTGTTTTCTATGGCTGGTTTTGGACCCACGGCGGCCAGACCCTGGGTTTGCGCGCCTGGAAAGTTAAAGTCAGCGCCTTGGATGGTCGCTCTCCCAATTGGCAGCAAGCCAGCGTCCGCTTCGTTGGCGGTTTATTATCCTGGGCTTGCTTGGGGCTAGGGTTTTTCTGGTGCCTATTCGATAAAAACGGCCAATGCTGGCACGATTACCTGTCAAAAACCCGGCTGGTTTTTCAGGAAGAAAAGCGCTGACGGCAAAAGCGGATATGCTATATTCCAGGCTCGATCAACCTACCAGCCGGGAATATACGATGAAAACAATAACAATACTTTTCTCCCTGTTTGCCGCCGTTGCCGCCGGCACCGCCAATGCCGAAGTCAAACTGGCGGATAACTCCAAATTACTGGGTAAATGGCAGGTCACTCACGAAGCCCTGGCTCTCGACCGCGAAAAGAAGCCCTTGCACGTCACTTGGGAATTTCAAAAAGACGGCACCTTGATAACCACCGGTGAAGATGCGCGTAGCGGCATCGGGGAAATGACCATCCCAATCAAATATAGCGTGGCCGACGGCGTGATAAAAAAAGCAAGTCACACCTGGCCGGGAAAAATACGAAGATTGCGCGGTGGTGGAAATGGACGAAAAAGATGCGATTTTGAAATGTAAGTTTCTTTATTTGTTCATGACGCGCAAATAACTGCCGTGATAACGCTCCACGGAACGGAAGCAAGGGGTTTCCGGTCCGTGGAGAGACAACTATGCCGCCTAGCTGACCCGCTTAACCGCGATCAGCGCGCCTAAAAACACCAAAGCACTCGGCAACATCGCCATCAACATCGGATTCATGTCGTAAACCAAACCGACATGGCCGGCAATCTTGTCGAAAATGTTAAACGTCATCCCGATCACGATACCCATCATAATCCGCGCGCCGGTGCTGGTGCCGCGACCGATACCAATCACAAATGGCGCCGACACCATCAACATCACAAAGGTTACAAACGGGTTGATTAAACGGCTCCAGAATGCCAACTCGTAACTTTGCGACTTTTGATTGTTCTGCTTCAGGAAGTCGATGTACATGAACAAATCGTAAAGCGACAGGTTGTCGGATTTAACGACGGCCACTTTCAACAAATCCGAGTCGATGCTGGATTTCCAGCTTTGTTCTGCTTGAGTGCCGGCATAAATTTGCTGCCGATTGATTTCGGATTGTTTGACGCTTTCCAAGCGCCATTGTTTGTCGCCTAAAAACTGCGCATGTTCGGCCTGAGTGATGCGGGCGAGTTTATGTGCATCGTCGACATCGTAAATGCGTACATCGGCCAGCGAGCCATCGTCGAGAATTTTGCGGACGTTGATAAAGCTATTGCCTTCTCTCAGCCACATCCCGTATTGCGAGCGCATCACCACGCCGTCGTGCAGCGCCGTGGTTTTCAGCACTTGCGCGGCGCGTTCGCAAGACGGCGCGACGAACTCGCCCACCAGTACGGCAACGCTTACCAACAGCAAGCCTGCCAGCATAATGGTTCTGATAATCCAGGCGATGGATAAACCGGCGCCGCGCATCGCTACAATCTCGCGGTTATTCGCCATCGAGCCCACGACGAACAAGCTACCCAGCAACGCCGCCGACGGTACCAATTCGTAAAATACCCGTGGTGAGGTTAAGGTCAAAAACCATAAAATCTGTTTCAAGCCGTAACCGCCTTGCCCCAAATCTTTTAACTCGTCGCTGAAGCTGAACAGATTGAACAGCGTCAATAACAATATCACCGCAATTAAGGAGCCCTTGACGACTTCTTTGACGATGTAAATGGTCAATACGTTGATCATGACAGCTTCTCCTTAAGACTTTGCGACAACCATTGCCAGCCGTACAAACGCATCAACATTAACAAACCCAAGACCAGTAACAAGGCGTCCACCCAGAAATAGCCCAGCCAGGAGGGCAGCGCCCCGCTGATTACCCAACTGTGATTGACCCTCTGCAAATTGCCGTAAACGAAATAAATCCCAAAAGCCACCAGCATACTGCCGTATATGCCGCCGCGCGGCGACAGCTTAGCTAAGGGCACTGCCAGAAAAGCCAATAAAATAACCCCTAACGGCGTGCTGAAACGATCCTGTAACTCGGCGACATCGCGCAGTTCCGGAGACAGCCATAAATTCTCGGTAGTAGTAGCCTCGCGGCCCAAATTCAAAATGGTGACCTTTTTTTCGATCAGCACGGCATATTCTTTAAATGTCTCAATGGTGAAGTTCTTGTTACCCGGTACGCCTTGAATCCGTTCGCCATTTTCCAACACCAGATACAAGCCGCCGGGCAAATTTTTCAACCAACCGTATTCGGCGTTTACCACGCCGGCTTTGTCGCCTTGTTTGTTTTGCACGAACACCTTGTGCATGCGGCCTTCGTCATCGACGTTTTCGGTGTAAAAAATCAACTCGCCGTCGCTGTACTCGCTGAAGCGGCCGGCAGCGATGCCGCGAATATCGGCATTTTGTTTATCCTGATGCATCAACTGCTCGGTTTTGGCCTCCGCCCACGGCGAAGCCAGCATCGATAGCGCCATACCCGCCAGACTTAACGGTATGACCAGCATGAATATCGCCCGATAAATGGTAAACACGCTGCCGCCGGCCGAGGAAATTGCCGCCATCTCCTGCTCGCGGTACATGCGGCCCAATACCATCAATACCGCCATGAACAGCGCGGCGGGCAGGAAGGTGGTCGTGGCGACGACGATTTTCAAACCCAGTAAGGTCATCACCGTATCGTTGGCGATATTGCCTTCGATGGCCTGCGCCAATACCTTGATAAATTTGCGGCTGACGATGATCACCACCAACACGACCAACACGGCGGTGACGGTGTGAAACAGCTCCTTGATTATCATTTTATCCAGCACCGTCAACAGCCGGAAAGGCCGGCCCGCGCTGGGTAATCCTCGCTCAATGCTCAACAACTCACTCCTAATTTCTAAGGTATAATCGAACCACAGACCGCTGCATCCGGCGCAACCCCTCAATCCCAGATACTTACAGACTACTCTCATGGACTATTCTATAGAAAGCTCACCCTTAGACAAACTGCAAAGCGACTGTCTGCTGGTCGGAATCTACGAAAATCAACAACTCAGCCCGGCGGCAACCCAACTGGACAGCCAATTCGGCGGTTTGTTGAGCAAATTAATCGGCCGCGGCGACATCAGGGGCAAAAACGCCGAAACCTTATTGATCAATAACCTGCCCGACGGCAATATCGCTCGCATCGTATTGCTCGGGTTTGGCGAGCGCGGCAAGGTCACGCGCAAGCAATACCGTAAAGCCTTGGCGGCTGCGATCAAAATCATCAAGGACAGTAAAGTCAGCGCCGCCAGCTGCGCACTGCTAGATATAGACGTCAACGGTGCGGACAGCCAATGGAAAGCCCGCCAAGTTGTAGAAGTATTCAACGATGGTCTGTACCAATACAGCGCCACCAAAAAAGTCGACGACAAAAATCCGCTGCAAAAGCTGGCTGTAGTGGCCGACGATAGTCAACAAGCTTTGGCCGAATCGGGCCTGCAACAAGGCATCGCCATCGCCAGAGGCATGGAATTGGCCAAACACTTGGCCGACCTGCCCGGCAATATCTGCACGCCCACGCATCTGGCCGAGCAAGCCCTGGCTCTGGCCGGCGAGCACGACAAACTCACCTGCGAGATTTTGGAAGAAAGCGACATGGAAGCCCTGGGCATGGGCTCCTTTCTGTCGGTATCGCGCGGCAGCCGTCAGCCTGCTAAATTGATTTGTCTGGATTACCAAGGCGGCGACAGCAACGCCAAACCCATTGTCTTGATCGGTAAGGGTCTAACTTTCGATGCCGGCGGCATTTCCTTGAAACCCGGCCTGGGCATGGACGAAATGAAATACGACATGTGCGGTGGCGCCAGCGTGTTAGGTCTGGTGCGCATGGCGACATTGTTGAATCTGAAACTGAACATCGTCGGCTTGATTCCGGCCTCGGAAAATCTGCCGGATGGCGCGGCCAACAAACCCGGCGACATCTGGACCAGCATGTCCGGCAAAACCATCGAAATCCTGAACACCGACGCTGAAGGCCGCTTGATTTTGTGCGACACGCTCACCTACGCAAAGAAATATAACCCGGATGTGGTCATTGATATGGCGACCTTGACCGGCGCCTGTATCGTCGCCTTGGGCCGGGTACCGAGCGGCTTGTTCGGCAACGACGACAAACTCTGCAACGATTTGCTGAGCGCCGGCGATGCCGCCTGCGACTTGGTGTGGCGCATGCCGATCTGGGAAGAATATCAGGAGCAACTAAAATCCAACTTCGCCGATCTGGCCAACATCGGCGGCCCGGACGGCGGCAGCATCACGGCAGCGGTATTTTTATCCAAATTTGCCGAAGAATACCGCTGGGCGCATATCGACATCGCCGGCACCGCTTGGCGCACCGGCGCCAACAAAGGCGCAACCGGCCGGCCGGTCCCGCTGGTAAGCCAGTATTTGCTAAACCGCGCCTCGGCTTAAGGCCGAGCGTAACAGAGGCTTTCGCGGTGATCCGGTGTCGCGAAAGCCCCTGCACTTTCCGCAGGCTTAAAACGACATGACCGACCCCAGTCATTCGCCATCCCTCCCCGAAGTCAGCTTCTACGTGCTGGCGACCCATGACCAGCAACAACGCCAGGATTTCGCCTGCAAGCTGATCGAGAAAATCTACCGTAGCGGCCATTTTCCCTATGTGCTGACCGACTCGGCGGAGCAAGCCGAGCAAATCGATAAAGCCTTGTGGACCTTCCGGGCCGGCAGTTTTATTCCGCACCAAACCTATCGCGGAGAAATCCCGGCATTTACCGGCACCATCCTAATTGGTGGCGAAAACATTCCTGAGGGCTGGCAGAAAATTGTCGTCAACCTATCCAGTTTGTACCCGCCGACCACCGCCCCGACCGAGCGTATCCTGGAAATATTGGACAACAGCGAAGCGTGCAAACAGGCCGGCCGCCAGCGTTACCGGCATTACCAGCAAGCCCTACTGGCGATTACTACCCACAAAATGTAGGGTGGTCACGTGGCGAACTAGAAAATGCAACGAGGACTTCGCCCCGGTTATCGCCAACCAAAGCAAAGCTCAGAAAAGTGGAATCCCAATTTGTACAACGCATCCGCCCTCTCGCGCCATGAAAAGTAAAACGCTGATTGTTGCCGCCTTGCTTATAGCTGTCACCGCACTATTTCTCTATAGCCGCCGCCCGCAGCCGGTGGCAGTGGAGGCTTACACTGTGGTGGAAGGCGAGGTGCGGGCGACGGTAGCGAATACCCGGGTGGGTACGGTCAAAGCGTGTCGGCGGGCCTATCTGGCGCCGGCAACCGGCGGGCAAGTGGCGCAGCTGCGGGTTAAGGAGGGCGACAAAGTCAAGCAGGGTCAGGTGTTATTGGAGGTTTGGAACCAGGACTTAAAAGCTCAGGTTGAACTGCAAAAAGCCCAGATCAATGCCAGCCGAGCCAGCGCAGAACAAGCTTGCCAATTGGCCGGTGGCGCGGAGCGGGAAGCGGCCAGGATGACGCAATTGCAAAAACACAAAAACGTGGTGTCTGTGGAGCAAGTCGATAAATCAGTGACGGGCGGCAAGTCGCAGCGCGCGGCATGCCGGGCCGCGCTGCAAGCCATTGAGGTGGCAGAGGCGCAATTGGGCGTGGCGGAAGCGGCGGTGCTGCGTACCTTGGTGAAAGCGCCGTTTGACGGCACGGTGGCGGAAGTGAATGCCGAGTTGGGCGAATTTGTTACACCGTCGCCGCCGGGGATTCCAACCTTGCCGCCCATTGACTTGCTGGATGTCAGCTGTTTGACCGTTTCCGCGCCTATCGATGAAGTGGACGCAGCCAGCATCAAGACCGGCATGAGTGCTTGTGTGTCGCTGGATGCGTTTCCGGATAAGCGTTGTTCCGGCATTGTCACCCGCGTCGCGCCCTACGTGTTGGAAAAGGAAAAACAGGCGCGCACGGTGGAAGTGGAAGTGACCTTGCGCGATCCCAAAGATCTGGCGGAGCTGTTGCCGGGTTACAGCGCCGACATTGAAGTGTTGCTCAGTCAAAAAGAGCGCACGCTGCGTTTGCCGGCCGAGGCGATTCTGGAGAATCATCGCGTATTGTTGATAGACGCAGACCATGTGTTGCATGAACAGAGCTTCCAGCCCGGTTTATCCAACTGGAGTTTTACGGAAGTACTGTCCGGGCTGAAAGCGGGCGATCAAGTAGTGACGTCGGTTGGCAAGGAAGGCGTGGCGGCCGGCGTAACGGTCAGTGTCAAGCCATGATTCAGCTCAGTGGCATTCGCCGGGTATTTCAGGTCGGCGAGCAGACCGTACAGGCTTTGAACGGGATAGACCTGTCTATCGGGCCCGGCGAATATGTGTCGGTGATGGGGCCGTCAGGATCGGGCAAATCGACGCTGTTAAACATTGTCGCGCTGCTTGATCAGCCCTCGGCCGGCCAATACTTATTAAACGGCACCGATGTCACCCGGCAAAGCGATGACGAGCTGGCGCGGATTCGACGCGACAATATCGGCTTTGTGTTTCAATTTTTTCATTTGATCCCCAGGCTCACCGCAGCGGAAAACATCGAAATGCCGATGATTCTGGCCGGGGTTGATAGTAAGCAGCGCAAGCAGCGGGTGTTACAGGCGCTAGCGTCCGTGAGTTTACTGGATCGTGCCGAGCATAAGCCCAATCAATTGTCCGGCGGCCAGTTGCAGCGCATTGCCATTGCCAGGGCGATGATCATGCAACCCGGTATTTTGCTGGCCGACGAGCCGACCGGCAATCTGGACAGCAAGTCTGGACAGGACATCATCGAGTTGTTGGAGAATTTAAATCAGCAAGGCGTGACTTTAATCATCATCACTCACGATCAAAATATCGGCGGCAGAGCCAAGCGGCAGTTGCGCATTGTGGACGGCCGTTTGGCGGACGGCGCGGTTTAGTTTTTCATTTAGAACGGTGCTAAAAAAGCTTGGCGGCGATAACTTTGTCGTTAGAGTTTTCCTGGTTGTGCGATACTGTCAACAGAGTTGACACGCCAGTAGGCTGAGGAGGGATGATGGAGCGATATAGATTAAGTTTTTGTAATGCCATCAAGCTGGATGAGGACTTGGCGGAGTTTATTGTCGATGAGGGAGTGGAACTCAACTTGGCGCTTGTCGACGAATATCATGCTTGGATCGTGGCGCATTTGCAGAGGCCCTATCTGCTGCTGGTGCACAAAGTAAACGCCTATCACTATGACTTTGCCTCGCAAACTGCTATGGGTACTTTGCTTGGTATTAAAGCGGCGGCATTTGTGGTGTATACCCATATTAGTCAGCTAACCACCCAAGTTATGTTGTCAATGCCGCGGGATGCCGATTGGGTTTATCGGATTTTTAATAATCGTGACGATGCGTTGATGTGGTTGGGAATGCAGCGGGAATCGAACGATCACGACGGAAAAACTTTAAAATCCACCTCTAAGTCATTAATTCGTTAGAATCTGTGTTTTCAGCCACAGATTGGGAAGTTTTTTGTGACTCAGCTCAAATATCGTTCTATTTTTACGCCAGCCAGCGACGTGCAACGGCAAGAAAATTTTGCTGATTATTGGCTGTTTACCCAACAACATGGCGGTGAGTTATTGGAAGCGGACCGGGATTTGGCTAAAAAGCGCGAGCGATTGGCTTATTTTCAAAATAATCCGGTGCGCTTGCACAAGCCCTTAGCGGACCCGGAAGCATTTTATCGTAATTATGTGAAGATGGTGGACGATCCAAAATCCTTGGACAGGCTGACCTTATTACTCTGCGGTATTTATAAATTCGCGCGCCACGAGTGGGTAGGTATCAAAGGCGCCTGGGATGTGGTGCCGGATATGGCTAATTCGCATAGCGTGGAAGACAAAATTTCCCGAGTGCATCTGGCCGAAGAGTTTTGCCATTGGCGTTTGTTTGATGAAATGCTGAAAACCTGCGGATTAGAGCGGGTGGTATGGGAACCGTTGACCCCGTTTAAGGAAATGATCTACGAACAATTTCCGAAGTTGCCGGGGGTATTGATGGATACGCCGGCCTTCGTCACCGAGTTAATGGGTGTCAGCTTCTATTGCCATTTGTATCCCTTATTCGACGAGTTATTGGCCGACGAGCCGGAAGTTAGAGATCGTCTGAAAGCCTTGCTGGACGAAATCACCATCGACGAAGTCGCGCACGTCGGACAACGCCGTAATTTCATCGGGTCGGTGGGCATTAAGATTGCCCGCTATCTGGTTAAGCCGTTTTACATACTGTTTTATCAGGACATTCCGGAAGTGGGCGAATTATTCGATGTCAAGCAAATGATCGCTCACGGCGAAGCGTTTGATTTTAATCAATTGCCGGACTACATGGTCGCCCGCAGTTGGGTTCCTTCTTATTGCAAGGTTGCCGCTTAAAATCTGGTCTCGAAAGCGACTGCCAATTCAGCAATGACATGCCGATGGTCAGGCGTTGCAAGCAACCCGGTATCTGAAGAACAGGCGTTTAGCCAGTTTGGCTTAACGCAGAAACGGCAACATCACCCCAAACACCAAAATCAGCGTAGTGCCGATCAGGGCCGTTTGGCCGGGAATTTGTTCGAATAGCAAGACGCTCCAGGCTAAGCTTAATACCGGGGCCAAATACCCTATGGAGCTCACCAAGGCTGCTGGCGCGGCTTGATAAGCCCGAGTCATATAATGTTGCGCGCCGCTGCCCGACACGCCTACCAGGAGCAATAAGCCCCAGCTTTCCGCCGAGCCCGGCAGGCGATAGCCAAACCGCGCAAAATAAATGCCGTGTAACGCCAAGCCCACCAGGCAAAAATAGAAAATTACCGTTTGCGGGGTATTGCTGCGCCCGGCACGCGCCACCATCAAATAGGCCAGCGCCGACAACAGGCCGGCCAGCAAGGCCATGGCTTGTCCGAATAAGTTGTGGCTATTTTCGAAATCAAATAGCAGCGATACCCCACTGAACGAGCCGATAATGGCCAGCCAAACCAATAGCGAGTTTTTTTGGCCCAAAACCAGTGGCCCTAACAACATGACGAACACACCGCTGCTGGCGGTCAAAAATGCGCTCTCGCCGGGGCCGATGCGGACGATGGCCGCAAACGACAGCATCAAGGCCGTGCTGCCGAACAAGCCGCGCAACCACAGCGAGGGGCGGGCGTCGCCGAACAGGCCGAGCAGTCGGCCGCCGATCAGCGCCGGAATTGTCAGGATCAAGAAATTGGCCAGGATGCGGATAAAGCTGATCATGCTGGGCGGCAAGCCGGTATCGAATAGGCCGATGGCGTATGCGCCGGCGTTCATCACCGAAAACAAGACACAAGCGACCAGCATATAACTCAGACCGAGGCGGCTGTTAGGCAGCGGCAAGATAGGCGTGGGAGTTTGGATGGTTTGCGGCTGATTAGTGTCGGCGGGCACTGGTGGCTTGGCTTAAGAGCGTCGGTAAGGGCGAATAGGTTGAGGATAGGGCCGTATCGGTTCGGCCTGACGGCTTGCGAGTCCAAAATGCACATCATTGCGCCGGCTACCGACGCACGGATTTGGTCAGCGTCGCAGGTATATTAACCTCTTAAGGTTTGGATGTGTGGTTTTTGGCGATACTGCGGGGGGATATGCCGAAATATTTGCTAAAAGCAGTGCTGAAATTGCTGGCGTGATTGTAGCCGACATAGGCGGCGGCAATATCGATTTGACAGCGGCTGGATTCTAATAACTGATAGGCGGTTTTCATGCGAATCTCTAATAATAAGCCATACGGCGTCGTATTAAAAAAGTGATGAAACAATTGTTTTAATTTAAATTGATTGGTGCCGGCGCGTCTGGATAATTCGGCAACCGATGGCGGGTTTTTATATTCATTTAACAGAATGTTATGCGCGGCTTGGGCAATGACTTGGTCTTTTTTTGAAAATACCGGCGATGTCTTCCGATTATCTTGCCATAGATGAGTCATTTCCGCGGCTAATATCGACAGGGCTTGGCCGTGCATAAATACATGTCTTGCCGGATTATTCGGATCGCAATTTAATAGCTGTCGCGTGGCTATTAATGCCCTATTTGAAATGGGTTTATAACTTATTAAACTAATGCCGTTCTTATTAAAAAATCGCGTTGCGGTATTTTCGCCGAAGTATCGACTCAACCAAGATTTACTCATCGAAAACCGCACTTGGGCCATTGGATTATTGGCTTGATATTGGCGTTCGCCAATACTGGAGCTGAATGCGGTTATCGACGTATAGCCTTCATTAAAAGTAATTTCCTGGCCCTGCGCATCAACGAATCTCGATTGCCCTTGCATGCCCAAAGTCACCACCAGGCGAGGGTTGTGCTGATCCATTCGGGTCAGAATAGCTAGATCCTGACTGGGCTGATAATGGGTTTCGATATAGTTCAAGTCTGGGTCGAGCGGAAATAATGTCGAGTAGCCTTTGCCTATGTCATCCGGCAGATACTCAGTCAGGCAGTTGCCTTGCTGGCGGGATTGCAATTCGTCGTTTTTGATGCGCCAGCGTCCCGCCGTTTTCTTCGTCATGGCAATCCCTGTGTTGGTGCTAATAAGCAATTTTATTTAAACTATGTTATTTGGCTTAATTAATAGTTGCTAAATAGGCCGCTGAGTTTTTTTGGATGAGGTAGTCGAAAATTCGGATATTACCGGCTGCTACTTATAGCATAAAAAATATTACTTTTAGCATATGAAAGTAACTCAGGCGGTTGCGAGTGATTCGTTAAAATCAGCATTGTGATAAACGCTTTCCATAGTCGAACATTCAGCGATAAATGTTCGGTGGATAGGGTTTTATTTTTGCCGAATGTTGACTGGAATGATCATGAAATACGCCGTGCTGCCCTTACTGAATTTACCCAAATCCTTGCTGGTTTTTTTTGCGCTACTGCAAGCCGGTACCGCCGTCCTGGCAGAGGAAAAGACTGACCAGCTCGATTCCACCGAGGTAGTCGCCAACCCTGTTATCGAAGAAAATCATGTGGACGAGTTCTCCGGCGTATCTGCGGTCGTCACTGAAGAACAAATCCGCGACCAAAATGCCTTGGACTTGGCGTCCGTCCTGAAAAGAACACCCGGCGTACAAATTTCCCGCTATAACCCCGTCGGCGCCTTCGGCGGCGACCAGGGCGGCGCGGTTTCGATTCGCGGTCAGGGCTCTGGCCGTCCGGGTAGCGAGATCAAG
>Ga0160183_105503_pt1 | contig 38593 bp, 40 predicted proteins | sample met14sb_FD_108562 | JGI IMG/M metagenome (GOLD analysis project Ga0160183, IMG submission 108562) | Synthetic bacterial communities of pure cultures from sediment of Lake Washington, USA, under high oxygen condition - MT... | ecosystem: Engineered > Modeled > Simulated communities (microbial... >...
CAACATATTAAATCACAAAGTTACCTCTTGACATAATAGTTAAAATTAATGTAATTTATGACTTGGCTTGATAGACGCCAGTCGCTCACCTTAAGGCGAAGTCCCAGAGATACTATTAATATCAAGAAAATCTTTTTCTTAGTTACAGCATTACTATGAGGTGAGCGGTAGGGATTTGCTGTTATTACTAGGAAATTGAAATGTCACAAACAATTCATGTAATTCGTGCAAGTACAGTCAAAAAACTTCGTAATGAAGCGCGTGCACAAAAAAAATCCCAAAACATACCATACCATGAGGCTTTAAATCTCGAGGCTAGAAAGCTTGACTTTAATAATTGGGAGCACCTTCAAAAGTCAGCAGCAATAACCGCCGTTTCTGAAGAGTCGTATAGGAGGGGCTTCGCTATAGCTATGGATGTAAAGGATGCTACACAGAATCCTCCTTCTAAAGACAGTCACTTTATTCATGATCATCAAATAGGTTCCCTTATCTACTTGGATTTCTTGTCGCAAAGACAATACAAGCGTCAAGAAGATTTAAATGAAGATGAAAGGTATTTTCTTGAAGATCTAGAAATTAATTTTGTTTATTTTCGCTATTCAGGTCAAACTCCAAAAACAATTGAGGATGCATTTAAAATTGCAGAGGAAGAGTTTTTCTTTTTACCCGAGTATATTTGGTTAAAGGGTAAATGGTATGACCATTTTGGAATATTTGATTATGAAGAATCATTAGTATCATTAAAAGAAGAGATGGAAAATGATCATTTCTTCTAATTTTAACTTTCTGATCTCAGGCTTTGACACCATCGAGTGTGCCTACTACTTAATCCCGACTGATCAATTCCAGTTGGATTTTGTTTCGCTTGCAGTTCAGAAAGAAAACCTCACACGCGCTAAAAATAGCAAACAACAAGCCATCAAGCTAGGCTCAGAAGAATTTTTGCTCGCATCACATGGCACGACAAGCGGTTACCCGTTTGTGATCGAAAACGAAGCATTCATTATTCAATTTGGTGAGTTTAATAAACCCAATTTTTATGTGAAATTTCGCAGCATTGCACTATGGCATCATGGCGCATTAAAACTGCATGAGCGTTTCTTAGCATGGGCTTCATCTGTTGGGATGATGCCATCTCAACCTGAGAGGCTATCAAGGGCAGACTATGCCTTTGATTACTTTCTGCCTGAGCTGGACTTTGATGAAGATAGTTTTATCTCACAGGCAACGAAAGACAATCAACACCGTAAAAACGGCAAAATCCAAACGCTTAAATTCGGCACAGATAAAGTCGTGCTGCGACTCTACAATAAAACCGACGAGATCAACGAGATAAGCCATAAAACATGGTTGTTTGATCTGTGGGGGATTGATCATGATGTTTGGCGGATTGAGTGGCAAGTCAGAAAAGACTATCTGCGCCAATTAGGGATTAGCTCATTTGCGAGCTTGGCAGAGCGTCAAGGCGACTTGCTCAGAGTCTTAGTGAAAGATCATACAACACTCAGAGTTAAATCAAACGATAGCAACCGATCACGCTGGGCTATCCATCCACTTTGGCTGGACTTGATAGAACGAGTGAATCAAATGGATGGGCTAGGCGTCATTAAAGAGCTGGATGAGCTGGCGCTACTTGAAGAACGACTCACTAGGATTGCCATCAGTGTGTATGGCTACGTTAAAAGAGTGGCTGCCATTGATGCCTTATACACAGGCAATGAAAAATCCTACATGGATGAAGCCTTTCAACATTTACAGAATAGGGTCACAGAATTACATGATCCTTTGACTTGGCAGCAAGATGTAAATCGCAGAGCCAAAGAAATGAGATTGGGCGAATGGTAAGCGCACACCTCTTGCAGATGATAATAACGTTGCTTAATGCACGTAAGAGCAAAATATTAACCTATGCACAGGTAGGTATGACTGAGCATCAGTTCAAAGCCTATAGAAGCCTTGTGTTGGACGAGCTAGGTAAAGAGGGCTTGGAGTCAGAATTAGCAAAATTACTGGATGAAGGAAATCATCTAGTAGAAAACAGGAATGGGCAGGAATAGACTATGCGCGAAAGGGGGTGCCATCATGAGTGGAAGAAAGTTCAAACCTAGAAATTCGTTTCAACACTCAGCATCTCGCACTTAGTATTCTTGAAGAAGAACTCGCTTTAATTGAATCAATCATGCCTGATCTTATTCTTGCAATGATGCAGGAACATCAAGACGATGATTAAAAGGTAATAGGAGAACACCTCATGCACGTCGCACTCTATGCTCGCGTTTCTACCGTTAGACAAGCTGACAACGATCTATCAATTCCTGATCAGTTACGACAGCTCAATGAATGGTGTAAAGCTAACGGGCATTTGGTCGTGCATGAGTACATCGAGCCTGGCGCATCTGCCACCGATGACAAGCGTCCTATATTCCAGCAGCTCATCAATGACGCATTACAAAAACCACAAACCTTTGAAGCGATCATCATTCACAGCTTCTCACGCTTCTTTAGAGACGCCATCCAATTCGGTGTGTATGAACGCAAGCTCGGCAAAAACAAAGTCAAAGTATTTTCTATCACACAGCAGACCAGTGACGACTCAGCGGGTGAAATGATGCGACGCATCATTAACACCTTCGATGAATACAACTCAAAAGAAAACAGCAAGCACACCTCACGCGCCATGAAAGAAAACGCACGTCAGGGCTTCTTCAATGGCTCAAAACCACCGTTTGGTTATATTGCTGCCTCCACAGAAACCGACGGCAGTCATGGACGCAAAAAGAAAAAGCTAGAGATCAACGAAGCAGAAGCAGGGATCGTGCGCATCATCTACGATCTCTATTTAAATGGCTATCAAGGCAAACAGATGGGATGCAAAGAGATTGCAAAGCATCTTACGGATAAAGGCTTACTCATGCGTGGTAAATCATGGAGGATTCAGAAAGTCCATAAAATACTGTCTGATCCACTTTACATGGGTGATTACTATTTCAACGTCATTGACTCCAAGACCAAACAAAAGCGACCACCAACCGAGTGGGTCAAAACTAATATACCCGTGATTATCGACGCGGAGAAGTTTGAGCAGGCACGCACGCGGCGCCTGCTGCGTGCGCCCGCGAAAACGCCACCGCGCATTACTACATCACCCACATTATTAACTGGACTACTCAAGTGTGGCGTATGTGGTGGCAGCATGACATTAGTCACTGGCAAAAGTGGGCGCTATAAATACTACAAATGCACCACACGACAAAACAAAGGCAATCACGCTTGTTCTAGCAGTAACCACCCAATGGAAGCCACTGATCAACAAGTGCTCAATAAACTCGCTGAAAAGGTTTTTACGCCTGAACGCGTGCATAGCATGATGACTGCACTCCGTAAGCGTATTAAAAGCAGCAAAGACACACAGCAACAACGCGTCAATGAACTGAATCGCCAATTAAAAGTAGTTGAGGAACGCCAACATCGGCTATTAGATGCCATCGAAACAGGCATCGTTGATCTTGATGAGACAGTACAACGACGTGCACAGCAGCTCAAGTCTGCGCGAGAAGCACTATTGATAGAGCAAGCAGGGGTTCGACGTGAACATTCCCTCCCTGTAGACCAGCTCAAAGCCAGCCAAGTAGACGCGTTTGCTAAGACCTTAAAAGCTAAACTGCTTGCCAAAGACTCTGCCATCGCAAAAAGCTACTTGAATCTATTAGTGGATGAAATTGTAGTGAAAGATAACACCGCCACAATAAGAGGCAGCTATGGTGCGTTAGCGCATGCGGTAACAATAGACGATAAAAAAGTGGGTCACCTGAAACAAGTGCCCACTTCTATATCTGTTTGGTGCGCCCGGCGGGATTCGAACCCACTACCCTCGGCTTCGGAAACCGATACTCTATCCAAATGAGCTACGGGCGCTTAAGTGACGTGGCATTATAGCAAACTGACGTGTTGTTTGCGGGCTTATGCTACTGAGATTGCATGAAGTCTTGATATTTTTTGCAGATGTGTTTTTTACCTTAAGCTAAAGTGTAGGTATAATAAGATTTTTATCGATAATTTTCGGGAATAAACGTAATGAGCAATGTAGATAATCAAGCTAACGGCTACTCTCTAGGGCAAATTTTGCTCGCAGTTTTTGCTGGTATCGTTGGTATTGTTGCATTTGTGGTGATTGTCGCCAAGATTTTTGGCGTGACAGATCCAGTTGAGGTTGATGAGCCTGTTGCTGTCGTTGCAAAGCTTGAAGAGAACATTAAGCCTGTTGCGGTTGTTGAAGTTGCTGAAGAGGTTTCTGGTGAGCCAGTTGGTAAGTCTGGTGCAGAGGTAGTTAAGGCTGTATGTTCAATGTGTCACGCTGCTGGTTTAATGAATGCGCCAAAAATTGGTGACAGCGCTCAGTGGGCGCCGCGCATTGCACAAGGTTATGAAACTTTGGTTAAGCATGCGATAGAAGGTATTCGTACAATGCCTGCGCGCGGTGGCAATCCTGCGTTAACAGATGAAGAAGTGGCTAGTGCAGTTGCTGAAATGGCAAATGCTTCTGGCGCTAAATTTACAGCACCTGCACCAAAAGCAGCTCCAGCCAAAGCAGCCGAAGTTGCGCCTGTAGTGGCTGAGCCAGCTAAAACTGCTGAACCAGGGAAGGCAACTGACCTTGTTGCAGCAGCTGCCGCATCTGCACCAGCAGTAGCTGGCAAAAGTGGCGAAGAAGTTTATAAATCAGTTTGCTTAATGTGTCACGCTGCTGGATTAATGAATGCACCAAAATTTGGCGATAAAGCACAATGGGCGCCACGCATTGCTCAAGGTTACGATACTTTGGTTAGTCATGCTGTTAAAGGTATACGTACAATGCCTGCAAAAGGAGGAAACCCTGCATTATCAGATGCAGAAGTTGCTGCGGCCGTAAAACATATGGCAAATGCAGCGGGTGCTGGGTTTTAATTAGATATTTAGTTTAAAGTAGTGCATTAAAAGCCACTTATTGTATAAGTGGCTTTTTTATTAACGAGCTATTTTAATCATTAAGGCGGTGTTGAGTTTTGGCTACTTATGCAATAGGAGATATTCAGGGTTGCTATCATGCTTTTCAGGCACTATTGGCACGTATTGAGTTTAACCAAGATAAAGATAAGCTTTGGTTAGTGGGAGATTTAATTAATCGTGGCAGTGGTACATTGGAAGTGTTGCGCTGGTGCTACGCACATCAAGATAGTTTACGTATTGTTTTAGGTAATCATGATTTACATGCATTAGTAGTGGCTGAAGGAATCGTTTCTGCACATAGAGGTGACACGCTTGATACCTTACTCGCCGCCGAAGACTGCCATGTTTTGTTGGCTTGGTTACGCAACCAGCCTTTAATCTACCAAGAGGCTGATTATTTAATGGTGCATGCAGGTTTGTTACCACAATGGACTGTTGAGCAGTCGCTCAGCTATGCCGCAGAGGTGGAGTCAGCATTGCGTGGCAAAGACTATTTGCATTTTCTAACACACATGTATGGCAACTTACCTAATCATTGGGATTCAGATTTGTCGGGTGTTGATCGTCTACGCGTGATTACCAATGCGGCCACTAGATTACGCATATGTACGGTAGAAGGTGAAATGGAGTTTAAGTTTAAGGGGGAGTTGCAGGATATTCCTCATGGATATCTACCTTGGTTTGATGTGCGTAATAGAGCAAGTCGTGATATGCAGGTGATTTTTGGTCATTGGTCTGCGCTAGGTTTGCAACAGCGAAAAAATGTATTTGCCTTAGATACTGGGTGTCTATGGGGTGGCCAATTAACAGCGATGAATTTAGATACAAAAGCGATTGTGCAGGTCGACGCTCACCCTTTAGATCGACCAATTCAAATTAAAAAGTCATAGCATAAGTTGCTTGCGAATCAAGCTTTCAATATGCTGTGTGAGTGACCGCCTGTCCATTGCCTCATAATCTGGTGGTGAAATTGGAGCTAGAAAATTCAGTACGATCACTGGGTTTTGTTGCAACAGCATATTACGCATCGATTCGACCAAAGTAGTTTCCCCAGCGTAAGCTATTTTGGTATTGATGCTTCCATCTGGATTAGGGTAGTGAATTGCCACTGGCCAAATATGAGATTTTGCCAGAATCGCGGCCTGTATTAGGCTGCTCTTAAAAGGCTTAACTTCTGAGCCATCAGTTGTAGTGCCTTCAGGAAAAAAACATAAATTATCACCACTTTGTAGGCTGGCGTAAGCCGTCTCGATAGTGCGTTTAGCATCTTGTCGTTTGCTACGGTCAATAAAAAGTGTGTTCGCTTTAGTGACTAGGTAACCAAAAATAGGCCAGCCTTTAATCTCAGATTTCGCAATAAAGCGTAATGGAGTCACGCTGTTGAGTGCATGAATATCAGACCATGAAATATGGTTAGCTACCAGCATTGAGTTGGAAGAGGGTAGTACACTATTCGGTGGTGGGCTTCCGATAACGTTTACTTTGATATTGAATGCCGCAAGTAGTCTGCTACACCACCATTGAATCAGTTTCGCTTTTATTGTATTGCCAGCGAATGGAAACAAAATTGAGGCAATCAGTAGACCAATCAATGTGTGTAACAGAACGCGCGTTACCCTAAAGTAACGAGTGATCCTGTTGGTTGGATTGGTGTTGAGTTTTATGCTTTGCAAAGTAATAGGCTAGTCAATAAGTCGACTTTTATTCTACATCAGTTGAGTAGTTACATTGATGAATAATACGTTATACACCTTACGCTAGTTGATTGCCTTCACAAATCTACGCTCTATTAGCGATGCAACTTATTTTAAAAAATGTGCCGCATACCTTGGATTGATTCTTGATAATGGCAACATCACGAGCATATCCGCTGTATTAAAGTAGGGGTCCCATGCTGGTTCGCCACAAATGTACGCACCTAAGCGTAAATAACCTTTAATTAGCGGTGGACATGCAACTTGTAGGTTATTGTGTAGCGCTTGTATTGGTAATGGGTTGCGCGCAAATACACGGTATTCTAAAGGTGATAGATATTCATCACGTAGTTTGTTGTAAAGGCTCGCTGCACTGTGGCCGCCATCAGACATACTTACGCTGCCGCAACCTATCATATATTCATAATTGTGAATTTGCATGTATTTTGCAAGGCCAGCCCATAACATGGTGATCGTGCCACCATTGCGATAGTTCTGATGCACGCATGCTCTACCTACTTCAACTGTACGGTCAAATAGGTGGGATAGTCGACTTAAATCAAACTCTCCAGCAGAGTAGTAGCCGCCTGCTTCATTTGCTTTTGATGGGCTTAAAATTCTGTATGTACCAATCACCTGATTAGTACCACTATCTCTGACGATTAAATGATCGCAAAATTGGTCAAAGCCATCAATATCTAATCCGCCAGTACCCGAAAGCTGTGCGCCCATTTCTTCGGCAAACACTTTATAACGTAAACGCTGTGCTTCTTCAATTTCAGCCTGTGTGTGTGCTAAGTTTACATAAAGTCTGCGTTGTGAAGCTGGCTCTTGGTTCCGTGTGTTAACACTGTCAATAAAGCTCAAATCTTTGCGTATTATCAAGGTGCTCTCCATGAAATTTATCTATTAAGATTGAACAGCACTTTAAAGTGTAAATATGAAGAATTAATGACGCGTAGATGACGCGTAGATGACGCTTTGTTGACAGCGTATTGATATGCCCAATGTTGTTATGTCATGTCTGGTAAAGCTTAGGGCAGGAGATGTTTGGCTTAAGTCTGCTATGTTGCTAGATTACTTAGAGTGTGTGATAGCATAAGCCAAGCTGCTTCAACTATTAAGACAGTATGGCTTATGTTTGCTTCTGTGGGAGCGGTTTAATGGGATACTCGAGTTGTACCACCACTTTCAATTAGACGCACTCTTTCACCAGCGGAAAATGCCTCGTCAGCTTCTTGCACAATAGCAAGTAGGCCACCACCATCAAGTTTGACAGTGATTTCTAGTGCATCTTTTCTGGTTGCGACCTCTTCTGCCGCAGAGCCTGCAATACCACCAACAACAGCGCCAATGACAGCAGCAATCGTGCTACCTTTGCCGCTACCAATTGAACTGCCGGCAATGCCGCCAATTGCGCCACCTGCAACCGTACCTATTGGTGATTTTGTCCCTTCAAGTTTTACCTGACGTACGCTTTCTACGGTACCTGTTCTTACAGTTTGTGTTTTTCTAGCATCTTCTCTGCTATATACAGAACCTGAATTAGAGCTTGCACATGCTGCTAAAAAAACGCTGAGTAATGTGATGACGATCAGTCGACTAATATGCATTTTCTTTTCCTTTGTTTAAGTTGACGGTAATCAATTAAATTAAGCAGTGATGCCTTCTGTTAATGCTGTTTGATTCACAAGTGCCTGCGTATAAATTGCTTCAATATCTGCACGTGTTGGCGTATGGTTTTGTCCACCTCGGCTAGCGATTTTAATTGCGCCCATGGTAGAGGCAAGTCTGCCACATGTTGGCCAATCCCAGCCTTTAGAAATACCATACAGTAAACCTGCACGATATGCGTCACCACAACCTGTTGGGTCAACAATCTCACTAGCTTCAACGCAAGGGATGTCAAAGCGTTGACCGTCAGCATAAATTTGAGAGCCTTTGCCGCCTAGTGTCACGATGAGTGCTTTTACTTTCTGCGCTAATTCGTCGAGTGACAAACCCGTTTTATCTTGAATAATTTGTGATTCATAATCATTCACGGCAAGATAATCAGCCATTTCAATAAAGTGCAGTAGCTCTTCACCATTAAACATAGGTAAACCTTGCCCCGGGTCGAACAGGAAAGGAATCTTTGCATCGAAACATTCACGTGCATGTTGAAACATACCATCTCGCCCATCCGGAGCAATGACTGCTAGGCTTACATCAGCCGCATCATTCACGCTATTCTGGTGTGACTCTGTCATCGCGCCTGGGTGGAATGCGGTGATCTGATTGTCATCCGTATCGGTGGTAATAAATGCTTGAGCAGTGAAGCTGTTAGGAATAGTTTTGATGTGAGTAGTATTGATTTTGTTTTTGTTTAACCATTGGGTGTACGTACCAAAATCCTCACCTGCTGTTGCCATAATTAGCGGATTACCTTCCAGTAATTGCAAATTGTAGGCGATATTACCAGCGGTGCCGCCAAACTCACGGCGCATTTCAGGGACATAAAATGCCACACTTAGCGTGAATCTTGTCAGGCAAGATATGGTTTTTGAATTTATCTTGAAACACCATAATGGTGTCAAAGGCAAGTGAGCCACAAATGAGTGTATGCATGAAATCAATGATGAACTGAAAAAAGAAACATTATCTTAGGTATTTACTAAGATAAGCAAGTGATAGATTGGGCAGGCTGGAGATAAACTAGAATATAAACCGTTAAGATCCTATTACCTGCTATCAGGGAGTGGCTCTAATGCTTGAGAGCACCGTCAATTAAAAATTTTGCAGCCGTTTTTGCATATTTAATTGCGCCAGAGCCACGTTTCATTTGTTCGGCTTGGACTGCACCTTCAAATAGAAGGGAAAGTTGCAGAGCTAAACCCTCAGCATCTTTAATATTAGCTTCTGTCGCTAAATGATGAATATATTGCTTGAACTGTTGTGATTGCTGCGAAGAGAGTTGATGAACAGGGTTGTCCTCTTTAGGAAACTCTGCCGAAGCCTTAATGAACCCAACGCCATGAAAATCTGGTGATGTTACCCACTCTTCAATGTAATCAAACAGTTTTTGAAGTTTTTCGGTCGGTTGCTTGGTGTTGGTACTTAATTTGTCGTTAAGCCAGTTTTGAAAATCTTGGTGGCCTTGTTTTAGTACTTCAAGAATCAATACTTCTTTACTGCCGAAGTATTTGTACAAGGTCATTTTAGTCGTTCCGGCGACAGCCACAATCGTATCAACTCCAGTTGAGTTAATGCCCTGCGTTTGAAATAAATTGCTCGCAGTAGTGAGTATTTTTTCACGTAAGCCAGTCATACTACGATTATACTAATCTGTATAGGATGATTGCAACTATTATTTTTGAGCATTAAGTAGAGGTTATTTCGATGCTGCCATTAGCATAGGGGTGAAGTTGCATTTCACTTTTTCTAAATAGTCATTCGCGATGGCTAAATCCTCTAGGTTTGAAGGTAGTTTTCCACCTACTACATTTTCTAAATAGATAGCCTTGTGTTTGTCTGGCATTAATAATGCCTCAGGGAACTGGCATGTGCCTTGACGCATCAGCTCATACTTCGCATACATTTGCGTTGCGTCGTGGGCGGTTAAAGGCTGATCATCTTTTTTCGCAACTATTGAGGTATTGTCCTTATTTAACTCAGCATTCACATGTTCTGTCGATTGCTGGTCTTTTAAGAAAGGTGCCCATATTAATGATGCGCAGACAGCCAATGCTAATGTAGCTGCAATGCTGTAAGTAACAGGCTTAGATAATGCGGGTTTGATTGACTTTGTGATGACAGGTTGGGTTTGAGCAAGAATAAGTGCACTAGCTGCTTTTTTTGCGTGAGTTAGGCTGTTGCTGGATGGGTGAGTAATATTTTGCTGCGCGGCATTACGAGCGATCAATACGATATGTTCGGCAAGAATCTCAGGGTTTTCTGCACCTAAAGTTTGGGCTTGTGTGATGCAGTAATCTAATAACAATGAGTGGTTGGCATTGCTTAAATGGCAGTGTTTAAGCATGTTCGGTGCTTTTAGCCAGTCGTTAAGAATATCAAACAAACTTAATAAGCGACCCTCAGGTGTGTCGCTTGATTTTGCTAGCATGTAGATTAGCCAAGACGAGCTCAATAAATCCGAATCATCATAATTCATGCTGATGGCTTTCTGTTAAAAAGGTTTTACAACAACCAGTATTACGACTGCTGTAAGCAGGATGACAGGTAATTCATTAAACCAACGGTACCAGATGTGACCGTGTTGGTTTTTATCTTGGTTGAAATCTTTGACGAGTTTCCCACAGTAAAAATGATAACAAACAAGTATCGCCACGAGTGTTAGTTTTGCATGCATCCACGCACCAGAGATGCCGTATCCCAACCATAGCCAGAGGCCAAATCCGAGTGCGAGTAAGGCAAGTGGTAGCATAAAACGGTAAAGCTTTCTTTCCATTAGTTTTAGCTGGTCAGAGGTTGCTTGGTTTGGTGTTTGTGCGTCTAACACCATTGCATGATTAACAAACAGTCTTGGTAGGTAGAATAAACCAGCAAACCAGCTAGTGATGAAAATAATATGAAGCGCTTTAATCCAAAGCATTTATACACCCAGTTCTTTATTTAATAATTGTTGCAATGCAGAAAAATCTAATTCACCTATTGTTCTTTGCAATAAGTCACCTTCTTTATTATAAATAAATGCAGTGGGTGTTAATCTCACTTTGCCAAACAGCTCTGTCATTTCCGCCTGTTGGTCATACATCACTGGAAAAGGTAAGTTTTGTGCTTTGCTGTAATTCTTAATTTGTGAAATTTCGTCATGAGGCATAGCAACAGCGATGATTTCAAGCCCCTTGGGTTGGTAGGTATGGTAGGTTTTAATCAGGTCGGGCATCTCTTTGATGCAGCCAGGGCAGTCTGTGGCCCAAAAATTAACAATCACCACTTTATCTTTTAAAGATGCCATGGAAATTTGTCTGCCATCAAGGGTGCTAAATGTTACGTCAGGCGCCTGTGGCTTTTTGGTAAGCTGTAAACCAAGTAGCGCGAGCAGTGCGATAATTACAATGGGTAGTAAAGATTTTTTTAATAATTGATTCATACGGATAGTCTAACTTTATTTACGGTTTTTTTCTGTGGTTTTTCAATAAATTTTATAATGAATCTTTTTGAACTGCCGCTATCTTATGTCCTGTGTGTATAACTAATAACCATATCGAAGTCGCGCTTATTTGCTAGCATACACCATGTTATAATGAACCTTTAATAGCAAAGCTATTTGTCAAAAACTACAATGAACGCACCTCTATTAAGCACTATATTAAACGCAGAGCCTAAAGCTCCCACGCGCTTGCGCGAGATTCCCTACAACTATACTTCATTCTCTGACCGTGAAATTGTCATTCGGTTTCTTGGCGAAGAGATTTGGAGCATTTTAAACGAATTGCGCGGGGAGCGTAAAACCGGGCGTTCTGCTCGTATGTTGTTTGAAGTGTTGGGAGATTTGTGGGTTGTGTCCCGTAACCCGTATCTGCAAGATGATCTGCTAGAGAACCCGAAGCGCTGCAAGGCGTTGGTGGATGCTTTACATCATCGTATTGCCGCGATTGATGAGCGCAGTGCTGGTAACGCTAAGGTCGTTAAGCTAGTCGTAGCGGCACGTCAGGCTGTGACTAAATTTGAGAATGAGTTCAAGCACACAGCAAATCTTCGTAAGAAAGCATTGGCTAAACTTTCAAAAATAACGCGTAAAGATAACGTGAAGTTTGATGGTCTGTCACGCGTGTCTCATGTGACCGATGCTACCGATTGGCGTGTTGAATATCCTTTCTTGGTATTAACGCCAGATACGGAAAATGAAATTGCTGCGTTAGTACGCGCATGTATTGAGTTGGGCCTTACTATCATTCCTCGTGGTGGCGGCACTGGTTATACGGGTGGCGCTATTCCACTCACACCTTTGTCTGCAGTGATTAATACAGAAAAACTGGATCAGCACACTGGCGTGCAAATGCGCACCTTGCCTGGCGTTGCGCGCCAAGTGGCAACGATAGAGTGTGGTGCTGGTGTCGTGACCAGGCGCGCGATGGAGGCTGCCTCTGATGCAGGTTTAGAATTTGCTTGCGACCCAACCAGTGCTGATGCTTCTTGTATCGGCGGTAACGTAGCCATGAATGCGGGTGGCAAAAAAGCTGTACTATGGGGTACTGCTTTAGATAACCTAGCCTCATGGCGTATGGTGACACCGGATGGTGAGTGGATGGAAGTTGAACGTCTAGACCACAATCTAGGCAAAATTCATGACATTGAGATGGCTCGATTTAAAATCAGTCGCTACAGCGAAGATATGAAAACGCTGTTGTCTGAGCCTGAGATATTAGAAATACCTGGGCCAAGTTTCCGAAAAGTTGGCTTGGGTAAAGATGTGACGGATAAGTTTTTGTCAGGTTTGCCAGGCATTCAAAAAGAGGGGTGCGATGGTTTAATTACTAGTGCCACTTTCATTTTGCATCGTATGCCTAAGTACGTGCGCACCATCGCATTGGAGTTCTTTGGTAACGTATCACATGCTGTGCCAGCGATCGTTGAAATTAAAGATTACTTAGATGCAACTGCCAAACAAACACCAGCCGTGATTATGGCTGGGCTTGAGCATATGGATGAGCGCTATATTAAGGCGGTTGGTTATGCAACTAAAGCCGCGCGCCAACAACGTCCTAAAATGGTATTGATTGCAGATATCGCATCCGATGATGAAAATGCAGTGGGTGAAGTTGCCTCAAGCATGGTGCGTTTGTGTAACGCACGTAATGGCGAAGGCTTTATTGCGGTATCAAGCGAAGCCCGTAAAAAGTTCTGGCTAGATCGCGCACGCACAGCGGCGATTGCTAAGCATACCAATGCGTTCAAAATCAACGAAGATGTGGTGATTCCGTTGCCACGCTTGGGTGACTACTCTGATGGTATCGAGCGCATTAATATTGATTTGTCGATCAAGAACAAGCTGAAGCTAATCGACGCCTTAAAAGTCTTTATGCAAGGTGAACTACCTTTGCAAGCGGATGAAGAGGGCAATGCTGATTTGAATATGGTGAAAACCAAACAAACAATGGCATTAGCGTTACTAGAAGATTTACGTACACGCTGGAGTTTCATCTTAGATAACTTAGATGCACCAGTTGCTGTATTAGGTGAAGCGGGTAAGGCATACGCACATTATGAAAATGTGTTTAGAGCGGTACAGTCTTATGATTTGCGAATTTCATGGAAGCGCGAACTCAAACGACCAATGGCAGATATTTTTGCTGGACGCGAGTATCAGAAAATTCTTGAGCGCTGCGATGAAATTCATAAGCAAGTACTCAAAAGCCGTGTCTTTATTGCATTGCATATGCATGCTGGTGACGGGAACGTACATACCAACATCCCAGTAAACTCTGATGACTATGGAATGATGCAAGATGCACATGCTGCTGTCGCAAAAGTGATGGCGCTTGCACGTAATTTAGATGGTGTTATTTCTGGTGAGCATGGCATCGGGATTACTAAAATGGAGTTCTTGGATCAATCTACGATTGATACTTTTACTACCTATAAAAATAAAGTAGACCCAAACGGGCACTTTAATAAAGGTAAGTTGCTGGCTGGTTCTGGTCTAGAAAATGCCTATACGCCTAGTTTTGGTTTGCTTGAGCAAGAATCTATCATCATGGAGCAATCTGCAATTGGAGAAATTGCAGATGACATCAGTGACTGTTTGCGTTGCGGGAAATGTAAGCCGGTTTGTTCTACCCATGTGCCTCGTGCAAACTTATTGTATAGCCCACGTAATAAGATTTTAGGTACTTCGTTGCTCATCGAGGCCTTCTTGTATGAAGAGCAAACACGTCGTGGTATTTCAATTAAGCATTTTGATGAGTTTAATGATGTGGCGGATCATTGTACGGTCTGTCATCGTTGCGAGAAACCATGCCCTGTCGATATTGATTTTGGTGATGTTTCAATCAAGATGCGTAATTTCTTACGTGAGCAGGGTAAAAAGCAATTTAATCCAGGCACTGCGTTGGGCATGGCATTTTTAAATGCTAAAGACCCTGCAACCATTAAATTATTGCGTACAGTGATGATTAATTGGGGTTATAAAGCGCAAAACCTTGCGCATACTCTGGCTAAGCGTTTTGGATTGTTGCGTGATAAAAAGCACCCACCAGCGACAGTCGGTAAAGCTGATATCAAAACACAGGTGATTCATTTTATTAATCGCCCAATGCCGAAGAAAATGCAATCTAAAACCTCACGCGCGATGCTTGGTTTAGAAGATGATCACATGATTCCTGTGATTCGTAATCCGCAAAAGGTAACAGATGACTCTGAAGCAGTGTTTTACTTCCCAGGTTGTGGATCTGAGCGTTTGTTCTCAAACGTAGGGCTGGCAACGCAAGCAATGCTGTATGAAGTGGGGGCGATTACCGTGTTGCCACCAGGGTACTTATGTTGCGGATATCCGCAAACTTCTGCGGGTAATCATGATAAAGGTCAGGAAATCACGGCAGATAATCGTGTGCTGTTCCATCGAGTTGCTAACACATTGAATTATCTTGATATTAAAACAGTGATTGTCTCTTGCGGTACTTGTATGGATCAGTTGCAAAAATACGAGTTTGAGAAGATTTTCCCTGGCTGCCGCTTACTGGATATTCATGAGTATTTGATGGAAAAAGATATGCGCTTGCAGGCTGTCACTGGTACACGCTATATGTATCACGACCCTTGCCATACACCAATGAAAACCTACAAACCGCTAGAAGTGACAAGTGCACTGATGGGGCAGGATGTTGCATTGAATGACCGATGCTGCGGTGAGAGCGGTACCTTTGCAGTAGCGCGCCCAGATATTTCAACTCAAGTGAAAATGCGTAAGCAGGAAGAGCTTGAAAAAGGGCTGCAGCAAATGGGCTTGACAGTAGGTGCGCCTGAAATGGAAGTTAAAATATTAACTTCTTGTCCAAGCTGTCTACAAGGTTTGTCACGTTACGGTGAAGATACTGGCATTGAAGCAGACTACATTGTGGTTGAAATGGCTAAACATATCCTTGGTGAAAACTGGATGCAAGAATATGTGCATAAAGCCAATAATGGCGGTATTGAGAAAGTATTGTTGTAATAGTTACTTAACGATCTCATTTTAATTGCACACCACAATTTGAGTGAGATCGTTCAGCATTGCAGTTGTTGTTTAATCTAGATGTATTGTGTTAGCGAGGATTGTTCATGATGCTCATGATACATGGGCACTAGAAAATCAATTAAAACGGTAGAAATAGTGCTGTTGCAAGGTTTTGAACAACGCGTGAAATTAAACGTTGAGATTTTTCAGCAAGTGCAATCGCATATAACTCAGTTCGACCAATCATTTTCCCAAATTCACGCTCGAACGATAAGTTCTTTTCATGATCGTTGATTTCATTGCTAAGTAAATAAAGCGCACCATTTTCATCTCTTGCATTTGAGAGTTTCCAAACTGCAATTTCTATATTGCGTGCAACGTTATAAACTTTTTGTGGATCAATGCTGTCGGTGAAGTAAAAATCTGTCTTATCATTATGTGCTTTTAATAACATCGTATGTAGTCCCACGATGAAAGCAAGTACACGGTCACCCTTATAGTCTGGGTTGAATGTTAGAAAAATTGCCTCTGTCATCACCAGATTATTCAACTCTGCAAATTGATAGTGATGCTGTGCACCACCCTCAAAAACCCAGTTAATCATTTTTTCAGCAGGATCTGAGGTGCTTTTCTTTAATTCTTGCGGATTTCGTTTGTATAGCTTGAGCATTAACAAGCGCAGGCTTTGTGTATTTTCTCGCATTTCAACATCCGCCATGCGGTCTATATCTGCTTTGACGATTTGATTGATGGTGCTTTTGTCTTTTTGCTCAGGTACGTTTTTCTTGTTGTTGGTGTTTAATTGTGTATTCGTAGCGCATGCGGTGAGTAAAAGTGTACATAATAAATATGGTTTGCCTCTTTTAAACTTTGAGCTGAATGCGTTCATTTTTGTATGATCCGTGCTTTTGGGAAAACAGCGCTAAATGTACTACCAGTACCAAGTTCACTAGTAATTTCAAGCCTTGCCTGATGTCTGGTTAAAATATGTTTGACAATAGAGAGGCCGAGTCCTGTACCACCAGTTTCTCTGCTCCTACTTCTGTCTACACGATAAAAACGCTCAGTTAGGCGATGGATGTGTTGCTGATCTATGCCAATCCCATTGTCAGTCACGCTAAAGATACCTTGGTCATCACGTAATTGCCAATTTATCTTAATTTCACCACCCTCAGGCGTGTATCTAATTGCATTGCTTACTAAGTTGCCAAGCGCACTTTGTAACTCGTCTACTGCACCTGATAGATCAAAATGTGGATTGGTTTGAACGCTGATGCGATGTTTGCCTTGGCTCAGTGCGTTGGCATCATTCAACAACATATTCATTAGCATGGACATGTTGATTGGATTGTCATCAGGGGCTTGAGTGTTGCTTTCAATATGTGAAAGTGTGAGTAAGTCCTCAATCAGCCGTCGCATACGTGTAGTTTGGTCTTGCATCATCCCAAAGTAGCTGCGTATGCTATCTGGTATAGCCCCCTCCATATCTGATAGTGTTTCAATAAAACCACCTACCACGGTTAGTGGTGTGCGCAACTCATGTGAAACGTTGGCAATAAAATCTCGACGCATGGCGTCGACTTTTTCGATTTGAGTCACATCGCGGCTAATCAGCAATTTTTGTTTGGTAGCAAGAGGAATCAACCAAATCTCAAGTGTTGACTCAGCATTTTTAACATCTTTGAGTTTGAAAGGCTCGTCATAAACTTCATTGTATAAATAAGCAATAAAGTGACTATTCCTAAGTAAATTAACAATAGGTAGATTAATGTCGGTTTTTAGGCTGAGGCCAAGTTGATACTCAGCATGTGAGGTGCACCATTCGATTGTATTGGCTGCGCTTAAAATGACGAGCCCATCAGGAATTGCATTCGCGACAATTTGGAATCGCTCTAGGGCTGAATTTAGCTCTGTCTGCTTGAGTGTGTTGCTACGCTCATATTTCAATAAACTACTGTAGACGTCTTCCCATAGCCCAGTGCCCTCAGGCACTTGACTTAGGTCCGGAGATTTTAGCCAGCGGTTTAATTGATGTATCCAAAAAATATGGTTAACAACATAAAACAAAAGGCCAACAGAAAATACGATTAATGCTGTGGTTAAGCTAGTAATGAGCCATAAAAAAATGCTCACTATACTTAACGCGCAAATAAACAAAGCAGATTTCCAACGTAGATCAATCACGGAGCGTACTTTTCAGTTATTTTTATCAGGATGATTATAGCGAGGATTTGTCAATTAGCATGAGTTTTAGAGCTGCATTCCAGCTTAATTTATTGTGAACACCTAAATGTCTCAGTATTAGTTTGCCTGATTATGTTGTGAGGATAATCGATAGCCGGCTCCTCTTACTGTCTGTATCAGGTCTTCATGTCCTGAAATAGATAAGGCATTACGTAAACGTCTAATATGCACATCGACAGTACGATCCTCAACAAAGACTCGATCACCCCATACTTTATCCAGTAACTGGCTACGTGTATGTACACGTTCAGCATTGGTCATGAAGAAGTGTAATAGTCTAAATTCTGTAGGGCCTAACTCTATTGTTTTCTGGTTGCCAGTGACTCGGTGTGTGGTTGGGTCTAATCTCAGGCCACTAAGTTCAATTGGATCATCCGTCATTTGTGGGGCTCTGCGACGCAAAACTGCTTTGATACGAGCGTTAAGTTCACGTGGGCTAAATGGTTTGGTAACATAATCGTCAGCACCTACTTCAAGACCTCTCACCTTGTCATATTCTTCTCCGCGAGCTGTCAGCATGATGATAGGAATGTTTTTAGTGTAAGTATCTGATTTAAGTTTACGTGCTAACTCAAGCCCATTCATGCCTGGTAACATCCAATCTAGTAAGATTAAGTCAGGTACTGTTTCACGCATCAGGTCTAGCGCAATTTCACCACTAAGTGCACGAATGGCATTGTGACCAGCCTGTGTAATGTTCAGTGCTAGTAATTCTTGGATGGCTGGTTCGTCTTCAATCACTAATATATTGGCTGGCATATATATTTCCTTAATTAATTTGCCTGAAATGTTTAAGCCTAATCAGTTTATGACGCTAATATGACATATTCATGACAAAGTTTAAACATATAAATATCAAGTTAATTTGATAACTAAATTGCCATTTTTTACATTTTGTTACAATATACTGTTTAGTCTAATATAGCAGTGTGATGGAAAAATAATAATGTGTTTGGAGATAATGGAATGACGGATTTTTTTTCAAAAGAAAGAATTACAGCTAACCCTAGCTTTAATCGTTGGCTAGTGCCGCCTGCTGCATTAGCAATCCATCTATCTATAGGTATGGCTTATGGTTTCAGCGTCTTCTGGTTACCTCTTTCTAAAGCGCTTGGTATTAAAGATCCGATTGCATGTGCAGATAGCATGAGTATTTGGGCGCGTGCTTTTGCGACAGATTGTGATTGGAAAGTCAGCGACTTGGGGTGGATGTTCACATTGTTTTTTGTATTCTTAGGAACATCTGCTGCCGTGTTTGGGCACTGGCTCGAGCATGCTGGGCCACGTAAAGCAGGTGCTGTTGCAGCATTATGTTGGGGTGGTGGACTTCTTTTATCTGCTTATGGCGTATATACACATCAATTATGGCTGATGTGGTTGGGTTCTGGCGTGATTGGCGGTATAGGTCTTGGTTTAGGCTACATTTCTCCTGTATCTACATTAATTAAATGGTTTCCAGATCGACGTGGCATGGCGACAGGCATGGCGATTATGGGGTTTGGTGGAGGTGCAATGATTGGAGCTCCTCTTGCAAATACCCTGATGGCTCATTTTTCAACGCCAACTTCTGTCGGCGTCTGGCAGACCTTTGCAATAATGGGGGTATTCTATTTTATTGCCATGATGATAGGCGCATTATGCTATCGCGTGCCACCTACTGGCTGGGTACCAAAAGGCTGGGTGCCACCGGTAAGTAATGGCAATAGCATGATTACTAATCGGCATGTCCATGTGAATCATGCACATAAAACTCCACAATTTTGGTTGCTTTGGGCAGTGCTATGTCTAAACGTTAGTGCAGGCATTGGTGTGATTGGGATGGCTTCCCCAATGCTACAAGAGGTGTTTGGTGGTGCATTAATAGGAGAGCAGTTGAAATTATCTGAGCTTTCATCCGATCAGCTGTTAAGAGTGACGGCTATTGGCGCAGGTTTTGCTGGGTTGCTCTCTTTATTTAATATTTTAGGCCGAATCGGCTGGGCTTCTTTATCTGACACGCTAGGGCGCAAGCGCACGTATATTATCTTTTTTGCTTTAGGTTTCTTTTTGTATGTCTCTGCCCCCTGGGCTGGCACGGTAGGTAGCGTTGCGGTCTTTGCTGGGCTATTTTGCATTATATTAACAATGTATGGTGGAGGCTTCTCAACAATACCAGCTTATTTGGCTGATATTTTTGGTACCCAGCATGTCGGTGCTATTCATGGGAGACTTTTGACGGCTTGGGCTACAGCTGGTGTGCTAGGGCCTGTGATTGTCAATTATCTGCGTGACTATCAATTGGATCATGGAGTACCTGCAAGTGAAGCTTACAATGTCATTATGTATGTGTTAGCTGCACTTTTGTTATTGGGGTTTGTATGTAACTTGCTGGTGAAGCCAGTAGCTGAAAAACATTATATGACGGATGCTGAGCTTGAAGCAGAACGCAAGTTAGCACATGAAAAATCAATTAAATTAAATGGCGATAAAGTGGAAAGCCAGCAGTCTGAGAACCATCCTTTACTGGTTTTTGTAGCGTGGACATTGGTTGCTATTCCCATAGGATATGGCATTTATAGCACCTTGCAAAAAGCTTGGATATTGTTTAATTAGCGTTGCTTAATTTCTAGATCCTAGCTTGCATGAATATATCGCCTATTAAACTGGTGATATGCGTTAAAATATCGCTTTATTAAGTTTATGCAAGTTAAAGGACGTATTACGTGAGAGAAATTAAGAAAAACCTAGATGGCTCTGGGATGCAGGTTGGTGTTGTTTTATCAAGATTCAACAGCAATATTGGCGATGGCTTGCTTGAGGCTTGTAAAAATGAGTTGCTAAAATTAGGTGTTGCTAGTGATGCGATTACAATCGCAACTGTACCAGGTGCACTGGAAACCCCGCTAATACTTCAGCATATGGCACTAAGTGAAAAGTACGATGCGCTGATTGCACTGGGTGCGATTATTCGTGGCGAGACTTATCATTTTGAAGTGGTTGCAAATGAATCTGCTCGTGGTATTTCAGAAGTGCAATTAAATACAGGCGTACCTGTCGCAAATGCGGTTTTGACCACAGAAGATGATGATCAGGCAATTGCTCGTATGCATATTAAAGGTGCAGAAGCTGCACAGGTAGCCGTTGAAATGTTTAATTTGGTTAAAGCGCTATGACTGACAATAAACCAGTAGTGACCAGCTTAGTAGTGGATAACGACGCTGGTGTGAGTGACGCTACCAATAAAAAGCCAGTAACTAGAAGTGGCGCGAAAAAGAGTGGTAGCCAGAATCGTAGAAAATCTCGTGAGCTTGTATTAAAGGCGGTATACCGCGGCATGCTAAACGAGTCTGAGTTATCACACATCCTGCGTGACATGCGTGATGACCCAGACTATAACAAAGCCGATGAAGCTTATTTTAAGCATTTATTACAGGCAGTCACTGAAAATTTAGTGGCAATTGATGAAAAAATTGTTGGCTTTATTGACCGCTCAATTAATGAGCTAAGTCCTGTGGAGCATGCCATTTTACGCATATCGGGTTGTGAGTTAATGTTCGACCTAAGTATTCCTTATCGCGTAGTGATCAATGAGGGTGTTGAGCTAGCAAAAGTATTCGGTGGTACAGACGGCCATAAATATATTAATGGCGTTTTAGATAAGTTTGCAGCAGATGTGCGTGAAGTTGAGGTAAGAGCCGCAAGAAGTTAGTCTTTAACGCTCATGCTAAATTGCTTTTTGCATGGCTAAATCAAGGCTGGATTAAATGGATTTGAGTGAAGTCCTTGATATTGTACGATTAACCGATACTGGTTTGGTGCGCCGTCATAATGAGGACGCAATAGCAAGTGATGCTAGTATCGGATTTGTCATTCTTGCCGATGGCATGGGTGGATACAATGCAGGCGAAGAGGCAAGTGAGATGGCTGTGCTCACTATTACCGCGGAACTAAAAGAGGCGCTAGGCGGCGGCTCATCTCAGTATATTTTGCCTGATATTGATCGACCTGTTTTAAATAAAGAGATATTAAAAAAACTAATGATTGATGCGGTTGCATATACCAATGCGTCCATTTATCATGCATCACAAACTTACTCGCAATGCGCGGGCATGGGGACGACCTTGGTCTTAGGGTTGTTCATCAACAATGAATTGTTAGCTGGACATATTGGCGACTCTCGAATCTATCGCTTAAGAAACCAGCACTTAGTACAAATGACTGAAGACCACTCTTTGCTTCAAGAGCAGATTAGAGCTGGTATTATTACCCCAGAGCAAGCCAAACATTCATCCCATAAAAACCTAGTCACTCGAGCGTTAGGCGTAGATCCTAAAGTTGAGATGGAGCTTAATGAGTTCGATGTTGAGATAGCTGATGTTTATCTATTTTGCTCTGATGGGTTGACTGATTTAGTTGATGATGAATTAATACAATCAACGCTTAATTCTCATTTGTTAGATTTGACTAAGGCTGCAGATGCGCTAGTGAAATTGGCGAACGAACATGGTGGTAACGATAATATTTCTGTCATACTAGCCAAAGTGAATAATTCGTATGAAGATAAGAATACTTGGTATGATAATTTTGTTGGTTGGTTAAAGTAACAGGATCGATGATGGCAAAGCTTATTCTTACATTAGACGGCTCATACTTAAATGAATATACTTTAAGCCACTCAAAAACTACGATAGGCCGCAAATCCACTAATCATATTCACCTAGATAATTTAGCAATTAGTGGCGAGCACGCCGTTGTAGTTCAAGATGGTCATGATTTTCATATTGAAGATTCAAATAGTACCAACGGAACCCGACTAAATAATATACTTGTTAAAAAGCAGCTTCTTAAAAATGAAGATGTGATTGAGTTAGGCCGATTTAATTTAACGTTTCTTGATGACAGCGTACCTAATGCAAGCTCAGCATTTGAGAAGACAATGATGGTTCACCCGTCGGCATTTAGTACTAAATCACATCAGGCTTTTTCTCATCCAGAACAAGTGCAAGTCCCTGCATCGGCAGTAGCATCACACTCCTCAACCGGCCAATCTAGCAAAGAGCACCCCAAGCCTGCCTTAGTTGGTAAGATACAGGTGCTCAATGGCTCGAGTAGTGGACGAGAGCTTGTCTTGAACAAAGCATTGACTACGTTAGGTAAAACCGGTGTACAGGTTGCTGTCATTACAAAGCGCCTAGATGGCTACTTCATTACGCATGTGGAAGGCAAGGTTTTGCCGATCGTAAATGGAGACTCTATTGGAGTGCAAGCACGTGCATTAGCAGACCATGATGTGATTGAGCTTGCAGGTGTGAAAATGGAATTTTATTTATCCAATAGTTAGATTTAATGTGTATTAAGTATTACTCGTACATGCTTTTGTGCGCAAATTTCTCAGTTGCGTTAGAGGCTTCAGTTATCTAATTAATCGGGGTGTAGCATCAAATGTTTGATAATCAGCAGTCATACTTGCTAGAGCGACTTGAGCGCCTTAATGCAATTGGCATTGCGCTCTCAGCAGAGCGTGATAATCAGCGTTTATTAGAGATGATCTTACTTGGTGCCCAAGAAATCACGAATGCAGATGGCGGTACACTTTATACCATTACCCAAGACAAAAAACTCAAGTTTGAGATGATGCGTAATAAAACGCTGAGTATGTCTTTAGGTGGAACGACTGGTAAGGAAATTCCATTTTTACCGCTCCCTTTGTACCTGGAAGATGGTAGTCCGAACTTAACGACAGTGGCAGCTTACGCAACTCTGAACAATAAAACTGTCAATATTGCCAATGCTTATGAAGTGGAAAACTTCGACTTCTCAGGTACGCGTAAGTTTGACCAAAAAACTGGATATCACTCGCAGTCATTTTTAACGATTCCGATGAAGGATCATGAGTCCAAGGTAATTGGGGTTCTTCAGCTTATTAATGCTACTGATGCAGATACTGGTGCTATCGTTCCATTCTCAATTGCAAACCAGACGCTTGTCGAGTCATTGGCATCGCAGGCAGCAGTTGCAATGACGAACCATCATCTTATCGAAGGGCTTAAAGGTTTATTTGAAGCTTTTATTGAGTTAATCGCTGATGCCATTGACCAAAAATCACCTTATACGGGGGGGCATTGCCGACGTGTCCCAGAACTAACTATGATGCTTACTCAGGCATTAATTGACGCTAAAACTGGGCCTTTTAAAGACTTTACCCTAAATGAGAATGAGTTTTATGAGTTAAAGGTGGCAAGTTGGTTACATGATTGCGGAAAAGTAACGACGCCTGAAGCCATTATGGATAAGCCTACAAAGCTGTCTTCAATCTTTGATAGAATTCAGTTGGTGGATCAACGATTTGAGCTGTTAAAGCAACAGGCTGAATCTGCTATGCTCAAAGAGCAAGTAGAGATGCTAAAAGATGGTGGCTTAAATCAAAAAAAGCAGGGGAAATTAAAGTATCAGCAGGCTAAATTAGATGCTTTCAATGCCCACTGTGATGAAGCTAGGATTTTTTTGCAACACGCCAATATTGGCAGTGAGTCGATGACTGCGGCTGATCTGCAGCGTATTCAGGATATCGCTAACTTGCAAATCTTAGACGCTATCGGGAATAAGGTTCCATTTTTGAATGATGATGAAACCTACAATCTTAGTATCAAGCGAGGTACGCTAACTGCAGAAGAGCGTCAGGTGATTAATAACCACATCGTTGTCACGATTAGTATGCTTGAGTCGTTGCCTTATCCCCAGAGCTTAGCGCGGGTTCCTGAGTATGCTTGCGGGCATCATGAGCATATGGATGGTAGTGGATATCCTAAAGGTCTCACAAGAGAACAAATGTCGATTCCAGCGCGCGTAATGGGGATCGCTGATATCTTTGAGGCGCTTACTTCTAAAGATAGGCCGTATAAAAAAGCGAAAACTCTTTCGGAGTCATTGGCAATCTTGGGTAAGATGAAAGTCGATCAGCATATTGATGCAGATTTGTTCGATGTTTTTATCAGAGAAGAAATCTATTTGAAATACGCACAGGAGTTTTTAGAGCCTGAGCAAATTGATCTGGTAGATTTGAGTAAAATACCCGGATATCAGCCTTAATCAAGGTGTCTGTATCCGTGCAACCAGAAAAATGTATCGTGCTAATGAGAGTTTAGATTAACGCTTTTACAGCCGGATGCATCGCAAATAAGGTAACTGCCTTGCTCGTACCAATCACCTAGTACCCATCTCGTCATCAACTTCCCATCGACTGTCACTGGGTGTCGGTTAGGTCTGTGCGTGTGTCCATGGATGAGTAGATCAGGATAGTGATACTCTTTCAGCAAGCTAATCACTGCATCTTGGTTAACATCCATTATCTGAGCTGATTTGCTAGATTTCTCTTGCTCGCTACGTAGCCTAATTGTCTCTATCTGATTCTTACGTGCTTGTAATGGTTGGCTCAAAAACTCTGATTGCCACTGCTTACTTCTCACTTGCAGGCGAAATTGCTGATATGCTACATCATCCGTACATAACTCATCGCCGTGGCTTAACAGTGCAGTATTTCCATATAGGTTAATCAGGGTTGGATCGCTAATCAAATGAATACTTGATGCTTTACAGAACTTGTCAGTGATTAAAAAGTCTCGATTGCCGTGCATTAGATAAATTAATACACCAGAAGCTGCTAAGGATTTAAACCCTTGAATAATTTGTTTGTTAAAGGCGTCTTCAATGTCATCATCACCAGCCCAGTATTCAAACAAGTCACCTAGTATATAAAGTGCGTGTGCAGACTTTGCCTGGGTTTCTAAAAATCCTAAGAATGATTCTGTGATTTGTGGACGACTTGCGCAGAGGTGAAGATCAGAAATGAAAATAGTCACTTCTGACAAATTGGGGTTGTCGATATCGAGATTAACCAAAATGAACAACCCCTATTTTACTTAAGTACTTCAGCATGTCTTCTTGATACCCAAGCATTGTGAAAAATACTAATGGGTAACAATGCTGCAATGATTAAGCACGTGTTGCACGCTCAATGACTACATTGCTTGCTGGCACATCTTGATGGCCTTTAAGGCTAGTAGTTGCAACTTGTTTGATTTTATCAACAACATCCATACCTTCAATCACTTTACCAAAAACACAGTAGCCCCAACCATTACCACTAGGTGCTGTATGGTTTAGAAATTCGTTGTTAGCAACGTTAATAAAGAACTGGCTACTGGCAGAGTGAGGCGCTGAAGTACGTGCCATTGCAATGGTATATTTCTCGTTACCTAAGCCATTGTCAGCTTCATTTTTAATTTCAGCTTCTGTACTTTTTTGTGTCATTGATGTGTCAAAGCCACCGCCTTGAATCATGAAGCCGTTAATTACACGGTGAAAAATAGTGCTGTCATAAAAGCCGCTATCCACATATTGTAAAAAATTAGCGACGGTAATCGGTGCTTTTTCAGCATTGAGCTCGATGGTAATGTCACCGAAATTTGTATGTAGTTTAACCACGGAGTGTCCTTATAAAATAATTGTTAAAGCTGTTGAAATGAATACTAAAAGTAGGCTTAGGTTTATAAAGCAGTTTTGTTGACCCTCACTTGATGCACAATGATCGGTGATCTAGGTACGTCGCCGTATGGGCCTATATTAGCGGTTGAAGTAACTGCGATATCACGAACCACATCCATCCCTTTTAATACTCTGCCGAATACACAATAACCAATCAGATCTGGTTCTGGGCTTCTGTAATTGAGGAACTGATTATTCTCTAAGTTAATAAAAAACTGGGATGTTGCAGAGTTCGGGTCAGAGGTTCTGGCCATAGCAATTGTGCCAATATCATTGTTAAGTCCATTATTCGACTCATTGATAATTGGTGCACGTGTTGGTTTTTCTACCATATTAGTATCGAAGCCACCGCCTTGAACCATAAACCGATTAATCACACGATGGAAAATAGTATCTTGATAAAAACCTGAGTTCACATACTCTAAAAAGTTAGCCACGGTTTTAGGGGCTTTTTCAGGATAAAGTTCAATGACGAAGTTGCCGCGATTTGTTTCAACCGTGACTTGTGGGTTGGCTGCCATGACAGAGGTGCTGATTAATAACAGGGAAAGAAAAACATATAATTTTTGCATATAGCTCCTTGAGTATGATTAAAGCAACTTAGCTGAAACTAAGCTGCGCCTTCATAGATAATTTTCCAACGGTTGCCCTCTTGAATCCAGTATTGGCGCTTTTGCATTTTGTTTTTTAAATGCGAGCTGCTGAAGTTCTGAGTGAAGTCAACCACCACTAGTTTTTTCTGTGGATCGGGATAACTAAACATACTGATATTAGACATAGAAATATCTATCTTAGGTTTATTAGCCTGTACCCGATACTTATGTTCAGCCCATTGCTGATAGTTAATACCATTCGTAGAGAAGTCTTTTGAGTAATACGATAGATATTTTTCCGTATCTTGTGACTTCCAATCATTCAGCCAATTGTCTATTTCTGTGTTTAGTATTTCTTTCTCTCGCTCAGGTGTGCTGGAGTCATTTAACCATTCCAAATTATTGGCAATGATAATAGGTGTTTTTCCTGACTGTAGTGCAGGTTCTAGTGCCTTGAGGTCTTGGTTTGCAACAACTACACAACCATCACTCGCGCGAGGTGGGCGACTGTATGTGCTACTAGGCGTGCCGTGTAGCCAAATGCCGGATCCATTTCTGTTATGAGCTTTATCCCATTCATTTGGGTAGCTCAGTGGGTATGCACCTTCACCATAAAAGTCAGGTAATTGCTGCTTCAGTTTGGTGCTGGCAAAATAAACGCCAATTGGGGTGCGTTTGTCACCTTCGCTTTGTTTTTCTACACCATTTTTACCGACCGTAATGTAATAATCCGCTACATATTTAAGGTGGTCATTATTTTTTTGATACAAATACAATCTAGATTTACTTGTATCAATTAGCATCAAATGGCTTTGCTGAGCGTTCGGTGCAAGTATCAGATTTGGTTGTTTTTCTTCAGCTTGTGATTGCTTTGCTAAGTAACGTTCAATACGTACGCGTGCTTCTTCCTGCAGGTCTTGAACAGCGTCTGGGCGGTTGTTAACAGGGTCGCCAAAAGCTTGTAGATACTTTCCCTGTGCCATGAGCAGGTCGCCACGTACAAGATGAGCGAGTTTGAAGTTAGGTACGCTTTGAATCAGTTCATCTATCGTATTAAGTGCTTGTTGGTGTTTGCCTTCTGATATTTCAAGTAAACTTTTAACCAACAAACCCTCTACGAGATCAGCTGCCGCGGTTGATGCAATAGTTGCAGCGCTACTGAAGCTTGTTTTGGGTAGTAGGTTGCCAAAACTAAAGCGATTGACGGCAGTTGCATTCCATGGCACCAAAGTAATGGCAGCTAATAGCGAGTAGGTAAGTGCTTTATTAATGATCATGCCTTATATTTCAATACCATTAATTACTAGTTGCTTGCAATTTCTTCTACGATCAACCAGTTGTCACCAGATTTTTTCAACAATAGCGTTTTTGAAGTGCGAATAGGAGAGCGTTTGTCTGCACGGTAGCTTTGTTTAAATTGTACTTTTGCAGAGTTGCCTTCATTTGCAGTGACGACTACATTGTTAAGTTCTACACTGATATTTGAAGGGGCGTTAATACGTTCGCGTCTTTGTTTTTCCCATGCTTTGTAGCTTTGGCCTTTAGCTGGCTTGAAATCATCTGCATAACTAGCAAAGTATTTAGGCAGGTCTTTGTTAGCCCAAGCTTTTGCCCAATCATTAACTGCAGCTGTAATGTTGTCTGCATTATTAGTTGATGTGCTAGGCGTCTTTTTAACTTCAGTTGCAGGTGCTACATTGGCTACAGGGACTGGCTTTGCTGGTTCTCTTGCTGCGATGGTTGTTTTGTTGCCAGTACCGAACAGATCTTTAATTAAAGATAGCTTACCTTGTGCACGCGTGTTAGCAGTATCAAGTTGCAGTGCTTTATCATAAGCCTCACTTGCCATGCGAGCATAAATGTCGCCTAAGTTTTCGTGAGCCGTTGCATAGCTAGGGTGTGTTTTGATCGCGGTTTCAAGTGCTTTGCGTGCTTTATCAAACTGGCCTTGGTCTGCATATAGCACTGCTAGGTTATTATAAGGCTCTGGCAAATTTGGAAATCTTTCAGTGACTTCTGTAAATGATTTGATTGCCTCGTCTCTGCGACCTTGCTCAGCGAGCAAAACGCCTTTCATGAATAATGCTTGTGCATTCTTTGGGTTTGCTGCAATAAAGGTGTTAATGCGGTCAAGTGCAACAGCCGTTTGGCCTTGATCCGCTAGTTTTGAAATATCTTTGAGCTCATCTGCAGAGGCAACGTTAAATGCAAAACTTGCAGAGGCTACTAGAACAAACCGAGCGATTGAAGGAGTCAGTGACGCAATAAAATTATTCATTGTGATATACTTTTTGTGTGAATAAATAAAGTGTAATTCTATCAATAGCCTAAGCAACCTCCAATAGCTCATTTTGATTTAAGCCAATATATTTCTTCATTCCTCTCATTAATCAGCCTAACTGGCCTTAGTTTGAGATAAAAACAAATAACCAATCCTCTAGCTCTTGAAAATATGTTAAAAATTTACAATACATTAGTCCGCGAAAAGCAAAAATTCACACCAATTGTTGCAGGTAAGGTCAGTATGTATGTATGTGGTATGACCGTTTATGATTATTGTCATTTGGGGCATGCACGCGTGATGGTGGTTTTTGATATGGTGAGTCGCTGGTTAAGGGCTTCTGGCTATGACGTGACTTATGTGCGCAATGTGACGGATATTGACGACAAAATTATTAAGCGCGCCAATGAAAATAATGAAACAATCGCGCAGCTTACCCAGCGTTTTATTGACGCGATGGATGAAGACTCCGCCAAGTTAGGTGTGTTACGCCCAGATATAGAGCCTAAAGCAACAGAGTTTGTCGGTGGCATGTTAACGATGATTGCCGCACTGATTGAAAAAGGATTTGCTTACCCCGCAGCGAATGGTGATGTGTTTTACTCTGTTAGTAGCTTTCAGGGCTACGGCAAGCTCTCAGGTAAGTCATTAGAAGACTTGCGTGCAGGTGAGCGTGTTGAGGTGGATAGCTTTAAAAGGGATCCCATGGATTTTGTGTTGTGGAAAGCAGCCAAACCAGGTGAGCCAAGCTGGGATTCTCCATGGGGCAAAGGGCGTCCAGGGTGGCATATTGAATGCTCGGCGATGAGCGCACACCATTTGGGGCAGCAATTTGATATTCACGGTGGTGGGCAAGATTTGCAATTTCCTCACCATGAAAATGAAATAGCACAGTCAGAGGCTGCGCATAGTCACGATGGTAAACCATGCCAGATGGTGAACTACTGGATGCATAACGGCTTTGTCCGTGTTGATGACGAGAAAATGTCTAAGTCTTTAGGCAATTTTTTCACTATACGCACTGTGCTTGAGAAATATGACGCTGAAGTTGTTCGCTTTTTTATCTTGCGCGCGCATTATCGTAGCCCGCTCAATTATAGTGATCAGCATTTAGATGATGCAAAAATAGCGCTCACCCGTCTTTACACTGCTTTACGTGGTCTCGATGTCATTGATGCCAAAGTTGATTGGCAGCATCCTTATGCCGTGCGTTTTAAGCAAGCGATGGATGATGACTTCAATACACCAGAGGCGATGGCAGTATTGTTTGATTTGGCAAATGAGGTCAATAAAACTAAGTCAGCTGATGTTGTGAGTTTGCTTAAGAACTTGGCTGGTGTACTTGGGTTGTTATCTCGCGATTCAGACGATTTTTTGCAAGGTAAATCAAACGCAATCAATGCGAACGCTGATGGTGCTAAATTAACCGATAATGCTACAACGTTGAACGTTGATGATTTAATTACAAAGCGACTTGAAGCAAAAAAAGCTAAAAACTTTGCTGAGGCAGACCGCATTCGTAAAGAGTTGGCAGAAGCTGGCATCATTTTAGAAGATACACCACAAGGTACAACTTGGCGCAGCGCTTAGTCAGCTTGCTGCATCAAACATTATTTGAAATAGAGTAAGGAAATTTTATGCCAGTTAAATTAGCTGCACCCTTGGCTTCATCTTTATTGCCAGTCAAAGGGGTTGAATTAGGATATGCTGAGGCGCACGTAAGGAAGCCTAACCGTAAAGACGTATTGGTGATTAAACTCGTTGAGGGCTCACGTGTGACCGGTGTTTTTACTAAAAACCGCTTCTGTGCAGCCCCTGTTGTGCTGTGTAAGGACTTTTTAGCGCAAGAAGCTGGCATTCGTGCTCTGCTTGTCAATACTGGCTGTGCGAATGCTGGCACAGGGGAAGATGGTTTAAAACGTGCACAACAGAGTTGTGATGCATTAGCTAATTTACTCAATATTAATGCAAACCAAGTACTGCCATTTTCTACTGGTGTTATTCTGGAGCCGTTGCCTGTTGATAAGGTCGTAGCAGGCCTGCCTGCCGCCATTGCAAATTTAAAAGAAGATAATTGGTTGAATGCAGCCGAGTCTATCATGACCACAGATATTGTGGCTAAAGGGACTTCTCGTCGTTTGGATATCAATGGTAAGCAAGTCACGATTACAGGAATGAGCAAAGGCTCCGGCATGATTCACCCTAACATGGCCACGATGCTGGGGTACATCGCAACGGATGCAGCCGTTAGTCAAGTTGCTCTGGAAAGCATGATTCAATATGCAGTCAATAAATCATTTAACTGTATTACGGTGGATGGCGATACTTCAACCAATGATAGCTTGATTTTGATGGCGACAAATCAAGCTGGCAATGCTGAAGTTAAAGAAAATAGCGCAGACTACATCGCGCTACGAGATGCGTTCACTGAGGTGGCGATTGAGCTTGCCCAAGCCATTGTTCGAGATGGTGAGGGTGCAACCAAGTTTATGTCTATCGTTGTAGAGCGAGGCCAAAGCGAAGAAGAGTGCCGTAAAGTTGCCTATGCCATCGCACACTCACCACTAGTGAAGACTGCATTTTTTGCGTCCGACCCTAATTTGGGGCGCATATTAGCGGCAATTGGCTATGCGGGGGTTGATGATTTAGATGTGAATACTTTAGATTTGTATCTAGGTGATGTGCTTGTAGCGGAAAAAGGCGGAAGAGCTGCCTCTTATGTTGAGGAGCAAGGCTCTGCTGTCATGAGTGAATCTGATATTCTAGTGCGTGTAGTACTTAATCGAGGTGATGCGTCAGCGACAATCTGGACGTGTGACTTCTCTTATGATTACGTGAAAATTAACGCAGATTACCGCTCTTGATACGGATGAATCCAAATAAAGCAAGTGCTGAAAAGAAACCATATTAATGAGTAAACTTAACTTATCCAACATTAATGCAACGGCCAGCGAGTCTGATTTGAAGGTGACGGAGGCTGCTGTTGGTATTATGCAATTGGATAATGGTATGGTGTTGTTAGGTGAGCGTCCTGCAGGTAAACCCTGGGAGGGCTACTGGGAGTTTCCGGGGGGTAAAGTTGAGTCAAGTGAGACGCCAGCACAGGCATTGAAAAGAGAGTTGCAGGAAGAGCTCGGCATTACGATTACCCGCTTTTATCCTTGGATCACACGCACTTACGATTATGAAGCTAAGTGTGATTCTTCTGGCAAAATCGTTACACCGGCTAAAACGGTAAAGTTACATTTTTTTATCGTGGTTGAGTGGCAAGGTGCTCCCGTTGGATTGGAGGACCAATTGCTGAGTTGGCAAAATCCAGAAAAGCTAACGGTTGGACCAATGCTACCAGCCAATGCGCCAATTCTTACAGCGCTTAGTTTGTCGACCACTTGCGCGATTACCAATTTAAAAGAGATGGGTGAATCACCGTTTCTTGAACGCTTAAGAGCAGCGTTGGAAAATGGATTGATGATGATACAAGTGCGCGAGCCCCATCTTTCTAAGCGAGATTTAATGTTGTTTGCTGAGCATGTGATTGCCCTTGCCAAGCCTTTCGAGGCTAAAGTGTTCATCAATGCTGATGTTCCAATGGCGCAGCAACTCAATGCATCAGGTGTGCATTTGTCGTCGGAACGATTAATGCAGCTTCAGGTAAAGCCTGAAGGTTTACTGGTGGGTGCCTCTTGTCATAATGCGGCAGAGTTAGCGCATGCTGAAATGCTAGCCTTGGATTACGTAATGTTGTCACCAGTCAAATCTACTTTGAGCCATCCAGATGCAAGACCAATCGGCTGGGATGCATTTAATCAACTAATTTATGGGTTCTCGTTACCTGTTTTCGCACTTGGTGGAATGCTGCGAGAGGATTTAGGTACGGCCAAGTCATACGGCGCTCACGGAATCGCTATGCAACGTGATGTATGGGGTGCGCTATAAAGTTGACTAATGGTTATGATGATGCTCATGATCACTCTGTTGCAATTGCTGATGATTGTTTTCTGAACCTTTAACAATCGCTTTTACTTTTTGCGTAAATTCGGCACCTTTGTTATTTTTAAATGTCATTTCAAAATCTACTGTTTGTGAATCTGAAAGAGATTTTTTCAGATCAAACAGCATGAGGTGGTAGCCGCCGGGCTCTAGCTTATATGGCTTCCCTAAGCTTAATGCAAGAGAATCTAACATACGCATCTTCATGACATTGTTTTCCATTTTCATGCTGTGCATCTCTACACTTTCAGTGACATCGCTTTTGACTCTTATTAGTGTGACATCCTGAGTGCTTGTCATGGTCATATATCCAGCACTAATATTTTGCCCAGGATTTGTGGCGCGAACCCAAGGGTTTTGGATCGACACAATATCTTGGGCCTGAGTAATGCTGCTCACTATCATCAGTAAGAGCGCAAGACTAAAAGGTAAAAGATGAAGTCTATGTCGTTCTATCATAATTGGTCCCAATAGCAGTTAATTGAGTCATTAAGGGGTTACTGTGTTAATTCATCAGGTAAGTCATCGTCTTTTACAACGGATGGTATCGCATAGTCTTCATTTGCCCATGCGCCCAAGTCAATCATTTCACAGCGTTTACTGCAGAAAGGTCTAAAAGCGTTGAGTGGTGAAAATTCCACTAGTTTTTTGCATGTAGGGCATGCGACAAGACGTTTGCTTTGATTCATGAGTCAATACTTTGTTGTTGCATTGTGAGTAGGTATTATATAGCTGAAGGTAATCCCTGTGCAGTAGGGGTGTAAACCTTATAAATTACAAAGTGTTAACGAGAAGTCGACATCTTCTTCATATTTCTGCGGTTTTTGAGTGCAGTCTAATGTGTTGAATCTGATGTTGATTGCATATTTATTAGCGCTGACCTCAGGGAAGCAGTTGAGGTTATCTGCTAAATTGATTTTTAACATTTGTGCAGGTCTGACTCCACCAAGCATTTGCTGATAAACACCGTTGGTAGCAACTAGTTTGTTCGTGCTGCCACTGCCACGTAAGATCCGTAAAATAATGATAATAGCTTGCTGCATTGGGATTAGCGGCTTAATCCATGATTCTAAATCGTGCTTGCGGCGCTCTGCGCCTAAACCTAACCAGTAGTGATATGAAGGGACATCAAACTCACATACACCCCCCGGAATCCCTGCGCGTTGTTTGATGCTCATTAGCCATTCGTTAGCACGTAAGGTTTGGCCAAGTTTCGTCGTTTCGGCACGTAATGCATCTGCAGCAAGGTTAATATCATCAAGTGTGGCTTCTAGTGCCTCAGCGGAGATGACTGGATTGCCAATTAACATACGCATGGCCGTTTTTTGGCGATCAAGCTCCTGAAGTAGGTCAACTTTTAGTTCTGCTCTATCTACAACATCTAAAATCTGTAATAGCGTTAGTAGTGCGCAGTGATGTTGAAACTCATGGTCTGCTGCAAGATTATGTAAAAGTTTGGCAAACAAATCCTCTACGCGCAGCAGCGTGCGTATGCGTTCATTAAAAGGATAGTCGTAACTAGGCATGTTTTATCATGTGAGCCAAATGCTTTTTAAGGTTAGGCCATTGCATTGAATTTAAAGTTGAACTGGATTATCAAATTTATTTGCTAACTATGCAAGTATTAATGAGTTTTTTATGGAATTCATTAATTTTTTCTGCTAACTCACTTACTGTGCCGTTGTTGTCAATAATCGTGTCGGCGAGACTGCATCTGTTTTTTCTGGATGTTTGTGCAAGCATCAGTTTTTTTACCTCATTAGCTGTGAGATTGCTGCGCCTCATTGCTCGGCTAATTTGTAACGACTCATCGCAGTCAATGACTAATGTCTGATTGACTATCGACTGATAGCGATTACTCTCAAACAGCAGAGGTACAACCAGCAATTGGTAGATTGGTTGCAGTCGTTGTTGATTGTCTTGAAGTGTGTCTAGTGCTTTATTGTAGATAGCAGGATGGAGTAGTCGCTCAAGCTTAACTCTTTCATTAGCATCGTTAAAAATGTGTGTACGTAGCTTGGCACGGTTAAGTGTGCCATCAGGGTTAAAAAAATCTGCGCCAAATGTTTGATTAATCTCTTCGAGTACTGTGCTACCTGCTGCAGTGAGTTGATGTGCAATCACATCTGTATCAACGACTGGGACTCCTAAGTTGGCAAATAGCCTAGAAGCCTCACTTTTACCAGAACCAATGCCACCTGTGAGAGCAACTATGTACATTGGTAATAAGTTATGGCAAATAGAATGAGGCAAGTGTCTGGCCAAAAAACAAAGCCGCAACTCCACCTATTGCTAAAAACGGACCAAACGGCATTGGAACTTCCTTGCCACGTTTTGTAAATACGATTAAGGCGATGCCTATAATCGCGCCTAATGTAGAAGATAACAAAATAACGGCGGGTAAGAGCTTCCACCCAAACCATGCGCCAATCGCTGCTAATAGTTTGAAGTCACCATACCCCATACCTTCTTTGCCTCTGATAATCTTAAATAGCCAATATACAGACCATAAAATAAGATATCCAGCCATCGCGCCAATCACTGCTGATTTTAAATCGGTGAAGCCAAAGTTTAAATTAAACAACAGCCCAAGCCAGAGTAATGGCAATGTAATGTCATCAGGCAGCAGTTGTGTATCAAAGTCGATAAAAGTAAGTGCAATCAGTGCGAATGCGAATATCCACGCCATGAGTGTGGTGCCAGAATAACCGAATTTCCAACTGATTAAACCAATGAGAATGCCAGTGAGCGCTTCTATTAATGGGTATCTCATGCTGATAGGCGCTTTGCATCCTTTGCAGCGACCTTTGAGGGCTAGGTAACTAATGATAGGAATATTTTCCCATGCCGATATTTTGTGGCCACAGTGCGGGCAAGCTGAGCGTGGCCTGGATAGACTGTATTGAATGTTGGTGGAAATCTCTTTCCCTTGAAGTTCTAGGCAGTTGTTGTGCCACTCTTGCTCCATCATTTTAGGGAGACGATAGATCACTACATTTAAGAAGCTGCCTACCATGAGGCCTAATAGGGTGGATAGTGCGATAAATAACGTGTTGTTTTGTTGAAGGATATTTGATAGTTCATTCAATGCAGACAGCATGGTAATCCTTTTGTCAGAGCTTATTGTTAATGTCGCCTCAAGATAAAACTATAACGCGCCGTTAAGTAACTGTAAACTTAATGCCATCTTCTAACGTTAAATGCACATGGATATCATGAATTTAGTTTGCGTCTTTAGACTTGAAATTTTGATATGCCGCCGCAAATATAGACTGAGTAATTGATATTATAATATAGCCGTAACTTGTATTAAGGACACAATATGACAGACACTAATCATCAACAGAACGCAATGGAACTTGCTCAGGCTGAGTTACACCATCCAGAGTGGGATGAGCCCATTATTTGCCGTGTTGAGGTTGACCTGCCGAGCTGGTTGTCCCAATTGGCAGGCGGTAAAGATTGGGAGGTCTATTCTGAGGCTGAGGAGGAGAACTGCATTAGTTTCGCGATGCGTGAAATTGCAGTTAAAACACCAAAGTTAGCTGAAGTAACTTTATACCACAACGGATATGCCGTTGTTGATGTTGAGGGCCAATCTTTGTTTGATGGTTCATTAACTGCCGGCACAAGTGATTGTGCCCATTTGACTTATTATCATGCTGATAGCGGTGAGAAAATTATCTTGAATTAATTTAGTATTTAATTAATCTGTTTTCAATTAAGGGTGGTTAAAAGTCCTGCTTAAAAGTTTCTTTTTACCGCAAAGTCTGCAAGTTCGATTAGTGCCTGCTTAAATTGGGAGTCTGGAAAGTGAGCAATTGCTGAGCGGCATTGTGCTGACTCCGCTTCTGCAATTTTCTTTACATGGTCCAGTGCGCCAGAATTTTTCACTATTTCAATGACTTCGGATAAATGTTCAAGTCCGCCTTGTTCAATTGCATTACGGATTATTGTGCTTTGCTCTGAGTTGCTATTACGCATTGCATATAATAAAGGAAGGGTAGGTTTGCCCTCAGCAAGGTCATCCCCAAGGTTTTTGCCGATATCTTCACTATTGCCGCTCAAGTCCAAAATGTCGTCTATAAGTTGAAAGGCTGTACCTAAATGCATGCCGTAAGCAGTGAGTGCGACTTCATCCTTTTCGCTGGCATGGCTGATGATTGCACCAAGTCTTGTTGCGGCCTCAAAAAGCTTTGCGGTTTTATAATGAATCACTTGTAAGTAGGCTTCATCAGAAATATCGGCATTGTTGACGTTTAGCAGTTGCAGAACCTCACCTTCAGCAATTACATTGGTTGCATTACTTAATACTTCCATGACCCGCATGTTTTGTACTGAAACCATCATTTGGAATGCGCGGGAGTAAACAAAGTCGCCTACCAAAACGCTTGCTGCGTTTCCAAATAGTGCATTAGCTGTGCTTTGACCTCTGCGTTTTGACGATTCATCAACGACATCGTCGTGAAGTAGCGTTGCGGTATGAATAAACTCAACTACAGCAGCTAGTTGGTGGTGCTGTGACTGAATTTCGCCAAACAATCCTGCAGATAGTAAAACTAGCATCGGGCGCAATCGTTTTCCACCACTGTTGATGATGTACTCTGCTACCTGATTAACTAGCGTAACTTCGGAGTGTAGTGATTGGCGGATAGTTTGATCCACCATGCGCATGTCGTTGTCTATGCAGGATTGAATGATGCTCGGAGTCACGTTAATATAGCCTATAAAATGAAATTCGATTTTATCACAGCCTATTTAAATCCAAGATTTTCCATGACATGGTTTTTTAGTGTTATTCATCATATATAATAGTATCTTTGGTTTTAAACCGTTGACGACTTTATGCAGTGAAAGCTGTTGGGGTTAGTCCTGACGCAAGTCTAGCAACTGTCGCAATTTTGATAATTCTTTCGGTTGGAACGCGGCCAAATAGGTAGGTGCGCATTGCTAATTTAGTATGAGTAAACTGATGGCAATTTTCCTAATAAAATTTAATCTAACATTTTTGTGGATTTGCTTAGATTAAGGTTTGCTTTACAGGATAAATTGCGTATAATGCGCGATTCTTTTGAAGTATGAGTTAAAGGCATAATCATGTATGCAGTGATCAAAACTGGTG
>Ga0160183_118531_pt1 | contig 38449 bp, 36 predicted proteins | sample met14sb_FD_108562 | JGI IMG/M metagenome (GOLD analysis project Ga0160183, IMG submission 108562) | Synthetic bacterial communities of pure cultures from sediment of Lake Washington, USA, under high oxygen condition - MT... | ecosystem: Engineered > Modeled > Simulated communities (microbial... >...
ATATAACTTATTGAATATGTGGAGTATATATGTTTTATTGGTGTGCTAGAGTGTCCAGCAAAATGTTATGATATTTTAGTTGAAATGACGTTTTAAGTGGCTGGGGGGCATGGGGTAGCAAGTTCGAATCTTGCTGTCCCGACCAATAAACAATGACTTACAGCTAAACGGCTGTAGGTCTTTTTTATTTTAACGTAGCAATGTTTGCGACTTGGTCAGTTTGCATAAGCCTTTCTAATTGCTATATTTGGATGTGAGTTTATTTTGCTTTTTGGCATGAGATTTTTACAAATATGGAGTTGTTGCAATCAAGTAAATTGTTTGTAAGTTATTGATATTGCAGGAGGCTAATTAATATAATTCATGGAAAAAATAGCTTAGTTATACACACTATCTAAAGTTTTACATTAAATAATCTAAAAAATCCTTTTAAATCAACGGTGAATTTTAAGTGATTGATTTTTATGGAATAAATGTTTTGGTTACTATTTATACTGTTTTAAAAAAAGCCTTATAAAACGGTAGGTTACATTTTAGTTTCACAGATAATCACAGAGTTATCCACAGATTTTGTGGAGAGAATCAATGGCTTCAGCAATTAAAGAAATAGTCAATTTTTTAAATTATTTATTTTTGTTGCTTACTCTATGTTTTAGCTTTTTGGTCGTCTTTATGAATTAAGAGAAATGGACGTTTATTAAACTTGTTTTAATTATTAACAGATAATCCGATATGGATAAAACATTCGTTAAGAAGAAAAATGAGTACTTAAAGTTGGATCTAGTTTTGTTTTGCCTATAGACCGCGCACATTATGTATGGACGACTGGCGAGGAAGCAATTATTAAAGTTAATCGCTGACATTATTTATACCAATCTTAAGAATGCCACGTAAAAAAGTGATTAAGTTTAAGCACTATTTGGTGTTGAACAATAGATGTAATAGACCGCTAGTTATAATATATTTTCAAGGTCTATAATATCCAAAAAACAAGGGGAAATTAAGATGCAGAAAAACGTTAAGAATCAGATGTTAACGGCATGTGTAGTTGCTGCAATATCTTTAGTGGGTACACAGGTTCATGCTGAAACGCCTTCAACCGCAGAAACTGATAAGCCAGTCGTAGAGCAAATTGTGAATACGCTGACCAAGCTATCTGGCGGCCCGCATGCAGGTTTTCGTGCTAATCACGCCAAAGGAATTGTGGTGTTAGGTGAGTTTACGCCTGCAAAATCGGCTGCCAGCATTACAAAAGCGGCACATTTACAAAAAACGCCTAGCCCAGTGATTGTGCGTTTTTCAAATGCGACAGGTGTGCCCAATATTCCAGATGCTGATGGTAATGCTTTTCCTAAAGGCATTGCGATACGTTTTAATTTAGGAGATGACACATATACGGATATTGTGAGCATTTCGACCAATGGGTTTCCTACAGCTAATCCTGAAGATTTTTTAGGTTTACTGAATGCGGTAGCGGCCAGTGGCCCCGAAGCTGCAAAACCAACGCCAGTAGAGCAGTTTTTAGGGTCACATCCGGCAGCGCTTAAGTTTGTGCAAATGCCGAAATTGCCGCCAGTGAGTTTTGCAACACAATCATTTTTTGGTGTTAACGCCTTTAAATTCATCAACGCAAAAGGTGAAATACAATATGGCCGCTATCGCATCACACCAATTAATGGTGCACAATTCTTGAGTAAAGAAGACGCGGCAAAAGCCACGCCTAATTATTTATTTGAAGAATTGCCAACCCGATTGGCTAAAGCGCCTGTAAGTTACAAGTTAACGGTGCAAATGGCCGAAAAAGGCGATGTGCTGAATGATGCGACCGTGGTATGGCCTGAGAGCCGGAAGCAAGTGGAATTAGGCACGCTGGTGATTAAAACGGTGGATGCAGATGGCGTAAAGTATGAGAAATCGACCATGTTTAGCCCGCTTGCATTAGTGGATGGTATTGAAGCATCAGAAGACCCCATTTTGTTGGCGCGGCCAGCTGCTTATGCGGTGAGTTTCGGTAGACGTTTAGGCAAGTGATAGTAGTAGCAAACCGATAGAATATTGCCGTATTTCATGCGTTAATTAATCCATTAGTTAACGCATCAATCAGTTAAGAAAGCGCATTTAATGCGCTTTTTTTTCAATTATAATGTCTGAATCATTAAGGATTAAGCATGCCTCATCAGATTATCAAAACACAAGCTTTTTTAGATCAAAAACCTGGAACTTCAGGTTTGCGTAAAAAAGTGAAAGTGTTTCAGCAGCCACATTATCTTGAAAATTTCGTACAAAGTATTTTTGACACACTCACGATTAAACCGGGCGCTATCTTAACGTTGGGTGGTGATGGACGTTTCTATAATAAAACAGCCATTCAGACCATTATTAAAATGGCGGCTGCCAATGGTTTTGCAAAAGTCATTGTTGGGCAAGGTGGTATTTTGTCTACGCCCGCAGCATCGCATATCATTCGGCATTATCAAACATTTGGCGGTATTATCTTATCGGCCAGCCACAATCCAGCAGGTCCAACCGAAGATTTTGGCATCAAGTACAACACAGCAAATGGCGGGCCAGCACCAGAGAAAATCACTGAAGCGATTTTTGCAAAAAGTAAAACAATGACGCAATACAAAATAACCAATTTTGCTGATGTCGATTTGGATAAGATTGCCGAAACACGACCAGACGATTCTAGCGATAGTTTTAGCGTACAAGTGGTTAATGCTGTTGATGATTATGCTGATTTGATGGAACAGCTATTTGATTTTTCAGCAATAAGATCGTTAATTCAGTCAGGCTTTAGCATAAAGTTTGATGCTATGCATGCCGTAACCGGACCTTATGCCAAAGAGATTTTGGTGAATCGTTTAGGTGCTCCAGAAACCAGCTTGATGAATTGTGACGTGAGTGAAACCTTTGGCGGTGGTCATCCAGACCCTAATTTGACTTATGCACACGAGCTAGTCAATGTTCTGTATTCACAACAACAATCCACTCCCGATTTTGGCGCGGCGTCAGATGGTGATGGCGATCGCAACATGATTTTGGGCAAAGGTTTTTTTGTTACACCATCTGATAGCTTGGCGATTATTGCCGCTAATGCCACATTAATACCGGCCTATCGACAAGGTTTAGCGGGCGTCGCGCGCTCCATGCCGACCAGCGGTGCAGTAGACAGAGTTGCTGCGAAATTGAATATTCCCTGTTACGAAACGCCAACAGGTTGGAAATTCTTTGGCAATTTGATGGATGCTGGCAAAGTCACTTTATGTGGCGAGGAAAGCTTTGGCACAGGCAGTAATCATGTGCGCGAGAAAGATGGTTTATGGGCGGTGCTTTGCTGGCTGAATATTATCGCCATAAAAAAAATCAGTGTAGAAGAGATTGCTAAAGCGCATTGGGCAGAATATGGTCGCAATGTGTATTCCCGTCATGATTATGAGGCAATACCCACAGGTGCAGCGAATGGCGTGATGGCGCATATCAAGTCGCAATTTGCTGAATTGCCCAATCGGGCTTTTGGGCGATACATAGTTAACACTTGTGATGATTTTAGTTATACCGACCCGATTGATGGCTCAATCAGCACAGGGCAGGGTATTCGTATTTTATTCAAATGCGGTTCGCGCATTGTGTTTCGCTTGTCTGGCACAGGGACTGAGGGTGCGACCTTACGCATTTATTTAGAGGCTTTTGAGCCAGATGTTAAGAACCATCATCTGGATGCGCAAGTTGCATTGGCTGATATGATACAAATCGCAGTGCAAATATCGCAATTGAAACTGCGCACCAATCGCGACGTGCCGACAGTGATTACTTAAGCTAACAGGCTATCATTAATAAGTGATTCGTAGATAAAAATAAGCCAACTTAACGCTGGCTTATTTTTATGTGCCACTTGCTACTACTGTGGCGGCTGGCGATACTCTTGGCCAGCTAATTATGGCCAAGAGTATCGCTAGAGCTAACCAAGCGTATGCCTGCATATTTAGCGGTTCTGAGAGGATAAATACCAGCATGGTGAGTAATGCGATTACATTTAGATAGCGATAAATACGCGACTTTGTATTGGCCAGTGTTCGCAATTGCGCTAGCCATAATCCAATGCTGAGTTGTAATACAGGCAAAAGATAGATGGTTAATGGAAAGTCACGATAGCGCCCATCAAGATTATAGAAAAATCCTGAGAGGGTCGGCATGGCTTGGGAAAGTGGCTGTAATACCCAAGCTTTTGGCATCAGCAACAGACCAGTAATAGCAGCACAAAGCGTAAAGACAAACAGGCTGATGCGCATTATATTTTTACTATATGTATTTTCTAAACCGTTAACCTGTTTTTTTGCGATGATGAATGGTATCGCCAATAGTGTGAAAATGCCCAATATATTCAGACCGCCCAATGCAATCCATTCGACTGTATCACGACAGGCAATCACCAAATAGCCGAGTTGTAATAAAGCCATCAGCCCGGCGGAAGCACCTAAGGCTGCACTGCTAACCAGCGTGCTAGAGTGCCGCTCACCGAAATAGACTGCTGCTGCCAGCCATATTAATAAGCCTGCAGTTGCCCAATACCACGGTTTTAAGCCATCCTGACGTTCCGCCATCGTGCCTGAAAACGAAAATTTTGGATTGAGATTGGTGTCATATATTCCCCAGTAACCGCCGACGGCACCTTCCAGAAAGCGTTTCCATGGCTGGTCTACGGCTTCAATGACGTTGTAATTCCACTTAGCTTCTTCAGCGCGTTGTAAAAATTCACGTATATAGCGCGCTTGATTCACAGTGCTGGGTACGGAGGCATTGCGCTGACGTCCAGCAGAAGGCCAGCCAGTTTCCCCAATCAAGATTGGCTTGGTAAATGCATGCGTGACTTTGTCCATTACGACGTTGACATGATGCATGGCATTGCTAACGGGTTGTGGATCATCTTCCCAATAAGGCAAAACATGTACTGTCACGAAATCGACGGAAGATTCCAAAGTAGGGTGCCTCAGCCAGTATTCCCAAACGTCTGCATAAGTCACCGGCACTTTGGTGGATTGCTTGGCAAGTTTTATGTAATCAGCCATTGCCTGTTCAGTCTGCTCACCTCGTAGCAACACTTCATTACCAACAATAAGTCCTACAACTGTATCTGGATACTGATTGGCTAATCGGGTGGCAAGATTGATTTCCTGTACGTTATCGCTATCTACCCAGCCAATCCAAGCGCCTAGCAATACTTTCAGGCCAATCTTTGAAGCTGCGACTGGTACATAATCTAAGCCCTGATTAACCGAATAGATGCGTACGCATTGAGAGTGCTTCGCCAAAAGCTTCAGGTCTTTTTCTATTTGCGCTTGGCTGATGTGCGTGCCTTTGATGAGCGGGGTCTGACCCTCGCCATAATAGGGCGCATAGGAAACACATTGCAGCTTACCGTCTACGGCTAATTTTGGCTCTGCGAGGGGTATGGGCTGATTTTGTTGCCAGATCCATGCACTGATTAAAGCCAGAACGACTAAATTAAATAGCGCGTATCGCCATACATTGCCAGAGTTTGTGTTGTTCATAAATTCCTAGAATATTAAGCGTTAAGTTTGCTGCTCGTTAATCGCTCACTTGCTTGATCGTCATTTCACCTTTATAAAGGCGCACATCCATGCGACCCAAATAACTCATGCCCAGCAGCACATCACCATCCAGTCCTGGCGCAATCATCGCTGACACATTGCGTGCCTGAACGCCACCAACCTGTACCGAATCGAGTCGCACCATATAACCTATACTATCGCCGTTGGCAGTATTGGTGCGCACTGCCGTTAAGCTTTTGAGCTGTAATTTATCGGCAACCGCTTGGGATATTGCAACACCCGTTGCGCCAGTATCCACCAATACATTGACCTTTTGGTCATTAATCAAGGCTTCGGCACGATAATGCCCGTCCAGCCCGCGTTTTAACACGACTTCATGTGTGTTATCGCCCAATCGCCACATTTTGTTTGGATTTTGAATATTATCGACTAAATAGTAGATGCCAAAAACCAGACTTAACCAGACAATCGCATAAATAATTGAGTTGCGAGACACTTTTTGAGCTTTTATTCGTGTTAAGTCAATTAAAAAGGCAAAGCAACGTGCGGTGCTGCATTCCAGATTACTTCTCTGAATTGCCCTTGAATACGCAACAGTGCGGCTTCAGAGTCTGCTTCAAATCGCAGCACAATGACAGGTGTCGTATTAGATGGGCGCATCAAACCAAAGCCATCTGCATATTCCACACGCAGCCCATCAATGGTAATCAATTCAACCGCACCTTCAAATTTCGCGGTTTTCTGCAATTGGGCAATCAAGGCATGCGGCTCGCCTTCTTGCATCTGAATGTGTTGTTCTGGAGTGCTGACGCTATCTGGCAGGCTGTTTAATATGTCAGATGGGTTGTTAAACTGGCTTAAAATTTCCAACATGCGCGCACCAGCATATAGCCCATCATCAAAGCCATACCAACGTTTTTTGCCATTAATATCCGCATCGTTAAAAAACACATGCCCACTCATTTCGCCAGCTAGGGCTGCATTGGTTTCTTTTATTTTAGCTTTAACCAATGAGTGACCTGTTTTCCACATAATCGGTTTGCCGCCATATTTGCGAATCCATGGGCTTAAATTGCGGGTCGATTTCACATCGAAAATAATATTGGCGCCTTTGTTGCGACTTAAAACGTCTTCTGCAAATAGCAGTAACTGCCTGTCTGGATAAATGATTTTTCCATCTTTGGTGACAATACCTAATCTATCGCCGTCACCATCAAACGCTAAGCCGATTTCGGCTCGACTGCTTTGTAAGGCGTTAGCTAAGTCGACCAGATTTTCTGGCACAGATGGGTCTGGATGATGATTGGGAAAATGACCATCCACTTCACAAAATAGCTCATCTACACGACAGCCAATCGCGTTATACAATGTTTTTGCAAATGCACCTGCTACACCATTGCCACAATCAACGGCAATTTGCATGGGCCGTGTTAATTTAATATCCGTTTGAATCGTCGCAATATAATCAGCTGCAATATCATAATTGCGTGTTAAACCTTCTCCGTAAGTAAAGTTCTTTTGCTCTATGCGTTCACGCAAGCTTTGGATAGATTCGTTGGATAATGTTTCATCTGCCAGCACCATTTTCAAACCGTTGTAATCAGGTGGATTATGGCTGCCAGTCACCATCACGCCACAATGCGTTTTCAGGTAATAAGCCGCAAAATACACCATAGGCGTCGCAACCATACCTAAATTCACTACGTTCACGCCAGCTTTGCGAATGCCAACTGCCAACGCTTCAGCTAATTCTGGCCCAGATAAGCGACCATCAAAGCCGATGCAGATTTCAGATTGTCCACGTTGTTTAGCTTCGCTACCCAATGCATGACCAATTGATTCGACAATGCCGGGCGTGAGTGTTTTGCCCACAATACCGCGAATATCGTAAGCTTTGAAAATTTCTTTAGGGATTACGGTAGAGTTAGGTGTTTGCATGATTTTTGTATAGTAAATAGATAATTTTTTTGACTACATTGTTTAAGGCGCGCCCCTTAAATTTATTCGGCTTCGTCAATCCATGCCAATTGAATGGCTTCCAGTATTTTTTCGCCACAATGTTCTGGATCATCATTAAAACCCTCTAAATCCAGCACCCATTGCATTAAGTCGGTAAAGCGCACTGTTTTTGGATCAATATCGGGATGTTTATCAGCCAGTTCTTCCGCTATTCTTAAGCTATCTGTCCATTTCATGGGCGACTTTCAAATTATTAAAATGTTTATTATAGCGTGCCTTGTTTAGACGTCTATTAAATCATCATCTATTAAATTGTCGTGAAGTGTGCATAAAAAAGCCCAGCACTTGATACATCAAGATGCTGGGCGAAACGAGCGCTTTGGAGATAAGGCTGTTGTAAATATAAAAGCAATTGCCATGCCTAAAGTATTTTTCAATTAAAACAACTGGTTATAAATTTACTCATGTGTTTGGCTGTTTGATTTGCTGCATTGTGTGGTTGTATACAGCCAAGTGGCACAACCAATTTAATGACAGGCATATTTTCATTTAAGGCGCATGGTTTAAGATGCATCAACAGCGTGATAAAATAATCAATTGTTCATTTATGTCTTACTCACTTAATTAGTAGAAAGTTTTAAAGCCATGTTTAGTTACTCCAACAAGCTTGCTATTGCTGATCCAGCACTTGCCACCATGATTGATGCAGAAGTTGTGCGCCAACATGACCATATCGAGTTAATTGCTTCTGAAAACTACACCAGCCCAGCTGTGATGGAAGCGCAAGGCTCGCAATTAACCAACAAATACGCTGAAGGCTATCCAGGCAAACGTTTTTACGGTGGCTGTGAGTTTGTTGACCAAGTGGAGCAATTAGCGATTGATCGTTTAAAGGCCTTGTATGGCGCGGAATATGCCAACGTGCAGCCACATTCAGGTTCGCAAGCCAATCAAGCGGTGTATTTCTCTATTCTAAAACCGGGCGATACCGTGATGGGTATGAACTTGGGTCACGGCGGACACTTAACACATGGTTCACCTGCAAATCTATCAGGCAAGTTATTTAATATCGTGCCGTACGGTTTGAATGATAAAGAAGAAATCGATTACGACGAGATGGAACGTATCGCGGTTGAATGTAAGCCAAAACTATTGATTGGTGGCGCTTCAGCTTATGCCTTACGTTTTGACTGGGCACGCATGGCTGAAATCGCCAAAAAGGTCGGCGCCTATTTCATGGTCGATATGGCGCATTATTCTGGTTTGATTGCAGCTGGTGTTTATCCAAATCCTGTGCCACATGCAGATTTTGTGACCTCAACCACGCATAAAACCTTGCGTGGTCCACGCGGCGGTATTATTTTGGCCAGAGCCGAGTTTGAAAAATCATTGAATTCAAATGTGTTCCCAAGTTTGCAAGGCGGTCCATTGATGCATGTGATTGCTGGTAAAGCGACTGCGTTCCTGGAAGCTGCACAACCAGAATTTAAAGCCTACCAAACGCAAGTGATCAAAAATGCACAAGCGATGGCAGAAACCTTAACAGCACGTGGTTTGCGCATTATTTCTGGCCGTACAGAATCGCATATGTTCATGGTGGATCTGCGTCCGAAAGGCTTGACTGGTAAAGCGGCCGACGCAGCTTTAGGTTTGGCGCATATCACAGTGAATAAAAACGCGATTCCAAACGATCCGGAAAGTCCATTCGTGACTTCAGGTATACGTATCGGTGCGCCAGCAATCACCACGCGCGGTTTTAAAGAAGAAGAAGCGAGACAAGTGGCGAACTTGATTGCAGACGTGTTGGATAACCCAACGGATGAAGCTTTGATTGCGGCCACTAAAGCTAAAGTGCATGCGTTAACAGCGCGTTTTCCAGTATACGGAAAATAAAATATGTGCTTTACGCTAAATCGGGAGCTTAAATAAAGTGAAGTGCCCATTCTGCGGCACGGATGATACTCAGGTTATTGATTCCAGGGTCAATGATGAGGGCGATTCTATTCGCCGTCGCCGCAAATGTGGTGCTTGCGATAAGCGCTTTACTACTTATGAAACGGCTGAGTTACATATGCCGCAAGTAGTGAAGCAGAATGGCACACGCGAAGAATTTAATCGTGAAAAACTGCGCTTATCGTTTACACGCGCTTTGCACAAACGGCCGGTGCCAACCGAGTATGTAGACCGTGCACTTGATCATATCGTGCAAAAAATGTTGGGCTTGGGCGAGCGTGAAGTGCCGGCACGCGATTTGGGCGAAAGTGTGATGCAAGAGCTAAAGTTAATGGATAAAGTCGCTTATATCCGTTTTGCATCGGTGTATCGTAGTTTTTCAGACGTGGATGACTTTAATAATGTTATTCGCGACTTGTAAGTTAGTAGTAGATTAATTAATCGTCAGTTAACTAATTGAAAGTGACCATCAAACGCCATGAAATTCATTAATGTTTCTTCAATCGCTTTAGCGGTTTTTACCATTTTGTTAACGATTGTATTTTTTACCTGGTGGGCGTTTAAAGATAAAGTGGTTTTTGGCGCTGAAAAGTTTGATCAAACCAAATGGATGCAGCACGCAGCAACGATTGAGCAAGAATGCAAACGTGGCGATATGGCTTATGATTTACAGCAAAATATTTTAATTAAAGGCGCGCGCAAAGAAGCTGTGATGGCTTTATTGGGCCGTCCTAGTATTGAAGAGAGTTTTACTGCAAACAACAGCGCCATTGAATATGATTTGGGCAAATGCATGCATGTATATCATGGCCTGCTTATATTTTTTGATGCGAATAATCAGTTAACACAAAGCCGTATTTCATCGCATTAACCAGCGCATAAATCAGCTATGCCAGACTTTCAAGCCTAAATGTTTACCGCCAGCGATCATATTTGGATGGCACGTGCGTTAAAGCTGGCAGAGCAGGGTTTATATACGACCATGCCCAATCCACGTGTTGGGTGCGTGATTGTTAAAGACGGCATAGTCATTGGTGAAGGCGCACATCTTAAAGCTGGCGAGCCACATGCAGAGGTGTTTGCCTTGCGTCAGGCGGGCGGACACGCTAGAGGTGCAACGGCTTATGTGACTTTAGAGCCATGCAGCCATACAGGCCGCACACCACCTTGCGCGGAGGCTTTGGTCAAAGCGGGTGTTGCCAAAGTGATTGCCGCGATGGTTGACCCTAATCCGCTGGTTGCAGGCAATGGCCTGGCCTATTTACAAGCACAGCATATCGAAGTGGCGAGTGGCTTAATGCAGGCGCAAGCACAGGAATTAAATGCCGGTTTCATTGCTCGCATGTCTCGAAAAGCACCTTATGTGCGTTGCAAAATTGCCAGTAGTTTAGATGGCAGAATCGCACTTAATAACGGACACAGTCAATGGATTACCAGCGAAGCGGCAAGGCTGGATGTACAGCATTGGCGTGCGCAATCCTGTGCGATTTTAACGGGTATCGGCACGGTTTTAAGTGACGACCCTGCGATGACGGTGCGCAGTTTAAATGTTGAACGACAGCCCTTGCGTGTGATTGTGGATAGTCAGTTGCGCATATCGCCACAAGCGAAAATTCTGCAAGGTGGCAATACTTTAATTGCGTTTGCCCAGCCTGACGATAATAAAGCCAATCTATTACTGGCTACCGGCGCAGAACTGCTTTGCATTCCGAACCAAGACAATAAAGTATGCCTGAAAACGCTATTAAGCCATCTGGCGCACATGCAAATTAATGAAGTGCTAGTGGAGGGTGGTGAAGCCTTAAACGGCGCCTTGCTTGCACAAAGCCTGATTGACGAGCTTTTGATTTATTACGCTCCCAAATTGATGGGAAGTGCAGCTAAAGGTTTGTTTGATATGCCGGCTTTTACGCACATGAATCAAGCCATTGGGTTAGATGTACTTGAGCTGCGTCAAATTGGCTGTGATATTCGGCTACGTGCAAATCCCGTTTATTCTGTCAAAAAACCTGTTAATCAAACTCCCAGTTAGCTAGTCAATCAATATGAAACGGTGCGTAAAATTTAATGTTATTAATTGATACACACTGCCACCTGGATGCCACTGAATTTAATTCAGACCGTGATTTAGTTGTCGCCAATGCCCATCAAGCAGGTGTTCATAAAATTGTGGTGCCATCCGTCGCACGCAATAATTTTCAAAGCGTGATTGATTTAGCGCATCAACACGCGCAATGCTTCATGGCTTTGGGCATTCATCCCATGTACGTTGACCATGCGCATCCAAGCGATTTAGCCGTATTAAAACAGTTAATTGCCGAACAATTGGCACATGCAAACCCTAAAATAGTCGGCGTGGGTGAAATTGGTTTGGATTTCTTTGTTACACAGCAAAATCGCGAAACGCAGGAATACTTCTTTATTGAGCAGCTTAAAATTGCGCAGACATTTCAATTGCCTGTCATTTTGCATGTGCGTCGCGCAATCGACGAGATTTTGAAGTATCTGCGTCGGCACCCTGTTGCTGGCGGTATTGCGCATGCATTTAATGGCAGTCAGCAACAGGCGGAGGAGTTTATCAAATTAGGATTCAAGCTGGGGTTTGGTGGCGCGATGACTTACCCGCGTGCGCTTAAGATTCGTGAATTGGCTAAAAATTTACCATTAGAATCGATCGTATTGGAAACTGACGCGCCGGATATTCCGCCGGAATGGATTGGTACAAAGGGCAGAAACAGGCCCGCAGAGCTAGCAAAAATAGCACAAATGTTTGCTGATTTAAGGGGTGTTGAAGAGTCGCAAATCATTGAAATTACAGGTAAAAATGCGTTGAAAATCTTACCTAAATTAGCTGGGTTATACACATCAGTTAAAGTGCTACATTAACAATTGTAAAAAACTGTATCAAACCAATGGCATACCGTAAGCCATTGATTTTATTGAGTAATGAAATAGATTAAAAAATGAACTTTTGAAAAAAAGCCTTATAAATTGGTAGGTTACACTTTTAAGACACAGCAATCCACAAAGTTATCCACAGATTTTGTGGATGGAAAATCGTAAAAAATAAAACAAAAAAAATTGCAAGAAATTTATTCGTAATTATTTATACTATTTAGCGATTTAATATCAATAAAAAGTTATATAAAACTTGCAATTTAATCATAAGCCAGATTTGTAATAAGGTTGTACTAAATGAAAGTTGCTCAAAAACCGTTTCGAACGATTTGGCCGAGTCCACGCTGCAAATTTGTGCAGATTATTAATCAAACGCAATTGCCGTTTGCATTTGAAGTCTTAAAAATCCACACTTTAGAGCAAATGGTCAATGCCATTAAAACCATGCAAGTACGTGGCGCACCATTAATCGGTGTTGCAGCTGCGTATGGCATAGCGTTGGCAATGTTAGAGGATGAGTCGGATGCTTATTTAATCACTGCTGCGGAAATGCTCAAAAATAGCCGCCCGACAGCCGTTAACTTGGCTTGGGCGGTTGATCGCATGGTGACGAGTTTGCAGGCAGCACCTATTAATCGGCGCAATATGACGGCTTGGCGCGAAGCAGCAAACATTGCGGAAGAAGATGTCGTGCAGAATCAATTAATCGGTCAGCATGGACTGGGGTTAATTAAGCAACATTATCAAAACCAAATAGATCCAAATAAACCATTCAATATTCTGACCCACTGCAATGCGGGCTGGCTGGCGACTGTCGATTACGGTACGGCTTTGTCGCCCATTTATGCGGCGCACGATGCCGGTTTGAATGTGCATGTTTGGGTAGATGAAACGCGCCCACGCAATCAGGGCGCGGCGCTTACCGCTTGGGAACTGAGACAGCATGGTGTGCCGCACACGGTCATTACTGATAACGCGGGCGGTCATTTAATGCAGCAAGGTCTGGTGGATATGGTGATTGTGGGCGCAGACCGCGTAACTGCAAATGGCGATGTATGCAACAAAATTGGCACTTATTTAAAAGCATTGGCAGCGTTTGATAATCACACTCCATTTTACGCAGCAGTGCCTAGTCCAACGATTGATTGGACAATGACCGATTACAAGCAAATTGAAATTGAAGAGCGTGATAGTGACGAAGTGCAATTTATACAGGGTTTAGCGGCAGATGGCAGTATGCAAAATGTTCGGTTATTTCCAGTCGAATCAAACGCCGCGAACCCTGCGTTTGATGTGACACCTGCCAGATTGGTAAAAGGCATTGTTACTGAAAAGGGCGTATTTTCGCCTTCTGATTTGGTTAAGTTAAGAGAAGGCTAATCATGCAGGATAAGTGCGAACAGTTACTCGCCATCAGCCAGAAATTAGCACAACTAGGCCTAAATAAGGGCACATCTGGCAATGCAAGTGTCAGATGTGGCGGTGGATTCCTAATCACACCAAGCGGCATGATTGTCGATGAAATGACACCGGATAGCCTGGTGCAAATGCAGTTTGATGGCACTTTTGAACAAAACAAAAAGCCGTCATCAGAATGGCGCTTTCACCGCGATATTTTAGCCAGCCGCCCAGATATCAGCGCAGTTATTCACACCCACAGTATGTTTGCCACCACGCTAGCCTGTTTGCATAAAGATATTCCAGCATTTCATTACATGATAGCCGTTGCGGATGGCGATACTATTCGTTGTGCGCCGTATGCATTATTTGGTTCGCAGCAATTATCTGATAACGCATTAACTGCTTTAATTGACCGTAAAGCTTGTCTGTTAGCGAATCACGGCATGATCGCTTTGGGTTATGATTTGGATGATGCTTTAGCGGTGGCAATAGAGGTTGAAAATCTGTGTGAGCAATATTGGCGGATTTTGCAGGTTAACTCCAATCCGCCATTGTTAAGTGAAGCTGAAATGCGTGAAGTGTTTCAGCAGTTTAAGGGCTATGGAAAGTGGGGGATTTAATTGAGTTGCGCCTGCTAACAAGTTGTGGCAAAAAAAATTTAGGTTAGCCAATTAACATTTACTTAAAACGACAGGTTACTTAACTTTTTTAATAAACAGTTTTTATCGTAGTGGAAAACCTGAAATTGTAGGTTTAACTCAATGGCTTGCCAATGCGTGCTGGTCTGATGTGCGACAGGTTTTTGGCGTAATCTTTGCTGACTACACTGGCATTTTTAACCGTTTGTTTGCAAACCCAACATTGTTATTCTACTGCCTTTGCGGTAAAATTTGTTCCCGTCTGTAAGCTAATTCTTGGCTTACCATTAAGTGTAAAGCGTCCTGTAAATGACCAAATATGTATTCGTCACTGGCGGTGTTGTTTCTTCTCTCGGTAAAGGTATCGCCGCTGCCAGTTTAGGCGCAATTTTAGAGTCGCGTGGTATCAAAGTAACCATGCTCAAGTTAGATCCCTATATTAACGTTGACCCCGGCACTATGTCGCCATTTCAGCACGGAGAGGTTTTTGTGACCGATGACGGCGCTGAAACCGATTTGGATTTGGGCCATTATGAGCGATTCATTTCGCAACGTATGGGTAAACGTAACAATTTCACCACCGGTCAAATCTACGAAACCGTGATTAAAAAAGAACGTCGCGGCGAATATTTAGGCAAAACTGTGCAGGTGATTCCACATATCACCGATGAGATTAAAACGCATATCAAACGCGGCGCTGAAGGCGCAGATGTGGCGATTGTAGAAGTCGGCGGTACTGTGGGCGATATTGAGTCGTTACCGTTTCTGGAAGCGATTCGCCAGATGGGTTTTGAAGAAGGCAGATCAAATACCTGTTTCATCCATTTAACGTTATTGCCGTGGATAGCGGCGGCGGGTGAGTTAAAAACCAAACCGACGCAACATTCTGTGAAAGAGTTGCGCGAAATCGGTATTCAACCAGATATTTTGCTTTGTCGCGCTGACCGCAATATTCCAGATGAAGAGCGTAGAAAAATTGCTTTGTTTACAAATGTGGCGCCAGAAGCGGTCATTAGCGCAATCGACGCAGACTCTATTTATAAAATACCTGGGTTGTTACATGACCAGATGCTGGATGAAATCGTCTGTCATAAATTAGATATCTTGGCTAAAGCAGCTGATTTATCTAGCTGGGAAAAAATCTCCTACGCGCTCGCTAACCCTAAACATTTAGTCAATGTTGCCTTTGTAGGCAAATATGTGGATTTAACTGAATCGTATAAATCGCTCACTGAAGCCTTGATTCATGCGGGTATACATACTGAATCAAAAGTCAAAATTCACTACATGGATAGTGAGGAAATTGAGCAGAACGGTACGGAAAAATTAGATGCGATGGATGCGATTCTGATTCCTGGCGGCTTTGGTGTGCGCGGTACAGAAGGTAAAATTGCCGCGATTCAGTATGCGCGCGAAAATAAAATTCCTTATTTAGGCATTTGCTTAGGTATGCAATTAGCTGTGATTGAGTTTGCGCGCAACGTGGCACATCTGAAAGGTGCAAACAGTACTGAGTTCAATGCAGATGCACCGCATAAATTGATTGGCTTGATCGATGAGTGGCAGGACGCATCTGGCAAAATCGAAAAACGTGATGAGAGCTCTGATCTTGGCGGCACTATGCGTTTAGGCGCACAAGCTTGTCCTACAGTAGAAAACACCTTGGCTGCAAGCATTTATGGTGCGCAAGTGAATGAACGTCATCGCCATCGTTATGAAGTGAATAACCATTATGTAGATCAACTCAAACAAGCCGGTCTAGTTATTTCTGCACGCACATTAGGCGAAGATTTGTGTGAGATGATTGAGTTGCCAAAAGCGACACATCCTTGGTTTGTTGCCTGTCAATTCCATCCGGAATTTACTTCTAATCCACGTGCCGGTCACCCTTTATTTAAAGCGTATGTGCAGGCGGCATTAGAAAATAAAGTAACACATAATAGTATTACTAAAGGCGACTTTTCATGAAGTTATGTAACTTTGATGTAGGTCTTGAGCATCCATTATTCCTGATCGCAGGCCCTTGTGTGATTGAGTCACGTGAGTTTGCGATTGAAACAGCCGGTAAGCTGAAAGAGATTGCGGCAAAAGTGGGCATTCTTTTTATCTATAAATCATCCTACGATAAAGCGAATCGCAGTTCGACCAAGACGTTTCGCGGCTTTGGCATGGACGAAGGTTTGCGTATTCTGGATGAAGTAAGAAGTCAGATTGGTGTGCCAGTATTAACCGATGTGCATACCACTGAGCAAGTGCCACATGTGGCAGCGGTGGTAGATGTGTTACAAACTCCAGCGTTTTTATGTCGTCAAACCGATTTTATTGTGGCTGTGGCGACTTGCGGTAAGCCAGTTAATATCAAAAAAGGCCAGTTTTTAGCGCCGCATGATATGTTGCAGGTGGTGAATAAAGCCAAAGAAGCCAATGGCAATCAAGACACGATTATGGTGTGTGAGCGCGGTGCCAGCTTTGGCTATAATACGTTGATATCGGACATGCGTGGCTTGGCCATCATGCGCGAGACTAATTGCCCTGTGGTATTCGATGCTACCCACTCAGTACAACAGCCGGGCGGTCAGGGTGATAAGAGTGGAGGGCAGCGTGAGCATGTGCCTGTGCTGGCGCGTGCGGCGGTAGCTAGCGGTATCGCTGGTGTGTTTATGGAAACCCATCCAGACCCTGCAAAAGCCTTATCAGACGGTCCAAATGCTTGGCCGTTAGATAAGATGGAAGACTTGCTGCATTTGTTGGTTGATATGGATAGACTGGTTAAAAAATCGGGATTTATTGAATCAACGCTTTAAATAGTTAACGTATTTTTATCATTAATTTTTAGGATTAAACATGAGCGCAATTGTAGATATTATCAGTCGTGAGATTTTGGATTCACGCGGCAACCCAACAGTTGAATGTGACGTGCTACTGGAAAGTGGCGTTATCGGTCGTGCGGCCGTGCCGTCTGGTGCATCTACGGGTGCGAAGGAAGCAATGGAGCTGCGTGATGGAGACTCAGACCGCTATTTAGGCAAAGGTGTATTGCAAGCAGTTGAAAACGTGAATACTGAAATCACCGAGGCGATCATTGGCTTGGACTGTGAAGAGCAAAGTTTTATTGATAAAACCTTGATTGAGCTAGATGGTACGGAAAATAAAGACCGTTTAGGTGCCAATGCCTTATTGGCGGTTTCAATGGCCTGTGCCCGTGCGGCGGCGGAAGAGAGTGGTTTGCCTTTGTATCGCTATTTAGGCGGTTCTGGTGCGATGCAATTGCCAACACCGATGATGAATATTATCAACGGCGGCGCGCATGCGGATAACTCTGTCGATATGCAGGAATTTATGATTATCCCAGCTGGCTTACCAACATTCAGAGAAGCTTTGCGTTGCGGCGCAGAAGTGTTTCATCAACTGAAGAAAACGCTGCATAAAAAAGGTTTAGCTACTACTGTGGGCGATGAAGGTGGTTTTGCGCCAAACTTGCCATCAAACGAAGCCGCGATTCAGTTGATTTTAGAAGCGATTTCAGCTGCAGGTTATGAGCCGGGTCGTGATGTTTATCTTGGCCTAGATTGCGCCAGTACAGAATTCTACAAAGATGGTAAATATCATCTGGAATCAGAGGGCTTATCACTAACTTCTGCACAATTTACCGATTATCTAGCGACATGGGTGGATAAATACCCGATCATCAGCATCGAAGACGGCATGGGCGAATTTGACTGGGACGGTTGGGATATCCTGACTAAACGCTTGGGCAAAACTACGCAGTTAGTGGGTGACGATTTGTTTGTGACCAATTCTAAAATCCTGCGTGAAGGCATCAAGCGCGGTGTGGCTAACTCTGTATTGATTAAGGTTAATCAAATCGGTACGTTAACAGAGACATTCCAAACCATCGAAATGGCTAAACGTGCAGGCTATACGGCCGTTGTGTCACATCGTTCCGGTGAGACAGAAGATACGACAATTGCAGATATTTCAGTGGCAACTAATGCCTTGCAGATCAAAACAGGCTCATTGTGCCGTAGCGAACGTATTGCAAAATATAACCAATTGTTGCGTATTGAAGAAGAATTAGGTGATGCAACGAGTTATGCCGGTATGGGCGCTTTTTACCAACTGTTCAAGTAATTTCAAATGCAATCGAGCCAATACGTTGTTGCATTAGCTTGCCGTACTTGTTGTACTGTCTGCGCTGATGCGCCTAGTCTTGGCTCGATTGCATTTGAAATGGAATGGGTGCGATCTTATAAAAAGGCTTCTTATAAAGGCTCATTTTGAAAGCTCTAACCTTAATTTTTGTAATCCTAATCGCTTTACTACAGTACCCGCTGTGGCTTGGTAAAGGTAGCTGGTTGCGTGTCTGGAATGTTAACCAGCAAATTAGCAGTCAGAAAGAAAAAAAATAAAGCGCTTAAGCAGCGTAACGAAACTTTAAGTGCTGAGGTGCGTGATTTAAAACAAGGCAATGCAGCGATTGAAGAACGCGCACGTAGCGAGTTGGGCATGATTAAGGAAGATGAAGTGTTTTATCAGGTGATTGATCAACCTTTACCAACAATTCAGCCGAATCAACTGCCTGAAATTTCGGCAATTCAAAATACTCAGCCTGAATTATCCGCAGCACCAACAGTTTCACCACTAGGCAATCCAATGCCTTAACTTAACCATATGATTAACGCAGATTAGGTGTTAATTTTGGTCGTTTAGAGCGTAGGGCAACGGCTTAATTTCAATAGCAAAGCCTTGCCAAGTCAGATTTCCTGCCTGTCTCGCCTCAATACGCATGGCTACCAACGCGTCGAATCCCGCCTCACCATTCGGCGCAACTTTTACTATGCGGCCAACTTCATTATTTAAGCCATCCAGTATCGTATCGCCTTCAACGGGCGCAGTGTTTGATACTATGCTGACCAAATAAGTACGACGTTTTACCGTGCCTAGATAATGCGCGCGCGCGACAATCTCTTGGCCGGTATAACAACCTTTTTTAAAATTAATGCCATTTAAAATATCTAAATTGAGCATTTGTGGCACAAATTGCTCTTGAGTTTTTGGCAGTATTTCAGGTATCCCTGCCTGAATGTCTAGCCAATCCCAGCAGGGCTTGCCAACCAACTGGCACTGAGATTTAAGCGCATTAAATAAAACAGGTGCATTAATTGCATCTGTGAAAATTTGAAAGCGTGAATGACCGGCGATTGTAGGTAACTTTAAAATGGCACCATTTTCCAGGCTGACTAATTCATAATCCTGTGTGGGGATTTGGCTAAAAAACGGTGTTAACAAAGCGGCAGAATTCGGGCCATTTAAACCAAATTTAATGATGCTTTCAGATGCGTCTCTAATCTCCACTTTGCTGCGCATCACATACATTTTAAGTCGCTTCATCATCGGCTCTAGCAATGCACGATTAAACTGTAAATGCAGGTGATCACGCTGCGCAAATGCCAAAAATAAGGCAAGCAGTCGTCCTTTAGGTGTGCAATAGCCAGTGTAGTGCGCACTGTTGCTTGTGGTAAGCAGTTTTACATCGTTGGTTACCTGACCTTGCAGAAAAGTCACTGCATCGGCACCAGTGATTTCTAATAAACCAAGGTGATTTAAATCGTACAGTGTATTCACGCTTTTTGTAGCGGTTAATTCTTTATGCGGATTGTTAAAATGGCTGATTACGCCATCTGCAATGACCGCGCCATGTTCTACTAATCCTAATTGCCAATCTGATGCCGTCATGCGATTATTTGCCTTGTTTATTCACTATTTTAGAGTGAGTTTGTAATGAAGCCTGTTTTACCAAAAGCCATTGTGATACAGCTTTTGCCCTCAGTTCTATTATTGGGTTTGTTAGTCGCAGTTGCAACCATCAGCGTAATGATTATTTTAATACTGCCCATTATTTTACTCATTAAATGTGCAGTATTTCTTTTGATTATTGCTTCAACACTATATTTCATATTGCGAGATGCGTTGCTGATATTGCCTTGGTCGTGGCAAACCATTGAAGTAGATGTGAAAGGTATTCTAAAGTTAACCAACAAAAGGCAGCAACAATTTAAACCGCAATTGGCAGCAAGCAGTTTTACGCATCAGTATTTAACTATTCTGAATTGTAAAAGAGATGGCTTGAAATGGGCATTGCCACCCGTATTGTTGCTGCCCACTTTTTCAGAAAATATTGCCAGTCAATTTGAAGCTAAAGATTCATTAAGACGCTTGCGTGTGTGGGTGCGGCTATTTAAGCACGATAAAAATCATCAGGATAATTTTGCAATATCAGGCGAGTGACGTTTTTTGCGTGCAAGCCATGATTTCCATAAGCTTTTTGATTCTTTAACTGGGTGTTTCGGTAAATAAGCGGCTAAAAACACTAAGCCAGCTAACCCAGAAAATACCCATTTTAATTGAAATTGCGCCTTATCACGGCGGGCGGGCGGCTGTTTTTTCATCGCAGATAATACCGCTTGCACGCTGCTACCGTTCACGTATTTGGCATTGATTTCCTTGGTCACAGACAGTAAATATTTTTCATCTAATTTAGATAAAAATCGATCATTAGTGCCACTGGCAATGCTGTCATTACGAGTGCCGATATTGGATTCGGAGATTTGTGCAACCCCTGGTTGTAAGGCAAAACTTTCGTTAGACCAATAACCAATCACTTGATTTTTTTCATCTAATTTAGGAATTGCCGTGCCTTTTTCGCTACCGATTCCGACGAAAAGCCAGTCTTTTGCACCTTGAAAATCAGTTAAGTCACGCGTATTAAATGCATGTAAAAAAGGCGTTTCTTCACCATCGGTAAAGTAAACCACTTGGGCTGTTTCAGGAAAACTGCGAATCAATCTCGCTAACGTTGCCAGGCTTTCACGAATACGGCTGTTGCCAGACCAGCCTGTGCGCCAATCTAAGTGGTCAATCGTGTCTTCGATAGCGGCAAAGTTTTCGCATACTTCAATTGGCGTATAAAGCGCAGCTACACTCACGCCAGCAAACAAGCCAATTCCAACCTGTGTACCGCACGGCATTTCACCAATAATGCGGTGCATCAGATATTGCTGGTATTGCATGCGTGTAACGGCTTTGCCATTAATACTTTCATCCACCACATTCATGCTTTGCGAAATGTCAGCTACCAGTAAGTAGCTATAGATATCGCGTTTAATCGGCACAGTCGGTTTAAATAGTGCAATCAATAGCAAAATCAACGCTAGCGTTAGCAGGCTAATGTCGCGACGATGGCGGAAGTAATTGTATATATTTATCATGATGTTCTAGCCGTTAACTTAATGGCTTATTAAGGCAATCCAACGGGAATGTTGCCCATAATCAGCCCTGGTGTATCCGATTCACCCACGCCTGGCGTTGGCGTTCCAGGTAACATGGTTAACAGGCGGTCTAGATTGTGGCGTGCATCCCAATGGCTATTATCATTTTTTAACGATGTTTGATAAGCCGTTTTGGCTTGGCGTATCAAATATTCGGATTCATCACGCACAGTATTATTCGTGCCATTAATGGCTAATCCACGCAAAAAGAAGATGTTGCCGATATTGTAATTAACCGCCGATTTTTGCGATGCATTGGCTTTTGGTAAGGTTTGTGTAAACAATAAAGTGGCTTCTTTATAACGTTCTTTTTTCGCCAAATAAAGCGCAGTCGCAAATTTAGCTTCAAAGCTTTGCTTATCTGTTTTAGGCGTTTTTCCTGAACTAATCGCCTGATTAAATTCATCAATTTGGCGAATTCGATTAAAAGTATAAATGCTTGCTAATAAACAAGTAAGGCTTAAAAACACTAAAAACCAAGAGAGTTTTTTTACCGTGAATAAAGATTGAATATTAAATTTCATCGTAGTCTCGCTATTTTAATTTCGCCAAGTTCTTACTTCTAAATATTTTACGCCCAGCAGTAATGCAATCATGGCTGCAGCAAATATGAAGCAAAGGCTTGAAAAATCCTTACCTGGAATCTTATGTAAATATTTGATGGGTTTTTTCTCTTTACGATTGATATCATCAATCGCCAATTGCAGTGTTTTCGGGTCTTCTGCCTCATAGGCATTAAACGGCGTTTTAAGCGTCTTAAAAAACTCATGTAGCTCGATCTCTGGCGGTAAGGGCTGGTCTTCCTGTGGCTTGTAGTCCTTGTCGAAAATACTTAAGCCGCCTGGTTGGCGCAACACGATCCAATACAAGCTGAGATGCATGCGGTCAAACCAGTCCTTGATTTTCTGTTGTGTGTTGGCATCAATACGGCCAGCGCCATCTGATAATAAAATCACGACGCGCGAACCAGAGTCGGGCACTTTGTCAAACAAACCAGCGGCCGAAGTTAAGCCGCTGCCAATATTGGTTTGAAACAATGCATTGCCTGCGGTTGCACGCACAGCAGCGACAATGGCTTCCTTGTTTTCGGTAAGCGGCAACACATACATAGCGGAGTTACTAAAGGTAATCATGCCCAGCATATCGTTTTGACGGGATTGCACAAATTGGGTGATCAGTCTGCTGGCCGCGGCTGATTTAGTTTCGCCCACGGTGGTCGGGGTTGAGCCGGAAAATGGATCGTCCATACTGGCGCTGCGGTCTAATACCAGCGTGATTTGTGCGCCAACGCCAATACGTTCGATATGTTGCTGATTGCTATGTGGTGCGCTTAAACCCAGAATAATAAACGTGAGAATCAGTACGGCTAATACTTTTAGAATCCATCCAATTAAATCTGAAAGCGGATCTGCTGGCAGCATATCCAACCAAGAGTAACTTTTGCTATGGGCGCGCTGAAACACTAACGGCAATATCGCTAGTGGCAACAACCACAACATCCAGGGATGAGAAAAAGCCATCTTTAAACCTTTGAATCAAGCGCGTCTGGAATTAAGCCGCGTTCACAATCGCGGCAGCGACGGCAGAATCGTGCCAGCCATTTAATCGGCTCATGACCAATATCGTGTTTTGCGTTTGGTTCAAAAAAGACCTGGCGCGACAAGGCAAAGAACTGTTCAATTTCAGTCTTTATCGGTTTAAAGCTGGGTTTTTTCTCAAAAAATTCATTCAGATTTCCACCGAACACACTCATGCCAGCTGTCGTGTTAAGGGATTGATGCATGCTGGTTATCGCTTGCTGTAAGCCTTGAGGTGTATTGGGCGACCTGCGGATTAAACGATAGCTCTTTGCAAATGGACCACCCATGCGTGGTAACCAGGTATATTTGCCTAGTATGTACAGCAAGCCCAACAAACTTAACGCTAAAACCGTTAACAACACTTTTAAGTATTGTTTAAGGTTGCTGTTGTCCAATAATAATGGGCCTCTGAAGCCTGACATATCCGATTCAATTTTCACCGCACCATAAATTGAAAGTGGCGAAATCGCAAAGTCCCAGCTTGGGATGCGGTATTTCACGACTTCTTTCGTCTGTGTGTTGATAATGCGTAAATACTCTTGTGGCAATGAACCATGTTTTGCTACCAGATTGTTGGTAAATACCTGATAACTCAAGCTGAGTGTATGCGTGACATCATCACTATGTTCTTTTTTGACGTGTTTAAGATCGCTTAAATCAATGCCGACTAATTGACCTTTATAACGTCTTTCGTAGCCGATAATAGGTAAAGATTCGTCAATCAGTTGATAGGGCTTTTTAATGGTAATCGTCATATTACGCGTTAAGATATCGCCAACCGTGTAGCCTACATTGCGCACCGGCTCTTGTATCTGGATGCTGACAATGCCAGGTTTAATATCTGGCAGCTCTTCATATTCCAGCGCGTAGGTGCTAGCCACACTTAATATGAAAAGCGGACTTGTAATGATTGCCAGCCAATATTTTTTTAATGATTTCATAGTGTTAAGTATTCGGTTTATGTTTTGAATTAATCTCTTAAATCATTCACTATTCAGTTTAAGCCGCGACAAATTGGTGAAAGTATTCAGTTAGAGCGTCGGCATCAAAATCACCTTCCACGTAAAACGGCGGCATATCAAACTGCATAAATAGTTTATAAATCGCTTCACGACGCGCCTCAAATGATGCAATGATTTTGTCACGATATTCCTTGCGCAAAAATAAAGTGCGTTTCTGGCCCGTTTCAGGGTCGGTGACGGCGGTAATGCCAAACTCAGGCAGATTCCTGTATTCATCCGCATCCCATAAAACCACGGGCACAATATGGTGGCGCAATAAGTTCGCCAGTGAGCCTTCTAACTCTGCTAATGGCATATGGAAATCTGAAATTAAAAATACCAGTGAGCGTTCGCGCGGCAAATAGCGCCACACATCGTTAATGCCGCTGCCGGAAACCGGTTCGGGATGATATTCTTTCAAGCGTTCTGCCAACTCAATCGCGCGTTGTGATTTAAACGATGCTGTGCTGATCCAATCTTCGCGTACCACTTCATCAAAACCCACAAAACCGAATGGGTCTGAATTTCTAGTCGCTGAACGTGCAATCGATTCTGCAATCTCTGCCGCTTTGCGAATTTTGCGTTCTTTTGCGCCAAAATTCATGCTGCCGGATAAATCGCAAATCACAAAAACCGGCGTTGCACTTTTTTGATTGAACAGGCGTACATACACCTGTTCCATTGGATCGCGAATGGTTTGGCGCAAATCGATGCGGCGCGGATCAGGGTAGGCGATCAGTGTGGTATGACCAATAAACTCCATGCCCATGCCGCGCTGCGTGCTGGCATGGCGACCAGGATGGCGACCGCGATTACGCCAGCCGATGTGGTAGCTAAACTCTTTGATATTTTCAATGGACATTGATGCTGACCGATATGAATATTAATGACTGAATGTTAATTGCTGAATATAGACTAGGGCGCGGCAACAGCGTTGATGATATTGCTTAACATTTCGCGCGCAATTTCTGTACGACGCATTTCATAAACTGGGCTAAATACCAATCTGTGAGCAACAGTTTCATGAAAAACAGCATGAATATCTTCCGGTGTAATCGCAGTGCGTTCATTCAGCCAAGCGTTGACACGTGCTGCGCGTAGCATCATGCTCATACCGCGCGGGCTGGCACCAGCAAGCACTAGACGGTTCATATCCACATTTGTCACCTTAATGCCAAAATCAGTCGGTTTGCGCGTGGCTTTCCATAAATTAAGCGCATATTTTTCAAGTGTTTTCGAAGCCTCGACACTTTCTTGAATAACACCAGAAAATGCATTTAATTCATCGAATTTCAATACGTCAGGTTTAACCGTATCAATCAGTGTGTCTACGTTGTGAAAGCGCGTATCAAACATCAGGCCAGACATAATGTCATCGTCATTGGGAACCACAATTGGGATTTCCATCATAAAACGGTCGCGCGCCGCAGAAGGAATTTCAAACGTTTCTTCTTTTTCGACTTGATTGCGGTCTGCAAACACAATCATGTGCGGAAATACATGTTCTTTATTAAATGCAGAAAGCGTACGTTCCGCCATCACGCGCAATAGCAAGGAATGTACTTGTGGGCGCGCGCGGTTGATTTCGTTAAAGAAAAATACCGATAAATCTTCGCCAGACATTAACAGCGGGCCAGCACTTACGTGCGGTTTACCGTCTTCGCCTAGGTAAGTGTGATATACCAAATCGTTCGGCATTAAGTCAATCGTGCCCTCAATCCGCTGATAGCCGCCACCGATTCCGCGTGTAAAAGCGCGTAGCAGTGTGGTTTTTCCCACGCCAACATCACCTTCAAGTAATACATGGCCACGTGCAAAAATCGCGATGGTGATTAAACGAACAGGGTTTTGCTGGCCAACCACTACTTTGTTCACTTCGGTTTCTAAAGTCAGCGCATGTTGACGCCAATCGGCTAATAGACGGTCACTCATTGAGTTTTTCCTAAAATTTAAATGATTAACTAATAGTAATAAATGATTAAGTAATAATAGATGGTTATTTATGCGTGCTTATGTAATTAGTATAATGAATTTGAAATGATTGCTTACAATTTGTTAACAATATAAATGAAATTCTGCGAAGTGTATACCGGTTTGTATAGTTTAGGCGGTTAATATTTCTTGTAGCGATATCTTTGTTTCTTAATATCAAAAGTCATGTGTGGACATGGATTGTAATCACCTAATATAAAGCCAATTGCCGTTAGCCCGATTATGCGCTTTATCTACGTTGCTCAAAGTGGGTTTAACTCCAAATCAGCAACTGATAATCAAAATCAATGGCCACTTTAAATAAAACGCTTTGGACCCACATTAATTAAATATTGCCTCTAAAAACGGATAAATATTTCCTAAAAGTTTTAGCATCGCCCAAAATAGTGGATAATTTAGCCTGCGATTACAGAGCAAATTACTTATTTTTTTATAATTAAAATAAGGGCGCTGTAAAAATTGATAACTTTAATGCTTTAAATTCATGCATTAAAATAAAATACTTAAAAGATCAACAACTCATGACGACTAGACAAAACAGCTTTACCAAAGAAGAACTATTAAAATGCGGACGAGGAGAATTGTTTGGTCCAGGTAATGCGCAATTGCCTTTGCCACCCATGCTGATGTTTGATCGTATTGTTAAGATTACAGAAGACGGTGGTAAATACGGACATGGCCAGATTATTGCTGAATTGGATATTCGGCCAGATCTATGGTTTTTTGATTGCCATTTTACTGGCGATCCAGTGATGCCTGGTTGTCTGGGTTTAGATGCAATGTGGCAGCTGGTTGGGTTTTATTTGGGCTGGATGGGCGGACCGGGTCGTGGCCGCGCATTGGGAGCGGGTGAAGTGAAATTTAGCGGGCAAGTGTTGCCAACGGCTAAAATTGCAACTTATACCATTGATTTGAAACGCGTTATTATGCGTAAGTTGGTGATGGGCATTGCTGATGCAACTATGTCACTAGATGGCCGCGAGATTTATGCAGCGAACGATTTGCGAGTTGGACTGTTTACGCGCACAGACAATTTTTAAACGGATATTTGTTCATGTTTGGTATAAAGAATAAAGTAAACTTTGGAGGGAGCACGCAATGCGTCGTGTCGTAATCACTGGGTTGGGCATCGTGTCTAGCCTTGGTAACAACAAATCAGAAGTAAAAGAAAGCTTATTTACAGGAAAATCTGGCATTAGTTTTCAACCGGAATATGCAGAGCGCGGTTTGCGTTCGCAGGTTGCTGGCAGCATCAAAAACCTGGATATTGAAGCATTAATTGATCGTAAATTACTGCGCTTTATGGCAAAAGGTCATGCTTATGCTTGGATTGCGTTGCAGGAAGCAATTGCTGATGCCAAGCTAGCTGAAGATCAGGTTTCGAATGTGCGTACTGGCATTATTGTTGGCGGCGGCGGGCCATCCACTGAAAGCATTGAGCAAAGTAATGCAGTGTTAGCAGAGAAAGGTATTCGCCGGGTTGGCCCTTACATGGTGACTAAGGCTATGTGCAGCGGCATTGTGGCGACTTTAGCTACAGGCGCTAAGATCAAGGGTGTTAACTACGGCATCAGTTCAGCCTGTTCCACTAGTGCACACTGTATCGGTGCGGGCGTTGAGCAAATTCAATTAGGGAAACAAGACATTGTATTTGCTGGCGGCGGTGAAGAGGAACATTGGAGCTTGTCCTACCTGTTTGATGCTATGGGTGCGATGTCCAGCAAGTACAATGAAAGCCCTGAAAAAGCCAGCCGTACTTATGATGCGAATCGTGACGGTTTTGTGATTTCTGGTGGTGGCGGCATTGTGGTGCTTGAGGAGTATGAGCATGCCAAAGCACGTGGTGCAAAAATCTATGCTGAAGTGATTGGCTATGGTGCGACATCGGATGGCTATGACATGGTAGCGCCGAGCGGCGAGGGCGCGGAGCGCTGTATGAAGTTGGCGTTAACCGACCATGATGGCAATAAAATTGACCATGTCGATTACATCAACACGCATGGTACGAGTACGCCTGTTGGTGATACTAAAGAGTTGGAAGCGATTCATACTGTGTTCAGTAGCGGCGAATATGGTGAATTGCCTGCGATTGCATCAACCAAATCACTTTCTGGTCACGCATTGGGTGCGGCTGGTGTGAATGAAGCGATTTATACCTTGATTATGATGGAAAATAACTTCATTGCAGCATCAGCCAATATCGAAACGCTTGACCCTGCGGCAGTTGGTTTGCCGATTGCGACAAAGCGGATTGATGACATTAAAATCACCACGGCTTTATCGAATAGTTTTGGCTTTGGCGGTACCAACGCTACGCTTACTTTATCAACCAAGAACTTGTAAGTTAAGTGATTAATTAAGCCAATTTTAATATTGATGATGAAATATTCGGTTGTCATTCTATTTTTATTGGCTTTTTTATCCGGTTGCGCAGCACTCGGCGACCGCACAGTGAATGTGACTGAAGCGCAAATTCAGCAAAAACTTAACGAAAAATTGGCAGTGCCGATTCAGTTGCTCAAGATTTTTGATGTGAATTTAAGCAACTCTGTCGTGAAGTTTGACCAAAGCACAGGCCGAATGCAAACCACCTTGGACACAGTGTTTAACAGCCCCTTGCTGGATAAAAGTGTCGCTGGCAAGTTGGGTATCTCGGGTAAGCTACGTTTTGATGCGGCAAGCCAGTCAGTCGTATTGGATGAGCCGAAGATTGATCAATTTACCGTTGATGGTGCCGACAGTAAACATAATGAAATAATCAACGCGTTGACCAAAACACTTGGCGCAGAAATGTTGAGTGGCATCACACTGTATACGGTTAAGCCGGAAGATTTACAATTTGGTGGAACGACTTACAGCCCCCAAGATATGCAGATTACCGATAAAGGCTTGCAGCTTACATTAACCCCGCAACGCTAATGGTTGATTTACAAACACTGTGCAACTGATTGTTTACTTACTTGCTATTTTTGTGGTCTTAACTCCGATTGGCACAGATGCTGCAACTAAAACCACTACAATTAAAAAAAACAGCAAATTCAAGTCTAAAAAAACGACGCAAGTAGTTCCATCATATGTGATTGAAATTGGCTACCCTAGCGTTACAGTAGCGATCAATGACATTAAAGAGCGCAAGGATGTTGTTATCAAGCCAAATGCTAAACCGTTTGGATGGCAACACAGAAGCGGCCCTTGGTACGTGGTGAATGAAGGACCCAATATTGAATGGGCATTTACCGAAGGTGGGCATTATGCACACCCAAGCGTGATTAAACGGATAATAGATGTTGGTTCGTCAAATCATGTGGACGTGGATATGGCTTTTAGGTGTGGTGCAGCGAACAGTGCAGATTGCGATAAACTATTGACGGAATTCAAAGAGGTTAAAGCGCTAATCAGCAAGGTGTATCAAAAAAAATTCATTAAAACTGCAGATGGCGTTCCCGTTTGGATCGGGGTCGATAACTTAGAGTAAATAAGCACTTATCATTCATAGTGCACATCGTAGGTCAATGTTCTGTGCGCTCAATGTGTGGTTTAAATCAATAATGCAGCCGCCACGTTGCGGCCTTCGCTCATTAGAATATTATACGTCCTACACGCTGCCGCTGTGGTCATGCACTCGATTGGAATATTATTCTCTGTCAAATTTTGCGTTATTTTAGGATGTAAAAATTGATGTTTCGACCCTGTGCCAAGTAACACAACTTCAGGGTTCAATTGAACTATATCAACAAAATGTGCCGCTGTTAAATCCGAAAAACTGGTGGCATTCCAATTTAAAATCAACTCATTCGCCAGCACGATAAGATTTTGTGCATAGCGTTTTTTGTTGATTTCAATAAAATCTTCACTGTATCCGGTGATTAAGTTGTTATTTTCAGCGCTGGTTAAATGTAATTTCATGCTGCTATTTTAGCGCGGTCTTTGATTGAAGAAAAACCTTATTCTAAGGTAAACTTATGGTTGTAGCTTAATACCTTTTTAACTCCAATTTTTAACCAAAATCACCTTATTAAAATCACTTAAGAATCATTCATTTATGCAGCCTTTACTCAAATCCAACAAGCTCGCTAACGTTTGCTACGATATTCGTGGTCCGGTGTTGCAGCGAGCGCGTCAAATGGAAGAAGAAGGCCAGCGTATTATTAAGTTGAATATTGGTAATCCAGCCTCTTTTGGCTTTGAAGTGCCAGAAGAAATTCAGCTGGACGTGATTCGCAATATGGGGGATGCAGGCGGTTATACCGACTCAAAGGGTTTATTTGCACCGCGCAAAGCCATTATGCATTACACGCAAAGCAAACATATTGCCAATGTGACGGTAGACGATATCATTATTGGCAATGGCGTTTCTGAGCTGATTGTGATGGCGATGCAAGCCTTGGTGAACAATGGCGACCAAGTATTAGTGCCTATGCCGGATTATCCGTTGTGGACTGCTGCAGTCACATTGGCTGGCGGTACGGCGCGGCATTATCTGTGTGATGAAGCAACAGGCTGGTTGCCAGACCTTAAGGATATTGAAGCGAAAATTACCGCCAATACCCTCGGCATTGTGGTGATTAACCCGAATAATCCAACTGGCGCTTTGTATCCAAAAGAAACCTTGCTAGGCATTATCGAAATCGCGCGTCGTCATGGTTTAGTGGTATTTGCTGATGAAATTTACGATAAGGTTTTATACGATGAAGCCGAGCATATTTCGCTGGCCTCGCTGGCTGAAGATGTATTATTCGTCACGTTTAATGGTCTATCAAAAAACTACCGTACTTGTGGTTATCGTGCTGGCTGGCTAGTGATTTCAGGCGAGAAAAAGCATGCGGCCGATTATATAGAGGGCTTGAATATGCTGGCCTCTATGCGTTTATGTGCCAACGTGCCAGGGCAATTAGCCATACAAACTGCGTTGGGCGGGTATCAAAGCATTGACGATTTAGTGGCGCCTGCAGGCAGGTTATGTAAACAACGCGATCTGGCTTATGAACTCATCACGGCGATTCCCGGTGTTAGCTGCGTAAAACCTAAAGCGGCGATGTACCTATTCCCGAAGCTTGATCCAAAAATGTATCCGATTAAGGACGATCAGCAATTCATTTTAGATTTATTGCTAGAGGAAAAAGTCTTGCTGGTACAGGGCACAGGATTTAATTGGAAAGCGGCAGATCATTTCAGAGTGGTGTTTTTACCTAATGTCGATGATTTAACTGAAGCAATTAAACGTATTGCCAGCTTCTTAGAGCGATATAGAAATAAACATAGCGAAAAATCAGATAAAAAATTAGATGGAGTAACAGTTTGAAGCAATCCGATTTAAAACAGCCAGATTTTAAACATCTGCGCGTAGGGCTTTTGGGCATTGGCACAGTTGGCGGCGGTACTTACAATGTATTAACGCGAAACGCAGCAGAAATTACACGGCGCACTGGTGTGGCGATTAATGTGCTGCAAGTGGCTGATAGAAATATCGACCATGCAAAACAGATTACAGGCGGCAATACACTGTTATCGACGGATGCATTTGCGATTGTTAACAACCCTGAAATTGACGTGGTTGTAGAGCTAATTGGCGGTTATACCTTAAGCAAAGAGTTGGTATTGAAAGCCATTGCCAACGGCAAACACGTTGTGACAGCGAATAAGGCGTTAATCGCATTGCACGGTAATGAGATTTTCGCAGCGGCACAAAAAGCGGGTGTGATTGTTGCGTTTGAGGCGGCTGTAGCGGGCGGCATTCCCATCATCAAGGCTTTGCGCGAAGGTTTAGGCGCAAACCGTATTGAATGGGTTGCGGGTATTATTAATGGCACGACTAACTTTATTCTCAGCGAAATGCGTGAAAAAGGTTTGGCGTTTGCCGATGTATTAGGCGAAGCGCAACGTTTAGGTTATGCCGAAGCCGACCCTACATTTGACGTGGAAGGCATTGATGCCGCGCACAAACTCACGATTATGGCGGCGATTGCCTTTGGCATGCCGATGAAGTTTGAGCAAGCTTATACCGAAGGCATCACTAAATTAGAACAAACCGATATTAAATACGCTGAAGAACTCGGTTATCGCGTGAAATTATTAGGTATTACCAAACAAGCCGAAGGTGGCGTAGAACTTCGCGTGCATCCAACATTGATTCCGGAAAAACGTTTAGTCGCCAATGTAAACGGCGCGATGAACGCCGTGGTTGTGAAGGGCGATGCAGTTGGTCCGACTTTGTATTACGGTGCCGGTGCTGGCGCTGAACCTACAGCTAGTGCTGTAGTGGCCGATTTGATGGATGTGGCGCGTTTAAGTAGCGCCACTGCAGAACAACGCGTGCCTTATTTAGGTTTTCAGGCAGGTCAATTGAATGATTTGCCTATTTTGCCGATTTCAGAAATCAACAGTGCTTACTATTTGCGTCTGCGTGCTTCAGATGAACCTGGTGTGTTGGCCAATGTAACCAAGGTTTTGGCAGAGCGTAATATCTCAATTGATGCTATGTTGCAAAAAGAGCCGGCCGATAATGAAACAGAAGCGGACATTGTCATTTTGACACATGTAACAAAAGAGAAAAATATGGATGCAGGCATTGCTGAAATCGAAGCGCTACCAGCGATAGTCGGAAAATTGGTTAAAATTCGCATGGAAGAGTTGGCGAAATAAGCCTGAAAGTTAGTTAACAGCAAAACCAGTTCAATCATTAAAGTTAATATTCAATGAAATACATTTCTACTCGCGGGCAATCGCCTGCTTTAAGTTTTAGCGAAATCCTATTGGGTGGTTTGGCACCTGATGGCGGTTTGTATTTGCCAGAAACATATCCGCAATTTAGCGATGCGGATTTAACTGCAATGCGCGGCATGAATTACGCAGATTTGGCTTTTGCGATTTTAAGTCGCTTAATTGATGATATTCCGCCTGTAGACCTAAAAGCCATTATCGATAAAACCTATAGGGCGGACGTGTATGGTTTCACGCGTGCTGGCCAAAACGCAGCAGATATTACGCCAACCATTAAGCTCGAAGATAACTTGTATCTATTAAGTCTTTCTAACGGGCCAACATTGGCTTTTAAAGATATGGCAATGCAGTTGCTGGGTAATCTATTTGAATATGCATTGGCTAAAACGGGTGGGACGACCAATATTTTAGGTGCAACTTCTGGCGATACAGGTTCTGCGGCTGAATACGCCATGCGCGGCAAAAAAGGTGTGCGTGTGTTTATGCTATCGCCACATAAAAAAATGAGCCGTTTTCAAACAGCGCAAATGTTTAGTCTGCAAGATGAAAATATCTTTAATATCGCGGTGAATGGTGTATTTGATGATTGCCAAGACATCGTTAAAGCTGTTTCCAATGATGCAGCATTTAAAGAACAATATAAAATTGGCGCAGTAAACTCCATTAACTGGGGTCGCATCGTGGCGCAAGTGGTGTATTACTTTAAAGGCTACTTTGCTGTGACACAAAACAATAGCCAAAAAGTCAGTTTTGCGGTGCCTAGCGGCAATTTTGGCAATGTGTGTGCAGGCCATATTGCGCGCATGATGGGCTTGCCGATTGATAAGCTAGTGGTTGCCACTAATGAAAATGATGTCTTGGATGAGTTCTTTAAAACGGGTATCTATCGTCCACGCGGTTCAGCCAATACGTATCAAACCAGTAGTCCGTCGATGGATATCAGTAAAGCGTCAAACTTTGAGCGCTTTGTATTTGATTTGGTTGGTAAAGATGCAAGCCAAGTGCGCGAGCTATGGGCAAGCGTAGACAAGGGCGGGGCGTTTGATATTAAGCACTTGCTGCCAAAATTAACCGATTATGGTTTTGTATCCGGTAGCAGTAACCACCAAAATAGAATGGCGACCATACGCGAAACCAAAGCCAAATATGATGTGGTGATTGATACGCACACAGCTGATGGCCTTAAAGTAGCATTGGAGTATCGTGAACCGAACACGCCAATGGTTGTGCTGGAAACCGCATTGCCTGCTAAGTTTGAAGATGCTTTAGTTGAAGCGCTAGGTGAAGTGCCGCCACGACCTGATAGTCTTAAGGGAATTGAGCAGTTAGCGCAAAAATTCACCGTGATGGATGCAGATGTTGCTGCAATCAAAGATTTTATTATCAAAAATACCTAGGCCGCCATACCGATACTTGTTGAAATGACACAATTAGTTAGGGCATTATGAAACAGTACACAGACCTTCTACAGCATGTATTAGCACACGGAACCTCGAAAACAGACCGTACAGGTACAGGCACAAAATCGGTATTTGGGTATCAGATGCGTTTTGACTTAAACGCAGGTTTCCCCTTGCTGACCACTAAAAAGGTGCATTTAAAGTCCATTATCTATGAGCTGCTTTGGTTTCTACAAGGCAGTACCAATATTGCGTATCTGAAAGAAAACGGCGTGCGTATCTGGGATGAGTGGGCGGATGAAAATGGTAATTTAGGCCCTGTGTATGGCTATCAATGGCGCAATTGGCCTAAGCCAGACGGCACGCATATTGATCAGATTACACAAGTGGTCAATGCGATTAAAACCAATCCTGACTCACGTAGATTAATTGTTTCTGCTTGGAACGTGGCTGACGTTGCCCAGATGAAACTGCCGCCATGCCATGCGTTCTTTCAGTTTTATGTTGCACCTGCATCGCCAGATGAAGCAGATCAGCGCTCAAAATTAAGTTGCCAACTTTATCAGCGCAGTGCGGATATTTTCCTAGGAGTGCCATTTAATATCGCTTCATATGCTTTATTAACCATGATGGTTGCACAAGTATGCAATTTAAGATTAGGGGACTTTGTGCATACCTTGGGCGATGCACATATTTACACTAATCATATGGAACAAGTTAACGAACAGCTTTCACGCGAAATCCGCGCATTACCGCAAATGCGCATCAACCCAAATGTTAACGACATTTTCTCTTTTAAATTTGAAGACTTCACTTTAGAAAATTACGATCCACATCCTGCGATTAAAGGCTTAGTGGCGGTTTAAAGCATTAGTTGGTTATATGTAGCCGCGAGGAGTGGCTGCATATAACCAAATATGTAAAAAATATGTAAAACATTCAATGGCTTATTGAATTTTCATGTCCATATTTCATATACTGTGCGAGTAAATTATGTACTTGGCACCGCGATTGTAAAATGATGCCGAGACAAATGGTTTCGTTAGTTAATTTTTTGGAGATATAAAATGATACGTTCAATATTAGTTGTGGCAGCAGTAACAGCAATTTTTTCAAATACAGCATCTGCTGGTCATGAAACGATTAAGCCGCATAAAGCAGATAGTTTAGGTAAGTGCGTTAAAGCAGCATTATCTAAGCATGAAGGTAAAATTGTGAAGATGGAGTTTAAATCAGAGAATAAATCTCCAATTTATGAGTTCGATATTGAGTCTGCTGACGGTACCGCATGGGATGTAGAATGCAACGCACAAACAGGCAAAATCACTGAAATCGAAGAGGAAGTGAAGGCGGATGATGCTAGATTTAAAGCACTTGCCAAAGTATCGGAAGCCGATGCAAAAGCGACAGCACTTGCAGCTTTCCCGGGAAAAGTTGTAGAAACAGAGTATGAGCTTGAGTCAGATGGCAAAGCTTCTTATGAGTTTGATATTTTAGAAGCAGATGGCGAAGAAATTAAAGTTGAAGTGGATGCAACAACTGGCAAAATTGTTGAGCACGACTACGAAGTTTATCAAATTGGTCAAGAAGACTAATTTTTGTCAGGCTAGATTGTTGTCAGTATGAAAAAAGGCGCTAATGCGCCTTTTTTCATATCTCGTACAAGTGTGAGTCGCAACAAAAAATCAGTAGGGAGTCTACCCCTTTACCATATACACAACTTTTAAGATTATGTAACGGTAAAGGTCCTAGTGATAGCTCTCCCATCTGAATATAGCTGCAAGTAATGTACCAAAAATGTGAAAATAATAACGTATTGATTAGACGGTACTTTTTATCTTTTTATCAGTGGACTGGTTTATTGGTCGTGTTAAAGCAACCAATATCGGTTGTTAACAACCACCAGTTTTGAACCAATTGTGTTTTATTTAAGCCTGTAAAGTAAGGCGTGATTGGTACAGCAGCGCGTTTTTTAAACGTTTTATACCAATGGTGATTTCTTCGCAATTTAGGTGCGCAAATCCCAATCGTAAGCCTGATACTTGGTGAAACTCTGAAAAACTATTGGGGTCCTGCAGTTTAAGATTTTGTTTTTTAGCATCTTCCAGTAATAAATCCGTGTCAATATAATCAGCCAAATCTAGCCATAAACCTAGACCAGAGTTCGTGGGTGATATCGTGCAAAACTCGGCTAATTCAAGATTAATTAAATTGCAGATATGAATCTTGCGTTCTTGATAGATTTTTAATGATTTGGTCAGATGCCTTTTAATTTCACCGGTATGTAAAAGCTCCGCCACTGCAATTTCTATAGGAGAATTTCCTTGCCTATCAATCATGGTGATATCGCTTGCACAATGCTGAATAACTGCTTCAGATGCAACCATATAGCCTATTCTAAAACCAGGTGCCAAGACCCTTGAAAGTGATCCTATATAAATCACACGACCGTTTCTATCTAAACTGGCCAACGGTAATAACGGTTTATCATCATAATTAAACTCATGCCCACTATCATCTTCAATAATCACAAAGTTATAGCGTTCAGCAAGCATGAGCAGTGCCGCTCTATTTTCCATGGGCATCACAATGCCGGTCGGCATTTGATGGTGTGGCGTGATGTAAATGGCACGCACAGGATGGTTAATACACAGTTTTTCCAGCGCACCTAAATCAATGCCGTTTTGGTTGTGGTTAACAGTTAATAGATTTGCACCGCAGTGTTTAAAAGTTTCACGCACAAAGGGATTGCTTAATTGCTCTATCACAATGCAGTCATCATCTTCAGTCAGTAATCTGGCTGCTAAGAACAGTCCCATTTGGCCGCCGCGTACGATGCAGATATTATCTAAATCCGTATTTAGACCTCTTTCCATATTCAGCATCTGATGAATAGCCTCACGCAAGATTATGCTGCCTCTTGGGTCTGCATAATGCAGTTTGTTATTACGTGTTAATGAGGTGAGGGCGTGTCGCATTGCGCGCGCAAATGGTTGATAAGGCAGCAATCTGGCGTCTGGTAAATCGTCGCTAAAATGAATAAGGTCAGCAGTTTGCTTCTTGTTAACTTGTTCGGATGCTGTCGTGGTCGACATGAGCGCATCTGGAACACGATGTTTTTTTGGAGAAATTCGTATGGATGAAGTTTTGCTGGTTTTAGTAGTTTGATTTACTGTTAAAACCTGTGAAGAAACAAAAGTGCCGCGTTTATTTTCTGTGGTTAACCAGCTTTTAGATATTAATTCATCATAAGCTTGCACTGCAGTTTTGCGATTAATATTTAATTTATTGGATAACTCACGTGTGCCAGGCAAAGCGCTACCTGGTAAAAGGCGTCCGCGTTGGATTTCATCAATAATTTTTTCAGCAATTTGGACATGAATGGGAGTTTGTGAATCGCGCACAATTTCCATATTAAAATTCCATGGCCTTAACATTACATTCCTTATCATTTAGTTTACTTAGGTTAAATAAATAGCTTAAGTAAAAATCAATTAATTTTTTTAACTAAATGGAAACCTAGGCTAAGTCCACCAATAGAATGGTAGCAAAAAACTATTTTTAAGGTGAGTGATTTATAGCTGGACCATTGAAAAATAATCAATCAGGCGGATTAAAACAAGTGTTTTTTTCGATACAGTTACATTCGCTTAACAAATTGAAACAACTTTATTTGAAGCTTGCCGGCATTTAATAATGTCGAGTCCTTTAAATAAGGTTTTTAAGACATTGGTCACCTTATACAAGATACCAGTTTTACATGAGCTAAAGCGCAGTTTGTCATCATAGTTCTATTGTGGTGAGTAAACTCAATTGAATTTAATTTTTGGAGATATTACGATGTTTAATAAAAAACGTGTAATGGGTGTTGCAGCAAGCGTAGCATTGGCGATGCCAATGGTAGCCCTTGCAGCAGCAGATCAAGAAGCGGCAATGAAGGACGCGAACAACTGGGTACACCCACGTGGCCAACACAACAACCAAGGCTACAGCACATTATCTCAAA
>Ga0160183_105983_pt1 | contig 38168 bp, 38 predicted proteins | sample met14sb_FD_108562 | JGI IMG/M metagenome (GOLD analysis project Ga0160183, IMG submission 108562) | Synthetic bacterial communities of pure cultures from sediment of Lake Washington, USA, under high oxygen condition - MT... | ecosystem: Engineered > Modeled > Simulated communities (microbial... >...
CGCACCCAGCCAACTTTTGACCATCATGCTCAATTTCAAAAACATCGCCATCCGTCGCGGCAACCGTTTGCTGTTTAGCGAGGCCTCTTTCACGATACATAAAGGCCAAAAAATCGGTCTGACCGGAGCCAATGGTGCCGGCAAATCCAGCTTTTTTGCGTTATTGCGCGGCGAATTGCATGCCGACGAAGGTGATTTTTCCATGCCGCCGAATCTGGAAATCGCCCATGTCGCCCAGGAAACCCCGGCCTTGGAATGTTCAGCCATCGATTATGTGCTGGACGGCGACAGAGAGTTACGTGCGTTGCAGGCAAAATTGCATACGGCCGAGCAAGCGCACGACGGCATCAAATTGGCGGAGCTACATGCCGCTTTGGATCATGTCGGCGGATACACGGCGCAAGCTCGGGCCTCGCGTTTGTTAAACGGTCTGGGTTTTAGCACCGAGCAAGAAAGCCGGCCGGTCAGCTCATTCTCCGGTGGTTGGCGTATGCGTTTAAATTTGGCGCAAGCGCTGATGTGTCGGTCCGATGTTTTACTTTTGGACGAACCCACCAACCACTTGGATTTGGACGCAGTGATTTATCTACAGGATTGGCTCGGCAAGTACCCCGGCACGCTGCTGTTGATTTCGCATGACCGCGATTTTCTGGACACCATCACCGACCACATCGTGCATATCGAGCAAAACAGAGCCGAAATATACACGGGCAATTATTCCGACTTCGAACGCATGCGCGCCGAAAAACTGGCTCAGCAACAAACCGCCTACGAAAAGCAGCAGCGTGAGATTGCCCATATCCAAAGTTTTGTTGACCGTTTTAAAGCACAAGCCACCAAAGCCAGACAGGCGCAAAGCCGGATCAAAGCGTTGGAGCGCATGGAATTGATCGCTCAGGCTCACGTCGATTCGCCGTTTGGTTTCAGTTTTCCGCCGCCGAAGAAAATGCCCAATCCACTGCTGAAAATCGAAGAAGCCGACATCGGCTACGGCGATAAAGTGGTGATTAAAAACGCCAGCCTATCGATTGCGCCGGGCGACCGCATCGGCCTGCTCGGACCCAACGGCGCCGGCAAGTCCAGCCTGATCAAAGTACTTTCCGGGCAAATGCCGGCATTGACTGGTAAGCTACAAACCGCTCAGGATTTGCATATCGGCTATTTCGCTCAGCATCAATTGGAATTGCTAAGCCTGGAAGAAAGCCCGCTCTGGCATCTGCAAAAGCTGGATAAACAAGCGACTGAAAAAGATTTACGCAATTTTCTGGGCGGCTTCGATTTTCGCGGCGACAAGGTCAACGATCCGGTCGGACCGTTTTCCGGCGGCGAAAAAGCCCGCTTGGTGCTGGCGATGTTGGTTTATCAAAATCCGAATTTGTTGCTGCTGGACGAGCCTACCAACCATCTGGATTTGGAAATGCGCCACGCTCTGAGCGTGGCTTTGCAGGAATACCAAGGCGCTCTGGTGGTGGTTTCGCATGACAGACATTTATTGCGCTCGGTGACCGACCAACTGTTATTGGTAGCCGGCGGCAAAATCCAGCCGTTCGACGGGGATTTGGACGATTACAAGCAATGGCTTGCCGAACAAAAGAAAGCGGGCGACGAACCGGTCGCCAACGACAATGGCGGCGGGGTGTCGCGCAAGGATCAGCGTAAACTCGATGCGGAGCGCCGGCAGCGTTTAAAACCATTGTTGGACGCGGTGAAAAAAGCCGAAGCGGCAGTGGAAAAGTTTCATCAGCAACAGCGCGATCTGGAAGAACAATTGGCCGATCCGGCCATTTATGCCGAGGAATATAAGGAACAATTAAAGCAGTTACTGAGCCGGAAAGGCCAAATCGATAGCGCGCTGGAACAGGCAGAAATGGATTGGCTGGCAGCGGAGGAAAACCTACAACAAGCGGAGTGATCATGTACCAACTGATGGTGTTGTTTTTTGAGATTTGCATTATGCGCAAAGGCCCGCAGGATGTGCCGGCGTCGCCTTGGTTAATGCGGCTGATGTTCATACCCTATTTGCTGGTTAATCTATTGATTTTGCTGCTGGATAGCGATTGGTCGCATGCCCTGCTGCAAATTGCCGCCGAGACGGTGTTGATGATAGGTTTTTGCTATCCGCTACTCTATTTTTCCGGAAAAACCGCCCGTTTTCCACAAACCCTGACAGCACTATTGGGCTCTGATGTGGTGATTAGTTTGTGCGCCATTCCGGCGGTCGCCAGTCTGTATACCCAGATCAGTCAGGTGGCATATATCGCGATGATAGCTCTGATGGGCTGGCATTGGCTGGTTAACGGCAATATTTTTCGGCATGCCCTGGATAGGCCGTTGATGTTCGGCTTGGCGTTGGCTTTTTTATATATACTGATTTCCACACAGGTTATGACTTTGTTGTTTACCGAGATCGCTGTTAGCGATTAGGAGGAATTATGTCGATTTATAAACATGTTTTATTGGCGGCCGATTTTTTTGAACATGGCGGTCAAGTTGCGGAAAAAGCCAGGCAAATCGCCGCGCAAAACGCTGCCCAACTGAGCTTGGTCCATGTGGTCGATAATTTGCCGATTACCGATCCGGCCTATGGCCCCATCATTCCCTTCGACGTGGATCTGACCCAGGAACTGATGGATGCCACCAAGAAACGCCTGCACGAGCTGGGCGAGAAACTACAGGTTCCCGCCGAACGGCAACATCTGGAAATGGGTAGCCCCAAACTGGAAATCGTCCGGGTAGCCGAAGAGATTCAGGCCGACTTGATTGTCGTAGGTTCGCACGGTCGCCATGGTTTAGCATTGTTGCTCGGCTCTACTGCCAACGGCGTGCTGCATCACGCTAAATGCGATGTACTGGCGGTGCGGTTAGCGGATGATTGAGCTGGTTTTGGGCGGCGCCCGTTCCGGTAAAAGCCGCTATGCCGAGCAACAGGCTTTGGCCTCCGGCCTGCCCGTGGTTTATATCGCCACCGCTGAAGCCGGTGACGACGAAATGCACAGCCGCATCCAGCACCATCAACAACGCCGGCCGCCGCATTGGTTAACCGTTGAAGAACCCATCGCCTTGGCGGACGTGATTAACGAATATGCCGGCAAACAACATTGCTTGCTGGTGGACTGTCTGACGTTGTGGTTATGCAATGTGTTGTTCGATAAACAAGGTAATCTGCAAGAACAGCGCTATCAGCAACAAGCCGATGCCTTATGCGCCGTACTGGCGACCGGCAGGCAACGGGTGATTATGGTCAGCAACGAAGTGGGCCTGGGTGTCGTAGCCGCCGACGCCATGACGCGCCGATTCGTCGATGAAGCCGGCTTTTTACATCAAAGACTCGCGCAAATCAGCGACAAGGTGGTGCTGGTCACCGCCGGTTTGCCGCAAATCCTCAAAACCCTGTAATTTGATTATGAACAGTTTATCCGCGCCGATTGCCGCGCCTGATGCCGCTTATTACCAACAAGCTTTAAGCAGGCAAGCACAATTGACCAAGCCGCCCGGCTCCTTGGGCTTGCTGGAGGATTGCGCGGTCAGGTTGGCGGCGATGCAGCGCCGGGAAATACCTAAACTGGAAAAAATCCATGTCAGCGTATTTGCCGCCGATCACGGCATTGCCGAGGAAGGTGTCTCGGCATTTCCGCAAGTGGTAACGATGGAAATGGTAAAAAACTTCGCGGCCGGCGGTGCCGCGGTGAATGTGCTGGCCCGGCATGTCGATGCCTATTTCGAAGTCGTCGATGTCGGTCTATTGCAGCCAGTGGCCTTACCCAATGTAATCAGCCATCGAGCCGGTGCCGGCACCGCTAATTTTTCACGGACAGCGTCGATGAACGACGAACAGTTAACGATAGCCTTGGCCGCTGGCCGGGCTGCCGTCGAGCGGGCGGTAGCGAACGGCGCCGATTTGTTTATCGGCGGGGAAATGGGCATCGCCAATACCACCAGCGCCAGCGCTTTAACTGCCGCCAGTTTGCGGATACCGGCCGCCGAGATTACCGGCGCCGGCACCGGTTTGAACGCCGGACAAATCGATCACAAAGCCCGTGTTATCGACTCCGCCTTACAGCTCCACCAAGCGGCTCTGCAATCGCCTTTGGATATTTTAAAAACCTTGGGCGGTTTTGAAATCGCCGCGCTCACTGCAGCCTATATCAGCGCCGCCCAGCAAGGTCTGCCGGTGTTGATAGATGGCTTTATCAGCAGTGTCGCGGCGTTGCTGGCGGTGGGGATCAATCCCGGCTGCGTGGACTGGTTTTTTTACGGCCATTGTTCCGCGGAAAAAGGCCATGCCCGCGTCCTGCAAGCCTTGAACGCTCAGCCGTTATTGAATCTGCAGATGCGTCTGGGCGAGGGTAGCGGCGCGGTGTTGGCGGTACCCTTACTGCAAATGGCCTGTCGTTTACACAATGAAATGGCCACATTCAGTCAAGCGCAAGTCTCTACTGCCTGAAATAGGCTTGCGTTAGCAAGCTGCGTCAAGCGCAATGGCGGGGCCTTGGGCTTTCCCGTATCATTAGCCGCGAAAAATAAGCTGGGCTGACGTCGAGCTTGCTTTGCGACCGGCAACTGTCCTAATGGCAGCTGCACATAATAATAAAAACATACAACTGATTTGGTAAACAACATGCTAGGACACATAGAAAGTTACGATGAAAGATGCCAGACCGGCGTGATCAAATACGAAGGTCAATTCTACGAATTCCACCTGGATCAATGGACATCGGAAGCGCCGCCCAAAGTCGGCGATGATGTGGATTTCGATCACGACGAAGATAAAGTCACCGACGTCAGCCTGGTCGGCGCTTATCTAATGGAAGCCAAGCCAGTCAAAAGCAAGTTGGTCGCGGCTTTGCTAGGGATCGCGTTCGGCGCGATCGGCTTGCATCGCATTTATCTGGGCTTCTATTTCCTCGGCTTCACCCAAGCCGTAGTCACGCTGGTTACCGGTGGTTTTGGCGTCATGTGGGGCTTCATTGAGGGCGTATTAATTGCTACCGGCCACATCTATAAAGATGCCAAGGGACGTCATCTTAAATAATCGTGGATGCTTTTCTGCTTGCCTTGCAATTTCTGACCCGCATCCCCGTTAGTTGTCGTGACGCGGCTGGCGCTCCCGTGTTGGGACGTTCGGTTTTGTACTATCCGGCGGTCGGCCTGCTGCTGGGTATGCTCCTAAGCCTGCCGCCGATACTGTTTGCCGGCAGTGCGCCCATGCTGTTGGCGGCTATCGTCTTGGCCGGCTGGGTCTTACTGACCGGTGGCCTGCATTTGGACGGTTTGGCCGATTGCGCCGATGCTTGGGTCGGCGGCTACGGCGACAAACAGCGTAGCCTGCAAATCATGAAAGATCCGGCTTCCGGACCGATTGCGGTTAGCTTGCTGGTGCTGGTTTTAGTCCTGAAGTTTGCCGCGCTGACCTCTATGTTCGAGCAAACTCGCCTCGCCCCCTTGCTGCTGGCCCCGGTTTTAGGCCGAACCGCAATTCTGGGTTTGATGCTGACAACTGACTATATTCGCCCAAAAGGCCTGGCCGAGGCGCTATTGCAACAATTGCCAAGAGCGCATATCCAAGCGGTGTTGGTGATTAGCGTCCTGACTGCCGCGGTGTTTTTAGGTTTACCGGCCGTACTGTTCGCCGGAGGCTTACTATGTTGGGTACGGCAAACCGCGGTCTCGCGCTTGGGCGGGGTAACCGGCGACGTTTACGGTGCGGCGGTCGAGCTAACGGAAGCCGCCGTGCTAATGGTTGCCATGCTGCAATGACACAGCAATCGCCGCGTTCGCCGGCAACTCCCGAGCACAAATCTGCACCGCAAGACGCCTCTGCCGCGCACCGCTTCCCTGACCAACAACTCGCCGGCGTCTATCGCGCCATCGCCGAACGCCGCGACATGCGGCATTTTCTTTCCGATCCGGTCGATGCCGAAGTCCTGGCACGTCTATTACAAGCCGCGCATCAGGCCGGCAGCGTCGGCTTGATGCAGCCCTGGCGCTTTATCCGCGTCACTGATCGCTGTTTACGTAATGATATTTACGCGCTGGTCGAACAGGAACGCAAACTTACCGCCGAAGCCCTCGCCGAACGGCACGACGAATTCATGAAGCTTAAAGTGGAAGGCATACTCGATTGCGGTGAATTGCTGATCGTCGCTTTGCCGGACCGGCGCGAGCAACACATATTCGGTCGGCGCACACTGCCGGAAATGGATCTGGCCTCGGCGGCCTGCGCGATTCAAAATCTGTGGCTGGCGGCCCGCGCCGAAGGCCTGGGGCTGGGTTGGGTATCGCTATTCGATCCGGACGCATTGGCGCAACTATTGAAAATGCCCACCGGTAGCCGGCCGATTGCGGTGCTTTGCTTGGGCCATGTCGCCGAGTTTTACCCCAAACCCATGTTGGAACTGGAAAACTGGGCAACGCCGCAACCTTTATCGGCGTTTGTCTACGAAAACGGCTGGCCCGATGCATCCTAAGCCGCCTTTCCACGCCCTGATGGTGCAAGGCACCACCTCCGATGCCGGCAAAAGTACCTTGGTGACGGCCTTGTGCCGTTATTACCGGCGTCAAGGCATCGCCGTCGCGCCATTCAAGCCGCAAAACATGGCATTGAATAGCGCGGTAACCGTCGACGGCGGCGAGATCGGCCGCGCCCAAGCCGCCCAAGCCGCAGCCTGCGGTTTGCCGCCGCATAGCGATATGAATCCGGTGCTGCTCAAGCCCAATACCGACACCACCGCGCAAGTGATTATTCACGGCAAAGTCCTGCAAAACCAATCGGCCAGCCAATACCACGATTATAAAAAAGTCGCCAAGCAAGCGGTTCTGGAATCGTGGCAGCGCTTGGGCGCTCAGTACCAGATGCTGATTGTCGAAGGTGCCGGCAGTCCGGCAGAGATCAATTTGCGCGCAGGCGACATCGCCAACATGGGCTTTGCCGAAGCGGTGGATTGTCCGGTGATTCTGATCGCCGACATTGACCGTGGCGGCGTGTTTGCGCACTTGGTCGGCACGCTGGAATTGCTGTCGGCAAGCGAACAACAGCGCGTAATCGGTTTTGTCATCAACCGCTTCCGGGGCGATATTGCGCTGCTAAAACCCGGTTTGGACTGGCTGGAACAGCGAACCGGCAAGCCGGTGTTGGCCGTGCTACCGTATCTGCACGATCTTTATCTGGAAGCCGAAGATGCCTTATCCACTCGGCATGCCCAACAGGGCCAAACCGGCGCGTTTCACATCGTCGTACCGCATTTGCCCAGCTTCAGCAATCATACCGATTTCGATCCATTGCAATTGCACCCCGGCGTACAGGTCAGTTTTGCGAAAAGTCCAGACCAGGTAGCCGGTGCAGACTTGATTGTGCTACCCGGCAGCAAATCGGTGCGTAGTGATTTAGCCCGTCTTAGAGAGCAAGGCTGGGACAAATTTATTGCTCGCCATTTGCGTTACGGCGGCAAACTGCTGGGGATTTGCGGCGGCTTTCAGATGTTGGGCAAAAGCATAGACGACCCGCTCGGATTGGAAGGTCCGGCCGGTAGTGCTGCCGGCCTGGATTTATTGGATATGCAGACGATTTTGCACGCGGAAAAATGCTTGAAACAAACCACCGGCACGTTTTATGGGCAAACGACAAAGGTGGCGGGCTACGAGATTCATCTGGGCGTCAGTAGCGGTCCGGCGCTGGCACAACCCTTATTTTCGCTAGCGGATGGTCACGATGGCGCCGTTTCGGCAGACGGACAGGTGGCGGGCAGTTATCTGCACGGTTTATTCGATTTGCCTGCCGCCTGCGATGCGCTGTTGCATTGGGCAGGCTATCGGCAAGCGCAAGCCCTGGATTTCAATGCGTTGCGCGAAGCCGGCATCGAGCGTCTGGCTGATTGTCTGGCAACGCATTGCAATTTCACCTTGCTGGAAGCGTTGGCGGCATCTACCCGGCGAGCTTGCTGACGCTCAGCCATTGCGGCGAATGGCTGAAATATGTGCCATTTCCGACAGCGGATTTTTTGCATAAACCCCTTTGTTTGATTAGGGCTGTTGCCGTTTTAACTGGGCAACCAAATAAAAGCGCAGGCCAAAGCGGCAATAACCCCTAGTCGCCATCCGGCTCGACAATGCGTATCGGCCGATTCCCGATCTTTATCCCGGTGACCTCATCCACAAGCACCGGTCTGATTTCTGCCCCCGTTTCTGCGTCCAAGATGCGCACCAGTTGGCCCTCGCCGCGATATTGACGTCCCCAGGCACCCATCGTGAACAGCACCGGCAGAAAATCGCGGCCGGCGGCAGTCAACACATACTCCTCACGCGGCGGGCGTTCCGAATAAAGCCTTTTTTCCAACAAGCCTTCCGCTGTCAGAGTCGCCAATCTGCGGGTCAGGATCGCGGGTCCGATTCCCAGGTTTTTCCGAAACTGGTCAAAGCGGGTGAGGCCGAAATGGGCATCCCGCAGAATCAAAAGACTCCATGCGTCTCCCAGAAAAGCCAAGCAGCGCGCGATTGGACAAGGGTCATCACAAATATTTTTATCGTTCATACAATTTTGGTAGTGACTTGCTTTCAAATTGGTAGTAACATAACTACCGAAATGATAGTAACACTTAGATGATAGACAATCCACCCCGCAAGGAGATTTGAGTTATGAGTATTAAGCAAAATATTAGTGTCGCGCTGGTTACCGGCGCATCCTCGGGCATCGGCGAAGCAACCGCTCTGCGGCTGACCGCGGCTGGCTACAAGGTCTACGGGACCAGCAGACGGGGCGCCCAAACCGGTCAACGTTCTTTTCAGATGCTGCCTCTCGACGTGACTAGCGATGTTTCCGTCGAAGCTGCCGTTAGCGAGGTGATGCAACGGGAAGGACGCATTGACCTGCTGGTGAACAACGCCGGCTTCGGGGTTGCGCCTGCTGGAGCGGAAGAGAGTTCGATTGAACAGTCCCAGTCGGTTTTTGATACGAACTTCTTCGGCATCGTCCGCATGACTCGCGCCGTTACACCCCATATGCGGCGCCAAGGCAGCGGTCGCATCATCAACATCGGCTCGGTACTTGGCGTATTGCCGATGCCGTATATGGCCATTTATGCCGCGAGCAAGCACGCGATCGAAGGCTATTCGGAATCGCTAGACCACGAGTTGCGTACCCGAGGCATCCGGGTCTCGGTCATCGAGCCCGCATACACAAAAACGAAGTTCGACGCGAACCTAATGGCGGCCGATTCGCAGCTTGAGGAATACCACGAAACCCGCGCGGCATTAGATAAGGTGTTGGAGGAAGTTATGGCTATTGCCGATGAGCCGGAAGTCGTGGCCGATGTGGTGCTGAAAGCGGCCAGATCGGCTCGTCCCAAGCTCCGATATACCGCGGGCGGTCTCGCTAAGCGCTTGAGCTTGCTACGCCGATTTGCGCCTGCTCGCGTATTGGACGCAGGGCTTCGTAAAGATCTGCGGCTCGACGCAATAAAAAAACCACAAATGTCATGAAGGCGTTCGTCGTCCAGCGTTATGGAAACCAAGTCGCATTTCAACACCGATTTAGTCTGAACTTAGCAACAAGGAATTTTTTGTGAATAGCACATTAACCATGAAAACCCTCACCTTCAAACGCTATAGCAAGTCGCCCGAGATCGGTTTTTCCGACATTTCTCGTCCCACACTGAAGGCTGACGAACTGCTGGTAAAAGTCCACGCCGCGGGCCTGAACCCGATCGACAACATGATTCCAACCGGGATGTTCAAACCGGTCCTGCATTTCCAGTTGCCGGCCACGCTGGGCAGCGATCTGGCGGGTGTGGTGACTGAGGTCGGCAGCAACGTAACGCGCTTCAAGCCCGGCGATGCGGTCTTCGCCAGTATCTTCGATCTTGGCACGGGGTCGCTTGCCGAATTCGCGGTGGTGCCGGAGAGCGCCGCCGCGCTGAAGCCGGCCAATCTGGATTTCGTGCAGGCCGCATCCATTCCGATGGTCGGGCTTACCTCCTGGCAAGCGCTGAAGGAACGCGCCAATCTTCGCGCCGGCCAGAAGCTGTTCATCCCGGCAGGCTCAGGCGGCATTGGCACCTTTGCGATCCAACTGGCAAAGCACCTTGGCGCCACGGTGGCAACCACCACCAGCACCGGCAACGTTGAACTGGTGCGCAGCCTGGGAGCCGATGAAGTCGTCGACTACAAGAAGCAAGATTTCGAGAAAGTGCTGGGCGACTACGACGTGGTGCTTGGCACGCTCAAGGGGGCCGAACTCGAGAGAACCGTCGGCATCCTCAAGCCGGGAGGCAAGATCGTCTCGCTGATCGGGCCGTTGGATGCGGCGTTCGCGGATGCCAAGCGCTTGAATTTCTTCCTCAGGTTCGTATTCGGGCTGATGAGCCGCAAGATCATGCGGCTTGCCAGAAAACGGGCAGTCACTTACTCATTTCTGTTCGTGCGTCCCGATGGCGATCAACTCAGTGAAATCGGCAAACTCCTCGAAGCCGAGTGCATCAAGCCCGTGATCGACAAGGTATTTCCGTTCGAGGAAGCCAAAGATGCGCTTGCCTACCTCGCCCAAGGGCGTTCGAAGGGGAAAGTCGTCGTCAAGATGCTGTGAGCAGAAGACACCTGGCCCTCCCTGGCTAACGCCGGGCACTGGGATCGATACGACGCTCACCGGTCCGATCTTTTCGCAGCGACGCAAACCGGCAAGTCTGCGCCACGTCTCCTTTAGCTACTCCATCGTAAATATTTTCAATGTGAATAACTGATGTTACGCAGCTGTGGTTTTTTGTCCCGTTATTCCGCCCCGAGCATCGCAGCTTTTGGCGGGAACAGCCCGTTAGGGGAGCGGCAAGGATGCCGCTCGTTTTCGGAGGGCTAAGGATAGCCCTTCCGAAAACCCTCGCCAAAAGCGAGAAGCGCAGGATCTAGGCGGAATCCGGGCGGCCTTTTCTTTGGATACTTTCTTTTGGCCGAGCAAAAGAAAGTATCTCGCCGGTCGGTGCGAGAACCGACTGCAACACAAACCAGTCGCGATAGCGACACTGATTCTGATGGCATCGGACAAACCATAAGGTTGCGTAACATCAGTGAATAACGTGAACCATTTTTTGATAACTCCACAGGCCGCTATAAATCGCAACTGGAAAGGCACGGGGCTGGTTGGCGTTCTGATGAAGAGCGCCACAGTGGCGTAGTTCGTCGTGATGTGGAAATAAAAAGGCTATTTGCAGAATGAGGTTGGAATGATGGCCGACAATCTTTATCATTGAACTCGATCAAGTGGTTGGAATTTGATTTTCTGATATCTCATGGAGTGGTTGAGTAGGGCTTGATTGTCTTGTTACGACCCTAATCCTTCTGTCAGTTATATTTTTAAATGGCAACAAACCATTAATGAGCAGTCGGGCACAATACCTCGGCCTTTAGCTCTTGAAGTCTCTCTGTAATATTCCTAGTTTGTGAATCAATATATTTATCAACCTTTGATTCTACAGTATTAAGTTCGTCTAAAAACTCGGCTTGTGTTGTGGATTTAGTTGCAAATAATGCATAAACGGCCAAAAATGGTAGCAATGCCGCAAAAACTGGAGCTTGGTACCAAGTTAGATTAAGATCAGTAGACTTTTTATGAAAATGATTTGACGAAGTTGATGGTACGTTAGATTCAAAAGGTGGGTAACCAAGTTTTTCTGAAAAAGTCCCATACATTTTTATTGTAGAATCGATTTCTTTATTAATTTGTGATGCAAGCGTTTTGTATAACTTATCTGTATCCGCGTTAATTTTTTCTCTTACATCACTTTCATTTGAACCAAAGTGTCCTATAGTTTTAATCTTGGCTTTAATATCTGTTAGCCAATCTCTCTTTATTTCATTCATGACGTAGTTGCATCTGAGCGGAACACGGATAATTAATGAATCAAAAAAATCAGAAAAAGCCTTGCGCTCCACATCGCCCTTTCCAAAAGGCTTTGTTTCGCCAGATCGCGTCTTTTTTTCTTCACTACAAACTGAAATTACTGAGATACCTTGAATAGACGCCTGTATTGTTTGCCTCATGGCGTTCTCGTCATCTTCGCCAACTTGATCGCATTTTGTCAGAATTACAGATACGTTGTAATTGTTTTCAATAAATTTTTTAATTATATCTATATCGCAATCTTGTATTCTATTTCCGCCAGCTTGAATACAATAAAAAACAGAATGAAACCATTCGGAGGCGGATTGATTTATGCCTCGTTTATCTAGCTCTTTGCTCAGCTCAGACATCCATTGATCATGCTTTCCAACTTCAAGGCCCCATGAATCAAAAAGGGTAACTGGTAAACCATTTATTTCCATTTCTACTGGATGAAATCCATTTTTAGTGACCGGCCTTCCGATGTCGGCTTTTACTACGCATTCTCCATATAGATAGTTTATGAAGGTGCTTTTCCCCACTCCTGTTTGGCCTACAATGGCAACATTATAACGAGCATTCATTTTACTTATCCTTGATTTTTATTAAAGTTATCTTTAAATCGTTGTTCGAAAAATGGTGCAAGGTTGTCAATAAACTTATTCAGTTCACCAACATCTCCTTCAAGTCCTTTTTCTATGATTGCCTCGCATAACTCTGAAACAGATAAACCTACTGCATAAGTTATTGAAGATGCGACGGATGCATTTATTAATCCACCGGCGACAGTCCCAAGCCCAGGGAAGTATTTGAATAATTGCCCAACAACCCAAATTCCACTGCCAGATATGACGCGGCCAATAATGGGTGTAAATATTGATCCATTCAGTATGCTTGAAAAATTATCAAGATTGTAAGCGTATAATATCCTAGCGATCATGGCAACCTGATTCCCTAAAAGCAACGGCGCATCAGAAACAGGTAAAGGAGTAAAACCAAAAAATGCAGCTCCAGCAACGTGTTGTTTAATAATTTTATTAGCTTCGTCACGCTTAATATTCAAACTTTGTTTTTGAGCGGATGCAAACGCAATCTTCAAGGCTTCTGGTAATTTTTCAATCGACCACTGTAATAAATCTTCAAACTGCCATTTTTGACCATTGTCTTTTGCGCTTGTTTCAAAAACTGGTATATTTGGTAATGATTTTTTTATTACCTCTATAAATTTAATTGACTCATTTTCTGATAGGAATTCAGCTTTGGTAATCACGATTGCGACAGGAATGCCATAGGCAGAAAGCTTGTTAATCGTTTCGATGTCGAAATCTAAAATTCGTCCTCCCGATGCCTGAATACAGTACCAAACCAAATGGATAGAATTGTCAGATTCTGACGAGCTAAAATCCCTCGCCGCGTATTGAAAAACATCCTCAATAAATACTCTCTCTTTTTCAGAGCCCACTTCATAGCCTTTAGTATCAAAAAGGACAATCGGAACTGTTTCACAAGAAAAATAATCAATGAATTGAGTAACCGGCTTTCCCGTGCCTGTCTTGGCCAAGTTTTCGCCAAAACAACAGTTTATTAGCGAACTTTTGCCAACACCAGTTCCACCGATTAACAGGATATTGGGTTTTTTTCACTCCTCCTTTGAAGGTTTCAAATTCAGCACCTAGAGATTCTTCGAAATTATTTACACTCATTTGTGTCCCTTGATTTTATTTTTATTGAGAGCTCAATTAACGTTTAAGAAGTCTGCCAAATAACCCACCACAAAGTGTTTGAAGGCGGTTTAGCTCCAACTTTGACAGGGAATTACTACCGCATGTTGGGCAGCAGTCATAATATTCTCCAGGCATTAAAGCGTCGCTTCTCGGGGAAACGGCTTTTCTCCACCCACATGAAGCGCAGACATAGGCGAACGGTTTAGGTTTGATAGGCATGATGATTTTTTGTTTGATGGTTCTTAGTAAAATAGCGATTATCTGTCTCGCTACAGTTTTAAGTTCGTAGACAAGTCTGAAATATAGTTGATGAAGTTCAAATGACTAACCCTAACACGATATATTTGTTGTCTGACTTATACCAAGCTACTTAGCAACAAGTCATTGAATGCCTGCATTCAACGGTTGACCTGACAATTACTGGAAACCTAAGCCGTCCGGCAACGAGCATTGGCAGCCCAACCAACTTTTGTACATAACAAGCCATTGCGCTTATCAACGATCCAACCAGGTTTTGCACAAAACGGCGCGATAAAAAAGCATGAACAGTTCTGATTTCCAACCCTAGAATGCACATAGCCTTAAAAACGAACAGTTTGCGGTTCTCTGATAAAAAGAACGATACTGGTTGCGACAAAAGCGAATAGGCCCGACGCCACAAAAGCCAGGTGGTAATCACCAATCAGACTATGCACGTACCCGGCACTGTAGGCGGCAATGGCCGCTCCGATTTGATGTGCAAAACAGATCCAGCCGAATACCACGCCGACGTTTTGTTTCCCGAATAAATCGGCGGTCAAGGCCGAGGTGGCCGGAATCGTGGACAACCAATTCATACCGTAAATAATCGAGAAAATCATTAATTGCCCGATCATAGCTATGCTGGGCAGTACTATCAACGTTGCGCCTCTGACTACGTAATAAAACGCCAGCGGCCACCGCTTGCCGTAGCGGTCGCATAACCAGCCGGATAATATGGTGCCGAACACATCGGCCGCGCCCATGACACGGCCATGGTCATTTCGGTAAAGCCGTGTTCGATGCCGTATTGCATGGGATAATTGGTTTGCTTTTCCAGGTGTAAGAATATATCTTACTGAGACTTTTAATAATCTGATTAGGAGAACGACATGGCTCAAGCGCGAACCCAAACCGTTAGCCTCGGCGAGCACTGGAATAACCTCATTGACTCTTTGCTCAAGAGTGGACGCTATGCAAGCGTTAGTGAAATTATGCGTGACTCATTACGCTTGCTTGAGGAAAGAGAAGCGAACTCCAAATTGCAATCTTTACGCACATCCCTAATTCAAGGTGAGGAGAGTGGCGATGCCGGCGAATTAAACATGGAAACAATCAGACTGGAAGCCAAAAAAGAAGCCGGTTTAGTCTGAAAATGCGCAAAATCCATACTCAGGCACTCGCAAAACAAGATCTAAAAAATATCTGGCTTTACTCATTTAGCAACTGGGGCGAGGTGCAGGCGGATCGCTATTTTGATGAATTAAATGCGGCTTTCGCTTTAATCGCTGAAAATCCGGAATTGGGTTTTGCCTGTGATTACATTCGTGAAGGGTACAGGCAATTCCACATCAATCGCCATTTAGTTTTTTATCGTGTTACAGCAGCCAAGATTCATATTGTACGGGTGCTACATGACAGTATGAATTACACTGCGCAATTATAAAAATTTCAGGACAGGGTGGGGTGTTGATTTATGGAAGCTTGATCATTCATCATGAGGTTCGAATTTTTTACGAAGGTATTTCCCAGAACGACAGCGGATAGAATCACCATAGGCAAAACGCCGCATTCTACCTATGGAAAACAAAAGACATGAATAATTCAAACGCTGAATTAATCCACGCCCAAAAAGTCCGATTTCCCCAATTCAACCCCATTGTGCCTAAGGATTGCGTAGGTCATCGTGATGTGGAAATAAAAATTAGGTAGGACAAAATCCAGCAAGTATGGCAGACCGACAAAGTTTTTCTCGGTGCCGCCAATCTTGAAATTAATAGCCAGATTCTCAGTGCCATTTATTTGCGCCGGGGTTACATCTTGGATAAAAGCGATGGCTTTGGATATACGAGCCTGCAAATCGGCAAATGTGCTTTCATTATCCTCATAGCATGGGTTCTCTAACCCCGCCAAGCGAGCGGCACAGCCTTTGACCATATCCGTTGCAATTTGAACTTGTTTGCTGAGCGGAAACATATCGGGGGCCAAACGGTAATTGATAAACACAGATTGATCAATATTTTTCGCTTCGGCGTGGATTGCGGCTTTATCAAGTATTTTCGATAAATTGCCCAGCATTTTGATAAAAACTTTTATTGATACTTGATACATATCGATGGACATAATAACCCCCTATTTTTAAAAACATTTAATCAGATTAATGAAACGCAGAAGTATTGACCGCTTATTACGCATACTGCGCAATGCCATTCCCAAACGACCAATTTTCCTTTTTGACTTCAACTAGACTTATTAAGACATCTTCTCTGCGTATATCTAGCTGATTATGTAGACTATCGGCTATGTTTTTATAAAGTGATTTCTTTAAATCGACACCTCTGCCTTCATTCAAGGTTATTTGTATAAAAACGATGCCATCGCTTCGATGTATACCAAGATAATTGGAATCGTAAATTAAAGAATTATTATCATGCTCGGTAATAACCTGAAAACAATCTTTTTCGGGTACATTGATTGTGCGCACCATTTCTTGGTGAACGATTTGGCCAATCTTTCTCCCGAACTCTTTATTTTCTTGCTTCATTAACGATATTCGAACTAAGGGCATGTTATTCCTCCAAAATTAAATTAAAAACGAACAGTTTGTGGTTCTTTTATGAAAAGAACGATACCGGTTGCGATAAAAGCGAATAGACCTGACGCCACAAAAGCCAGGTGGTAATCACCCATCAGGCCATGGACATACCCGGCACTATAGGCGGCTATGGCCGCCCCGATTTGATGCGCAAAGCAGATCCAGCCGAATACCACGCCGACGTTTTGTTTGCCGAATAAATCCGCTGTCAAGGCTGAGGTTGCCGGAATCGTGGATAACCAATTCATGCCGTAAATAATCGAGAACAGCATTAATTGTCCGGTGCTATCTATGCTGGGCAGCACTATCAGCGTTGCACCTCTGACGACGTAATAAAACGCCAATGGCCAGCGCTTGCCGTACCGGTCGCATAACCAACCGGATAAAATGGTGCCGAACACATCGGCCGCGCCCATGACGCCTAAGGACATGGCCATGGTCATTTCGGTGAAGCCGTGTTCGATGCCATGCGGAATCAAATGAGTCTGAAACAGTCCGGAGGTGGTTAAACCGCAAATGCCAAAACTCAAGGCTAACAACCAGAACTGCGGACTGCGCATGGCCGAGCGCATGGGATTTTGATCCGGCTTAAGCATTGTTCGATGAACGCCATGGTCGCCATACGCCGACAGGCCTTTTGATTCGGGATCGTCTCTTAAAAATTTCAGCACCAACGGTAAAGCCACCAAGCCTAAGCCGACGGCGATAAACAATGTCGCCGCACGCCAGCCTTCATGCACATTGATCTGCATGAGGACAGGGGTGAACACTAATTGGCCGGAGGAGAAGGCAGCGCCCAATATGCCTAGCGCCAGTCCGCGGTGTTTATGAAACCAGCGATTGATCAACGCCGACCCCATAATCATGGAAGTGCCGCCCGAACCTGCGCCAATCAGCAATCCCCAAAACAAATACAGCTGCCAGGATTCCTGCATAAAAACGCTGCCACCGGCGCCAGCCACCGACAAAATCAAGGTGATAACGCTGATCCGTTTGGCACCGTAGACATCCATCAATCGGCCTAGAAACGGTCCGGCTAGACCAAATAACAGCAGATTGAGTGAAATGGCGCCGCTAATGGTTTCCCGGTTCCAGGCAAACTCCTGTTCCAGAGACAGCATGATGATCCCTGGAACGGAGCGCAGCGCCGATGCCATAAACAAGCATAGAAACGTGACCGCGAGTATGACCCAGGCATAGTGAACCGAATCAATGTGACTCTTTGGCATGGCGACTAATGACTTAAACATTTTCGTGAGAGTTTGTTAGTAACTGACATTACGCAACCTTATGGTTTGTCTGATGCCATCAGAATCAGCGTCGCTATCGCGACTGGTTTATGTTGAAGTCGGTTCTCGCACCGACAGGCGAAATACTTTCTTTTGCACGGCCAAAAGAAAGTATCCAAAGAAAAGGCCGCCCGGATTCCGCCTAAATCCTGCGCTTCTCGCTTTTGGCGAGGGTTTTCGGAAGGGCTATCCCTAGCCCTCCGAAAACGAGCGGCATCCTTGCCGCTCCCCTACCGGGCTGCTCCCGCCAAAAGCTGCGATGCTCGGGGCGGAATAACGGGACCAAAAACCATGACTGCGCAACATCAGTTAGTAAACAGCCCTATTCGGCGTCTTCGATTTTTTCCATTAGCTCGATCAGCCGAGTCACGCCTTGTAACAATATCCCGCCCACACCATGGGCAAACCATACGCCAATCACGAATCCCCAATGGATAGGCGCGGCGAAGAATTCCTCTCTAAACCAGAAGGTATGCCCCCATTCGTTGAATCCGACGCTGACTAAGATCATGAAGGGTCCGAACACCGCCAAGGTCAAAGGCAAGGAGATGCCTTTGGCATACAAGGGCAAGCGGGTTCTAGCATACAACCAGGCGCAGCCGCCCAGGATCACGTACAGCGGGAAGTTGAAGTAAAACTCGATGATGTGATTAGCGGTAAACGGCGTATCGCGGATCGCCACCTGATGCCAGGAATTGTCCTGTTCGGCAAAATAACTGCCCGCCCAGTACACCGCAAAGGTGTAGATGCTGATCCACATCGTCAAGGTGAAATAGCGGCGGATTTCTTCCTTGGGCGCCAACTGATCCAGATTCCGGTCGCGCGTGGTCCATAAGTAACCCCAAAAGCCGCTGACGACGACGGCGAGAACCGCCAGTTCGATATAAAACAGCCGCATCCAGTACTGTTCGAACGCGGGTTCCGTGGAATCCAAACCGTGCGCGATGGCAAAAGCGCCCTGATACAACCGTAAACTGATGTAGATAACCGCTAATAGACCAAAACCCTTTAGGTACTTAGGTAAGTCGATCAAATACCAAGGCAATGATTTTGGGGTTTCGGTGCTTAAGCTAACATGTTCTGTCGTGGTAGCCATGATGTGTGCTCCTGAATTAATTGAATTTGGGAATGACGGCGGCGGAAATGCTGGAGATATAGCGTTTTCCCATCACGTCGTCGTAAAGAAACAGTAAGCCACCCACTCGGCTATCCGCGTCTTTGATTAGTCCATCCAGCTTTTCCGACTCCCAGGCCGCATCGCGCACTTCAATAGTGACGGTACGTTGTTCGCCGGGGGCGATAGGCGTGTTGTCATTCAGGCTCAGGCCTTTATTGCTGACGTCGTCCTTGCCGGGCACGTTGCCTACCTCGGATAGATCATCATTCATGAAATGCACGTTGGAACTGGAAAACTCGCCTATCCTGACCGCCCCTTGGCTGCGATTATCGACACTAACCTGCAACACCATGGCACGTTGCGCCACGTTGTATTCGGCTTTTAGCGTGTCGACATTGACCGTTCCGGCATTGACTTGAGCCGGTAAAGGCAAAATCCTATCCAGTCCTGCTTGTAATGGGATGGTGTCCGGATAACGGCTATTGGTTACGGAATTAATCACCAATACCAATACCGGAATGCCCACTAACACGGCCTTGGCGATGACTTTGTCCCGAGCTGTGATCAACTCATGTTCCAAACCGGCATCCAACATCCGGTAACGGCTGATGAACAAGGGACGGCGCACCCACCACAACAGCCAGGCAGCCGCCAACGCTCCCCAGAACAGGTGCCAAAACACACCATTGGCAAAGCCGAAGCTTTCCATGTCGATCATTTCACCGTTGATGGTTTGAATGGTATTGCTAAAGTCCGCGGGATCGCCGCCAATGTCCAGCCACACCCCAGGGCCCATTACCTGACCGGCGTCTTTTAAATTAAAAAACGGATGGATGTGATAATGGCCAGGCAAACGGCCCTTCATGACCACCTTGAACTCGTAGTCACCGCCCGGCTCCAGGGCTACCGAGTTGGTCCATGGTTTGCCGTTCAGGTAACGTTCGGTGCGGATCAGTACCGGCCCAGGTGTTGAAATATTCAGGAAAGTGGCTTCCGGCTTTGGCACACTGATCGGCCAGTCTTCGGCGACATGAAACTTGCCGCTAACGCTGACTTCATCGTTGACGTTGAATTTTTGCGTGGACCATTGCACGTCGTACCACTGGATGGTGCGCATCCTGATGAACGGCTCCAGGGCTTTTTCGCCATGTGCCTGCGCGGTGGGTACCGTAAATATGGACAATACATTGACGCACAGCAACGCCAACAGCCAAGGTTTAAAGAGTGATTTCATGACCATTCCTCCTTAGATTTTTTTCAAATAACGGGTGGTGGCGAACCATTTACCGATGTACCACCACAGCGGATACATCAACGAGCACAACAACGCTGAACAGAATGCCGCCAAAGGTGTGGCGTACTGACCGTAGGTGCGCAAGGTGCCGCGCTCGATGATGCGCAAGTATTCAGGCATGCCGGTGCGGATATATTGGAAACCAAATAAATCGGCCACAGTCAGCTGGCTGTTGTGGTATTCGACCGCTTGGTGGAACATGCCGAAGATCGGCCAGTTGGTCGGGTAAAACAACAAGGCAAACGCGCCACCGCCAAAAATGGAGGTGATGGTCAGGCTGTTGGTCAGCATCAACAAGGTATCCAGTACCAAGGCTCCCGGCACCATGGTGGCCGGCAACACCATGTTGACGGGAAAGAAATTCCAGTAGTGATAGGCAAAGATTCGGGCAACCCAAGTGCCGATCAACAACGCTGCAACGCAGAGCGTGGCGCCCAAAGGTAGCCGGAACTTATCCCATAACACAGCTTGAACAGCCGCTGGAAAGGTGATGCCGATTAAGGGTGTGACCAAAGGCCACCATTGCCGATCTTTCCAATCGACCCAGAAGTCCCAGTCGCCGACGGTCAGGGCGAAATGCAGATGGAACGAACCGATGAATAAAAATAGGGCCAGTACCAGAATCAGATAATCGTAAGCTCTGGCCAGCCGGGCTTTTTCGCCCCGATAAGGTTTGAAGGTTGAAATTGGAATTTGTGCAGACATGGTAAGAATCCCCCGTAATATGTTTCAGTAAACGGCAATCGCCATTGAGTTTTGGGCGCGCCGCCAACCGAAAAGCTACCCTTGGGGGAGTTAAACCTTGTAGGCTTGGACGACGCGCTCGGGGTATAAGGTAGGGAGAAACGGCTTGGCTGTGAAATGGTGAAATTTCATCCGCTACCATCAAGACTGTTCATACCGGCCAGCAGCGATATTGTTTAGTATGCAGCCGAATTTTTTGAGGAACTCAGGATGGCTAACCTACGCACTTTCGACTTAAACCTATTGCTGGCTTTCGATGTTTTGATGCGGGAGCGCAATGTCACCCGCGCGGCGGAATGCATGTTCGTCACCCAGTCGGCGATGAGCCATACCTTGCACCGCTTACGCCAGCAATTGAACGATCCAGTCTTGGTTAAATCGCCCACCGGCATGCAGCCGACCGCACTGGCGCTGGCCTTGGTGGAGCCGGTACGCAGTCTGTTACAGGAAATGGAACGATTGCTAGAGGCACCCCAGGCCTTCGATCCGGCATCCAGTCAGCGCCGTTTCACCATCGCCGCGACCGATTACATGGAGTTTTTGATCTTGCCAGAGTTGTCGCAATTGATAGAGCAAACGGCGCCGGGCGTGGACATTCATGTCAAACGTACGGAATCTGCTTTTCCCTTGGCGCAGTTGGAAAACGGCAGTCTGGATGTGGTGTTGGGCTTTGCCTCGGTACTGAATCCGCCCGCGCATTTGCACTGCGAACATTTATTCATGGATCGCATGGCTTGCGTGGTCAGGCAGGATCATCCCACCATCCAAGCCGCACCGTCGTTGGAGGACTATTTGGCGGGGACGCACATGCTGATCTCCCGAACCGGCGATAAATTGGGGGTAATAGACGAGAAATTGACCGAGTTGGGCTTGGAGCGGCGTATCAATTTCATCGTGCCGCATTTTCTATCGGCACCCTTGATCGTGGCCCAAACCCACATGATTTTGTCTTTGCCTTATCGCTTGGCCATAGCTTTTCAGAAACTGGTGCCGCTGCAAGTATTACCCGTGCCGGTGAGTTTACCGGACTACGATTTGGCGATGATTTGGCATCCGCTATGGGAAAAAGACCCGGCCCACGGTTGGTTGCGCGAACAAATCAACGCCATAGGCCGGAAAATAAGCGCATCTCAAATCAATCTTTAACGTCCTGGCAGGCCCGCGGCCAAGGCTTTGACCTTCAACAGAAAGTAAGGCGGTTTGGATTGGTTGTCGCCGCCGTTCAGTGTGGCTGAGCGATGCAAGCGATTCACTACCGCATAGAGTTGGCCGTTAGCGCCAAAACTGAAGGAATCGACCCATGACAGCCTTGGACACTGCGCCAATTGCCGGTATTGTCGGTTAGGCGCGATCACGCCAATCGCATTATTCGCCAAGTCCCCCAGATAAATATTGTTGTTTTCATCAATGCTGATGCCGTCCGAAATCGGTTTGTCGCTGTAGTGTTCCACCTGCTTTGCCAGTTCTTCAGGCGTTAACGACTCGTTGACCAAATCCGCCGCTTTAATCCGGTAAAGACTGAGGCCGTGCATCGGCCCGAAATAGACCCATTCGTTGGCCAAATCCTCGGTAATCGGATTGACGCCAATATGCGGTTTGACCAACTCGCCCGCCGGGGTTTTCACCTGAATCGGCACATTGTCGATGACCAAATCGACGTTTTCCGGCACCACACTTTTATGGCCTTCCAGCACCCGCCGCGCCGCACCGGTAGACAGGTTGACCACAATCAAGGCGGCATTCGCGCCACCGGCCGGATCGCTGATGAAGGCATGATTGTGGTTGGCATCCAACGCAAAGTCGTTGACGAACGCATCCTTGGGCGCGATCGGCGCGGGTAAATAAATCAAGCGCTGGAGTTTATTGGTTTTGGTATTCCAGCCGACCAGCTTGGGCGTCACCCCGCTCCGCATGCCATTATCCAGCATCCAGACGATACCGTTGCTATCGGAGCGGATACCCAGCACCGAATCGAGTTTGATCGGTGCAGTCGAATCGGTTGCGGACAGTTCCTTATTCGGAAAAGGCAGCAAGGCCTGGTCTTTGTATTCCACCACCGTGTATTGCGGTTGATAAAACTGATGCTGGCTCATGATGATCCGGCCGTTGGCAGTCGCCGTGACATTGCCGGGGCCGGTATCGAGGTTGGCGAATACATCAAAATGAGAGTTGCCATCCGCCAAAGCCTCAAAGGCTGCAAACACCATGGCGGTGCAAAATAGGATTCCACGGTTCATTATCATCTCCAGTAAGTTGTTGGGTTAGGCAACACCATACTGGATCGTTAGACCCCTGTTAAATGACATCCATTCATCACGAACCATTCAGTACATTGATGATGATTGGCGTATTCAATTTTGGAAGCGCAGCGATAGCGAAGTGAAGGTTTTTATACCCAGATAGCCGCAGCGCCAAGTTGCGGGAGAATCTAAGCTCAACCCCTGGTTAGAGCGGAACAATGTGACACGGGTGCCGTTCGGGCCGAGCCCATCGAAGCCCAGGCTGGCGCCCCCTTCGATAGACTCAAGGCGAATGGTATTTAGGGGGCGAGTTAATAATAACGCCCAGAAAAACGCCGTATTTGAATTTCTCCATTACATTTCAACATCCAATACATTCAAAACATCCGGCCTTTGTTGCACGAACACTTCTGGTCGCTGAAGTATTCGATGCCAATTGCGACGAGTCATTTGTTCAATCCAGTCCAACACATCATCAAACTCGTCATCGCTCCATGATTCGATAATCGCCAGGGTGACGGGAGGCGCATATAAAAATTCGAGCGCACTTTTCATATTTGCGTAACGTAAATTCATGGTATTTCTCCTATGGCTTTATGCTTGGCAGTGAATGACTGTAAGGATCTTTAATATGTCTACGATTTGGCTTTGGTTAAAAAAATACCCATAAGGTTCCGCCTTGATTAGCAATGCCCGCATTTGAGTCTGCGCCACAAGTTGCCGATAGCGGCCAGCCTACACTCTTAAACCCGCGCAGGTGTTGCTTGATTCAAGTTACTGGCCAATGATGCGGAACCAAATAAAAGTGTGGATAGGATAAATTGACCGGAGACGAAGCTGAGCACGCCGGTGACAAAAAACAAGCCAATCATCACGTCTCTATAAATGTTTTTTGAAATATTCATGGGGTCCACCTTGACTATGTTTAGTCGCTTTGTAAGTACGACTTCACTATATACCCACCAAAAATATTTACAATCAGGCATTTTATTCATGATTTGTTTCTTTTATGGAAACAAATCGCCCGGAACTTTTGTACTCTGTAGCGCAAAATAGCTACCGTCATTCAACTTCGCGGAGTTGTGTGAGCGGTCGGACGGGTTAGCGGCTTGTTTGACGTGGAATTTTTGACCTTAGCGTGGCAGGGTTTGCGTTCCCAATTAGCTCAAAACTGCCCTCTTATTAGGTTATCAACGGATAAGAATAATTTTTCTGCGCGACGGTTCCGCGGACGGGATTTGAGATTTCGGGGATGATGTCAATGCAGTTGGTGTTTTAGGTGTCGCTAGCGCGACGGCTAGTTTTTAATGTCGGGTCTCGGCCCGACAGCCGATACTTTCGCTACGAAAACCATCCCTGGTTTTCGCCCTCCGGGCCAGCCTATCGGCTGTTCAAATTCGCTCCATGCGAATTTGTGCGTGGCCAAAAGAAAATATCCAAAGAAAAGGCCACCCGGATGCCGCTTAGATCACTCGGCACATCCTTGTGCCTCGCCCTTCGGGTGCGATTCATGCAAATCGGCTATCCTGCCGATTTGTCCTGCGCTCCTCGCTTTTGAACGGGGTTGCCGAAAGGGGCTTCCTGGCCCTTCGGCAACGCGATGCATCCCTGCATTGCCCCTAACGGGCTGATCCGTTCAAAAGCTCCGGTGCTCGGCGCGGCATACGAGAGAAAACCCGTGCGCGATTTGCAGGGTTTGAGCTTATAAAAATTGTAGCCATTTTGAGGTAGCTCCGAATAGCAAAGCGTATTCGGAGGAATGAAGGGAGCTTACAATCATTGTTTGCCTTATTGGAAGCAGCACATACTCTTAAAGATTTAATTCAACATGCGTCCGATTACGCTGCGCTAATCGGACCTTGCGCTTTATCTCGTTCCCACGCTGAGAACATGTGATTTCGGTACGCAATTTTCAGATTTAACTAGATGTTAGATATCCTCATTTTCAAAGAAATCATTATCTAACGCTTTGACCTCATATGAGTTTTTCACTTGAACCCCTACCCCGAATTTGTACATCAACTCAACCAATCGCAGTCCGTTAACTAGAACGATTGTGTGATGGGCTGCCTTAGCCTTCTTCTTTGCATTTTCGTCAAAATCGGAGGTTGTGACAAAAATTCCCTTGGCTGTGTCACCACTCATGGCCCCGATGAAATTTCGAATATCGGGTTCACGGACCTTGTTGTCAGTATACCGTTTGGCCTGAATGTAGATCTTCTCCAAACCAAGTTGATCTTCATTTATGATTCCGTCAATTCCGCCATCACGGGATTTGGAAGTTTCAATGAATTCGCCATAGCCCATTCGATTCAGCAAGATAAGAATAACTCTTTCGAAAGCGAATGGATCAATCAGCTTCAGTTTCTGTAAAAGCTCAATTTTGACATTGTCTTCAATCTGTTCAATGCCAGAATCAATAAGGTCCTGTGGACTTGAGTTGGCAATTTCTTGCTTTTCAGAAATCGCTCCCTCCGGTTTGTAGAAGCCGATAACGTCAGACGCCAGTTGATCTATTGAAATCGTTTCGACCTTTGCGGACTTACCTTTCTCGGTAATCTGGACATAACCGCGTTGAGGATAGTGGACTAGACCACCTTTCTTGAGATAGGACTTTCCCCAGGCGATTCTGTTTTCCAGAAGTCGATCACCACTCTTTGTTGTCTGATTCAGCAATTCTGGCGGAAGCTTTGAGTAGTATTTCTCTTCGACAAGCCGTAACAACTCCCGTCCTGGAACGACCCTACCATCACGCAGAATGTCAATTATTGGAAGGAATGTGTCATTGAACTTCGGTAATTCCAATTTTTTTCTCCTCTGTCAACCCGATAAGGCGCAATTGGTAGGGCGTCAATAGGCGTAGCCGTATTGCGCCGTATGTTGGTCTTAAATCATTCGGCGCATTACGCTATCGCTAATGCACCCTACAAAGGGTCGTAAACAATAAGCCGCGGATTTGGCGCGGGGTTTTCCCGTATGCCGCGCCGAGCACCGGAGCTTTTGAAGGGATCAGCCCGCAGGGGCGATGCAAGGATGCATCGCGTTGCCGAAGGGCAGGAAGCCCCTTTCGGCGACCCCGTTCAAAAGCGAGGAGCGCAGGGATTAAGCGGCGTCCGGGTGGCGTTTTCTTTGGATACTTTCTTTTGGCCAAGCAAAAGAAAGTATCTCGGCTGTCGGGCCGAGACCCGACATTAAAAACCAGCCGTCGCGCTAGCGACACCTTATTGGAAAAATCTCCCCTAGCCCCTCTTTTTCAAAGAGGGGAACACGTTGGCTATAACCAAATGGCCGTGCTAAGCCTACTCCAAACCATCCACATCTTTCCGCTCAACCCCAAAACTCTCCAACAACATCAACCCCACGCCAATACAAATCGCCGAATCAGCAATATTGAAAGCCGGCCAATGCCAGTCCTGGTAATAGACATCCAGAAAATCGATCACATAACCATAAGCTACCCGATCGATCAGATTGCCGATAGCACCGCCCAACACCAAAGCCAGGGCGACGGCCATCAAAGTCTCGTGTTTTTGTAAACGATAAAGCCAGACCGCGATGATGCTACTCATCACCACCGCCAGGCCGGCGAATAGCCAGCGCTGCCAGCCGCCGGCCTGGGCCAGGAAGCTGAAGGCCGCGCCGGTATTATGTACGTAGGTCAGATTGAAATACGGAAGCAAGGGGATCGACTCAAATAGCTGCATCGAACCGTCCACCGCCAGCTTACTGGCTTGGTCCAACACCAGTGTGACTGCGGAAATCCACAACCACTTAAGCATAACGACGGGTCTCGCCAGGGCCAGCGACGTTTTCCACACAGCGGCCGCACAGTTCCGGATGCTCCGGGTGCTCGCCGATGTCGTAGCGTTGGTGCCAGCAGCGCACGCATTTGGCATGCTCGGATACCGTGACTTTCAATTTCACGCCATCCAGTTCGGTCGCGACCGCATCGTCCGGGCAGAATTGCATGTCGGCGACGCCGGCGTTGGACGTAATAAAGACAAAATGCAGCTCGCTGGCCAGTTTGTTCAATTCCGCGCCGTAAGCGTCATCACAATACAATTCCACTTCCGCATTCAAAGACGCGCCGATGGCGCCCTTGCCGCGTAGTTGCTCCAGTTCCTTGGAGACCACGGTGCGCACTGCCATCACTTTGTCCCAAGTGTCACGGCTGATAGCTGCGTTGGCGTCCAGTGGGAATAAGCCTTCGTACCAGGTTTCCAGAAACACCGATTCGCCGCGTTGGCCGGGAATGAATTGCCATAATTCGTCGGCGGTGTAGCTGGTGATGGGCGCTAGCCAGCGGGTAAGCGCTTCGATGACATGGTACATCGCGGTTTGCGCGGAACGCCGGGCCAGGCAATCTTCCTTGGCGGTGTATTGGCGGTCTTTGATGATGTCCAGGTAAAAGCCACCCAAGTCGATGCTGCAGAAGGTCAGCACTTTTTGGTAGATGCTTTGGAACTGATACGCGCTGTAAGCGGCTTTGATCTCTTCCTGCAATTGCCAGGCTTTATCGACGGCCCACCGGTCCAGCGCCAGCAAATCGTCTTTGGCGACCAGATGTTGGGCGGGGTCGAAGCCGTCCAGGTTGGAGAGCAGAAAGCGCGCGGTATTACGCAAGCGGCGGTAGCCGTCGGAAGTGCGTTTCAAAATCTCATCGGACACCGACATTTCGCCGCGATAATCGGTGCCGGCCACCCACAAGCGCAACACATCCGCGCCCAGCGATTTCATCACCGTTTGCGGCAGCACCACGTTGCCTTTGGATTTGGACATTTTCTTGCCCTCGGCATCGACAGTAAAGCCGTGGGTCAATACTTGTTTGTAAGGCGCGACATCGTTCATCGCTACCGATGCCAATAAGGAAGATTGGAACCAGCCGCGATGTTGATCGGAACCTTCCAGATACAAATCGGCCGGGAAGCGCAGTTGCTCGCGGCGCTCCAACACGGCGGCATGGGTCACACCGGAATCAAACCAGACATCCAGAGTGTCGGTCATTTTTTGGTAATGCTCGGCATCGGCACCAATCAATTCCGCCGCGTCCAGCTCAAACCAGGCGTCTATGCCTTGTTGTTCGATGCGTTTGGCCACTTGTTCGATCAATTCGCCGGTCCGTGGATGCAATTCGCCGCTTTCTTTATGCACGAAAAAGGCAATCGGCACGCCCCAGGTACGCTGGCGAGAGATACACCAGTCCGGACGGTTATTCAGCATCGCTTCGATACGGGCTTGGCCCCAATCCGGTATCCACTCTACCCTTTTCACTTCGTTCAAGGCGGTATCGCGCAGGCTGTTTTTCTCCATGGAGACGAACCATTGCGGGGTGGCGCGGAAGATGATCGGGGTTTTGTGGCGCCAGCAATGTGGGTAGCTATGCAGCAAGGCGTGGTGATGCAGCAATTTGCCGCGCTCGCGCAATACCTCCAGCACTTTTTCATTGGCGGTAAACACGTGCAGGCCGGCGAACAGTTCGGTGCTAGGCAAAAATACGCCGTTGCTGCCGACCGGATTGTCGACGGGCAAGCCGTATTTCATGCCTACGACATAGTCTTCCTGGCCGTGACCGGGGGCGGTATGCACCGCACCGGTACCGGCATCGGTGGTGACGTGGTCCCCGAGTATGATCGGTACTTGGCGGTCGTAGAACGGATGTTGCAACAATTGGTTTTCCAGTGCTGCGCCTTTGCAGTAACCGACGATGTGATGCTCACCAATGCCGTAACGCAAAACCGCGTCTTTTAGCAGGGCTTCCGCGATGACCAAGCGTTCGGTTTGGCCGTCGATTTCGCATTGCACCACCGCGTATTCCAGATCCGGATTTAGCGCCACGGCCTGGTTGGCTGGCAGCGTCCAGGGTGTGGTGGTCCAGATCACCACCGACAGCGGACCTTTGCCTTCGCGGTCGCCGGCATGGTGGCACTTGGCCATGAAGGCATGCTCGTCCACCACCGAGAAGCGCACGTCGATAGCCGGCGAGTGTTTGTCTTCGTATTCCACTTCCGCCTCGGCGAGCGCCGAGCCGCAATCGGTACACCAATGCACCGGTTTGGCGCCTTTGCTGAGGTGGCCTTTGGCGGCGATTTTGCCCAGCGCGCGGACGATATCGGCTTCAAAGGCAAAATCCATGGTCAAGTACGGATTGTCCCAATCGCCCAATACGCCCAAGCGGATGAATTCTTCTTTTTGAATATTGACCTGTTTTTTCGCGTAAGCCCGGCATTCCTTGCGAAACTCGGCGGGCGTGACTTTAACCCCGGCCTTGCCAACCGATTTTTCCACCATCAATTCGATAGGCAAACCGTGGCAATCCCAGCCCGGCACATAAGGCGCATCGAAACCGCTGAGGGTTTTGGATTTGACGATGATGTCCTTCAAGACCTTGTTAACCGCGTGGCCGATATGAATCGCGCCGTTGGCGTAAGGAGGGCCGTCGTGCAAAACAAATTTAGGCCGACCGGCGCAAACCTCGCGAATTTTTTGATACAGCTGGTTTTCGTTCCATTTTTTCAGCATCTCCGGTTCGCGTTGCGCCAGATTGGCTTTCATCGCAAACTCGGTCTTGGGGAGGTTAAGGGTTAGTTTGTAATCCATGGTCATGATGTTGTCTGCGTTGCATTCCAGCGGCTGGGTTGCGGACTTAGGCCGCTGAAAATAACGGTTGCGCCGATTAGCCGAATGATTCTAAGGATGATATTAAACGCGCGATTTTAGCACCATCTGCCAGGCGCTATAAAGCATACTCGGCCGCTTGGCGGCGAACCGTGCTAAAAATGGACGGGACGGCGTCGGAGAGTTACCATCCGTTGCGTATCCGGTTTGCCGATTTACGAAATTTACCGGCGGGTTTATGCGTGGCACGCGGTTGGTAATAGGCCGCTTCGGCACGCGCTAAAAATTACTTAAGCACACACGAGGGGCTCAGCCATGCAACATAAACGCGCCACCACCCAAGTTCAGATTCACGACTTGATCGCCAGCCGTTGGAGCCCGCGGGCTTTTGCCGTGGATAAAATGGTCAGCCACCCGGATTTAACCGCGTGCCTGGAAGCGGCGCGCTGGGCGCCGTCTTGTTTTAACGACCAACCTTGGCGCTTTGTGGTTTGCGACAAATCCAGCAATCTCGCAGCCTGGGAAACCGCGCTATCGTTGATAGTCGAAAAAAACCAGCTGTGGGCCAAAAACGCCCCGGTATTTATCTTGACGGTAGCGATGCAGAACTTCAATCACAACGGCAAAACCAACCGCTTTGCCGCTTACGACACCGGCGCCGCCACGCTGAGCTTATGCTTGCAAGCCAACGCCTTAGGCTTGATTACCCATCAAATGGGCGGTTTCGATGCCGATAAAGCCCGGCAAGTGCTGAATTTACCGGACGACTGTACGCCGATGGCGATGTTGGCGTTAGGTTATCAAGCCGAGGCGGATAACTTAGCCGAAGAGTTTCAAGCCGGCGAGCAGGCGGAACGCAGCCGTGCGGCCCTGGAGCAAAGGTTTTATCTCGGGCAATGGGGCGAGGCATTTAAATAGGCGCCGCCGAGAATGATGAACTGCGGTTGTATTGAGTCGCGCGAATGAAAAATATTAAAACCTCCTATGCGCGCAGCCTGATCGAGGCCAGTCTCGATCCGCTGGTGACTATCAGCGCCGAAGGTAAGATCATGGACGTGAACAGCGCTACCGAAAAAGTCACCGGCGTACCGCGGCAGCAATTGATCGGCAGCGATTTTTCCACTTACTTTACCGATCCGCAAAAAGCCCGCGACGGTTATCGCCTGGCGTTTTCGCAAGGCAAAGTCACGGACTACCCGTTGGCTATCTGCCATACCTCCGGACAGATCACCGAGGTGATGTACAACGCCTCGGTTTATCGGGATGACAAAGGCGACGTCGCCGGGATTTTTGCTGCGGCGCGGGACGTTACCGCCTTAAAAAAAGCCCAAACCGAATTGGAAGCCGCGATATTGCATATGCAATTAATCCGCGAAATGACCGATTTGTTGCAGAGCTGCCAAAAAATGGACGAAGCTTATCCGATTATCAAAGCGGCATTGGTACGTTTGTTTGCCGATTCCGTCGGCGGTCTGTATATGCTGGACGCCGCTGGCAATTCACTGGTGCTGGCTGATGCTTGGGGAAGCGGCGAAAGCGAACTGGAAGCCGTGTTTACTCCCGACGAATGCTGGGGCATGCGGCGCGGCTGCATTCATATGGCTCGCGTCGGCCAGAGTATCAATCCGGTTTGCAGCCACGTAAAACCGGGAACCAGCCCTTATCTGTGCATTCCGTTGCTAGCGCATTCGCGCGCTTTGGGTTTGATTTACATCGAACACCGGTTTACCAGTGGCCACCCGGAAGATATTCAGCGCGAGCTGTCGATAGCCGAAGCCGCCGCCGATAGCGCCCGGCTGGCCTTGGCGAACTTGAGCTTGCGCGAGGAATTGCACGAGTTATCCATACGCGATCCGCTTACCGGATTGTTCAATCGGCGTTTTCTGGAAGAAGTGTTGGACCGGGAATTATTGCGGATGAGCCGCTGCGGCAAAATGCTGGCCGTGGCGATGGTAGACATCGATCATTTTAAAATTTTTAACGATAACTACGGCCATGACGCCGGTGACGAAGTTTTGAAAAAAACCGCGCAATTGATGAACAGTTTTCGGGAAGGCAGCGATATGGTTTGCCGTTTCGGCGGCGAAGAATTCGTGGTGGTCACCACGGAAATCCAGCCGGACAAAATCCTGCAACGTCTGGACGCTTTGCGCGTGGCTATCGAAAGCTTATCGCTGAAGTTTGGTAATCATCAGTTGCCGCAGGTGACGGTATCGATAGGTGTGGCGATTTATCCGGTGCATGGCGGCACCCGGCTCGATCTGTTAACTCGTGCCGACCAAGCGCTTTACGTCGCCAAAGAAGCCGGCCGCAATCGGCTTGTCGTCGCGGATGAAGAAGCGGATCTGGGTGACTACTAAAATCCCACCTTCTTGGGGGGAAAGGGTTTTTATGGATGCCTACTAAGGCGCCGGCGCTTGGTGTGGTTGATAAGCAAACGGTTTAGCCAGCGGTTCGCCGACAAAAATCCCCTGGCCGGGTTGGGCGACGCTTTTCCAGTAAGCTTCAATCACAGTGCTGCCGCGCAAGTAGAAATACATCAATACGCCCGGATTGGGAAACTTGGCCGGAAAATTACACGGTTCCACCACCGCGCCATAACTGGCGGTAGCGCCGGCACGCAGCCATTCGGTGATGTTCATCTGGTCGCTGCCCGACATCACGCCGCCCGTGGACGTGAGATGGTCGGCAACAGCGCCCGGTAAATAGCGGTTATCCGCCAGATGCGGCACTTTGGTCAGTCCGGTGAAATAAAACATCACATCCTGGCGTCCCTCAATGTAGTCTTGCTCCAGATAATGCACAGGCCAAAAGCTGGTCAGCGATTCGGCCACTTTCGGAAACAGCGCGGCTCGAGAGCTGCGGGCCTTGTCCGAAGTTTTCAACAAATATGCCGAGCCTTGCGGATGCGAATAATCCGAGGCGACACCGGTATCGATCAGTTTTTTCGCTTCCGCGAAGGTCTTGCCGGCCACGGCCATGGTGGGCCGCCAGCCGTGGGTTTTAAACGGCTTATCGGTTTCGGAGGTGAAATAAGGGCTGTTATGGGTTTGTACGCAGCCTTTAGCACAAAATGATTCACTAAAGCCGGCTGCGAAGGCTGTGGTGATGGACATGCAATCGACGCGAAACGGTTGCAGCCAGGTCAGCGCGTAGGCCTGCACATGTGCCGGCGTTTTTTGATCGACTCCCTGCTTCACTTGCTCAAATTGTTGTTTGGACAACACGGCCTGATTCGGTGCAAAACGCACATGTATCATCTGTTCCGCCGGAATTTGCCGCTGCTTTTGGTAATACTCGGCAATTTGTACGCTCAAGGGATCGGCGTCGTTGACGATGACGGCCAGATATTGACCGGTCAGCGCCGAGGATGGCCGGTACATCGGCGAGACCGGGGCGGCCAATGTGGGCGAGCAAAGCAGCTGGCTGAGGATAAGCCCGAGCAGGGCAAATTTGCATGACTTAACGGGAAACACACGTTACTCCGTGAGGTTGGCGGTCGAATTTATCGGATCGGTCACTTTAACCGGACACACATTAAATGCAACACTGATTGTAAAATTTTTCGACAGTGGGCAAGGTGCGAGTTTAACTTGTCCGATTAAACCCGGCCTTTGAATGTCGCGGGAATCAGGAATCCGGGGCATTTAAAGCTTGGGTGGATAAATGCGTTATTTTTAATTTTGCGGATAGTTATTATGGATGCCATAGCCAACATACCGACAGTTGCTCATGTGATTCAACAAGCGGTCGCTCCGGTTTTTCTGCTGTCCGGCGTTGCCGGTATTTTGGCGGTATTGACCAACCGCCTGGGACGCACCGTGGACCGGTTTCGTTTGCTCAGTGAGCTTGATGGCGCGCAAGCCGAGCAACATCATCCGGAATTGCAAATCTTGACGCGGCGGGCACGTTGGAACCAATGGTCCATCATCCTGTGCACCAGTTGCGCCTTGCTGGTTTGCCTGTCCATCGTCGTCATGTTTGTCGGCGTGGAATTGGCCATCGATCTCTCGGATGCGGTCTCTCTTTTGTTTGTGGCATCAATGCTGGCGCTGATAGTCGGTCTTTTGTGTTTTCTTAGAGAAATCATCTTGGCAACGGGCATTTTAGCCCTGCTCAAACGGCCTTAAGCTATCCAGCCATTCTGCAGATTATTGCCCAAGCATCAGCTAACCGAATGCGGCATAAGCGGCGTAGCCCAAATTAGCGACGGCTAGGCCTATCAGGGTGAAAATAGTGATTTGCATGCCAAGCACTCGTTGATCCAGATTCGCACGCAGCAAGCCCCGGGCGTGGACTATTCGACCCAGGATGATCGCAAAACCGCCGATATGCAGCAGCGCGGCATGTCCGCCGCTTAATTCCAGTAGCGCCAATAAAATCAACAATATCGGTATGTATTCCGTAGCGTTGCCTTGGGCGCGGATGGCGATTTGCAAATCGGTTTCGCCGCCATCGCCGAAAATCACTTTTTTTGCCCGGCGCAATTTGATAACTCTCTGTGACAACCCGGCTATTAGCAAGGCCGCCAAAGCGGCATATACGGCACTGATCACATTATTCTCCCGCAGTTTTGCTGTTGAAATTTCGGTGATTGAAATCCTGGAAAGTTCCTGCCATCAAGCAGACCCTTAAATTTCATACGCCACTGCACTCGACACTTGCCTGTGCCGGAGTGCGTTATCAAGGGTCGGGCAATAACTAAAGTTTGTAGCAAGAACATTATTCATCCGTCACAGCCGACGTTTGCTGTAAACGCGCCGCAAGCACCAGCGTCCAGATGGAAAGCACGCCGGTTGCCCAGTGTTCGAACAGGCCGGGGGTTTGGATAGGATTGGCCTCCCAAGTCATCAGCAGCAGCAAACTCGTCGCCAGCAAGCCGCTGCCTATCGAGTAAACGCTAAGCATTCCCAGCCACGCATGGCGGCGGAACACCACACCGCAAACAAGTGTTGCCAGAATAGCCGCGGAAAACCCGGTCATCGCAAACAGCCTATGTAATTCCTGGCTGGAAGACAAGCCATCGCAGCCGGGGTCGCTGGCGAATACACCGGCCCCAATACGCCCAATGCCGTCCAGACCAATCAGCGTGGCGAGCAGCGCCGAACGCCAACCTTCGCGCAAAGTGGCCGGGACGGCTAATGCAAAGCACACATACAATAATCCGGCGAATCCGAAGCCGATATAGCGCATCGGTATTTCCGTAATACTGCCGCGTTCGCCCAATTCGCTGATGTACTGATAGCTGTGGTTGAACTCCGGGCGCATGGCGCCGGCCAAACCAATCAGCGACAGCCAGATTACCGGTGCCGCGATGCCGCTAAAGATGCCAAATCGGCCTGGATTCATCCGCAAATCTCGTCACGTAAAAACACTAGTTTATCCCGTCCAGCTTAGCCGTGCGTAGTGCATTGACTAACTGCATCCGCAAGGTAGCCTTCAGACCACGGGGGGCTAGTGGTGCAAAACTCAGTCTGTTACGGCGCATACAAGAAGAAATCATTAGCACCCCCACCGCAAACGACAGATTTTGTTTGGATTGATCGGCTGACAGAGGACAACATGGGTAATGTTTTGATTGTAGGAGCCAGTAGCGGGATTGGGGCGGCACTTGCCGGTTTGGCTCAGCCGCACTGCAAAGTCTACTCGTTAAGCCGTTCTGCTGCGGTGCCCAACGTGTTCAAACATTTTAGTTGCGATGTAGCAAGCGACGCATTGCCGGCCATTGATGAACCCTTGCAAGGCTTGGTGTATTGCCCCGGTAGTATCAATTTAAAGCCTTTCGTCAGGATCAAGCCCGAGGAGTTTATTGCGGATTTTCAACTTAATTTGATCGGTGTCGTGCGCTGCCTGCAGCACTATCAGCGCAATCTACAAGCGGCAGAGGGTGCTTCGGTCGTGCTGTTCAGCACGGTGGCCGTGCAAACCGGGTTTCCTTTCCATGCCACGGTCTCGGCATCCAAGGGTGCGATAGAGGGTTTGACCCGCGCCTTGGCGGCGGAATGGGCGCCAAAAATCCGGGTAAACGCCATCGCGCCGTCATTGACAGACACGCCATTAGCGGAAAGTCTCTTGCGCGAAGACAGCAAAAAACAGGCTGCGGCAGCGCGGCACCCTTTGAAACGTCTAGGCAAAGCAGAGGATATTGCCCAGATGGCCTGGTTTTTACTGTCTGAAAATGCTGCCTGGATTACCGGGCAAGTCATGCATGTCGATGGGGGAATGTCTGCTATCAAGACTTGATAGCCGCTGAAAACTGCTTTGCAGCGCCAGGCTGCGTGGAGACTTGATGAATAAGCTCAATCATACCGTGGTGATTGGTGGTGGCTGCCTCGGCGCGGCATGCGCTTTTTCGGTACAACGCCGGCTGGGCAATAACAGACATAAAGTCGCCATTATCGAGAAAAAAGTTTTGGGTGCCGGTCTTAGCTCCCGGCATAGCGCCATCGTCCGCTCCGCCAATGCGTCGCCGATGGCCGCCAGGATGGCCAAAATGGCCACCCAATATTGGAAAAATCTCAAACCCCTTTGGGGCGTTAACATCCCCTACGAGCAACCGGGCGCAATCTGGATTGCAGAAAATACCCCCGACAGCCGCGCCGAGAGTTGGACGGCGCTGGAGCAAATGCTGCAACAGGAAGGCATAGGCTTTGCGATGCTTGCTCATCGCGACGTGATGGATCTGAGCCGCCAAGCCCTAAAAACCGTGCCGGACGAAATTTACTATTACGAACCCGACGTTTTGCAGTTGGACTCGCCGCAGATATTAAATGCCATGCAAACGGCGGCTAAAAAGAACCGCATCGATGTGCTGGAGCATTGCGAAGTCATAGACTTTGCACATGCCGAGCAAGGTATCAGCGCCATTAATACGAGCCAGGGCAAAATTTTTGCCGAACACGTGATCAATGCCGCCGGGGCTTGGAGCGCGGAATTATTCGGTGGTATCGGCCTAAGCATCCCGGTGGCTTTGGAACCGGTGTATGCCGCCAATTTTTTAGTGAGCGCCGATGACATTCCCGAAGGCATGCCCATCATTGCCGATTATGTCAATCAAGCCTATTTTCGGCGCTGGCGCGGCAGCATTTTGCACATGCACCAACCTCGTAGCCGCAACGCCAAGGATATTGCCCGCTCGTTTAGCAGAGCGGTGATGAATCCGGAGGGCGCCAACGTTATTTATGACGCGCTGAGTTTTAATGTTACCCATCAACAGCTCGATAGTTATATGGGTAAGGTGACTAATCGTTTCCCCAAAATCGGCAAGCCGGTTTATGCCGGCGGCTATCATTCGTTTTTCGATATTACCCCCGATTTGAAATTTATCTTAGGTCCGGACACCCAGTTGACTAATCTTTACCACTGTTTGGGCGCTGGCCAGGCTTTGAAATATGCGCCAATTTTCGGAGAGATCATTGCCGACTTAATTATTGAAGGCAATGTGACTGCAAAGTCTATTGATATTGCAGAGTTTTCCATAGACAGGTTTTCGAATAACGATATATCCCAGTTTTGGCAGTCCAATGCACTGAAGAAAAACAGCTTGTAAATTCTAGTTATTATTAATCGAGGAGTTAATCCATAGACGGGATTTATTTTGCCCATTATTTTTATTGAGTTTTTGTAAATTTGCAGTTGATTTGTAAATATTCGACAAACCTATTTTTTATGGAATAGTGAGTTAGCGTAAGCTGGTAACTAAATACTCTAAAAGTCGAGTAATTTATTAGCGAGCCAAAAATATAGTTTTTAGTGATTAAATTATATTAAACATCAATATTAAATAGTGGGGGATTTACTCATGAAAACATCAAGTAGTATTTACCGTTTTATCCGCACCTCAATTGCCATCGGCTCAATTGCATTGCTTTTTAATCCTGTGACAGTTCAAGCCTCCGACCATGAATCAGAATGCTTTAACTCGGTGCAAGGCAAAATCCCCTGGAATGACGAGAAAAATATGAATTGGGAGCCCAAAAACGTCAAGCAACTCTGTGCCGGAACGACTAAACCCGCAGAGCCCGGCGCATGCTTTCTAAGCGTACTGGACGGCCGAGTGAACTGGGGCAAGGGTATCAGTTGGGATTGGCAAAATATTATTAATCTCTGCGCCGGCACCAATAATGCCAAAAACACAGTAGAGTGCTTCCAGAATGCCACAGGAAAAGGTTTGGATTGGCGAGACGCAATATTGTTTTGTCAGCGCGCTGATAAGTAGTGCTTTAATTTACGCTATCTAAGTTGTTTAGATTTATTATGGGTCTTGAGCTTGTCGGATAATAGTGAGCCGCTAACGCCGACAAGCTCAGTTTGAACTTTAAATTAGCAGGCTGTTGAAATTTAAAAATCCTCTCCACTTTTGTCCCTAAAAACGCATTTCTGGCAAAATTGAAATTTGTAAGTCATTGATTGTTCGTTGCGACCAAATGACTTTTAACAGCAAATTGGA